>ERZ761607.49-NODE-49-length-298577-cov-41.576226_pt1 | contig 298577 bp, 231 predicted proteins | sample MGYA00511164_ERZ761607 | MGnify/ENA primary metagenome ERZ761607 (study PRJEB28899, sample SAMN02445080) | bioreactor sludge metagenome | biome: EBPR sludge | place: Australia: Brisbane, Thorneside Wastewater Treatment Plant | collected 2011-06-22 ... | reverse complement strand
GCTTCACACAAACGCCCCGCGCAGACATGCAGCGGGGCGTTTTCTTTGGGCGGCAGCAAAGCCGACGACGCGGTGCAGGACGGGCGCGTCGTCCGATGACCGCCGATCCAGCGGGCGCAGGTCGCTGTTGCGAGGGTGCCGGGCGGCACCCGCCGCCAAGCGACCTGGTCCCACGGCAGAGTGAGCGTGGCGGCGACCGGCCCTGCCATTACGCTTGACCGTCGTTTCCGCCGGACCTGCCGCCCATGCGAACCGCCTCCGCTCTGCTGTTGCTGATGGCGCCTTTCATCGCGCTCGCCGCCGATGAAGCGCCCCCCTGGGACGTCAACGCCCCGCGTGGCGAGGTCCGCCACGCCCGGTTCGCGACCGATGAGGGCACCTGGCTGAACCTGGACGTGAGTCCCGATGGCCGGCGGATCGTGTTCGACCTGCTTGGCGACCTGTACCTGCTGCCGATCGCCGGTGGCGAGGCGACCCGGCTCACCTCCGGGCCGGCGTTCGACCTGCAGCCCCGCTTCTCCCCCGATGGTCGGGAGATCAGCTTCACCTCCGACCGCGGCGGCGGCGACAACATCTGGCGCCTGCCGCTGGATGGCGGCGAACCGGTGCAGGTGACCCGCGAGAAGTTCCGGCTGCTGAACAACGCCGTCTGGTCGCCGGACGGCGAATGGCTGGTCGCGCGCAAGCACTTCACCGCCACCCGCTCGCTGGGCGCCGGCGAGATGTGGATCTACCACCGCAGCGGTGGCGAAGGCCTGCAGCTGACCAAACGCAAGAACGACCAGCAGGATGCCGGCGAGCCGGCGCTCTCACCGGACGGCCGTTTCGTGTACTTCAGCGAGGACGTCAGTCCCGGGCCCAACTTCCAGTACAACAAGGACCCGCACGGCATCATCTACGCGATCCGGCGCCTCGACCGCGAGACCGGCGAGCTGGTCGATCTGGTCCGCGTCCAGGGCGGCGCGGTCAGGCCGCAGCCGTCCCCGGACGGCCGCAGCCTGGCGTTCGTGCGGCGGGTGCGCGGCAACACGGTGTTGAGCCTCTTCGACCTCGAGTCCGGCGAGATCCGCGCGCTCTGGGACGGGCTGTCGCGCGACCAGCAGGAGGCCTGGGCGATCTTCGGTGTCTACCCCAACTACGCCTGGACCCCCGACGGCGCGCGGATCGTGGTCTGGGCCCAGGGCAGGCTCTGGTCGGTCGACGTTCGCAGCGGCGCGCCTTCTCCGATCCCGTTCACCGCGCAGGTCGACCAGGTGCTCTCCGAGCCATTGCGCTACAGCTATCGCCTGGAAGAAGGGGAGTTCGCTCCCCGGATGATCCGTGATGCGGCGACCAGTCCGGATGGCCGGACCCTGGTGTTCCATGCCGTGGGCCGGCTGTGGCGCAAGGCGCTGCCGGACGGCACCCCGCAGAGGCTGACCACCTCGGAGGATTTCGAGTACGCCCCCGCCTTCAGCGCCGATGGCCGCCAGCTGGCCTTCATCCGGTACAGCGACGAGGCGCAGAGCCGCGTGGTGGTCCGCACCCTGGGCAGCGGCCGGGAGCGCGAGGTGAACGCCCGGCCGGGCTTCCACTTCTCGCCGCGCTTCTCGCCCGACGGCAATTCGCTGGTCTACTCGCGGCAGGCGCCCGGCGGGCTGGTCGACTATCGATTCGGTCTCGATACCGGGATCTGGATCCAGCCGCTGGACGGCGGCCAGGCCCGGCGGGTCCACCGCAGCGGCAGCCGGCCGCAGTTCTCCGCCGATGGCAGCCGGGTGTACTTCCAGACCGGCGGCGGCATGGAAAAGAAGCTGATGAGCGTCGGGGTGGACGGCAGCGATCCGCGCGAGCACTACAACCTGAAGTACGTGAACGCGGTGGAGATCAGCCCGGATGGCAGGTGGCTGGCCTTCACCGAACTCTTCAACGCCTACGTCGCGCCGCTGGCGGCTACCGGCGCCCCGGTCGATCTCAACAAGGACATGAAGTCGGTGCCGGTGTCCCGGATCAGCCGGGACGTGGGGTCATGGCTGCACTGGTCCGGCGACTCCAGCCGCCTGCACTGGCTGGTCGGCGACCGCCTGCATACCCGGGAGCTGCGCGACGCCTTCGCCTTCCTCTCCGACGCAGGTTCGACCGGGTCGGACGCGCCGGAGGCCGCGGAGGCCCCGGAGGCGCCCGGGATCGGGATCGGCCTGCGCTTGCCGGTCGACACGCCATCGCAGGTGGTCGCCTTCACCAACGCGCGGCTGCTCACCATGCGCGGCGACGAGATCATCGAGGGCGGCACCCTCATCGTCCGCGACGACCGGATCGTCGCGGTCGGTCCGGCGGGAGAGGTCGACATTCCGGCCGCGGCGCGGATCGTCGACGCGGCGGGCCGCACCCTGGCTCCCGGAATCGTCGACGTCCATGCCCACGCCAACCACTTCCACAACGGCCCCAACCCGCAGGCGAACTGGAGCTACTACGCCAATCTCGCCTACGGGATCACCACCATGCACGATCCTTCCGCCAACACCACCGAGGTGTTCGCGCAGGCGGAGCTGGTCCGCGCCGGCATCGGCGTCGGGCCGCGCGTCTTCTCGACCGGAACCATCCTCTACGGCGCCGATGGCGACTTCAAGGCCGAGGTCAATTCGCTGGACGACGCGCGATCGCACCTGCGGCGGATGAAGGCGCATGGCGCGTTCAGCGTGAAGAGCTACAACCAGCCGCGCCGCGACCAGCGGCAGCAGATCAAGCAGGCGGCCAGCGAACTGGAGATGCTGGTGGTGATGGAGGGCGGCTCGACCTTCTTCCACAACCTGAACATGATCGTGGACGGCGCCACCGGCGTGGAGCACAACCTGCCGATCGCTCCGCTCTACCGGGACGTCATCCAGCTCTGGGCGGCGACCGAGGTCGGCAACACGCCGACCCTGGTGGTCAGCTACGGCGGCGTCAGCGGCGAGTACTGGGCCTACCAGCACGACGACATCTGGCGGAAGGACAAGCTGCTGCGCTTCTTCCCGCGGGAGCAGGTCGATGCCCGGTCGATCCGTCGCCAGATGATGCCCGACGAGGAGTACTTCCATCCCGAGGTGGCCCGCTCCCTGAAGGCCCTGCACGATGCCGGCGTGCCGATCCAGATCGGCGGCCATGGCCAGATGCAGGGGCTGGCGCCGCACTGGGAGATGTGGCTGCTCAGCCACGGCGGCTTCAGCAACCACGAGATCCTCCGGATCGCGACCATCAACGGGGCGCGCTACCTGGGACTCGACCGCGACCTGGGCTCGCTGGAGCCGGGCAAGCGCGCCGACCTGGTGGTGTTCGGCTCGGATCCGCTGGCCGATATCCGCAACAGCGAGCTGGTCGACCTGGTGATGGTCAACGGCAGGCTGTTCGATGCCTCGACCATGGCCGAGATCGGCGGCCGCGAACGTCCGGCGCCGACCTTCTACTGGCAGCGCCATGGCGCCGGCGCCGCGAGCGCCGCCGGCATTGGCCTGCCCGGACCGGCGGCCGAGTGCCACTGCCCCAAGTCCTGGGCGCGCCAGTAGGCGCGCTGGCGGACGGGAACCCCCCGCCGGCGCGCTCGCTGCCGGCGGGGCGCGCCCGGCGCTCAGAAATCGAAGCCGAACTGCTCCTTGAAGGCCGCGCGGAACTGATCGAGGTCGAACCGCTGGTTCTGGGTGCCGGGGTGCTCGATCTTCAGGGCGCCCATCAGGGAGGCGATCCGGCCGGTGACCTCCAGGTCCAGGCCCTGGCTCAGCCCGAAGATCAGGCCGGCGCGGTAGGCGTCGCCGCATCCGGTCGGGTCGGCGACGCGCGCCGCCTTGGCGGCCGGGATCTCCAGGGTGCGGCCACCGCTGTGCACCAGCGATCCCTGGGCGCCACGGGTGACGATGTAGGCCCGCACGCGCCCGGCGATCTCGGCGATCGACCAGCCGGTGCGCTCCTGCAGGAGCTGCGACTCGTAGTCGTTGACGGTCACGTAGTCGGCCTGTTCGATGAAGGCACGGAATTCGGCGCCGTCGAACAGGGGCATCGCCTGGCCGGGGTCGAAGATGAACGGGATGCCGCGCTCGGCGAACTGCCGGGCGTGCTGAAGCATCGCCTGCTTGCCGTCGGGGGCGACGATGCCGAACGCGACGCCGTCGACCGACGCCACCTCGTTGCGCCAGGACTCCATCATCGCGCCGGGATGGAAGGCGGTGATCTGGTTGTCGTCGAGATCGGTGGTGATGAACGCCTGGGCGGTGAAGTGGCCGTCCAGCTCGCGCACGTGGTCCAGCGGGATGCCGAGTTGCCGGAAATGCTCGCGGTAGGGGGCGAAATCGCGGCCGACGGTGGCCATCGGCAGCGGCGAGCCGCCCAGCATCTTGAGGTTGTAGGCGATGTTGCCTGCGCAGCCTCCGAACTCGCGGCGCATCGCCGGGACCAGGAAGGCGACGTTGAGCATGTGCACCTTGTCCGGCAGGATGTGGTTACGGAACCGGTCCTCGAAGACCATGATGGTGTCGTAGGCAAGCGAGCCGCAGATCAGGGCCGACATCGATCACTCCCAGCGGGTGGCCACGGCAACCGTGATGCCGTGCATTAAATGGACTTAACGAGCGCGCGCCGGCGGCCGCCAGCTGAACCGGCGGTGCCGCGCAGGCCCCGTGTTTGCTTGCCGCGCGTGGACGCGGCCTTTACATTATCGCACCCTTTGCCGGTCCCGGTGCCCCGCCTCCCCCATGTTCAAGACCCTCCGCGGATTCTTCTCCAACGACCTGTCGATCGACCTCGGCACGGCCAACACCCTGATCTACGTCCGCGGCCAGGGCATCGTCCTGAACGAGCCCTCGGTGGTGGCGATCAGGCAGGACCGCGGGCCCGGCGGGCCACGCTCGGTGGCCGCGGTGGGCGGCGACGCCAAGCGCATGCTGGGCCGCACCCCCGGCAACATCGTGACGATCCGTCCCCTCAAGGATGGCGTCATCGCCGACTTCACGATGACCGAGCAGATGCTGCAGACCTTCATCCGCAAGGTGCACCGGTCGCGCTTCCTGCGCCCCAGCCCGCGCGTGCTGGTCTGCGTCCCGTGCGGCTCGACCCAGGTCGAGCGCCGGGCGATCAAGGAATCCGCGGAGGGCGCCGGTGCCCGCGACGTGTTCCTGATCGAGGAGCCGATGGCGGCCGCGATCGGCGCCGGCATCCCGGTGGCCGAGGCGCGCGGCTCGATGGTCCTGGACATCGGCGGCGGCACCTCGGAAGTCGCGGTGATCTCGCTCAACGGCATCGTCTATTCGCAATCGGTGCGGATCGGCGGCGACCGCTTCGACGACGCCATCATCAACTACGTCCGGCGCAGCCACGGCACCCTGATCGGCGAGGCCACCGCCGAGCGGATCAAGGTCGAGATCGGCTGCGCCTACCCGCAGTCCGAGGTGCGCGAGATCGAGATCTCCGGGCGCAACCTCGCCGAGGGCGTGCCGCGGATGATCACGATTAACAGCAACGAGATCCTCGAGGCGCTGCACGAACCGCTGTCCGGCATCGTCATGGCGGTCAAGTCGGCGCTGGAACAGACGCCGCCGGAGCTGTGTTCCGACGTCGCCGAGCGCGGCATCGTGCTCACCGGCGGGGGCGCACTGCTGCGCGACCTCGACCGCCTGATCTCCAAGGAAACCGGCCTGCACGTGCAGGTCGCCGACGACCCGCTGACCTGCGTCGCCCGAGGCGGTGGCCGTGCCCTGGAGCTGATCGACCAGGGCTACGGCAACGACTTCTTCGCCGCGGAGTGACCGCGGCGGGGATCGGGCCATGGCCATTGCCGGCGACAAGAACACGCTGTTCGCCAGCGGCCAGGCCGACACGCTCCGGCTGATCGTCTATCTCACGGCGGCGGTGGCCCTGATGGTCACCGATCACCACAGCCACTACCTCGATCGCGCGCGCGCCGCACTGGGCGGCCTGGCGACGCCCTTGTATCGGGTCGCGCAGGCGCCGGTGGAGGCCTCCCGCTGGTTGTGGGCGGCCGCCAGCGAGCGGGTCGAGCTCCGGCGCGAGAACGATGCCCTGCGCAGCGAACTGCTGCTGGCGAGGGCCCGCCTCAACGCCGCCCGCATCGAGACCGAGCAGAACCTGCGCCTGCGCGAACTGCTCGAGACCGGGCGGCGCTACCGCCTGAGCGGCCGCATGGTCGAGGTGTTCCAGGTCGATCTCGACCCCTCGCGGCAGCGGGTGCTGCTGGATGGCGGCACTGCCGCCGGGGTCCGGGTCGGGCAGCCGGTGATCGATGCCTGGGGCCTGGTCGGCCAGGTGATCTCCACCAGCGGCAGCACCGCCAGCATCATGCTGCTGACCGATCCCGACCACGCGGTTCCGGTGCGCAATGCGCGCACCGGCCAGCGCGCCGTCGCCTACGGTACCGGTCGCGACGACCGGATCGTGCTGCCCACCTTGCCGATGAACAGCGACCTGCAGGTCGGCGACGAGCTGCTCACCTCCGGGCTGGGCGGCCGGTTCCCGGCGGGATTCCCGGTGGCGGTGGTGCGCGAGGTCGGCGTCGACGAGAACGGCATCTTTGCCCGGGTGGTCGCCGAGCCGCTGGCGCGCCTGCGCCTGAGCAGCGAATTGCTGCTGCTCGAGGAGGTGGCGGTGCAGGAAAGCGAGGAGCGCTGGCCCCGGGAAGGCCATGGCCCCCCGCGCCTGGTGCCCGCCACCGCGGCCACGGGGGAGCAGCCATGAGGATGCCCGGCGCCGGTACCTGGCTGCTGCTGGCCGTCCTGGCCGCCTATCTGCTCACCCTGTTGCCGCTGCCCGGTCCGCTGGTCCACGCCAAGCCGTTCTGGCTCGGCCTGCTGGTGATCTGGCTGGCGCTGGAGCAGCCCTCGCGGGGCGTACTGGGACTGGCCTTCCTGATCGGACTCGGCGCCGACCTGCTGATCGGCACCTGGTTCGGCGAGCATGCGTTCCGGCTGGTGGTCATCGCCTTCATCGTCCGCCGCTTCCGGGCCCGGCTGCGCTTCTTCCCGCTCTGGCAGCAGACCGCCGCGGTCGCCGCCCTGCTGGTCAACGACCGCATCGTCATCGCCATGCTGCGCAGCTTCGCCGGCGAGGTCGGCATCGGGCTCGCCTACTGGCTGCCCGCCGTGACCGGCACCCTGCTGTGGCCGTTGCTCCTGGTGCTGGCCGACGACCTGCGCCGCCGCGTGCGCGGTCGCGCCTGATGGCCCGTCGTCGCCAGGCCCGGGTCCAGGTCAAGGACGCCGTCCGCGAAGGCGGCCTGTTCCGTGCCCGCCTCATCCAGGCGGGCGCGCTTCTGGTCGTGGCCCTGCTGGCGCTGGTCGCCCGCTATGCGTGGTTGCAGCTCAGCCAGCACGAGGAGTTCGTCACCCGCTCGGAAAGCAACCGGATCAAGCTGCGCCCGGTGGCGCCGGCACGCGGCCTGGTCTACGACCGCAACGGGGTGCTGCTCGCCGACAACCGGCCGGCGTTCCGGATCGAGGTAGTCCCGGAGCGGGTCGCCGACCTCGAGGCGACCCTGTCCGGGCTGGCCGGCCTGCTGGTGCTCGACGACGACGACCTGGAGCGCTTCCGCGTCCAGTACGCGGCAGCGCGGCGGTTCCAGCCGGTACCGCTGAAGTTCAATCTCGGAGAGGAGGAGATGGCCCGGTTCGCGGTCAACCAGCATCGCTTCCCGGGCGTCGATGTCGTTTCCTACCACAGCCGCCACTACGTCCACGGCGCGCTCTATTCGCACATCATCGGCTACGTCGGGCGCATCGATGCCGACGACCAGGCACGGCTCGATGGCCGCCGGTACGCCGGCTCCAGCCACACCGGCAAGACCGGCCTGGAGCGCCACTACGAGGACCTGCTGCACGGCCATGCCGGGCTCGAACACGTCGAGACGCACGCCGCCGGCCGCCCCCTGCGGGTGGTCAGCCGGACGCCGCCGCGGGCGGGCCGGCACCTCTACCTGAGCCTGGACCACCGCCTGCAGTCGGCGATGGCTGCGGCCTTCGAGGGCGAGAGCGGCGCCGCCATGGCGGTCGACCCGCGCAGTGGCGAGGTCCTGGGCATGGTCAGCCTGCCGGGATTCGACCCCAATCCCTTCGTCGGCGGGATCAGTCGCCGTGCCTATGCCGAGCTGGTCGATTCGCCGGACCGGCCCCTGTTCAACCGCGTCGTGCAGGGTGGCTATGAGCCCGGGTCGACGCTCAAGCCGCTGCTGGTGGTCGCCGGTCTCGAGCTCGATGTCATCCGCGCCGGAGACAGGGTGCTGTCGACCGGCCAGTACCAGCTGCCCGGGCACAGCCAGGTCTACCGGGACTGGCGCGCCGGTGGCCATGGCCAGGTCGACGCGCGGGAGGCCATCGCGCAGTCGGTGAACACCTACTTCTACCGCCTGGCCGTCGACATCGGCATCGACCGCATGGCGGCATTCATGGGACGGTTCGGCTTCGGCGAGCGCACCGGCCTCGACGTGATCGGCGAGGCCCGCGGCGTGCTGCCGTCCCGCGAATGGAAGCAGGCGACGCTGCGCGAACCCTGGTACCTGGGCGAAACCGTCATCGCCGGCATCGGCCAGGGCTACTGGGTCACCACCATGCCGCAGCTCGCGCAGTCGATGTCGATCCTGGCGCGACGGGGCCGGCACGCGCCGCTGCACCTGCTGCGCGCAACCCAGGACGGCATCGACGGCGAACCGATCCCGGTTCCAGGGCAGGCGGCCAGCGAGCTCCCGCTCGGCGATGCCGGGCACTGGGAGGTGGCGGTGCAGGGCATGGTCGACGTCGTCCACGGCGCCACCGGCACCGCCCGGGCCATCGGCCAGGGCGCGCCGTACCGGATCGCCGGCAAGACCGGCACGGCGCAACGCGTGTCCCGCCGCGAAGGCCGCAATCCGGACAGCCTAGCCCGGCACCTGCGCAACCAGGCCCTGTTCGTCGCCTTCGCCCCGGCCGAGGATCCCGCCATCGTCCTGGTCGTGGTGATCGAAGGCGGCGGCAGCGGCTCGCGCGCGGCGGCACCGATCGCCCGGCGGATCCTCGATGCCTGGTGGGCGATCGGGCGGGAGCTGCAGCCGTGAACCGCGGCGCAGGGGCACGCCCGACCTGGCTGCGTGGCGGTCTGGACCCGTGGTTGCTGGGCGGCCTGCTGCTCCTGGCGGCCGCCGGCCTGGCCATCCTGTACGGCGCCAGCGGCGGCAACGGCGATCTGGTGCTGCGCCAGGGTGCCCGGTTCGGGCTGGGCCTGGTGCTGATGCTGGTGGCCGCCCGCCTGCCGCCCGGCCTGCTGCTGGGCTGGACGCCCTGGCTGTACGGCGGCGCCGTGCTGCTGCTGGTGCTGGTCGCCCTGCTGGGCGAGGGGCGCGGCGCCCACCGCTGGCTGGACCTGGGCGTGGTGCGCTTCCAGCCCTCGGAGATCACCAAGCTGGCGCTGCCGATGATGCTGGCCTGGGTGCTGCACGGACAGCCGTTGCCGCCGCGCTGGCCGGTCCTGGCGCTGCTGGCGGCGCTGGTGGCGCTGCCATCCCTGCTGATCGGCCAGCAGCCGGACCTCGGCACGGCCCTGCTGGTCGCCGCCAGCGGCCTGTTCGTCGTCTTCCTGGCCGGCCTGCCCTGGCGCTGGATGCTGGCTGCCGGCATCGGCGCCGCGGCGGCCGCGCCGGTGCTCTGGCACTTCATGCACGAATACCAGCGCAACCGCGTCCGCACCTTCCTCGATCCGGAATCCGATCCCCTGGGGCAGGGCTGGAACATCATCCAGTCCAAGATCGCCGTGGGTTCGGGCGGCCTCCACGGCAAGGGCTGGATGGCCGGCACCCAGTCCCAGCTCGATTTCCTGCCCGAGCACACCACCGATTTCGTGTTCGCGGTGTTCGCCGAGGAGTTCGGCTTCGTCGGCGTCCTGGCCATGCTCGCCCTGTACGGCTTCATCATCGGCCGCACCCTGGTGATCGCCGGTGCGGCCCGTCACACCTACGGCCGCCTGCTCGCCGGATCGATCGCGCTGACCTTCGGCGTCTACGTGCTGATCAATGGCGCCATGGTCGCCGGCCTGCTGCCCGTGGTCGGCGTGCCGATGCCCCTGGTGAGCTACGGCGGCACCTCCGCGGTGACCCTGCTGCTGGCCTTCGGACTGGTTTTCTCCGTGCACCGGCACCGCCGGCAGTCCTCGCCCGGCGCGGGGCTGTGAGGCCGGAACCCCCGAACCCCGGAACCCCGGTGCCCGGTCCCGGTCGGTTACCATCGCCGCATCCACGAAGAGGCTCCCGTCCGAGAATGATCCGTACCCTCCTGGCCGCGCTCGTGTCGGTCTCCCCCACGCTCCTGGCGGCGCCTTTCCCGGGCCAGGATGCCTTCGTCGCCGAGGTCGCCGCCGAGACCGGCATGGCCCCCTCCGAGGTCGCCGCGGTGCTCGCCGGCGCCCGCAAGCAGCAGTCGATCCTGGATGCCATCGCCCGTCCGGCGGAGGCCAAGCCGTGGCGGGACTACCGGCCGATCTTCCTGAACCAGGCGCGGATCGACGGCGGCCGGCGCTTCCTGCGCGAACACCGCGAGCTGCTGTCGCGGATCCAGGCGTCGACCGGGGTGCCGGCCGAGGTGGTCACCGCCATCATCGGCGTCGAGACCAGCTACGGCAGCATCACCGGCCGCCACCGGGTGCTCGACGCCCTGGCGACGCTGGGCTTCCACTACCCGCCCCGGGCCGATTTCTTCCGGTCCGAACTCAAGCACCTGTTCCACCTGGTGCGCGAAGAGGACCACCTCGACATCGGGGAGCTGCGTGGCTCCTATGCCGGCGCCATGGGCTGGGGTCAGTTCATCCCCTCCAGCTACCGCGCCTATGCCGTCGACGGCGACGGCGACGGCCGCCGCGACCTGTTCGGTTCGCTGCCGGACATCGTCGCCAGCGTCGCCAACTATTTCGTGGCCCATGGCTGGCAGCGCGACGGCCTGGTCACCCTGCCGGCCCGGGCCGGGGCCGACACCCGGCCGTTCGAGCGCGACGGACTCAGGCTCAACACCACGCTCGGCGGGCTGCGCGAGCTCGGCTGGCGGGTCGACCACGACGGCGGCGACCAGCTCGCCGCCACCCTGCTCCGGCTCGACGGCAACGACGGCGAGGAGCACTGGGTGCTGTTCAACAACTTCTACGTGATCACCCGCTACAACCGCAGCCCGTTGTACGCCATGGCCGTGCACCAGCTGGCCGAGGCGCTGGCGACGACCGCTGCCGGCACGGCGCCCTGAGGCCCGCATGCGGGCGACGACCTCGCGCTTCGCGCTGGTGCTCGCCGCCGTCGCCCTTGCCGGCTGCGCCGGGAAGGGCAAGCCGAGGCCGACGCCCGAGCTGCCCGCGCCACGGCAGGCACCCCCCGTCGCGCAGGTCCAGGACGGCGATCCCTGTGCCCTCGTCTACGAGCACGACGAGGCCGACTACACGCCGGGCGGGCTGTACCGGCCCGGCCAGCGCGACCATGCGCCGGCCGGCCGCCCCGATCTCGACCGCATCGCCGAGCCGGTGCCCCGCGCCGAGCCGCTGAGCCGCTACGGCAACCGGCCGGTCTATTCCGTCCTCGGCCGCCAGTACCGCGTGCTCACCGACGTGCGCGGCTACCGCGAGCGCGGCCTGGCCTCCTGGTACGGCGCCAAGTTCCATGGCCGGGCCACGTCCAGCATGGAGCCCTACGACATGTGCGCCTTCACTGCCGCGCACAAGACCCTGCCGCTGCCCAGCTACGCCCGCGTCACCCACCTGGGCAACGGCCGCAGCGTGGTGGTGCGGGTGAACGATCGCGGTCCGTTCCACGACGGCCGCATCATCGACCTCAGCTACGTCGCCGCCCTCAAGCTGGGCGTGTACGAGACCGGCACCGCGATGGTCGAGGTCGAGGCGATCGCCCCGGAGGGTCCGGTGCTGCTGCCGCCGCCTGCCGCCGGACCGACCACGGTCTGGCTTCAGCTGGGTGCGTTCGGCGAGCGCGGGAACGCCCAGGCGCTGGTGGCGCGGCTGCGCCAGGCCGGCGAACCGGCGCGGCTGGTCGAGCCGGCCGACGGCGAGCCGCCCCTGTTCCGGGTCCAGGCCGGGCCGTTCACCGGTGCCAGCGTCGAGGAGGCCAAGGCCCGCCTGCGTCTGCTCGGGTTGCCGGCGACGCCGATCGTTATCGGAAACTGAACCCGCCCGACGCGACGCGTGACCGCGCCGGCCGATGCGGTTAACGTGGCGCCCTTGCTCGATTCCCGGGTCCGGGTCCGTCCAGGCGCTACCGCGCCTGCGCGGCCGCGCCGGCCCGCCCTGTGTCATTGCGGAGATTGCCACGTGAGAAGGATGCTCGCCCTCGTCCTGGCCGGCCTGGCCACCGTCGCGGCCGGCCAGGCGCCGCAACCGCAGCCGGCGCCGGCACCCGCGCCGGCTCCGGCGCCGCAACCGGCGATACCGGCGACGCCGCCGCAGGTGCCCGGTCGCGGCTGGGTCCTGTTCGACCATGCCAGCGGCCAGGTCCTGGCCGGGCACAACGAACATGTCCCGGCCGATCCGGCCAGCATCACCAAGGTGATGACCTCCTACCTGGTCGCCGAGGCCCTGGCCGCGGGCCGCATCAGCCGCGACGACGAGGTGTTCATCTCCGAGCGCGCCTGGCGCGAGGGCGGCGCCGGCACCGACGGCTCGTTCAGCGCGCTGTCGGTGAATTCCCGCGTCCGCCTGGAGGAGGTCGTGCACGGCATGGTCATCCAGTCCGGGAACGACGCCTCGATCGCCCTGGCCGAGCACATCGCCGGCAGCGAGGAGGCCTTCGCCGACCTGATGAACGCGACCGCACGCCGGCTCGGCATGCGCAACTCGAACTTCGTGAACTCCCACGGCCTGACCGCGCCGGGGCACCAGATGAGCCCCTACGACATCGCCGTGCTCTCCAGCGCGCTGATCCGGGACTTCCCCGACCACTACGCCCTGTACTCGATGCGCGAGTACACCTATGGCGGCATCCGCCAGTACAACCGCAACGGCCTGCTGTTCCGCGACGCCACCGTCGACGGCATCAAGACCGGGCACACCTCGGCCGCCGGCTACTGCCTGGCGGCCTCGGCCCAGCGCGGCGACCAGCGCCTGATCTCGGTGGTCATGGGCATCGAGGGCAGCCGCAGCGAGGGCTTCCGGCAGCGCGAGGATGCCAACCAGGCGTTGCTCAACTGGGGCTTCCGCGCCTTCGAGACGCACCGTCTGTACGCCGCCGGCGAGGTCGTCGCCGCCCCCGACATCTGGCGCGCCGCCGCCGACCAGGCCCGCCTCGGCGTCGCCCGCGACCTGTTCGTGACCATTCCGCGCGGCCGCTACGAGGAGCTGAGGGCGGAGATGCTTCTCCCGGAGACGGTGATCGCGCCGCAGGCCCAGGGCGCGGCGGTCGGCAGCGTCAAGGTGACCCTGGCTGGCGAGGCCGTCGCCGAGGCGCCCCTGGTCAGCCTCGACGAGCATCCGGAGGCCGGCTTCTTCCGCCGCACCTGGCATGCCTTCCTGCTGCTGTTCGAGTGAGCCGCCGTGAAGAACCTGGAGGGTGAGGCCTACGATTTCCCCGGCACCTTCGAGGTGTCGGCCATGGGCTCGGCCGGGGCCGGCATCGAGCAGGCCCTGCCCGAACTGGTCACCGCCGCCGGCGCCCAGGTGCTGGCCGGCACCCTGCGCGTGCGCGAGAGCAGCGCCGGCAACTACGTGGCGGTCCACATCAACTTCCTGGCCGCCGACCGCGAGCAGTTCAACGCCGTGATCGAATCGGTGCGCGGCCACCCGGGCGTCAAGTGGCTGCTGTGAGCGCGCCCCGGCCGGCGCCGGATGCCGGCGGCGCGGCGCCGGTGCACGTGCGCGACCTCGGCCTGGCCGACTACGAGCCGGTCTGGCGCGCCATGCAGGCGTTCACCGCCGGGCGTGGCGACGACACCGCCGACGAACTCTGGCTGGTCGAACACCCGCCGGTGTTCACCCTGGGCCAGGCCGGCCGCCCGGAGCACGTGCTGGCGGCGGGCGACATCCCGGTGCTGCCGGTCGACCGGGGCGGCCAGGTGACCTACCACGGCCCGGGCCAGCGCGTGGCCTACCCGCTGATCGACCTGCGCCGCGCCGGCCTGGGCGTGCGCGAGCTGGTCTGCCGGATCGAGCAGGCGGTGATCGACACCCTGGCGGTCTGGGGCATCGCCGCCGGCCGCCGGGAGGGCGCCCCCGGGGTCTATGTCGCCGGCGCCAAGGTCATGGCTCTGGGCCTGCGCGTGCGCCGCGGCTGCAGCTTCCACGGCCTGGCCTTCAACGTGGCGATGGACCTGGAGCCGTTCCGGCGCATCAATCCCTGCGGTTTCGCCGGGCTGGCGGTGACCCAGGTGCTAGACTTGGGCGGTCCCGGCAGCCTCGCCGAGGTCGACCGCGAGCTGGTGCCAAGGCTGGCCGCGGCGCTCGGCCTCACGCCCGTGCCGGCCTCCGTCCCGGAGTCGCGATGAACCCCGCCGCCAAGCAGATCCCGGTCCTGGTCGAAGGCGAGAAGCAGAAGGCCGACGCCAAGATCGCCCGAAACACGGCGGCGTTCGACGCGGATGCCCCGCTGCTGCGCAAGCCTCCCTGGATCCGCGTCCGGCTGCCGGCCGACAGCGCCGTGGCCGACCTGAAGGGCAAGCTGCGCGCGAACCGGCTGGTGACGGTCTGCGAAGAGGCCTCCTGCCCGAACATCCACGAATGCTTCGGCAAGGGCACCGCGACCTTCATGGTGCTCGGCGAGGTCTGCACGCGGCGCTGCTCGTTCTGCGACGTCGCGCACGGCCGTCCGAAGCCGCCCGATCCGGCCGAGCCGGTCAACCTGGCCCGTACCATCGCCGACATGGCGCTGCGCTACGTGGTGATCACCTCGGTCGACCGGGACGATCTGCGCGATGGCGGCGCCGGCCATTTCGCCGAATGCATCGCCGAGGTCCGCGCCCGGGTCCCGGGCATCCAGATCGAGATCCTGGTGCCCGATTTCCGCGGCCGCGGCCGCATCGAGCGGGCCCTGGCGGCGTTCGCGGCGCAGCCGCCGGATGTCTTCAACCACAACGTCGAGACCGTCCCCGACCTGTACCGGCAGGTCCGCCCGGGCGCCGACTATGCCTGGTCGCTCGACCTGCTGCGCCGGTTCAAGGCCCAGCACCCGCAGGTTCCGACCAAGAGCGGCATCATGCTCGGGCTGGGCGAGACCATGGCACAGGTCGAGGCGGTCCTGCACGACCTGCGCCGCCACGACGTCGACATGCTCACGGTCGGCCAGTACCTGCAGCCTTCACGGGCCCACCACCCGGTCGTGCGCTACTGGACCCCGGACGAATTCGACCGGATCGGCCGCCTGGGCGAGGCGCTGGGGTTCAGGCACGTGGCCAGCGGCCCGCTGGTGCGCTCGTCCTACCATGCCGACCAGATGGCGCATGCCGCCGGCGTCGCCGAGGTCGCCTGAACTGCCGTCAGCCGTCCCGGCGTGCCGGAGCGGCGTCCCGGCGCACTTGCGGAACCTGCCGGACGGCGCTATGTCTGTGTACCTGACCGCCGCCTCTCCCGGCGGCTCCCGGAGTTCCGAATGATCCGACGCACCGTCCCGGCCCTCCTGATCGCCCTTCTGGTCGCGGTCGGCGCCGCCGCCGCCCGCCAGGCCGCGCCGCCCCCGGCCAGCACTCTCGCGCCCCTGCCCGAACAGGGCAAGACCGCGGTGTTCGCGATGTACACGCTCAGCCGCGTCCACTACCGGGCGCTGCCGCTGGACGACGAGCTGTCGTCGACCATCTTCGACAGTTACCTGAAGTCGCTGGATTCCGACCGCCTGTTCCTGCTTCAGGCCGACGTCGAGGAGTTCGAGCGGCACCGGTACCGGCTCGACGACGCCATCCGCAACCAGGCCCTGGACGCGCCGTTCGCGATGTTCAACCGCTACATCGAGCGGGTCGGCGAGCGCACCGCGCACGCCCGGGCCCTGCTGCGCGAGGGGTTCGATTTCGAGGTCGAGGAGCGCTACGACTACGACCGCACGGACGTCGCCTGGGCGGCGTCCGCCGAGGAGCTCGACGAGATCTGGCGCAAGCGGGTCAAGAACGACTGGCTGCGCCTGCGCCTGGCCGGCAAGCGCGCGCCCGACATCGTCGACACGCTGGACAAGCGCTACCAGCGCTACGCCGACCGCATCGCCGAGATCGACAGCGAGGACGTCTTCCAGACCTTCATCAACGCCTATGCCGGCGCGATCGAGCCGCACACCAGCTACCTGGCGCCGCGCAGCGCCGACGCCTTCGAGATCCAGATGAGCCTGTCGCTGGAGGGCATCGGCGCGGTCCTTCAGCGCGACGACGAGTACACGCTGATCCGTTCGGTGGTGCCGGGCGGGCCGGCCGACCGCGCCGGCCTCAAGCCGGGAGACCGCATCATGGCGGTCGGCCAGGACGGCGAGGGACCGATGGTCGACGTCATCGGCTGGCGCCTGGACGACACGGTGGCCCTGATCCGCGGCCCCAAGGACTCCACCGTCCGCCTGGACGTGGTGCCGGTGCAGGCCAGCATCGACACCCGCCCGACCCGCATGGCCATCGTCAGGCAGCGCGTCAAGCTCGAGGAGCAGGCCGCCAAGAAGCGGGTGATCGAGGTCGACGGGGACGGTGTCGGCCGCCGCATCGGCGTGATCGAGCTGGCCACCTTCTACCAGGACTTCGAGGCGCGCCGGCGCGGCGAGCCGGATTACCGCAGCGCCACCCGCGACGTCGCCAAGCTGCTCGCCGAACTCCGCGAGGAGGGCGTCGACGGCGTCGTCCTCGATCTGCGCAACAACGGCGGCGGCTCCCTGGACGAGGCGACCGAGCTGACCGGCCTGTTCATCGACCAGGGTCCGGTGGTGCAGGTCCGCAACGCCCAGGGCCGGGTCGACGTCAACCGCGACCGCCGGCCGGGCCGGGCCTGGGACGGGCCGCTGGCGGTGCTGGTCAACCGGGTCTCGGCCTCGGCCTCGGAGATCTTCGCGGCGGCGATCCAGGACTACGGCCGCGGCCTGGTGATCGGCGAGCCGACCTACGGCAAGGGCACGGTGCAGAACCTGATCAGCCTCGACCAGTTGAGCGGCCGCGACGGCGCCCGCCACGGCCAGCTCAAGTTCACCACCGCGCAGTTCTTCCGGATCAATGGCGGCAGCACCCAGGTCAAGGGCGTCACCCCCGACATCCAGTTCCCGGTCAGCCTGGACGCCGAGGACTACGGCGAGGGCACCTACGACAACGCGCTGCCCTGGATGCAGATCGACGCCGCCAAGTACCAGGCGGTTGCCGACCTGTCGCCGTTGCTGGCGCCACTGCAGGCCCGGCACCGCATCCGCATCGCCGAGGACGAGGAGTTCCGCTTCTGGCAGGAGGACATCGCCGAGTACCGGCGCCAGCGCGAGGAGCGCAGCGTCTCGCTGGTCGAGCGCGAGCGCCGGGCCGAGCGCGACCGCCAGGAGGCGCGCCGGCGCGCGCGGGAGGCCCGCCGTGCGGAGCTGGGCCTGGCCGATGCCGATGCCGAGCCGGCGCGTGGCGACGACGGACTGCAGGCCGACGAACGCGGTTTCGCCGAGTCGGTGGCGGCGGAGGAGCGGGCCCGCCGCAACAACCGCCCGGACGCCCTTCTGGTCGAAGCCTCGCGGATCCTGGCCGACGCCATCGCCCTGGGCAACGAGGACCTGCGTCTGGCCGGGCTGGTGCCGCCGCGGGTCGAGCCGGCCCAGGCCGACTAGGCGGATCGCCACCCGTCCCTGCCGGGACGGAGCCGGGACCCTGCCGGAGGGGCATCGGGCGCCGCGCTGCCCGGGGCGCCCTGGCCCGGGTGGCCGGCGCCACGGCCCCGTTCCGTGGCCGCGCCTGCCGGGTCGGCGGCGGGGCGGCCAGCGTTGACCCCGACCCGCCTTCAGCCCTCACCCCGCCGCAGGCCCGCGGCAGCCCTGCGGAACGCCGGCCATGGCAGCAGATCCCGACCGCGTGACGCCCTCGCGCCTGCAGGTCGCGCTCGCCCTGCTCTCGGTCTACCTGATCTGGGGCTCGACCTACCTGGGCATCCGCTTCGGCCTGCAGGGCTTCCCGCCGTTCCTGATGGCCGGCCTGCGCTTCCTGTGCGCCGGCTCGGCCGTCTACCTGTGGCTGCGGCTGCGCGGCCGGCCGGCGCCGACGGCGCGCCAATGGCGCAACGCCGCGCTGATGGGCGTGCTGCTGCTCGGCCTCGGCAACGGCCTGGTGTCGGTGGCCCAGCAATCGGTGGCGTCCGGGCTGGCGGCTGTCGCCGTCGCCTCGATGCCGCTGTGGGCGGCGCTGTTCGGCCTGGCGTTCGGCCGTCGCTACCGGGGTTTGGAGTGGCTCGGCGTGCTGGTCGGCTTCGCCGGCGTGCTGCTGCTGAACGCCGGCGAGGCGCTGCAGGCCAGGCCGCTTGCCGCCCTGGCCCTGGTCGTCGCGGCCGCCTCCTGGGCGTTAGGCTCGGTCTGGAGCCGGGGCCGCGACCTGCCGTCGCCGTTCATGAGCACGGCGGCGCAGATGCTGACCGGCGGCGTCGCGATGCTGGCCTTCGGCCTGGCCACCGGCGAGCGCATCGAGGGCACGCCGCCGGCGTCGGCGATCGCCGCGCTGGCCTACCTGGCCGTGTTCGGCTCGATCATCGGCTTCGGCGCCTACATCTGGCTGCTCAACAACGTCCGGCCGGCGCTGGCGACCAGCTACGCCTACGTGAATCCGCCGATCGCGGTCCTGCTCGGCGCCCTGCTGGCCGGGGAGCAGGTGGGCTGGCAGACCGTGCTGGCCATGGCCGTGATCCTGTCGGGCGTCGTGCTGATCAGCCGCGGCGCGGCGCCGCCACCGGGCACGGTGCGACCGGTGACCCGGACCCCTGCCTGATCCGCGGGCCTCGGCTCAGATCGCCCGCAAGGCCGCGGTGACCGGCAGGCGCGCCGCGCGCAGGGCCGGCATCAGGCCGCCCAGGAAGCCGATCGCCAGCGCCCAGACCAGGCCCTGCAGCACCAGTGCCGGGGTGACCGCGAAGTTGAAGGCGACCTGGGTGAAGCCCTGGCCCAGGGTGCTGACGCTGTAGTCGTTGAACAGCAGCCAGGCCAGCGCCGCGCCCAGGGCGCCGCCCACGGCCGACAGCAGCATCGATTCGGCCATCACCGAGGCGACCACCGGCAGCCGTCCGAAGCCCAGCGCGCGCAGCGTGCCGATCTCCGCCGTGCGTGCCGAGACCGCCGAATACATGGTGTTGAGCGCGCCGAACAGCGCGCCGAAGGCCATGATCGCGGCGATGATGTTGGTCAGCAGGCCGATCAGGAAGGTCAGCGTCTGCGACTGGGCGCTGAAGAACTCCTGCTCGCGGAATACGTCCACGGTCAGCGTCGGATCGGCGGTCAGGCGGGCCTTCATGGCGTCGAAGGCGTCGCCGTGGGTGAGCTGGGCCAGCACCGAGGAGAAGCCGGTCCGGCCGAAGGCGCTCTGCACCGCCTCGGCGTCGCCCCACAGTTCGGTGGCGTGGCCATCGCCGCCGGAATCGAACACGCCGGTGATGGTCCAGGTCGAGCCGCGCAGGCGCAGGGTGTCGCCGATCGCCAGGCCGGCGAACTGGCCGGCGGCGCCCTGGCCGACCACCAGCTCGCGCAGGCCGGGCCGGAACATCCGTCCCTGCACCAGCCGCCACTCCGGGCGCATGGCGACGCCGGCCGGCTCGACGCCGCGCAGGGAGACGTTGGCGCCGGTGCGCTGGCCGCGCCGGGGCACCTCGGCGATCACGATCAGTTCGGCCGAGGCGATCGGCAGGCCATCGGCATCGCGCAGCACCGAGGGGTCGTTCTTGATGCGGGTCGCCGCGGCACGGTCCAGGAAGCTGGACAGCTCGGCATTGGCGCCGGCGCGCAGGACCAGGGACCGGTCGAGCTCGCCGGTCGCCGACAGGGTCCGGCGCAGGCCCGTCGACATCGACAGCATCGCGACCAGCACGGCGACCACGCCGGCGATGCCGACGATGATGACCAGGGACGCGCCCCAACGCTGCGGAATGCTGCGCAGGTTCATGGCGACGATGGCGGCCACCTGGCGCCAGGTCCTCATCGCCCTGCTCCCGGCGGCACGAGCCGCTTCGAGCCGTCCATGGCGGGCTGCGCCGGCCGCGCCCTCCTTGGCGCGGCGCTCGCCGGCGCGGCCTGCGATCCGACGCAGGCCGCGAAAGCCCCGGCTCGCCCCCAGCGCTGCGGAATGCTGCGCAGGTTCATGGCGACGATGGCGGCCACCTGGCGCCAGGTCCTCATGGCGATGTTCCGGCGATCGGCTGACAGGGCGCCGGCATGCTCATCTCCCGGCCAAGGCGTCGACGATGCGCAGGCGCATCGCGCGCAGCGCCGGCGGCAGGCCGACCGCGGCCGCCAGGGCCAGCACGCTGACGCCGGCGAATGCCCAGACCCGCAGATCGGTGCGCAAGGGCGGGAAGTCCGGGGGCAGGGCGCCGGTCACCGCACTGGCCAGCAGCATGCCGGCCAGCGCGCCCAGGGCGCACAGCAGCAGGGCCTCGGCGAGCACCAGCCAGAGCACCGCACGGTCGGTGAAGCCCAGGCACTTGAGCACGGCCAGCTCGGGGATGCGCTCGCGGACCGCCTGGCTCATGGTGAAGCCGGTCAGGATCAGGATGGTGAAGAACACCGCCCCGGAGATCGCGTTCATGATGAAGCCGATGTCGCCGAACTGGCGCAGGAATCCGAGCTGGAACTCGGCTTCGGCCTGGGTCTTGGTCTCGTCCGGGCTGTTCTCGAAGCGCGCGTCGACGGCGGCGGCGACCTCTTCGGCCATCCCCGGGTCGGCGACCTGGACGATGAAGATGCCGGCCAGGCCGCGGGCGCCCGGGCTGCGCGCCTCGTCGAACTGCGCGTAGTTGAGGTACATGAGCTGGGCGCGGTCGCGCCACTCGTCGTCGCGGCCCTCGAAGATGCCGACGATCCGCCATTCCCAGTTGCGGCTGCCGTCGGCCCGCGTCCAGATGAAGCTGGTCAGCGGCACGATGTCGCCGAGCTTCCAGCCGAACCGCTCGGCCAGCCGGGCGCCGACGATGGCGCCGTCCGCGGTCGACACGAAGGCCAGCCGCTGCTCCTCGGGGAGGATCCATTCGGGGTAGACGTCGAGCAGCCGCTGCGGACCGACCACGAACTGCGGGAAGCCCTGGCGCTGGTCCTGGTAGACGCCGCCGAAGAACTGCGAGTGCGCGACCCGGGTCACGCCCGGCACCGATTCCACCTGCGGCAGCATGCGCATCGGCAGAGGCTGGGTGAAGCTGATCCGCGCCTGGGTGATCAGCCGGTCGGCGCCCAGGAAGTCCGCGCTGCCGGCGACCAGGGAGTTCATCGCCTGCAGCAGGCCGAGCAGCAGGAACGCCGCGGTCAGCGACAGCAGGGTGAACAGCGTGCGCGTCTTGCGACGCAACAGGGCGCTCCAGACCAGGTGCAGGTACTTCATGGCGGCCCCCGCCCCGGCACCGTTCAGTGCCCCGCCGCCGGCGCGTCGACCAGGCTGCCCTTGTCCAGGTGCACGGTGCGCGCGGCGTAGTCGGCGGCCTTGGGATCGTGGGTGACCATGACGATGGTCTTGCCGAAGCGCCGGTTGAGCAGCTGCAGCAGGGTCAGCACCTCGTCGGCGGTCTTGCGGTCGAGGTCGCCGGTCGGCTCGTCGCAGATCAGGATGCGCGGGTCGGAGACCAGCGCCCGGGCGATCGCCACGCGCTGCTGCTGGCCGCCGGACAGCTCGCTGGGCTTGTGGCCGGCGCGGTCGTCCAGGCCGACCAGGGCCAGCGCCAGGCGCGCTCGGCGCCGGCGTTCCCCGGCGCCGAACGCGGTCAGCAGCAGGGGCAGCTCGACGTTGCGTTGCGCGCTCAGCACCGGCATCAGGTTGTAGCTCTGGAAGATGAAGCCCACCGTCTCGGCGCGCCAGTGCGCGAGCGCCTCGCCGGACAGCGCGTCGATGCGCTCGCCGGCGACGGTCAGTTCGCCGGCACTGGGCGAGTCCAGCCCGCCGATCAGGTTCAGCAGGGTGGTCTTGCCGGAACCCGAGGGCCCCATCAGGGCGACGAAATCGCCATCCGGGATGTCCAGGTCGATGCCGTGCAGGACCTCGATGCGCTGCTTGCCGCGCACGTAGGCCTTGGTCACGCCGCGGATGCGGACCAGCGGCGCCGGCACCGCGGCGGCGCCGTCAACGGCCACGGCCGGCCTGGACCCGGTCGCCGTCGGCCAGCGTTTCCGGCGGCCCGACCACGACGGCGTCGCCGTCGGCCAGCCCGGACAGCACCTGCCGGTCGGCGTCGCGGCGCTCGCCGGCCTCGACCGACACCTGGCGGACCCGGTCGTCGCGGACCACGAACGCGACGCTGGCGCCATCGCGCTCGACGATGGCGCGCGCCGGCACCCACACGCCCCTGGGCGGCGGCGCGTCGGCGCGGGCCTGCTCCAGGAAGCTGACCCGCACGCCCATGTCGGGGACGATGCGCGGGTCCTCGACATCCAGCGCGATGCGCACCCGCACCGTCGCCTTGGCGCGGTCCGCGGTGGGGATGATGGCGATCACCGACCCGGGGATGCGCCACTCCGGATAGGCGTTGAGCACCGCCTCCACCGGCTGCCCCGACAGCACCCGGCCGATGTAGGCCTCGTTGACGTCGACCTCCACTTCCAGCGAGTCCATGTCGACGATGGTGCCGATGCCGGTGCGGGTGAAGCCGCCGCCGGCCGAGATCGGCGAGACGATCTCGCCCGGCTGCGCGGCCTTGGCCACCACCACCCCCGCGAACGGCGCGCGCACGATGGTGTTGTCGACGCCGATCCGCGCCAGGTCCACCTGGCTGCGCGCCACCTCGACCTGGCGTGCCAGGCTGGCCTGGCGCGCCTGCGTGGTGTCGAACTCGGCCTGCGCCTGGTCGAGCTGCGCCTGCGCGACCAGACGGCGCTCGAGCAGGCTGCGCTGCCGCTCCAGGTTCTGCTGGGCCAGGCGCAGGTTGGCGCGGACCTCGCCGAGCTGGGTCCGCGCGGCGTCGAGCTGGGCCTCCGCCAGGGCCTGCTGGGCGAGCGCGTCGACCGCCTCGAGGCGGGCCAGCACCTGGTCGGCCTCGACCCGCATGCCCTCCTCGATCAGCACCTCCTCGACCTTGCCGGTGATCTTCGCGGAGACCGTCGCCAGCCGCCGCGCGGTGACGTAGCCGCTGGCATCCAGCACCGATCCGCCGCCGGCCTCGGCGGCCCGGGCCACGACGGTCTCCACCGGCACCGGCCGGTTGCCCAGCAGCAGCCAGGCCAGCAGCAGCGCCAGCGCCGCAAGCGCCAGCAGCCAGGGCCAGCGACGCCGCCTCGCCTGCGGTCGCTGCCGGCGCTCGATGCGCAGCTGCCGCAGGACCTCCTCGGAACCCTCCATGCCCGTGCCTCCCATGCCAGGAGGCTACTTTGCCGGCAGCCGGCGCGAAGGGCCAGTGATGGCTGTCAGCCCGTGCGCACCGGTCCTGCCCACCGCGCTCGCGCAGGCCGGCGAGGGCTCAGCCGCCGAAGCGCGCCTGCAGCATCGCGTGGTAGGCCCTCAGGCCCTGGGCCTCGCCACCGGCCGGGCGGCCGGGCCGCGCGCCGTCGTTCCAGGAATACACGTCCAGGTGCGCCCAGGGCAGGTCCTCGGGCACGAAGCGCTGCAGGAACAGCGCCGCGGTGATGCAGCCGGCGTGCTTGCTGGCGGCGGCGTTGTTGAGGTCGGCGATCGGGCTGTCCAGGAAGGCCGCGTAGGGCGCGTGCAGGGGCATCCGCCAGAGCGGATCGCGTTGCCGCAGGCCCGCCGCCAGCAGGTCGCCGGCGAGCGCCTCGTCGTTTGCGAACAGCGCCGGCAGATCCGGGCCCAGGGCGATGCGGGCGGCACCGGTCAGGGTGGCGAAGTCCAGCAGCAGCGCCGGCTGCCATTCGGCGGCGTAGGTCAGCGCATCGGACAGGATCACCCGGCCCTCGGCGTCGGTGTTGCCGATCTCCACGCTCAGGCCCTTGCGGGTGGCGATCACCTCGCCGGGACGATAGGCATCCGGACCGATCGCGTTCTCCACCGCAGGGATCAGCAGCTTCAGGCGCACCGGCAGGCCGCCGGCCATCACCAGGCCGGCCAGCGCCAGGGCGTGGGCGGCGCCGCCCATGTCCTTCTTCATCCGCAGCATGCCGTCGGCCGGCTTGATGTCCAGGCCGCCGGTGTCGAAGCACACGCCCTTGCCGACCAGGGCCAGGCGCGGGTGACCCTCGTCGCCCCAGTCGAGCTCGATCAGGCGCGGCGGCCGGTGGCTGGCCCGGCCGACCGCGTGGATCGCCGGGAAGTTCTGGGCCAGCAGGTCGTCGCCCTCGATCACCCGGACCTGCGCGCCATGCCGGTCGGCGAGGCGGCTGGTGGCCTCGGCGAGCTCGGCCGGGCCCATGTGCTCGGTCGGGGTGTTGACCAGGTCGCGCACCAGGGTCACCGCTTCCACGACCGGTTGCAGGGCACCCAGCAGGTCCACCGGCAACGCCAGGCGTGCCGGTGCGCGGCGCGGCTGCCGGTAGCGGCTGAACTGGTAGCTGCCCAGCGCCCAGCCCAGACCGGCCAGCAGCGGGTCCAGGCCGAGGCCGCGCGGGTCCAGGCGGTAGTCGCCGGCGGGCAGCAGCAGGGGCAGGCCGGCCAGGTTCCACGGATCGCCCGCGTCGCCCGCACCGACCAGCACCGCGGCCAGTCCGCCGTCGCCGTCCGGCAGCAGGCAGTGGCTGCCGGCCTCGGCGCTGAAGCCGCAGGCACGGGCATGTCCGCCGGCGCCGGCCGGCAGGGTCGCCAGGACGGCGTCCAGGCCGTCGGCGCGGACCGCGACCAGGGGCGTGGCCGGGGCGTTGGCATCGAGGGGGATCAGGGTCATCGCAGGGTGCTCGGGGTCGGGGAGAGGTCGGCCAGATGGGATGCCAGCTCGGCAAGGTCGCGCACCACCAGGTCCGGGCCGGGCAGGTCCGGATGCGGCCAGGGGCGATCCTCGCGGTTCAGCCAGACCGCGCCCATCCCGGCGCGGCGCGCGCCGACGACATCCAGGAGCGGATCGTCGCCGACATGCCAGACCGCCCCGGCGGGCAGCTCAAGCAACGCCAGGGCGTGGCCGAAGATGCGCGGGTCGGGCTTGGCGCAACCGACCTGGCGGGCGAACACCGCACCGTGGAAGTGGTGGTCGAGTCCGATCCGGGCGAGGTCGGCATTGCCGTTCGTCAGCGCCACGATCCGGTGCCGCGCGGCCAGCGCCGGCAGGGTCTGGTCGACCTCGGGGTAGCACTCGACCTGGTTGCGGGTCGCGTAGAACAGGGCGTAGGCGGCCTCGACCAGCGCCGGTGCGTGCAGTCCGCAATGTTCGAAGGCGCGCTCCAGGCTGAGCCGGCGCACCGCGCCGTAGTCGTGCGCCAGGTCGGGCCGTTCGGCGAAGATGGCGTCGCGCAGGGCGCGCATGGCCAGCCCGGGGTAGCGTTCCGCGACGGCCGGGGCGTGTTCGCGCAGGAACGACTCCAGCGCCGTCTCGCAGCGCAGGATCACCGGCAGGATCGGCCACAGCGTGTCGTCGAGATCCAGGGTCAGCGCCGCGGGCGGCGCCGACCGGGCGCGGGCGCTCAGCACTTGCGGGAGAACAGGGTCCTGCGGCACTCCGGCGCGGCGTCCGCCGTCCCTTCGGCGGCCGCCTGGCCGTCGCCGTTCGGCACGGCCGGCGCGGCAGCCTCGACCACGGGCTCGGCGCCGGCTGCGGCCTGCCCGGCTTCCGCAGGCGCGTCGGCGGACGCCAGCGCGGCGGTGGTGGCCGTTGGGGCATCGCCGCCGCCGGCGACGGCATCCGCCGCCGGCGCCGCGTCGCGACCGACGAAGCGCGGCGGCTCCACCGGCAGCGGCTCGCCGCCCAGGCGTTCCCAGAGCGTCGCCAGCCGGCGGGCGTGCAGGTCGCGGAAGTCCTCGTCGTCCCGGTGCGGCACCAGGCGCTTGCCGACGATCACGTTCTCGGCCAGCGGCGTGCGCAGGAACTCGGCGAAGCGGTTGATCTCGTCGACCTTGGGATTGTCTGCCCGGTACACCAGGTACAGCGGCACGGTGAGCAGGTAGCGGCCGTCGGCGACGGTGTCCTTGTCGGCGGCCACGCCCTCGATGCCGAGCGCGCGCACGCGCTGCTTGTCCAGGCCGGCGAGGGTGGTCATGCCGATCGAGTCCGGGTCCATCTGCACGCCGATCTCGATCTGGTGCTGGTTGAGGAACAGGCGACGGATCTTGGCGTTGTAGCCGGGGTTGCCGAACAGGATCTGGCGCATCGACGACTCCAGCCCGTCGTAGGGGCCCATCACCGAGTACAGGTCGATCGGCGCGTCGCGGCCGCCGACCTGGTTCCAGTTCTCCAGCCGGCCCATGAAGATGTCGCGGACCTGGGCCAGGCTGAGTTCGCGTACCGGGTTGCTGGGATGGACGATGAACACCACCGCGTCCCAGGCGACCGGCCAGAACACCAGGTGGCGCTCGGCGTCCCGGCCGGGCACCGGGGGGCGCGCCGAGGTGGCGATGTCGATCTCGCCGCGGATGACGCCCTCGATGCCGGCGTTGGTGCTGAACGGGGTGACCGTCAGCGAGGTGCGGGTCTGGCGCGCGTACAGGGCGCCCACCTCGGTCAGCCCGCGGGCGGCGGCGTAGTCGCCGCGCAGCGAGAGCTGGGCATGGACCGGTGCCGCCGCGAACAGGGCCGAGGCGGCGGTCAGGAGCAGGGTGGCTACGCGCATGGAAGTGAAATCCGCTTGGCGGTCAATGATTTGTGCACGATACCATGGGGGCTGTCGAGCCACCACCGCAGGCCGGGCCGGCGGCCCGATCAGCCGGTCAGGTCCACCTTGTACAGGCGATTGCCGCGCAGGATCGTGAGCGACAGCACGGCGGGCGCACGCACCAGCGCGGCGCGCAGCGCCTCCAGGTCGTCCAGGTCGGTGCCGTTGACCTGCAGCACGACATCGCCCCTGCGCAGTCCGGCGCGCCCGGCCGGCGACTCCGCGGCCACCGCGCTGGCCAGGGCGCCGCGCACGCCGCGGGCCGCCAGGCGCTCGGGCACCGGCGTGAACTCGGCGCCGGCCAGGCGCCGGTCCGCGGTGTCGCCGACCAGCGCCGTCAGGGCGCTGACCAGCGCGCCGGCCAGGCGGCGCTCGCGTCCGTCGCGCAGCACCACCAGCGCGACCTCTCCGCCGCCCGGCAGCATGCCCTCCAGCGCGCGCAGCTCCCGGCCGCTGCGCACCGGCGTGCCGTTCAGCGCGGTGATCACGTCGCCGACCTGCACGCCGGCCCGCGCGGCGGTGCCGCCGGCCTGGATCCGGGTCACCGCGACGCCGGCGCCCGTGGCGGCGCCGAGGCTTGCCGCCAGTGCGGCATCGAGGTCCTGCACCTCCACCCCGAGCGAGCCGCGCCGTACCGCGCCCTGTTCCACCAGCTGGTCCAGCACCGAGGCGGTCAGCGTCGACGGAATCGCGAAGCCGATGCCGGCACTGTCGCCGGACCGGGAGTAGATCGCCGTATTGATGCCGACCAGCTCGCCGCGCAGGTTGACCAGGGCGCCGCCGGAATTGCCGGGATTGATCGAGGCATCGGTCTGGATGAAGTTCTGCACGCCGCGGCCGTCCAGGCCGCCCCGGCCCAGCGCCGAGACGATGCCCGAGGTGACCGTCTGGCCCAGGCCGAACGGGTTGCCGACCGCGACCACGAAATCGCCGACCCGCAGCGGCTCGCGCTGCGCCAGCGGCAGTGCGACCAGGCCCTCGGCCGGGATGCGGATCACCGCGATGTCGGTGGCCGGGTCGGCGCCGACCCGCTCGGCGACCAGGGTGCGGCCGTCGGCCAGGGTCACCGAGATGTCGTCGGCGGCCTCGATCACGTGGTGGTTGGTCACCACCAGGCCACGGCCGGCATCGACGATGACGCCCGAGCCCAGCGAGCGCTCGACGCGTTCGCGCGGCATGTCGGGGATGCCGAAGAAATGCCGGAAGAACGGGTCGTCCATGAACGGCGACGGCCGCACCTGCACCCGGCTGGCGGTGTAGACGTTGACCACGGCCGGCATCACCCGCTCCAGCATCGGCGCCAGGGACGGGAGCGGCTGGCCGTCGACCGCCGCCGGCAGGCCGGCGGCGCGCGCCGGGGCGACCAGGACATCGGCGAGCGGCGACCCCGGTTGTGTCGAGAACTGTCCGCCCAGCCAGCCGGCGCCCGCGGCGACCAGGATCAGGCTGGGCAGGAGCAGTCGGCGGTCGGACATGGCGGATCCTCGGGCAGGGGGTGCCGGGCGGCCGGCGGCAGGGCGCTCAGACCGGTCGCGGCGCCCGAGGTTCCGGCCCCCTCGGCAGGACGTTCATCCTCGCCCCGGCAGGCGCCCGGGGGCAAGCCGGTGCAGCCCGGTTACTGGAAACCGTTGCCGAAGAGGGCGTCGTCGAAAAGCACCCAGGGCTCCACGCCCGTCTGCGCCGGCAGGTACTGCGCGGCCCGGTAGAGCAGCCGCGCACCGAGCGGCGTGAAGCCGCAGGCGAGCCGGCTGGGGCTGGCCAGCTGCCGGGTCCCGGGCGTGCTGCCGTCCGACTGCCACAGCGTGCGCGGCATGGCGCTGTGGAAGTACAGGCGGTCGTTGAACCAGGCCAGGCACGAGGGTTCGCCGTCGCCGGGTCCGGGTACCAGGTCGGCGAGCAGCCAGGTGCCGGACGGCGTGCCGTCCGAGCGCCACAGCTCGCGGCCGTGGCTGGCTGTGGTGGCGGCGAAATGGGCGATCCCGTCGTGGACCGTGAACGGACCGGGGTCGGAACCGGCGCTGCCCGCGCCGATGTCGGCGGCGAGCTGGACGATGCCGGTCAGTTGCAGGTTCACCAGCCGGTGCGGCTCCCGGCCCAGGCCGCCGGTGACGCCGCTGAACAGCAGGGTGTTGTTGCCGAGTCGGGCCAGGTTCGTGGGCCGCAGGCCGGCGATCGTGGTGACCCTGACGGTGCTGGCGACATCGCCCTCGGTGCGCCAGATCTGCTCGCCGTTGGAGGGATCGTCGGCAACGAAGAACAGGCGCGGCCCCTGTTCGACCAGGAAGCGCGGATAGCTGTGACCGGTACCGGGCCAGATATCGGTCAGGCGCAGGGTCCCCCCTTCGGAGCCGTTCGAGCGCCACAGCTCGTCGCCATGGGCGCCGTCGTCGGCGACGAAATACAGCAGGGTCCCGATCACGGTCAGCCTGATCGGAGCGGACGAGGCGGCCCCCGGCCTGATGTCGCGCACCCGCCAGGTGCCGGTGGCGGTTCCATTGCTGCGCCAGAGCTCCCGGCCAGTGGACACTCCGGTCGCCGCGAAATAGGCCACCCCGTTCATCACCACCTTGGGACCCGGGTCCCCGCTGTTGGGCGGGAACTCGAACACCAGGGCCGTGCCTGCCGCGGTGCCGTCGGTGCGCCACAGGCTGCGCCCGGCGCCCGGGCGACCGGCCGTGAACAACAGGCGATCGCCCAGCACCACCATGTGGTCCGGGTCGGAACCGATCACGCCCGGGTATAGGTCGGCGACCAGGCGGGTGCCGGCGGGGGTGCCGTCGCTGCACCACAACTCCCGGCCAAGCACGCCGTCGTCGGCGCCGAAGCAGACCTGGGCGCCGAGCCGGACATAGGCGGAAGGCGCGGAGCCGGTGGTGCCCGGCACCAGATCGCCGAGCATTCCGGTCAGGGGTTCCGGATCGCCGGCACCGGCCTGCGCCGGACCGGCAGCGCCGGTGGCGAGGGCGGCCAGCATCGCCAGGCCTTGCCAGGGACGGTCATTCGGGTTCATGGCGCCTGCTCCGGTCGGGGTACCGGGAACACGCCAGACCGGGCGCCATCCCGACACCCTGGTCGGTGCGGCGGGTCGGCCACCCGCCAGCGCCGGGTCCGAGGCCGCCGCGGACCGGGTGACGGGGGCTTGTCCGCGCAGCCGGAACGCGCCATCGGAAGCCGGCCGGCCGGCCGGCGGCGCGGCGGTGATTGACGACCCCTCCGCCCGGGAGTACCGTTCCTTCCCGCCCCAACATCTTGTGGACGCCGCGTCCGGGCTGCACTAGAAGTTGTGAGAAGCGTCGAAAAGCACCATCAGATCAACGAACTATTGGGAGCGCCCAGGAATGAGCACAGTGCGACTGGAAGCCGTCGCCCCTGCGTCCCGTGAAGTCCCGATGCAGCCCGCCTCTCTGGACATCTGGGACAAGAAGTACCGCCTGAAGACCAAACAGGGCGAGCCGGTCGATGCCGACATCGACGCCACCTACCAGCGCGTCGCCCGCGCCCTGGCCGACGCCGAGGCCGACACCGCCCGCCAGGCGTACTGGTACGAGCGGTTCCTGTGGGCGCTTCGGCGCGGCGCGATCCCGGCCGGGCGGATCACCTCCAACGCCGGCGCCCAGGAACACAAGCCCAAGACCAGCACCATCAACTGCACGGTGTCGGGCACCATCGAGGACTCCATGGACGGCATCCTGGACAAGGTCCACGAGGCCGGGCTGACCCTCAAGGCCGGCTGCGGCATCGGCTACGAGTTCAGCACCCTGCGCCCGCGCGGCGCCTATGTCTCCGGCGCCGGCGCCTACACGTCCGGGCCGCTGTCGTTCATGGACATCTACGACAAGATGTGCTTCACCGTGTCCAGCGCCGGTGGCCGCCGCGGCGCGCAGATGGGCACCTTCGACGTCAGCCATCCCGACGTCAGGGAGTTCATCCGCGCCAAGCGCGAGGACGGCCGGCTGCGCCAGTTCAACCTCAGCCTGCTGATCACCGACGGCTTCATGCAGGCGGTCGAGGCCGACGCCGAGTGGCCGCTGGTGTTCCCGGTGCACGTCCACGAGGCCGACGAGGTCGACCTCGCCGACGCCGCCACCGTGGTCTGGCGCGAGTGGCCGACCTCGCGCAACTACGTGACCCGCGACGACGGCCTGGTCGCCTGCCGCATCTACGGCCAGATCCGCGCCCGGCACCTGTGGGACATGATCATGGTGTCCACCTACGACTACGCCGAGCCGGGCTTCATCCTGATCGACAAGGTCAACGAGATGAACAACAACTGGTGGTGCGAGAACATCCGCGCCACCAACCCCTGCGGCGAGCAGCCGCTGCCGCCGTACGGCGCCTGCCTGCTCGGCTCGGTCAACCTGACCAAGTTCGTGCGCGACCCGTTCACCGAGAAGGCGCGCTTCGACTGGGAGGAGTACAAGGAGGTCGTGCGCGTGTTCACGCGCATGCTCGACAACGTGGTCGAGGTCAACGGCCTGCCGCTGCCGCGCCAGCGCGAGGAGATCCTGCGCAAGCGCAGGCACGGCATGGGCTTTCTGGGCCTGGGCAGCACCATGACCCTGCTCGGCATGAAGTACGGCTCGCCGCAGTCGCTGGAGTTCACCGAGGGCGTGTCGCGCGAGATGGCGCTGGCCGGCTGGGAGATGGCCCTGGACCTGGCCCGCGAGAAGGGTCCGGCGCCGATCATGGACGAGGACTTCGAGGTCACCGCGGCGATGCTGCGCAAGCGACCGGAGATGGCCGCCGACGGCTGGAAGGCCGGCGACACCATAAAGGGCAGGGAGCTGCACGCGCGCTACTCGCGCTACATGCAGCGCGTCGCCCAGGCGGCGCCCGGGCTGGTCGAGGAGCTGGCGCGCACCGGCGCCCGTTTCACCCACCACAGTTCGATCGCGCCGACCGGTACCATCTCGCTGAGCCTGGCCAACAACGCCAGCAACGGCATCGAACCCAGCTTCGCGCACCACTACTCGCGCAACGTGATCCGCGAGGGCCGCAAGACCAAGGAAAAGGTCGACGTGTTCAGCTACGAGCTGCTGGCCTATCGCGAGCTGGTCAACCCGAAGGCGATGCCGTTCTCGGAGGACGCCGCGGCGCGCCTGCCCGACTACTTCATCGCCGCCGACGACATCACCCCGAAGGCCCATGTCGACGTCCAGGCCGCCTCGCAGAAGTGGATCGACAGCTCGATCTCCAAGACCGCGAACGTGCCCACCGACTATCCCTACGAGGACTTCAAGGACATCTACCGCTACGCTTACCAGCAAGGGTTGAAGGGCTGCACCACCTTCCGCTTCAACCCCGCCGCGTTCCAGGGCGTGCTGGTCAAGGAATCCGACCTGGAGAACACCGTCTACCGGTTCGAGCTGGAGGATGGCAGCGTGATCGAGGCGCGCGGCAACGAGGAGATCGAGTACGACGGCGAGCTGCACACCGCCGCCAACCTGTTCGATGCCCTCAAGGAAGGCTATTACGGCAAGTTCTGAGTACCCGGCCCCCGGGCCGGGCACGGGGCCGCGGCGCTGCCGCGGCCGTTCGTCGACCCAATGAGAGCAATCGCCATGGCCAGCAGGAAATCCCCCAGCAAGAAGCCCGCCGCCGAGCCCAGCCACGGCACCGAGGCGTTGAAGGAAGCCCTGGACCACGCCCGCACCGGCGCCAGCGAACTGGCCGACGGGGTTCGCGAGGTCGCGGGCAGCGCCGCCGAGGTGGTCCGGACCCAGGTCGCCCTGCGCCGGGCCCAGGTCCGTACCGGCGCCGCCAAGGTCCGTGCCACCGTCGAGCCGGTGGCCGGCAAGGCGGCCGAGGTTGCGGCCAGCGCCGGCCGCACCGCCGCCACGGCGGGTCGCACGGTCGCCACCGTGGTCGGCACCGCGGTCGGCACCGTTGCCGGCGTCGCCGGCCGCGCGGCCGGCACGGTGGCCGGCGCCGCCTCGGTGGCCGTCGACAAGGTCGGCGCCGCCGCACGCGCGGTGAAGGCCAAGGTCACCGGCAAGGCCGCGAAGTCTCCTGCCAGGGGCGTGAGCGGCAAGTCGGTCGCGAAGAAGGCGGCTGCCGGCCCGAAGGCGGCGGCCAAGAAGGCGGTTGCGACCAAGAAGGCCGTCGCCAAGAAGGCGGTCGCGACCAAGAAGGGCGTGGCCAAGAAGGCGGTCGCCACCAAGAAGGCCGTGGCCAGGAAGGCGGTCGCCACCAAGAAGGCCGTCGCCAGGAAGGCGGTTGCGACCAAGAAGGCCGTCGCCAAGAAGGCGGTCGCCACCAAGAAGGCCGTCGCCAGGAAGGCGGTTGCGACCAAGAAGGCCGTCGCCAGGAAGGCGGTGGCGACCAAGAAGGCCGTGGCCAGGAAGGCGGTCGCCACCAAGAAGGCCGTGGCCAAGAAGGCGGCGCCTCCCCGGAAGGCGGCGGCCAAGAAGGCGGCCACCGGCAAGCAGGCCGCCGCCAGGAAGGCGGCAGGCCGCACCCGCCGCTGACCCGGGCATCGCACGAGGAGACACCGTACCGCGCCCTCGGCGCGGTACGCCAAGGACAACCGATGGCCATCAAGATCGAAAAGAAAATCAAGGGATACGCCGTGGTCCGGCCCGACGAGCCCGCGGCCGTCGCGGCCGCTTCCGTCCCGGCCCACGACGCCGATGCCGATGCCGGGCTGCCCAGCGCCGAGGTCATCCAGATGCACGAGCGCGTCGAGCGCCCGGAGCGGCTGGAGGGCCACACCTACAAGATCAAGTCGCCGCTGTTCGAGCACGCGCTTTACGTGACGATCAACGACATCGTGCTCAACGAGGGCACCGAGCACGAGCTGCGCCGGCCTTACGAGATCTTCATCAACTCCAAGAACATGGAGCACTTCCAGTGGACGGTGGCGCTGACGCGCATCATGTCCGCGGTGTTCCGCAAGGGCGGCGACGTCACCTTCCTGGTCGAGGAGCTGAAGGCGGTGTTCGACCCGCGCGGCGGCTACTTCAAGGCCGGCGGCGTCTACATGCCGTCGATCGTGGCCGAACTCGGCGTGGTGATCGAGGACCACCTGCGCAAGATCGGCATGATCCTGGGCGAGGAGCTGAGCCCCGAGCAGAAGCGCCTGATCGCCGAGAAGCGCGCCGCCCTGGAGAACCGCTCAAAAAAAAAGCCTGAGGTAGGCGCGGGCCAGGGCACGCCGTCGCGGCGGCAGGGCAGCGGCGTCGGCGGCAACCGGATCAGCCCGGACCTCGCCGACCGCCCGCAGGTCCCCCCCCAGGCCGACGAGGCCACGGTCGCCGGCTTCCCGGCCTCGGCCAGCCTGTGCGCCAAGTGCAACGCCAAGGCCGTGGTGATGATGGACGGCTGCGCAACCTGCCTGTCCTGCGGCAACTCCAAGTGCGGCTGAGCCGGCCGCCGGGCGGCAGCCGGTGAGCGCCGCCACGGCGACCGCCGCGAACATCCGCAGCCACGGCTGGCACTGCGTGATGGTCGCGCCGGAGGCCGAGGGCGAGGAGGCGTTCGCCTACACGATCGGACTGGCGGAGCGCTTCGGCCAGCCCGAGGTTCTGGTGTTCGGCCTGCCCGAGGCCTCGGCGCACGCCCTGCTGGCGCGCTGCGTGGCCCTGGCCGAGGCCGGCCAGCGGCTGGCGGCCGGCGAGCGCGGCGACCTGCTCGGCGGCGGCTACCGGGTGCGCCTGGCGCCGCTGCGCGCCGACCGTTACGGCGAATACCTGGGCACCGCATTCCGGCACTACGGCGAGCGGCCGTTCCAGGCCCTGGTCCTGCTCTGGCCGGATCGCGAGGGTCGCTTCCCGGGTGAGGTCGGCTACGCCGGCGCCGGCCAGCACGAGGCGGCCGCCGCGATCTGAGGATCCGGGGGACGCGCAGGTCCGTCCGCCCGGCGCTCAGGGCGGGTGGCCGCGCCGCCGCCGCGCCAGCCAGTCGGCCGCGACCAGGCAGGCGATCGCCCAGGCGCCGCCCAGGCACCAGCCGGCCAGCACGTCGCTGGGCCAGTGCACGCCGAGGTAGACGCGGCTGGCGCCGATCAGCAGGGCCAGGCCGATCGCGCACAGGACCACGTAGATCCGGGTCGCGCCGCGCCGGAACTCGAAGCGGGCGAGCAGGGCGCCCAGGGTCAGGTAGACCACGGTCGACAGCATCGCGTGGCCGGACGGGAAGCTCGGGCTGAGCGCCTCGACCAGGTGCGGCACCAGATCCGGCCGCGGCCGGTCCAGACCCCACTTCAGCATGCTGCTGAGCGCGGTGCCGCCGGCCACGGCGACCAGCACCAGGCCGGCCTTCGCGGGCCGGCGCTCGAACAGCAGCAGGCCGGCGACCAGCAGCGTCGCCAGGGCCAGCGCCACGGTGCCGCCCAGGTGGGTGAGCTCGACGAAGAACACCGGCAGCCAGCCCGGGCCACGCGGCGTCGCGCCGTCGCCGGCCGCGCGCAGCGCCGCGACCAGCCAGGCATCGAAGTGCGCCAGGTCGCCGTCGAGGACGTTGGCCAGCACCAGCACGAAACCGGCCAGCAGCGACAGCGCCAGCAGCAGCGCGGCCGGCGCCGGCAACAGGCGACGCTGCGGGCCGCGCGCGATGGGCGGGCTGGCGGAGGGGGCGGTGCGGCGCATCGCCGCCAGTGTCGCCGGTCCGTGGCCGGCGCGGAAGCCCCGCGCCGCGCGCGTCGGCGCCGGTGGTAGGCTCGCCCCCGCCGACCGCCGCGCGAACGACGCATGACCCACCAGATCACCACCACCGAGCTGTACCTGATCGCCATGGCGATCATCTTCACCGTGCCCTGGCTGGTCTGGCGGCTGCTGCGCACCGACTACTGGGCGCCCCTGGTGGTGGTGCAGATCGTCGCCGGCATCCTGCTCGGCCCCGGCGTGCTGGGCGCGGCCTTCCCCGACTACTACGCCTTCGTGTTCGCGCCGGAGGTGGTGGCCGCGCTGAACGGCGTCGCCTGGTGGGCGGTGATGATCTTCGTGTGCATCGCCGGTATCGAGCTGGACCTGGCGCAGGCCTGGGCGAACCGCCGGGAGACCGTGGTGACCGCCGGCCTGGCCCTGTTCACGCCGCTGCTGGCGGGTGCGGCCGTCGCCTGGGTGCTGCTCGGCCTGCCGGGCTGGATCGGCGTCGAAGGCCGGCCCTGGCAGTTCGTGGTCGGCGTCGGCATGGCCTGCGCGGTGACCGCCCTGCCGATCCTCATCCTGTTCATGGAAAAGCTCTCGATCCTGCGCCAGCCGATCGGCCAGCGCATCCTGCGCTACGCCAGCCTCGACGACATCGCCATCTGGGGCGTGCTGGCGATCGTGCTGATGGATTGGGAAAGGATCGGCCGGCAGGCGGCCTTCCTGGTCGCCTTCGGCCTGGCCTGCCTGCTGTTCCGCCGCCTGATGCGGGCGCTGGCCGAGCGCGACCGCTGGTACATCCTGCCGATCTGGCTGTGCGTGTGCGCGTTCGGCGCCGACTGGGCCGGCCTGCACTACATGGTCGGCGCCTTCCTGGCCGGCGTCGTGGTCGATGCGCGCTGGTTCGACCAGGAGCGCATGGACCTGATGCGACACCACGTGCTGCTGGTGCTGATGCCGGTGTTCTTCCTGAGCACCGGCCTGCGCACCACCTGGGAGCTGGGTGGCGCGATGGTGTTCGCCGCCGCCGCGGCCCTGCTGGTCGCCTCGGTGGCCGGCAAGCTGGCCGGGGTGCACCTGGCCGGGCGCATCCTGCGCTGGCCGCGCGGCGACGCCGGCATCATCGGCTGGCTGCTGCAGACCAAGGCGCTGATCATGATCATCTTCGCCAACGTGCTGCTCGACAAGGCGATCATCACCTCGGCGACCTTCACCGCCCTGCTGCTGATGGCGGTGGCCAGCACCATGCTGACCATCCCGGTGGTGGCGCCGCGCCTGGCCAGGGACGGCGCGGGCGCCGGGGACATCGCCGCGCGCGCGGCCTGAGGGCGCCTCAGCGCCGCCCGCGGCGGAAGGCGCGCGACCGCCGGACCGGAACCCCGGCCCGGGCCGGGCGCTGGCGCATGAAGAACCGGTACAGCGTCGGGATCACGAACAGGGTCAGCAGCGAGGAGAACGCCAGGCCCCAGACGATGCTGGCCGCGACCGGCCCCCACAGCAGGGACTTGCCGCCCAGCCCGATCGCCAGCGAGAACAGGCCGGCGATGGTGGTGAAGGTGGTCATGGCGATCGCGATCACCCGTCGCCGTGCGGCATAGACGGTCGCATGCAGGGTGCGCATGCCGGCACGGCGGCGGTCGTTGGCGGCGCTGATCAGCACGATCGCGGCGTTGACGGCGATGCCGGTCAGCGCGATCACCCCGTACAGGGTGTACAGCGACATCGGGTTGCGCGAGACCAGCAGGCCCAGGGTGACGCCGGTGAAGGCCAGCGGCACGGTGACCAGGATCAGCAGCGGCTGGAAGTAGCTGCGGAACTGCGCCGCCAGGATCAGGTAGATCAGCCCCAGCCCCAGCAGGAACAGCCCGCCCATGGCCTCCAGCGACTCGTTGATGTCGTCGAGCTGGCCGGAGAAATCCAGGTCGGTGCCGGGGAAGCGGGCGCGCACTTCCTGCCAGCGCTCGCGCAGCATGCGGTTGGCGGCCACCGTGTCGGTGCTGCCCGGCGCCAGGTCGGCCTCCACGGTGATCGCCCGGCGCAGGTTCCAGTGCCGGATCAGGCCGGGGCTGCGCCGCTCCTGCGCGCGCACCAGGGCGCCCAGGGTGGTGCTGCCGCCGCCGGGCAGGGCGACCGGGTCGGACAGCAGGTCGCGGACGTCGGCGACCTCCCGCGGCCTGGCGCGCACCCGCAGCTCGACCTTCTCGCCGCGGTCGCGCATCTGCGCGACCACCTCGCCATCGACGTGCAGGCGAACCAGGCGCGCCACCGCACCGGGGTCGAGGCTGGCATTGCGGGCCGCCAGCACGTCGACCTCCAGCGACAGCTCGTCGCGCCCGGGATTGTCGTCGTCGACGATGTCGGTGGCGCCAGGAATGCCGGCGATGATCTCGCGGACGGCGCCGGCCGCCTCGCGCAGCTCCCCGAAGTCGTCGGCGCGCACCTTGACGCTGATCGCCTTGCCGGCCGGCGGTCCGCCGGACAGCTTCAGGAACGACACCTCGGCGCGCCCGCCGGAGGCCTCGACCGCCGTGCGCATGTCCTCGATGATGGCGTCCACCGGGCGCATGCCGGGTGCGTCCGGCGCCAGCGAGACGGCGATCTGGCCGTGGCGGTCGCCGATCACCGGCTCGACCTCGGTGAACTTGATGCCGGCCATCGACACCACCGAGCGCGCCTCGCCTTCGCGCAGGTGCCGGCGCACCACCTGTTCCACCGCCATGGTCCGGCGCAGGGTCTCCTCGATCGGCGCGTCCGGCGGCAGGTCGACGTTGACGTAATAGATGCGCAGCGGGTCGAAGGCGAAGAAGTCGAAGCGGACCAGTCCGGCGGCGATCGCCAGCACCGCGGCCAGGAACAGGCCGGCGGCGGCCGCCAGCCAGCGCAGCGGCCGGCGCAGCACGCGGATCAGCGCGCGCGTGTAGGCGATCCGGACCCTGTGCGTCCAGCGCGTGCGCAGCGCCTGGCTGCGCGAGGCGCTGATCGCGTGCCGGCCCAGGGTGCCGACGTGGGCGGGCAGCATCCAGAACGCCTCGACCAGGCTGACCAGCAGGCCGACGGTGACCACGAAGGGGATCACGAACATGAACTCGCCGACGATGCCGGGCAGCAGCATCAGCGGCAGGAAGGCCGCGATCGTGGTCGACACCGCGGCCAGCACCGGCAGGCCGACCTCGCGCAGCGAGGCCAGGGAGGCGTCCATCGCCGCCATGCCGCGCTGCATGCGGTAGTAGATCGCCTCGACCACCACCACGGCGTCGTCGACCAGCATGCCCAGCACGATCACCACGCCGAGCAGCACCGACACGTTCAGCGTCGAACCGGTGGCGGCGATCAGCCAGAAGCTGCCGGCCACCGAGAACACCACGCCGAGCGCCACCAGGGCGGCGATCCGCGAGCCCAGGAACACCCAGCACACCGCCAGCACCAGCAGCAGGCCGATCAGGGCGTTGTTCTGCATGACGCCCAGCGCCGTGCGGGTCGGCACGGTCTGGTCGTCGCTGAGCGCCAGGCGCAGGCCGCTGCCGGCCAGCACCCGGTTGCGTTCGTCGATGTAGGCGGCGATCCGGTCGACCAGGTCGAGGGTGTTGGTGAAACCCACCTTGGTCACGCTCATCAGCACGGCGGCCTGGCCGTCCATGCTGGCGAGCTGGCGCGGATCGGCGCTGCCGCGGCGCACCGTGGCCACGGCGTCGAGCGGCACCCGGCCGTCGACGGTGCCGGGCGCGGCGAGCTGGAACGAGGCCAGCAGGGCCGGGTCGGCGCTGGTGCCGGCGACCCGCAGCAACCACTCGCCGCCCTCGGTGCGGACCTTGCCGGCGAAGGTGTCGCGGAACCACGGCGCCAGGCCGTCGGCCAGGGCGGTGGCGGCGATGCCGCGGCCGGCCAGGGCGACCGGCTCGAACTCGACCAGCAGCTCCGGATCGCGGAAGCCGATCGCCTGGACGCGGTCGACGCCGGCGATCTGCTCGAGGTCCTCGCGCACGCCGCGCGCCGCGAAGCGCAGGTGCTCGTCGTCGGCCGGTCCGGTCAGCACCACCATCGCCGTCGGGAAACCGTTCGAGGTGGTCAGCTCGAGGATCTCCGGGTCGATCGCCTCGCTGGGCAGTTCGGTGTTGGCCTTGTTCTGCAGCTCGCGGCGCAGGTCGTTGACGCGCTTGTCGAAGTCGCGGGCGCCGATGTCGCGGAAGCGGACCAGGATGTTGCTCAGGCCCTCGCGCGAGGAGCTGACCACCCAGCGCACGTCCTGGACGTTGCGGATGGCGTCCTCGAGCGGATTGGTGACGCGCTGTTCGACGTCCTCGGCGCTGGCGCCGGGCAGGGCGGTGGCGACGTTGACCCAGTTGAAGTTGATCTCCGGGTCCTGCTCGCGCGGCATCTGCGCATAGGCCATCAGGCCCATGACGATCACCACCACGAAGGCGATGTTGGCGAGGGGGTGGTTGCCGATCAGGGCGCGCAGCAGGCCCACCTCAGGCCTCCGGTTCCGGGTCGTCGCTGGCGAGGACGACGGCATCGCCGTCGGCCAGGCCCTGCTGGCCGCGGGTCACCAGCAAGGTGTCGCCAGGGAGATCGAGGGCGAACGGCCGGCCATCGACCGCGCCCGGCACCGCCAGGAAGCGGGCGTTTCCGGATTCGACCAGGAACACGCCGACGGCGTCGCCGCGGCGCACCAGCAACGGTGCCGGCAGCTGGCTGGCCGGCCACTGCCAGTGCAGGGTGCCGGCGCTGCCGGCCGGCGCCGCGGCCTGCGTGAAGGCGAAGCGGGCGAGCTGGCCGCGGGTGCCGGCCTCGACCACCGGGGCCAGGCGCAGCAACCGGACCGGCAGGCGAACGCCCTGGCTCTCGAAGGCCAGGTCCCGTGCTTCGCCGATGGCGGCGGCGTCGCCGACCTGCAGGCTGGCCTCGACCTCGGCGGCGGCCAGGTCGACCAGGCGCAGCAAGGGGGTGCCCGGGCCGGCCAGGGCGCCGACCTGGGCCTGGCGCTCGATGACCACGGCGGCGAACGGGGCGCGGATCCGCGTCTTGCCCACGGCGCGGGCGGCGACGTCGCGATCGGCGCGCGCCACCGCGACGTCGGCCAGCGCCGCCTCGTGTTCGGTTTCCAGCGCCAGGACCTCGTCCTCGGCGATGAACTGCCGGTCCTGCAGGCCGCGTGCGCGCTGCAGGCGGCGACCCGCCTGGCTGGCACGGGCATCGGCGGCCGCCACCCGGGCCTGCGCCTGGGCCAGGGCCAGTCGCAGGTCGGTGTCGTCCAGCGTGACCAGCAGGTCGCCGGCACCGACACGGCTGCCGACGTCGACCTCGACGCCGGCGATCGCCGCAGTCACCTCGCTGGCCAGCACGGAGTCGTTGCCGGCCCGTACCGTCGCCGGTGCCGTCCCATGGCGCGGCTGCAGCAACGCGCTCAGAGGCTGCACCGACACCCGGGGTGCCTGGGCGGCCGCCGCCTGCGGTGGCGGCTCCGCGGCGGGCCCGGCACACCCGGCCAGCAGCCACGGCAACACGGACATCAGACGCAGGCAGACACGGGGCATGGCACGGTCCTGGGCAGGGAGGGGTCGTGGTGGCCGGCCAGCCCCGGGGGCGCCGGGACGCGGGGGGCGCCGCGGGCCGCGTATTGTTCCATAAGGCCGCGCCCGGCCACGATGGGTCGGAGGTCACGCGTGGCCGGACGGTCGCCCCGGCCTCCGGCCGGATCGCTGCTGGTCGCTGGGCGGCGCGGCGCCCCGGCGTCTTGGCACCCGGTCAGCGTGATGCCCCTGCCGGCCATCGGGACCGCCTTGCCAGGCTCCGCGCCGGCAGCCACGGGGCGGACGACCGGGCAGCGGCATCGAAGTGCAATGCCTGTGCGCCCCGGGGTGGCTGGACGGGCCGCTGGCCGCTGGCCGCTGCGCCGCAGCGTCGCGTCCGGAAACGGCGCGTGTACGCCGCGGATTTGCCCGACAATGCCGCCCCCGCCAGGATCCGCCGACATGTCCGCAGCCGCACCGGTGTCCAGCCCGCCCGCCGCGCCCGCGGCCGGCATCGATGTGCGTGGCCTGGCCGAACTGCTCCTGCTCGGCGCCATCTGGGGGGGCTCGTTCCTGCTCATGCGGATCGCCGCACCGGCGTTCGGCGCGGTGCCCCTGGTCGAGCTGCGCCTGCTGTTCGGGACCGTGGTGCTGCTGCCGTTCGCCTGGATGGCGCGGCATCGGCTGCGCCCCTTCCTGGGCCGTCTGGCGATCATCGGCCTGCTCAACTCGGCGGTGCCCTTCGTGCTGTTCGCCTGGGCGGCGGCCCGGGCGCCGGCCGCGATCGGCGCCATCGCCAACAGCCTGACCGCACTGTTCGCGGTGCTGGTGGCCTGGCTGATGTTCGGCGAGCGGATCGGGCTGCGTCGCGGCATCGGCCTGGTCGCCGGACTGGCCGGCGTGGTGGTCCTGGTCGCCGGTCGCGATGCCGGCCTGGGCAGTGCCTGGGCGGCCGTGGCCGGCACCGTCGCGGCGCTGTGCTACGCGGTCGCCGCCAACCTGGTCAAGCGCTGGCTGGTCGGCCTGCCGCCGACCGCCACCGCCGCCGCGACCCTGGCCTTCAGCACCGTGCTGCTGGCGCCGCTGGCGGTGGCGCAGTGGCCTGCGACAGCGCCGGGCGGGCTGGCCTGGCTGTGCGCGGTGGCGCTCGGCGTTTTGTGCACCGGCCTGGCCTATGCCCTGTACTTCCGCCTGCTCGACCGGGTCGGACCGTCGCGCGCGGCAACGGTCACCTACCTGGTGCCGCTGTTCGGCGTTGCCTGGGCCTGGGCCCTGCTCGACGAGCCCCTGACCGCGACCATGGCCGTGGCCGGCCTGCTGATCCTCGGCGGCGTGGCGCTCAACCAGTTCCGGCCGGCGCCGCGCGGCCGGGCCTGAGCGCTGCGGCGCGATCGCCCGGCCGCGCGCCGGCCCCCCGTGGCAAGGACGCCGGCTGGCAGGCACACTGGCCCCGGGCCGACGGGGAGGATGCCGTGAGGAGGATCGCGACCGCGCTGATCGTGCTGGTGGTGCTCGGGCACCTGGCCTTCATGGTCATCGAGATGCTGTTCTGGGACCACCCGTTCGGGCGCCGGCTGTTCGGGATGACGCCCGAGCAGTCCGCCGCCAGCGCCGTGCTGGCCTTCAACCAGGGCCTGTACAACGGCTTCCTGGCCGCCGGCCTGGCCTGGGGGTTGTGGCGCGACCGTCTCGACCTGAAGGTGTTCTTCCTGGCCTGCGTGATCGTCGCCGGCATCGTCGGTGGCCTGACCGCCAAGCCCAGCATCGTGCTCAGCCAGGCCCTGCCGGCGGCGCTGGCGCTGGCCGCCGTGCTTGCGGCGCGGCGCCGGACCTGAGCGGTTACCAGCGGCGCTGCCAGGACAGCAGCAGGGCCTGGCTGGCGTAGTCGGGCGAGGCTTCGCCCAGCAGGATGACGTTGGCGAGCTGGCCCGGTCCCACGCCGTCGCTGGCGAAGTCCCGGCTGCGCACGCGCTCCAGCCGCCAGCGCAGGGCGATCTCGTCGCGCATCGAGACCCGCCACTGGGCGACGGCGCCGGCGACCAGCAGCCGGCTGTCGCTGTCGGGCAGTGGCGCACTGGCCAGGGCCGGGCCGGTGCGCACCAGGACGCGGCCCGCGGCCCGCGAGACGGCGCCATCCAGGCCCAGGCGCCAGCGGCCGTCGGCGAACTCGCGGTGCAGGCCCGCGCCTGCGCTGTCGACGGTGTCGCGGTGGCGGGCGGTCCAGTTGCGGGCGGGATCGCCGGCCTGGGCCAGGCGCGGCGCGCCGCCGCTGAACGCCCGTCCGGCCTGGTCCGCGGCCAGGTGCTCGCGGGCCAGGAAGGCGAATCCGCTCCACGGCGAGTCCGGCTGCCAGGCGAGCTCCAGCCGGTGGTCGCGGATGCGGCTGCGCTGCAGGCCGAACTCCGAGCGCCGGTAGTCGTCGGCGATCAGCGCGTGGCTGGCCTCCAGGCGCCAGGCCGGTGCCGCCTGCCAGTGCGCCGACACCGCCACCTGCTCGCGTCGGCGGTCGGCCAGGTGGTACTGGCGAAGCCCGGGCAGGTTCTCGAACTGGCCAGGCACCGTCTCCGCGTAGGCCGGCGCATGGCTGTCCAGGAACGGCCGGCTGCCCAGGTAGGTGCCGCCGCCGCGATCGGCACGGGCAAGGCGCAGCCCGATGCCGGCGTCGGCCCCGAGGGCGCCGCGGAGCAGGACCTCGATCCGGGTCTCGTCGCTGTCGCTGCGTGCCGACCAGGTCCGGTCGGTGCGCCGGTGCGAGAGCGCCAGGCGGGCCTCGTTGCCGCCGTGGCGCCAGCCGCCCTGCGCCCACAGCCGCTGGTCTCGATGGCCGACCGGCAGGTTGAAGCGGCGACTGCCGCTGCCGGGCGCGGCCTGCTGCGCCTGCGAGTCCCCGCCGATGCCGACGTACTCGTCGCGGGGGCTGCGGTTGTCGCGCTCCTCGAAGCGCCAGCCGGCCTGCCAGTGCCACTGTGCCGCCGGCCGCCCGGTCAGGCGCAGCTGCAGCAGGGTGGTGTCGACCCGGCCGTCGAACGATGCGCGCGGCAGCGGCACCTGGACGGTCTGCGCCAGCAGCGGGTTCACGGTGTAGGGCAAGAAGGCCTGGTCCTGGCGCAGGCGGCCACGGGCGGCATCCAGGTTCAGTCGGGTGCTGCCGGGCAGGCCCGCGGCGAGCGACAGGCCGAGCTGGGCATGGCGGTTGTCCGGCGCCAGGGACACCCGTCCGCGTCCCGCCGGGTGCGAGGCGGCCGGATGCCAGCCGGCGACGCCGGCGTAGGGATTGTCGAAGGCGAAGCCATCGAGGGCGTTGTCGAAGCGCGACAGCAGCAGCCACAGCCGGGCCTGGGCCCGGCTGCCGGTGTGGCGCAGCGCCAGCTCGACATCGCGGCTGCGCTGGTCGACCGGGACCGGCGCGAACACCGCGCGGGCGTTGCCGCCGGTGCTGCCGATCAGGCCGGCCAGGCTGCGCAGGCCCTGCTGGCGGTGTTCGGCGTAACGCACCTCGGTGCGCCAGTGCTCGGCCAGGTGGGCGAGCGCATGCAGGCGCAGGCGCCGCCGGTCGACCGCCAGGTCGACCGGCGACAGTGCGGCCTGGAGCGCGGCCATGCCCGCCGTGGTCGCGGCGGGCTGCCAGGCCTGCGGCAGGCGCAGGTCGGCGTCGCCCGGGTTGGCGAACACCGTGAAGCCCGCGATCGACCGTACCGGCAGTCGGTCGATGCCGGCGCGCAGGCGCCAGCGGCCCTGCACGCCGGCATCCAGGGCCAGACGGCGGGTGTCCAGGGCCAGGCCGTGGCTGGCCAGGTGCAGATGGCTGGCGCCACCGGGACCTGCATGCCGGCGTCGGCACAGCAGCAGGTCGAGCAGGGCGGTGCCGCCGTCGCCCTGCCCGGCCAGGTCGCCGGTCGCGGCGCTGTCGTCGAACACGCCCAGACCGAGCAGTACGGCGCCGCACCAGGCGTTCGTGTCATTGCCGTCGGCCGCCTGCCCTGCGGGGACCGCCAGCGCCAGGGCCAGCATCGCCGCGGAGGCAAGGCGGGGCGCGCTCACCGCGTGCTCCCGGCGCCGGAGGGATGGTTGCTGCCATGCACGTGGACATGGCAGTTCATGCAGTCGCGGCCGAGCAGCGAGCTGGACCCGGACGGCGGGGCGTCGCCGGGCAGGCCGGTGCCGCTCAGCGCCGTGCTCGGGTGGAACTGCGCGAGATGGCAGTCCTGGCACAGCCAGGGCGTGCGCTTGACCAGCAAGGGTGCGTGCACCGAACCGTGCGGCCGGTGGCAGGACAGGCAGTCCTCGGCGGCGGGCGGATGCTCCCACAGGAACGGGCCCCGGTACTGGGCGTGGCAGCTCGTGCAGCTCTCGTTGAGGGTGGTCGCCGTGAGCAGCCCGGGACCGGGGCCGCCGTGGGCGGCGTGGCAGTCGCTGCAGGCGATGCGGCCGTCCAGCAGCGGATGCGCGGAGGGCCGCAGCGCCTCGCTGCGGACCTTGCCGTGGCAGCCGGTGCACACGGCGAATTCGCCGTCCGCCGCGAGCACCGGGTCCTCGGCGGCATGCACCCGGTGGCAATCCGTGCAGGCCAGCGCCTCGATGTCGTGGCTGGAGCCCGGCCAGTGCAGCCCGGCCTCGCCGCGATGGCAGTCCAGGCAGACCCCGTTCACCGCGGCCGGGTCGTCCCTGCGCAGCGGCGCATCCGGCGCGGCGCGGCGCTGGCCGCGCGGCGGACGTTGCATGTGCGCATCGGAAGGCCCGTGGCAGCTTCCGCAGCCCAGGCGGGCGAAGCCGGTCCGGGCGTCCGCGGCGACCGCATGCGGACCGGACAGGATCGCCAGGACATGCGGTTCGTCGTGGCACTGCAGGCAGTCCTGCACCGCGGCCGGCAGCGCTGGTGCCGCATCGGTCGCGGGCCCGGTGGCGGGCGCGAGCAGCGCGATCGTGGCGGCGAGCAGCCGGCCTGCGACGGATCCTCCGGTCATGACGCCTCCGCATGCCCGAACCTGCAAGGAATGGTAGCTTGAGCCGCATCCCGGTACTTGACCCCGGTCAAGCCGGCGCAAACCAGGAGGCGGCATGGGAAATCCCGACGGCGGTACGACGGGGCGGGCCAGGGCGGCGACCTGGCTGGCGGTCTACCTGCTGCTGGTGCTGGCGCCGCTGGCGATCCTGATGGTCGGCGCGCAGCCGCGCCCCGGCGGCTTCTGGTGGGACTTCGCGCTGGCCCTGGGCTACGCGGCGACCGGCATGTTCGGCGTGCAGTTCGCGCTGACCGCGCGCTTCAAACGCGCGACCGCGCCGTTCGGCATCGACGTCATCTACTACTTCCACCGCTTCCTGGCGGTCGGCGCCCTGGCCCTGCTGCTGCTGCACGCCGGCATCCTGCTGGTGCGCCATCCGGCCGCGACCGGCGGCTGGGATCCGCGCTCCATGCCGGCGCACATGCTGCTGGCCTGGGTCGCGCTGCTCGCGTTCGCCGCGCTGGTCACCAGTTCGCTGTGGCGCAAGCGCCTGGGCATCGGTTACGACCGCTGGCGGCGCTGGCACGTGCTGCTGGCGGTCGGCGGGCTGCTGGCCGCCCTGCTGCACGTGCACGGCAGCGGCAGCTACCTGGCGGCGCCGGTCGACCGCGCGCTGTGGATCGCCCTGGGCGCGTTCTGGCTCGGGCTGGCGGTGTGGGTGCGGCTGCTGCGTCCGGCCTGGCTGCGGCGCAGGCCGTGGCAGGTGGTCTCGGTGCGTCCGGAGTGCCCCGGCACCTGGACGCTGTCGCTGGCACCGCGGCACGGGCCGGTGCCGGCCTACCAGCCCGGCCAGTTCGCCTGGCTGACCCTGCGTGCCGGCCCGTTCGCGATGCGCGAGCATCCCTTCTCGTTCTCGTCGACGCCGACCCGGGCGGGCACGGTCTCGTTCACCATCAAGGAGCTGGGCGATTTCACCCGCACCATCGGCAGCATCGCGCCGGGCGAGACCGCCTATGTCGACGGGCCCTACGGCAGCTTCGGCATCGACCGCCAGCCAGAGGCCGCCGGCCGGGTGTTCATCGCCGGTGGCGTCGGCATCGCGCCGGTGATGAGCATGCTGCGCGCCCTTGCCGACCGTGGCGACACCCGTCCCAAGTGGCTGTTCTACGGCAACCGGGTGCGCGAGCGCAGCGCCTTCGCCGACGAGATCGAGGCGATGGCGCCTGCGATCGGACTGACCGTGGTGCACGTGCTGCTGGAGCCGCCGCCCGGCTGGCAGGGCGAAACCGGTTACGTGGACAGCGCGGTCCTGGCCCGGCACCTGCCGGCGGAGGTCGCCGGCCTGCAGTGCTACGTTTGCGGTCCGAACGCCATGATCCGCCTGGCCGAGCAGTCCCTGGTGGCGCTGGGCGTGCCCTTGCGCCAGGTGCATTCCGAACTGTTCGACCTGGCCTGAGCGCCGGCCACCGGCGGAACGGGTCCGGCGGTGGCATCATCGGGTCGATCCCCTTCACCGACTCGGAGGATGCGAGCATGCGCGAACGATGGGCGAGGAGGCTGGCGCTGCTGACCTGCCTGCTGGTACTGGGACTCACCGCTGCCTTCGCCGCGGTCCGCAACCTCCCGGCGGTCATGGCTGTGGCCTCGCCCCTGGCGGTCGACCCGGCCGCCGGGGAGCAGGCCGATGCCACGCTGCTGGCGCAGGGTCGGCAGGTCTACGATCAGAACGACTGTGCGGCTTGCCATGCCATCGCCGGCACCGGCAGCCCGCGAAGCCCCCTGGACGGCGTCGGCAGCGCCCTGGCACCCGCGCAGATCCGCGAGTGGGTGATCGGTGGCGACAGCGTCGCCGAGGACCTGTCTCCGCGCGCACTGCGCGCCAAGCAGGCCTACCGGTCGCTGCCCCCCGAACAGCTCGACGCCCTGGTCGCCTACCTGTCCTCGCTCAAGGACTGAACCCGGGTGCAGTTCCCCGCGCCCCGCCGAGCGGGAGGCCCGGCGCCGGGCAACAGGAAGGGCGCCCCCGAGGGACGCCCCCGTTCCGGCCGGGGCCCTGCCGCGCGACCGCGGGCACACCGGTCACGCGGACGCCTGGCGTCGGCTCAGTAGTCGGACTTGGCCTCGTCGCGACTCATCTTCCACGCGTCGAATTCGGCGCGGCTGATCTGGCCGTTGCCGTCGGTGTCGATCGAGCTGAACTTCTCGGCCATCTTGTGGCCGGCGGGGATCTCGTCGGCGGTGACCATGCCGTCGCCGTTGGCGTCGAGCGACTCGAAGGTGGCGTGGTCGTCGGCGAAGGCCTGACCGGCGAAGGCCAGGGCGGCAGTGGCGGCGATGCTGGAGAGAAGGGTCCTGGTCATATCGTTCTCCTGTTGAGGGATGAGCGGGAACGACCCGCAGGAACGCTCTCGCATCGGGCATGCCAGTCCTGCCCGACGGCGCCGCCCGGGGTCGCCGCGACGGCCGGAATCCCGCACAGCAGCGCCCCGGGCGGCGGCCCGAACAGGCGGCTCACCCCGGCAGGTCGGCGCCGCGCCGTCGCGGTCCGACCATGCAGGTCGCCGGAGTCGGCCGTGCAGCCTGCACGTGCCGCGCCGCGCCTCGACCCCTGCGCAATCCCATAGACTGGCCCTGCGTGCCGATCGGAGAAACGCCATGCGAACGAACAGTGCCTGGATCGCTGCGACCGCTTCGACGGTCGCCCTTGCGCTCCTGGCGACGGCACCGGTCGCCGTCGCCGCGGAGACCGTCGAATGCCGATCGCGCGACTACCAGCGCTCCGAATGCCAGGTCCCGTTCCGCGACGCCCGCCTGGTCCGGCAGATCTCGCGGACGCCCTGCGAGGAGGGGCGCACCTGGGGCAGCCAGCGCGGCCGGGTCTGGGTCAGCGGCGGCTGCGCCGGCGAATTCGCCGACGCCCGCGCCGCCGCGCCGCCGGCGCCATCGGTTCCCGGGGACGGCTGGCAGGGCGGCTGGTCGGGCGGGGAGACCGAGTTCGAGTGCCGCAGCCGCCGCAACCGCTACACCCGCTGCGATGCGCCGTCGCGACCGACGGTGCTGGTCCGGCAGCTTTCCATGGCGCCCTGCACCGAGGGGCAGAGCTGGGGCGTCGACGACCGCGGCCCGTGGGTGGACGCCGGATGCGCCGGACTGTTCCGCCAGGGCAGCGGCCACCCGGACGCGCCGCCGCCGCTGTCGGGCCCGCAGTACCTGGCCTGCAGCAGCGTCCGCGGCCGCCCTGCCACCTGCCGGTTCCCGGTGCCGGCGCGCCAGGCCGTGCTCCACCAGCAGGACGGCGACGCGTCCTGCGAGGAGGGCGTCAACTGGGACTGGGACGAACGCGCCCTGCGGGTGAGCGACGGCTGCGGCGGGCTGTTCCGCTACTGGCCCCGGTAGCGGTCCGTCGAGCCCCGAACGGTCGCCGTCGGCGGGTCGGGCAGCCGCCGGTTCCGGCCGGCGCAGGCGCCGGCGGGGAACGGCGCCCGGTGCGGGTGGCGCCTGGCATGGAGGTGTCGGGGCGTGCAGTCCGCGAGGAACCGCGTCCGGCCACGATGAATCATTGCGGAGGCCCTTCCGCGACCGTCCCGGGCCGCGGGGCGGCTTGCCGCTTGCCGTGCTGGACGACGCGGTCGCGGCCGCTGGCCTTGGCCTCGTAGAGCGCCTCGTCGGCGGTCCGGAACAGCTCGTCGGCATCCTCGTAGGGCGCATCGACGCTGCAGGCGACCCCGACGCTGACGCTCAGCGACTGCCCGGCCACCCGCACCTGGGCGACCGACGCGCGGATCTTCTCGGCCACCATGGCGGCGTCGGGGCAACTGGCGCCGGGCAGGATCGCCGCGAACTCCTCGCCGCCGTAGCGGCACACCACGTCGCCCTGGCGCACCGAACGCCGCAACTGCTTGGCCACCGCCTGGATCGCCTGGTCGCCTGCGGCATGGCCGTGCTGGTCGTTGAAGCGCTTGAAGTGGTCGATGTCGACCATCAGCAGGGACACCGGCGTGCGGTTGCGCGTCGCCCGGATGAACTCCAGTTCCAGGTGCTGGTCGAAGGACCGGCGGTTGAGCAGGTTGGTCAGCGGGTCGCTGAAGCTGTGCCGCTGCAGGTCGCGCACGCGCGCCGCCAGCGCCACCGACAGCAGGGTCATCTCCAGCAGGGAACCGATCTGGAAACCGTTCTGGGTGAAGGTGTTGTGCGGCAGCAGGCCGAATGCCTTCAGCATGTAGGCGAACACGGTGAACAGCATGGCCGCCCAGGCCAGCATGAAGTAGCGCGCCGGCCGATAGCCCTTGGCCATCGCCCAGGTGCCCATCGCCAGGATCAGGCCGGTGACCAGGGCGGTGACCACGGCGATCGGCACGATCACCCGGGCGTAGGGCAGCACGAACGAGCCCAGCACGATGGCCATCGCCAGCGCCTGCAGCACGATGGCCGCCTTGTCCATGCGCGGCGTGACCCGCGCCGCGTCGAGGAAGCCGCGGGTGAACTGCAGGGCGAACACCAGGGACAGTCCCAGCAGCACCACCAGGCTCTGGTTGGCCCAGGTCGGCTGCGCCGGCCACAGGAACTGGAAGGCGAAACCGTTGTGCACGGCGAAGTGCAGGCCGAACACCACCGCGTACAGCAGGTACCAGAAGAACACGCGGTCGCGGACGGCGATGAAGATGAACAGGTTGTAGACGATCAGCGCCAGGAAGCCGCCGTAGTACATGCCGTAGGCGAGCTGCTCGACCCCGACCAGGCCGAACAGCGCGGCAGGTTCGTGAAGGTGCAGGCTGATGTCCATGGTCCCGGTGGTCGCGAAGCGCAGATACACCGGCACCGTCGCGCCGGCCGGCACGGAGACGCCGAACACGAAGTTGCGCAGGTCCAGCTCGCGACGCTCGAACGGCACCTGGTCGCCGGTGGCGATCGTCCGGAAGCCGCCTGCGCCGTCGCCGATGTGGGCGCGCAGGTCGTCGATCAGCGGATAGTCCTGGCGCAGCAGCAATTCGATGCGCTCGCCGCCCGGGTTGTGCACGGCGAAGCGCACCCACCAGGTCGAGCCGCTGAACCCGAAGTTGCCGCCGCGCGCCGGCATGCCGGTGAACCCTGTGCTGGCCATGACGGAGGCCAGGTCCAGCCTGCCCTCGGGATCCTCCAGCAGTTCGAGGTGGGCGAGCAGGTCGATGCTGCCGAACCCGGGCGTGGCGACCACAGGGGCCGGCTGCGCGCGCAGGCCTGCGCTTGCCGCGAGCACGAGCAGGAGGAACGACAGGCGGGCGGGAAGTCCCATGGGGATCGGCATCCGGGTCAGGAGGTCGGGGCCGCGCGGCAGGCCCGCGCTTGGCCATCGTCGGCGGTCGCTGCGGTGCAGGGCCGGGGAAGCCTCATGCGGCACGCTCCAGTCCGGCCAGGTGGTCGAACCAGGCCACGACGTCCTGGGTCGGCGCGCCGGCGAGCAGGCGACCGGCCAGGTCGAAGCCGAGCGCGCGGTAGGCCTCGAACTGCGCCTCGCCGAAGAACTGGTTGGCGGTCGACTCGTCCGGGAAGCTCGGGTGGCCGCGCCACCAGGCATAGATGTCGGCGGACAGGCCGGCGGCCATCATCGGGCGCAGGTAGAGGATGCGGCCGGCGCTGCCGTCCGCATAGCGGATCGTTCCCAGGCGCCAGGGGCGCGTCGCCAGGCCGGCCTCGCGCTCGCGTGCCAGGCTGTCGACCGCCAGGTCGATCTCGGCGCCGAAGTCGACCCGCACCCGCTCGATGGCCCGGCCGAGGTCGCCGAAGTCCAGGTCGGGGTCGGCCCCGGCGTCGCTGACCACGATGTGGGGCACCCGCCGGCGCACCAGCTCGTACAGGCCCAGGTTGTCGAAGTGGCCGCCATCGGCCAGGTGCACGTGGCGGTGCCGCTCCGACAGGCCGGTGCCGAGCATCTCGCGGGCGATGAACAGCCACCAGCGCGGCCGCGGCAGCCAGTCGCCGCGGCCGCGGAGCGGGTTGAGCGCCCAGAAGCCGAGCCGGACGTTGAGCAGGGCCATCAGGGCGCTGAGCGCACGGTTGCGGGTGACATGGGTATCGGGGTCGATGGCCGCGGCGGAGATGGTCAGGGCGCTGGCCAGGGTGGCGGCGTCGCCGGCGTAGTCGGCGCTGCGCCGGAAGCCGGTGGCGTCGGAGCCCAGCCACAACGGCGAGACGAAGAAGCTGGCGCCGCCGCGGGCGCGCCGGCGCGCATCCGGGGACGAGAAGGTGTTGAGCGTGGTGTTGACCAGGTGCAGCGGTGCGCCGGCATCGGGCGCCAGCGCGTCCATGCGCAGCGAGATCGCGGGGGCGTCGCCGCCGCCGGCGACCGCCGGCAGGAAGCTGCCGAGCAGGCGGGCGCGGTAGTAGGCGAACATCGAGACGCGGTTGAGGTCGCAGGTGAAGGCCAGCAGCACCGAGAGGACCAGGGCGGCGGCGAACGCCGGCGTCGCCACCACGTCGTCGCGCACCGCCAGGTGGTAGCCGAGCAGGACCAGGCCGTACAGCAGCAGCGCCAGGCCCGCCATCGCCAGGCCCTGGCGGCCGCGCCGCGCCCGGCCCCGACCGGCCAGCAGCACCGCCAGCCCGGCGACCATCGCCAGGCCCCAGTCGAGATGGCCGCCGAGCAGCCGCAGCGTCCCGTTGTCCACGCCGGCCACCAGGGCGTCGCCCAGCCGCGATGCCAGCGGCAGGGTGCCCAGCGCGAGCAGGCCGCAGGACAGCGCCAGCACCTGGCCGAGCAGCAGCCGGATGGCGTGCATCAGCCGGTCCGAGCGAGCCTTGGCGGTGCCGATCAGCAGCGCCGCCAGCACCGCCAGCAGCGGGAACGCGGCCAGCAGCCAGAGTCCGCCGCGCAGCGCCAGCCAGTAGCCGTCATGACCGTGCGGCGCGTCCATGCCGGGCAGGACCAGCCACTGCGGCCACTGCGCCGGCCACCAGGGCAGGCCGAGCAGCCAGAGCAGGCCGATCAGCAGGGGCGCAAGCACCAGCAGGTTGAGCAGGGTCGAGGCCAGGATCGCGGCGACCAGGGTCCACATCGAGAAGCCGGGTGCGGCGATCAGGAACTTGCCGTTCAGGCGCAGCCAGTCCAGCACCGTCCCTGAGCCATCGGCCAGCGGCGCCTGGAACGGGCAGCCGCGCCAGCCGGGCACGGTGTGCCGAAGCCAGGACAGGCAGCCGGCCACATAGCCGCCGCCGGAGACCGACGAGAGGTAGTCGACCTGGCGCAGCAGGCCGGCGCCGTGCAGCGCCTGCAGCAGGCCCAGGTTGAACACCGCCGAGCGGATGCCGCCGCCGGACAGGGCCAGGCCGAACGCGGCCGTGTCGGCCGGCAGGCCGCCGGCCCGCCGGCGGCGCGCGATCCAGGCCGCCTCGTCGGCGGCCACCTGCGCGAAATCGTGGCTGTGGCCGGTCCCGCTCATGGGCCGGTTCCGGCCAGGCCGCAATCGGGCGGCTGGTAGCCGACCGGGGTCGGCGGATCCTGGTGCACCTTCAGGTATTCGACCAGGGCCCAGCGGTCGGCGTCCTCCAGCAGCGGGCCGATGACGCCGCCCGGCAGCGGATGTCCTGCCGGATCGCCCTGGTGCGCGGCCCAGAGCGCGGGCTCGGCGGCGAAGGCATGGCCGCTGTTGCGGTTGCCGTCGATCCTGGTATCCAGCCAGAAGCCGTCGTCGGTGCCGTCCTCGTCCGGCTCGGTGACGTAGCCGACATGGCGCACGTCGAAGTCGCGGCGGCCGACGAAGAAGCGCGCGCTGCGCCGCTCCGGTGGCAACAGCATCTCGTACAGGTTGGGTACCGAGCCGTTGTGCAGGAACGGCGGGGTCGCCCAGACCCCCGCCAGCGGCCGCGGCTTGTAGCCGCGCACCTGCTGGGGCAGGTCGAGCGTGCCGAAGCCCTCGATGCACATCTGCTGCTGCCAGCCGATGCCGCGCTGGTCGAACCAGCGCCGCTTGATCAGCAGGCCGAGCAGGTTGAGGCCCTCGCCCTCGCTCAGGCTGGCCGGGTCCATGGCGGCGAGCTGCGCCTCGTAGGCGGCCTCGGCGCCGCTGACGTTCCAGGCCAGCCAGGCGGTCTGGCAGGCCAGGTCGCAGGACCACGCCGGGCCAGGCGCCGCCGCCGGCACCGGCACCGGCGCCAGCGCCGCGGCGATCTCGGCGAAGCGTTCCCGCGGCAGCGACGGTGCCGCCCCGGCATCGGGGTCGGGATAGCCGGCCAGCAGCGCGGCCAGGGTGTCGGCATCCTCGCCCGCGCGCTGCCGGCCCTCGACCACCTCGGCCAGGCGCCAGCGCACCTGCCTGGCCAGCTGGCGGGTGAGCAGGGGCCGCAGCAGGCCGGCGATCTCCTCGTTGTCGAGGCCGGTCGCGGTCAGGTCGTAGCGACGGTCCATGAAGGCGCTGGCGGCGCTGGCGTCGGTGCCGATGTGCTCCACCGGGATCACCTCGATGCGCCACTGCACTTCCGGCCCTGGCTTGCCCGGCGCCATCGCCTGCTGTTCGGCTGCGCTGGCCTGGTGCGGTCCATGACAGCCGCGGCAATGCTGCTCGAACAGCTCGCCGCCGCGCCGTGCCAGCGGCCGGTCGATGGCGCCCAGCAGGTGTTCGGGCCAGGGCGGCGGCGCCAGCGACTGCAGCGCGTGCTCGATCCGCACCAGGTCCGGCACCCGCACCGAGCTGTCCAGGCGCTCCGCGGCCGGCAGCGGATTGCCGTAGGTGTCGGTCAGGCGCAGCACGGCGCCCACGCCCATCGCCTCGCCGACGTTGCGCGCCAGCGGTTGCGCCACCGAGCCGTTGTACTGCACCCAGTCGAACTTCCAGATGTTCCACAGGTACGGGTAGCTGACCGGCGCGCTGGCGACGTGGTAGTTGCCGGGCACCAGGTGATCGCCGAACGCCGTGTTGGCGATCCGGCCCAGGGCGTCGGTGCGGCCGAAACCCTCGCGCACGGGATAGAGGTGGCGCAACGGGTTGTTCTGGCCGGTCTCCAGCAGGGCCAGCAGGGTGCGGCGCAGCGCTGCGCGCAGCTGCGCCTTGCCTTCCGGGTAGCGTGGCCCGATCACCTTGCGGGCGAAACGGTTGAACTTGAACGGATTGGCCCAGGTCGCCGCCAGCGCGGCGGCCAGGGTCGGCGCGAACGAGCCGCGCTGCATGTCGGTGAAGGCATGCATGGCCTGGCCGCCGTCGATGCGGATCGCCACCTTGCGGCCGTCGGCGGCGCGGTGGTGGATCTCGCCGTTGTGGCAGGCGGCGCAGGTGATGTCGAGCACGTACTCGCCGAGCGCGCTGTTGAAGTGACGGGTGAAGCCGACCGGCAGCTGGTCGGGGTTCGCGGGCGTCGCCTCGGGGTCGACCAGGAAGCGGTAGCGGCGCATGTGCGCCGGATCGGCGAAGCGCTGCCGCGACAGCGGCATCTCCAGGTGCACGAACCAGGCATGGCGCAGCGGGTCGGCCTGCGCGCCCTGCGGCAGGGAGGTGCCCTGCGGGGTGTAGTACCACAGCGCCCGCTGCTCGGGGCTCCAGCCCTGATCCAGCCAGACGTGGTCGTCGACCGGCTCCGGGGCCGGGATCGACCGCACCGGCAGCGCCACGAACAGCACGAAGGCGATCACCGCCAGCGCCAGCACCGCCAGCAGCAGCCAGGCCAGCCAGCGCAGCGACCGGCCCAGCGGCACCGCCATCAGCGCCCGCCACGCCCGCCCGATCCGGGTCCCGCGCGCGCGCGCGGCCACCGACTGTCCCGTCATGTTCGCCTCCCCGCGTGCCGGCGTGGTGCCGGCGTCCCCGCGGCGACTCTAGCAGGCTGTGGAAAAGACCACCTGTCGTTGCCGGTCGCGCCGGGTCCCGGCGGCGAACGCGACGACGCTCCCCGGCGCGGGACGGCGCCGACGACGGCACCGTCCGGCGCGCTGGCGCGCGGGATACACTGCGGTCCCCGGCCCGGCGGCGACTGCCATGGCCGACGACCACCGGAGCTTCGCCATGCCAGCCCGTACCGTTGCCGTCCTGCTGCTGGTGGCATGGGCCGGGCCGGCGGCCGCGCAGTGGTCGGCGGACCCGGCGAACAACCTCCGGGTCGCCGGTGGCCCGGGCGAGCAGACCCAGCCGAAGCTGGCGGCACGCGCCGATGGCGGCTTCTACGTGAGCTGGTTCGACAACCGCGACGGGGGCTACGACGTCCGCCTGCAGCGCCTGGATGCCGCCGGCGTCGCGCAGTGGCCGGCCGGCGGGGTGCTGGTGGCGGCGCGCGGGTTCAGCTCGACCCAGGACTACGGGCTCGATGTCGACGCCGGCGGCCATGCCGTGCTGGCGTTCCGGCTGGCGCTGGCCGGGCAGGGCACGCAGGCGGTGGTCGCCCGGATCGCGCCCGACGGCACGCCGGCCTGGCCGGCGCCGGTGCCGGTGTCGTCCGGACCGGCGGAGGCGCTGTCGCCGCGCGTCGCGGCGACCGCCGACGGCGGCATCGTCGCCGCCTGGAGCCGCAGCGACGGCGGCATCGGCGTCGTCCGGCTCGACGCCGCCGGCCAGCCCACCTGGCCGCAGCCGGTGCTGCTGCAGCCGCCCGCCGGCGTTTTCCTGCTCGCCGACCTGCGCGCGGCCGGCGACGACGTGATCCTGGCCTGGCAGGCCCAGGCCTCGTTCAACAACCGCCAGTACTGGGCCCAGAAGCTGGCCGGCGCGGACGGCGCCGCCTTGTGGGGGGCGACCCCGAAGGTGCTGATGGATGCCAGCGCGGGCGCCATGCCGCTGGGCTACTTCCCGGTCCATCGCCACGACGGCGCCGGCGGCGCCGTGTTCGCATGGCAGTTCGCCACCGGCGTGCGCGGCGAGATCGCGGTCCAGCACCTGCTGGCCGACGGCAGCGCGCGCTTCTCCGGCAACGGTCTGCGCGCCTCGCTGGACACCAGCCGCAACCGCTACGCGCCGGCGGCGTTCCTGGACGAGGCCGATGGCGCCATCGTCCTGGCCTGGCGCGAGACCAACGCCGCGCAGTCGCTGTACGGCGTGCGTGGCCAGCGCATCGATGCCGCCGGACAGCGCGTCTGGGGTCCGGAGGGCCTGGCGCTGCAGCCGCTGACCGGCGAGGACCGCGGCCAGGTGCAGGCCGTGCCGGTCGCCGGCCTGGCGGTCATCGCCTGGGCCGAGGGCGGTTTTCCTTCGGCGATGCCGATCCGCGCCGCCGCCCTGGCCGACGCCGGCGCCGCGGCGTGGACGCCGGCGATCGTCGATCTCAAGACCGGCGCCAGCGACGGTGCCCGGCTGGTCGGCGCGGTCTCGACCGCGGGCTTCGCCGCCTTCGCCTGGCTGGACGCGGCGGGCAGCTTCGAGGGCGACCTGCTTGCCCAGAACCTCAATCCCGACGGCAGCCTGGGACGGGCCGACCGGCTGTTCGCCGACGGTTTCGAGCCGGACCCGACCTAAGCCCGGACGTCCGGCCCGCCGGGGACCGGTCAGGCTCAGGACCTGGCGACGCGGATCGCCCGCCGCGCCCCCGGTTCCGCAGGCCGCCCTTCCGGCCGCCGGCTCCGGAGCCTGGCCACCGGCTGGCTGCCCACGCTCCGGAGCCGGCCGCCAGCGCGGGCGCGCAAGCGATCGACCGCCGCTATCCTGTCGGCGGCAACCGGGAGCACCGAGCGTGGCAGCTGGGGATGCGCGGCAGGCGGTCGACGGCGGGGCCCGGACGCTGGCCCTGGCGCGCCAGCTGCTGACCGGGCACGACCCGGGCAGCGGACGCCACGCCGAGGGCCTGGCGCTGCTGGAGCAGGCCGCGACGGGCCCGCAGGCGGCCGAAGCCTGCTGGCTGCTCGGCGCCTACCACCTGATGACGCCATCGGACCGGCAGGCGCCGGCACGGGCCCTGGCCTGGCTGGAACGCGCCGCCGCGCTGGGCCACCCGCGGGCGCTGGACCGCCTGGCGGACCTGTGCCTGCAGGGCCTGGCGCTGCCGGCCGATCCGTCGAGGGCGCTGGCCCTGCACCAGGCGCTGGCGGCCCGTGGCAGCGCAGGCAATGCCTGGCAGGCCGGTTACCTGCTCGACTGCGGCGCGATCCACGGCATCGCCCGCGACCCCGCGGCTGCCGCCCAGGCTTTCGCGCTCGGTTGCGCCCTGGGTCATCCGCCGTCGTTCCATGCCCTCGGCCTGCGCGCCGCCCGCGGTGTCGGACTGCGCCGCGATCCGGCACTGGCCCGCGCGCTCCTGCTGCGGGCCGCCGACGCCCGCCACCCCGGGGCCCGGACCGCCGCCCAGGCCCTGCTGGCCGACGCGGACCCGGTCAGGGTCCGCCACTGGTACCAGGCCCTTGTGGCCGCCTGGCAGCGCGCCGCGCCCCTCCTGCGTGGCCTCGCCGCCGCGGCCGCCGGCCAGGGCGACGACTCCCTGGTGCGCCAGGCCGTGACCGCGTTCGCCGCCATCGACCATCCCGCCCTGGTGCCGGACGGCCGCGGCGGGCTGCGGACCGTCGACGGCGAGCCGGGGGCGGATCCGCCGAGCCCCGTGGCCGGGCGGGAGTGGCACTGGCTGTGCCGGGCGCCCCGGGTCGCCACCTGCGCGGACTTCGCCAGTGCCGAGGAGTGCGCCCACCTGATCGCCTCGGTGGCGCCCTGGCTGGCGCAGGCGAGCAGCTTCCACGGCGAGGCCAGCGCCAACGACGACGCCGAGCTGGAGAAATTCGACGGCCAGGGCTGCCCGATCGGGGCGATCAATGCCGATGCCGTGGTGCGCACACTCGAGCGGCGCATCGCCGCCCTGACCGACTGGTCCACGCGGGCGCTGGAGCCGTGCTCGATCATCCGCTACCGCCCCGGACAGGCGTACCGGCCGCACGTCGACTGGTTCAGCATCGACCAGTTGCAGCGCAACCGGACGCTGCGCGGCGATCCCAGCGGCCAGCGCATGGCGACCTTCCTGGTCTACCTGCACGCGCCCGATCGCGGCGGTGGCACCGCCTATCCGCGCGCCGGTCTGACCGTCGCCGGACAGGACGGCATGGGCCTGATCCACTGGAACGTCGATCCCGGGGGCGCGCCCGACGAGGCCTCGCTGCACGCCGGGGAACCGGTGCTGGCCGGCGAGAAGTGGCTCTGGCGCTGCACCCTGCGCGAGGCCCCGGTGCCGCCCTGGCATTGACCCCGGCGTGCAGGCCGGCCGCTCGGCCGGCGCGCCGCGCAGGCCGAGCGCCGTGGCCGGGACGCTCAGACCGGATGCACGGCGCCGGCCAGCAGGAGGGCAGCGATCACGGTGGCGCTCAGGGCGCGACGCAGGGGCAGGAACCAGGACGGCGCCGGCGGCTGCCGGCGGCGCTCGTCCAGCAGCCACTGGCCGGCGAAGCCGGCGGCCAGCAGCGGCAGGGCCTGGCCGGACGGCACCAGCAGCAGGGGCCAGGCATACAGGCTGGGCAGCACCGAGGCCAGCAGGTCGAGGTCGGCGGCGCGGCGCTCGCGGTGGCCGAGGGCGCGGCCCCAGCGGATGCCGCCCAGGAACGACAGGATCAGCGCGCCGTACCCGACCAGTGCCGGCCACGCCCAATCCGGCACCGGGCCGGCGAGCGGCGCCAGCGCCAGTGCCAGGAACGGCAGGGCGCCGCCGGCGCCCAGGGCCCAGGCCAGGGTCCGACCGGGGCCGGACGACGCCGGCGGCTGCGATGCCATGGCGGGGCTCAGCGGGCCGCCGGATCCAGCCGCAACAGGCGCCCGCCGCTGCCGTCGCGCTCGTCCTCGAGCAGCCAGACGGCACCGTCCGGCCCCTGCTCGACCTCGCGGATGCGCGCGCCCATGTCGAAGCGCTCGGCCTCGCGCGCCCGTTCGCCGTCGAACTCGACCCGCACCAGGGCCTGGCTTGACAGGCCGCCGATCAGGCCGCTGCCGCGCCAGTCGGCGAACAGGTCGCCGTCGTAGATGACGAAGCCGGCCGGCGAGATCGCCGGCACCCAGACGACCGCCGGCGCGTTGAACTCCGGCCGGGTGGCATGGTCGGGGATCGGCGTGCCGTCGTAGTGGTCGCCGTCGGAGACCAGCGGGTAGCCGTAGTTGCCGCCGCGCTGGACCAGGTTGAGCTCGTCGCCGTGCGCCGGACCCATCTCGTGCACCCACAGCCGGCCCTCGCCGTCGAAATCGATGCCCAGCGGGTTGCGATGGCCGAGCGACCAGACCTGGGCGGCGACCCCGCCCTGGTCCGCGAACGGGTTGTCGGCCGGCGGCGAACCGTCGTCGTTCAGTCGCAGCACCTTGCCGAGGTTGCCGGACATGTCCTGCGCCGGGTCGAACTTCTGGCGTTCCCCCGAGGTGATCCACAGGTGGCCATCGGGGCCGAACGCGAGACGGTGGCCGTAGTGGCCGCGGCCGGTGGTCTTCGGCGCCTGGCGCCAGATCACCTCGAGGTCCTCGAGGCGACCGTCGCCGCCGTCCAGCACCAGCCGGGCGCGGGCCACGGCGGCGCCCCGGGTGTCGTCCTCGCCGGCCTCGGCGTAGCTCAGGTAGACCTGTCCGTTGCCGGCGAAGGAGGGATGCAGCACGACGTCGCCGAGGCCACCCTGGCCGCCATGGTCGACCTCGGGCGTGCCGGCGACGGTGCCGGTGGTGCCGGTGGCGGGATCGAACAGGCGCAGGACGCCGGCCTTCTCGGTCACCAGCAGGCGGCCGTCGGGGAGGAAGGTCATCGCCCAGGGGGCCTGGAAGCGGCCGACCGCGGTGACCTGGAAGGGCAGGGTGGCGGCCGGCGTCGCCGCTGCCGCGGGGGTGGTGGCCGGTTCCACGGCGGGCGGCGTGGGCGGCGTGGCGGTATCGCCGGTGGGGGGCGCCTCGCGGCAACCGGCGAGCAGGGCCGCCAGGCCCACGGCGGCGAGGGAGATACGGGTCATGGGGCGCCTCCGCTGGATGGCTGGACAGGGCGCCAGCACAGCACAGCCGATGTTCACGGCATGTGCACCTGGCTGAACCCGCGCTGGCCGGTGCGGCCCGACCATGACCTTCTCCACCCGACGACGGCGGCCGGCCGCGATAGGGTGGTCGCGTCCGTACACCGCGACGCCGAGCGGCCCTGCCGCCGGACCTCGCGGACGGATGCGGCCGACGGCTGGTCGGCGAGCCCTGGGAGTCAGACCATGAAAACCGTCCTGATCGTGCTTGGCGTGCTCGCCGCGCTGGTGATCCTGCCGGCCGTGGCCCTGCCGCTGCTGGTCCTGGCGGGCGCGGGCGTCGCCGTGGCCGCACTGTTCGGTGGGGCGGCGGCGGTGGCGTTGCCGGCGATCATCGCGGTCGCGCTGCTTGGCCTGCTCGGCCTGGCGCTGCGCGTCGTCCTGGCGCTGTTCGGGCTGGTCGTCGGCGTGCTCGGTGCGGTGCTGGGCGCCATCCTCGGCGCGCTCGGCGCGGTGCTGGGCGCCGTGGTCGCCCTGGTCGTCCTGCCGCTGGCGCTGCTGCCGGTGCTGGCGCCGGTGCTCCTGATCGGCGTGCTGGTCTGGTGGGCGATCCGCGCCAACCGCCGGTCCGCGCCGGCGCTGCCCGCCGCCGACGCCGGCTGAGCCGGGGGCCGGCAGCGGCCTTGATCCCGGTCAAGCCGCCGGCGGCGGTCCGGCGCGACCATGGTGGCGGATTCCCACGGGCGCCATGGCCATGACACTGGATCGGATCAAAAGCGTATTCATCGTCCCGGGGACCGCCGGCACCGCACCGTCGGCCGCCGTGGCGGCCGGCATGGCGCTGGCTGCCCGGGCGCAGGCCTCGGCCGCGGTCATGGCGGCGGCACCGGCGCTGAGCCTCGGCCACGCGCTGCTGGGCCGGCTGGCCGCCGACCTGGTGGCCGGCGAAAACGCGGCCCGTCGCGACCGCGCCCGGGCCGTCGCCGGCCAGGCCGGCGAGCTGGCCCGGGCGCTGGCGGTCGACTGCACCCTGTTCACGCCGGCGCTGGCGCCGCCCGACCTGCTCCTGGCGATGGCCCGGCAGTCGCACGGCCACGACCTGTGCATGGTCGATGCCGATGCCGCCGCCTACGTGCTGGAGGCCCATCCGGCGCATTCGCTTCTGTTCAGCAGCGGCCGGCCGCTGTTGCTGGTGCCGTCCGGGTGCACCGCCGTGGCGCCGGTGACGCGCGCCCTGGTCGCCTGGGATGGCAGCGCGCGCGCGGCCCGGGCGCTGCACGATGCCCTGCCCCTGTTGCACGGCGCCGAAGTCGACCTGCTCAGCGTCACCGGCGAGAAGGATCTCTCCGGGGCGCTGGGTGGCGAGGCCCTGGTGCCGTGGCTGGCCCGGCACGGCGTCGCCGCGCGGCCGCGGTTGCGGACGGTTGCCGGCGGGGCCGTCGCCGATGCCCTGCACGCCCACCTGGAGGAGACCGCGGCGGAGCTGCTGGTGATGGGCGCCTTCGTGCACGCCCGTCTGCGCCAGGCGATCCTGGGCGGCGTCACCCGCGCGATCCTCGAGCGGACGCCGGTGCCGACCCTGCTGTCGTACTAGCAACCGCCCGGCTGCGGTGCGGCCGCCGCAGGGCCGGACCGGGCCGGTGCGCGGACCAGGGCCGAGGGCGGCCGGCCGCCGTCCGGCCGGTGTCGCGGGTGCCTCGCGGTATCCTGTGCCGCCCGAACCGCCCGCCTCCGCCCTTGTCCGCACCGACCCGCCCCGCCCTGCCCAGCCTGTCCCGCCCTGCGCCGGCGGCCGCTCCAGCATCGGTTGGGCGCCGGCTCAGCGTGGCGCCGATGATGGACTGGACCGATCGCCACTGCCGGGTGCTGCACCGGCGCCTGGCGCCGCATGCGCTGCTCTACACCGAGATGCTGCACGCCAATGCGCTGGTCCGCGGCGAGGCCGGGCGCCTGCTCGCGCACGACCGCGAGGAGCATCCGCTGGCCCTGCAGCTGGGCGGCAGCGAGCCGGCCCTGCTCGCGCGGGCGGCGCGGGTCGGCGTCGACCACGGCATGGACGAGATCAACCTCAACTGCGGCTGCCCCAGCGAGCGGGTGCAGGATGGCGCCTTCGGCGCCTGCCTGATGCGCGAGCCGGCGCTGGTCGCCGAGTGCGTTGCGGCGATGCGCGCCGTGGTTCCGGCGGCGGTGCCGGTCACCGTCAAGTGCCGGATCGGGGTCGACGAGCAGGACGACTACGAGGATCTCGAGCGCTTCGTCGACACCGTCGCGCGCGCCGGCTGCACGGTGTTCGTCGTGCACGCCCGCAAGGCCTGGCTGAAGGGTTTGAGCCCGCGCGAGAACCGCGAGCTGCCGCCGCTGGACTGGCCGCGGGTGTTCCGGCTCAAGCGCGAGCACCCGGAACTCACCGTGGTGCTGAACGGCGGCCTTTCCGCCGACGCCGACATCGACGCCGCGCTGGCGCGGCTCGACGGCGTGATGCTCGGCCGCGCCGCCTACCACACGCCCTGGCGGCTGGCGCAGCTCGAGCAGCGGCTGTTCGGAACGCCGCTGCCGGACCGCCGTGGCGTGGTGGCCGGCCTGCGCGGCTACGTGGAATCGCGGCTGGCCGCCGGCGACCGCCTGCCGTCCATCGTCCGGCACTGGCTGGGGCTGGCCCACGGCCTGCCCGGGGCACGGCCGTTCCGGCGCATCCTGACCGAGGCGGCGCGCCGCCCCGGGGCCGGCTGGCCGGTGCTGGAGCAGGCGCTGGCGAGCCTGTCGCCGGCCCTGGTCGAGGCCGCCTGATGCTGGTCACCGAGCCGGCCGCCTTCCTGGAGGCGCTCGGCCACCTGCCCGATGCCCCGTGGGGGCCGGCCGTGCCCCGGGCGGCCCTGCTGCTGTCCCCGGACGGCCTGGATCCGGCGGCAGCCACCTGTGCCGACAACGCCTACATGCGCCCCGCCGACGCCGTCGACGCCGATCGCTGCGCGGCCGAGCACCGCGCCCTGGCCAGGGCCCTGTCGGCGCAGCTTCCGGTGCTCACCTTTCCGGGGGATCCGGCGACGCCGGATGCGGTATTCCTCAACAACGCCTTCGCCACCGTCCCCGGCCACCTGCTGCTGGGCGCGATGCGCTACCCGGCGCGGCAGCGCGAGACCGCGCGCGCCGACATCCGCGCCTTCTTCTCCCAGGTGCTGGGTTACGCCACCATCGACCTGGCGCGCGGCGACCGGGTCGCCGAGCTGACCGGTTCGCTGGTGATCGACCGTCGCCGCGGCGTCGGCCTGTGCGGACTGTCCGAGCGCTGCGACCTGGCCGGCGCCCAGGCCATGCATGCCGCCTTCGGCCTGCGCCTGAGCTTCGCGTTCGACCTCGCCCCCGGCGAGTACCACACCAATGTCGTGCTCAGCGTGCTGGCCGGACGCAGCCTGGTGATGGCGCCGTCCGGCCTTGCCGACGCCGCCGTCGCTGAGGCCCTGGCGACGGCCTGGCGCGACCGTTGCGTCGAGCTTTCCGCCGCGGAGCAGGGTGCCTTCGCCGGCAACTGCATCGCCCTGCGCGAGGGTTCGGTGTGGATGAGCGAGGGCGCGCGGGCGGCGCTGCGGCCGGGCACGCGGGCGGCGTTCGCGGCCGAGGGCTGGACCATCGACTCGGTGCCGCTGCCCGAGATCGAGAAGGCCGGCGGGTCCCTGCGCTGCTGCGTCGCCGAGCTGTACTGAGGGTGGGTGCCCCGCGGCTGAACCGCAGGCCCGGCGCGCCGGCCGGGTTCAGTGCGAATTCAATGGCGAAGGGCCAGTCTGGCCCGGCTGCGGCGGCCAGGTTGCGCCGCCGCCCGCTTCCCGACCACAATCGTGCGCTCATGACCCTTGCCCTGCGTTCCCTCATCCTGGCCTGCCTGCTCGCCGTCGCGCCGGCTGCGCTGGCCCGCGATGCGGCCGACAGCCTCCAGCACGCCATCGAGCTGGTGCAGCAGGAGACCGGCGGCCGCGTGCTGTCGGCCGACACGGTGCGCGCGGGGCCGCGCGAGCTCTACCGGATCAAGGTGCTGACCCCGGACGGCCGGGTCCGGGTGGTGACCAAGTCCAGCCGCGGCGGTCCCGCGCGGCGCTGATTGCCGACCACGTACAGGGAGACCCAAGCGATGCGCATCCTGCTGGTAGAAGACGAGGCGCCGCTGCGCGAGACGCTGGCGGCCAGGCTGAAGCGCGAGGGTTTCGCGGTGGATGCCGCGGCCGACGGCGAAGAGGGCCTGTACCTCGGCAAGGAGGTGCCGTTCGACCTGGCGATCATCGACCTCGGCCTGCCGCGGATGAACGGCATGGAGCTGATCGAGAAGCTGCGCGAGGAGAACTGCCGGTTCCCGATCCTGGTGCTGACCGCGCGCGGCAGCTGGCAGGACAAGGTCGAGGGGCTGAAGATCGGCGCCGACGACTACGTGGTCAAGCCGTTCCATGTCGAGGAGCTGCTGGCCCGGATGAACGCCCTGATGCGGCGCGCCAGCGGCTGGAGCAAGCCGGTGATCCAGTGCGGGCCGGTCAGCATGGACACCACCGCGCAGACCGTCAGCGTCAACGACGAGACGGTCGAACTCACCAGCTACGAGTACAAGGTGCTCGAGTACCTCATGATGCATGCCGGCGAGCTGGTGTCGAAGGCGGAACTGACCGAGCACATCTACCAGCAGGACTTCGACCGCGACTCCAACGTGCTGGAGGTCTTCATCGGCCGGCTGCGCCGCAAGCTCGATCCGGAGGGCACCCTCAAGCCGATCGACACGGTGCGCGGACGCGGCTACCGCTTCTCGATTCCGCGCTCGGAATGAGCGCCGGTCGCGGTCCGGGCGCCGTCCGGCCCGGCCGCGCCTGAGCAGCCCCGAGCCGAGCCGCCGTGCGTCCCTGGTCCCTGCAGTCGCGCCTGCTGCTGGTCCTGGCATCGGCCCTGGTGGGCTTCCTGGGGCTGACCGGATTCGCGCTCGACCAGGCCTTCCGCGAGAGCAGCCTGACCGCCCTGCGCGACCGGCTGCAGAGCTACGTCTGGGCCTACATCGCCGGTTCCGACCCGACCGTGTCGCGGCGCCTCGTGCTGCCGGAGGTGGCGCCGGAACCGCGCTTCGACCAGCCCGGGTCCGGCCTCTACGCCGGCATCACCGGCGATGGCCTGCGCTGGGAGTCGGCCTCGGCGCTGGCGCGCGACCTGCCGTTCGAGGACGAGCTGCCGGCCGGCGAGATCCGCTTCGACGGGCCGCTGGACAGTCCGGTCGGCGACATCTTCCGGTTCAGCCAGGGCGTGGTCTGGGAACTGCCCGACGACCAGGAGCTGCGCCTGACCATCCATGTCGCCGAGCACGCCTCGGGCCTGCGCGAGCAGGTCGGGGTGTTCCGGCAGACCCTGTGGGTGTACCTGGGCGCCGCCGGCCTGTTCCTGCTGGTGATCATGCTCGGGCTGTTCCGCTGGGGTCTGTCGCCGCTGCGCCGGGTGCAGTCGGAGCTGGCGCGGATCGAGAGCGGCCACCTGCAGCGGCTGTCCGGGCACTACCCGCGCGAGATCCAGGGCCTGACCGAGAGCGTCAACGACTTCATCGTCACCGAACGCGAGCACCTGGTGCGCTACCGCAACACGCTGGCCGACCTGGCGCACAGCCTGAAGACGCCGCTGGCGGTGATGCGCACCCGCCTGGAGGGCGGCGACACGCCGATCGCCGCCTGCGGCGAGCTGCTGTCGCAGGTCCGGCGCATGGACGAGATCGTCGCCTACCAGCTGTCGCGGGCGGCGACCTCGGGCCACCAGACCTTCGCGACGCCGCTGGCGATCGGGCCGGCCGCGGAGGAGGTCGTGCGCAGCCTGGAGAAGGTCTACGCCAGCCGTGGCGTGGTCTGCGAGTTCGAGATCGATCCCCAGGCGCGCTTCTACGGCGAGCGTGGCGACCTGCTCGAGCTGCTCGGCAACCTGCTCGAGAACGCCTTCAAGTGGGCGCGCGGCCGGGTGCTGCTCAGCGCCCGCCAGATCGCGCTGCCGGGCGCCCGGCGCAAGGCCCTGGAGATCGCCGTCGAGGACGATGGCCCGGGCATACCTGAGGAGCGCGTCGCCGACGTCCTCAAGCGCGGCGTCAGGGGCGACGAGCGCGTCGAGGGCCATGGCATCGGCATGGCCATCATCCAGGACATCCTGCGCGCCTACCGCGGCAGCCTGGACGTCGGCCGCTCCGGCGCGCTCGGCGGCGCCAGCTTCAGGCTGCGGGTGCCGTGAACCGGCCGGATCGGCCAGGCAGGGCGGACAAGGCGGCGTTTGCCGGCCGCGCCGGCGTTCGGCTATCGTGAGCGCTGGAATTCACGCCCTGCCGGAGTCCGCCATGTCCCGCCTCATCCTCACGCTCGCCGTCGCGCTCGTCCTGTCCGCCTGCCAGCGCGCCGAGGAGCCGGCACCGGCGCCGGACGCCGCGGCGCCCGCACCGGCGGCGCAGCAGGCGGCGGCGCCGCCCGCCGCGCCCGAGGTGCCGGTCGGCCAGTGCGGCGACCAGTCCGCGGTCGAGGCCGATGCCCGCATCGCCAACACGCCGCGCTGGAGCACCGCCGCGGAACTCGACAATTTCGGGTTCGACGTCTACCGCGGCGAGTCCGAGGACGGCCCCTTCGAGCGCCTGACCGCCGCCCCGATCCCCGGCGCCGGGACCTCCGACGAGCCGCACAGCTACAGCTTCCGGGACGACACCATCGACCCGTGCAAGGACTACTGGTACTACGTCGAGTCGATCTCCACCAACGGCACCCGCGAGAAGTTCACGCCGACCTTCCGCGCCCCGGCCAAGCGCCGCGCCGAGGGCTGAGCCGGGGACGCGGCGGCCTGCCGTGCGCTTCCTCGAGCTGCTCTGGTTCAGCGCCTATGCGGAGCTGAAGGCGGAGTCGGCACGCAGCTACCTGGGCTTTTTGTGGTGGCTGCTGGAACCCGCCATGTTCATGGCGGTGTTCTGGGTCGTGTTCGGCCTTGTGTTGGGCAACCGCGACCCGGACTTCATCCCCTTCCTGCTGGTCGGCCTGACCTTCTGGCAGTGGCTGAAGTCCTGCATCACCCATGGCAGCCATGCGATCTGGCTGAACATCCCGCTGATGCGGCAGGTACGTTTGCCGGTCCTGCTGTTCCCGCTGACCGCCGTGCTCAGCGACACGGTGAAGTTCGCCTTCATCTTCGCGGTGCTGCTGGTCATCCTCTGGTCGCTGGGCCATCCGCCGGGCTGGGCCTACCTGGCGTTGCCGCTGGTGTTCGCGGTGGAGCTGCTGCTGGGCTGCGCAGGCGCCCTGATCGCCGCCGCCGTGGTGCCGTTCGTGCCCGACATCCGCTTCGTCATCGAGAACGCGATGATGGCCCTGATGTTCCTGTCCGGGGTGGTGTTCTCGCTGGCCAGCCTGCCCGAGCCCTATGCCGCCTGGATGGCGTTCAACCCGGTGGTCGGCATCATCGAGTCGGCGCGCGACATCCTGATGCGCGGCCAGTGGCCGGACTGGCTGCTGCTGGCCAAGGCCGGCATCGGATCCCTGGTGGTGCTGGCGTTCGCCGTCGTCCTGATCATGCGGCTGGCGCCGCGCTACCCCAAGCTGGCGGTCTGATGGCCGCGCCGCTGCTCCGCCTCGACCACGTCGGCGTGGCCTACCAGGGCGTGCGCCGGATCGGCAGCAGCGGCTACTGGGCGGTCGAGGACGTCAGCCTGGAACTGCACGAGGGCGAGACCCTCGGCCTGATCGGCCGCAACGGCGCCGGCAAGAGCACCCTGCTGCGGGTGATCGCCGGCATCCTGCGGCCGGACCGGGGCCGGATCGTCCAGGCACGGCCCCTGCGCATCCAGATGCTGGCGTTGGGCCTGGGCTTCGTGGCGCACCTGTCCGGGCGCGACAACGCGATCATGAGCGGCATGCTGCTGGGCATGGCCCGGCGCGAGATCGAGCAGCGGTTGCCCGCGATCCGCGAATACGCCGAGCTCGGCGATTTCTTCGAGCAGCCGCTGAACTGCTATTCCAGCGGCATGGTCCTGCGCCTGGGCTTCTCGGTGGCGATGCAGGCCGAGCCGGACGTGCTGCTGATCGACGAGGTGCTGGGCGTCGGCGATGCCGAGTTCATGGAGAAGTCCGGCGGCGACCTGCGCCGGCGCATGCGCTCGGGCATGACCTGCGTGCTGGTCAGCCACCAGGACGGCACCATCGCCGAGCTGTGCAGCAGCGCGGCCTGGCTGGAGTCGGGCCGCCTGGTCGCCCAGGGGCCGGTGGCCAAGGTGATGGCGGACTACCACGCGGCGGCGCCGCGCGGCTGATGCGGTCGCCCGGCCTGGCCGGGAGACGTCAGAAGGCGCCCTTGAGCAGGTCGCGGTTGACCAGCCGGGCGAGTTCCACGCGGCATTCCGCGGGTGGCTCCTGGACGTGGCGCATCGAGACGAAGAACTCGAAGCCCACGGTATCCACCCAGCGGTGGATGCCCAGGTTCATCACGCCCAGTCTGCACAGGTCACCGACCAGCAGCCGGAAGCTGGACGGCGTGAACCTCCAGGCGTGGATGTCGATGTAGTCGGATCCGGAATCCTGGGCGAGCGCGTAGAGCTGGATGGCCTGTTCCAGCGTGTGCAGCGCCGTCATCTTGCCGCTGGAGCCTTCCCGCCAGGTGATGTCGCCGCCCAGCGCGGCCGCCGAGGCGAAATGGTCGAAGACCAGGCCAGGCGGGTGCTTCCTGCGGCCCTCCAGGCGGGCCTGCAGCACGTCGCCCGTGCTGGACAGTGGGCTGAGGTTGTCGAAGCAGAACCGCTTGTCGGGGACGGCAAGCGACAGGGTGCCTCCCTGGCGTAGCAGCAGCGCGCATTCGGCGAGGAACCCGGCGAGGTCTGGGACATGCTCGATGACGTGCGACGCGATGATCCAGTCGTATTTTCCGGTGGCGCCGATCAGTTCGGACAGGGGCTGCCCCTGCCATACATGGTCGACCTCCTCGATCCGGCCGAGATCGACCGGGTGGCCGGCGTACTTGGCGAGCAGGCCCTCGCGGTCGAGGTGGTCGACAACCTCGACGTTGAATCCACCGGATCGCGGTGCGATCGGGTTGTGGCTGGGGCCGATCTCCAGGCCGAGTCCGGAGCGATCGATGTCGCGGAGGATGATCTGCGTTCGATCCACGTGGGTTTCCTGCTCCGGGCCGATCCGCGGGGGCGGCTGCCGGTAAGATAGTCGCCCGGCGATCGGGGTGTCCATTCCGCGAGGGGGGTATCCACAGCCGCGTGATCCGACGCGGGGATCCCCGCCACGGCCGCGCGAGGCCCGTCCGCGACCAGGGGAGAGCAGATGTCATATCGTGAGTCCGGCGCAAGGATGCTTTTTGGGGTCGGCCTGGAAATCGGCGCGCTGAATGCGCCGACACCGCTTCCCGTCGGGGTTCACGCCGCGTACGTCGACCGCCTGAGCCGGACCGAGGCGGCCGCGCGCTTTCCCGAACTCGACGCCGCCGGCCTGGTCGAGGTCGACGCCGTGATCGATCTCGACCGCGAAGGCCTTGGGGCCTACGACGCCGCCAGCCAGGACTTCGTCATCGCCCAGATGGTTCTCGACCATGTGGCCGACCCGGCGGGTGTCCTGGTCGAGCTGTTTCGGGTGGTGCGCCCCGGCGGGCACGTGGTGATCAGCGTGCCGGATCGGCGGTTCACGGCGCCCGGCGTGCGTCCGAGCACCGATCCCGGGGCTCTGATCGCCGCGTCGGGCTCGTCGGGGCCGGACCTTGACGAGGCCCGGTACCTGCCGTTTCTCGAGGACGCCCATCCGGAGCTGGTCTCGATGGGCGGCCCCAAGCTGAGCGAGGCGCTGCGGCACTGCCGGGAGCGGCGTGAATCGATTCACGTCTGGGACAGCCGGTCGTTCCTGGCCTTCGTTGCCGCCGTCCAGACCGCGGCGGGCATCGACGCCGAGCTGGTGTTCCAGCGGGATGGGGAGGAGACGGGCGTCGAGTGCTATATGGTCTGGCGGGTCCATGCCGGACCCCGGCGCGCCCTGAACGAAGGCGGGCGTCAGCCGGACACCTTGGCGACGGAACCGCGGCGCGCAGACCGGGCCTGGCGGCCCCCCGCGGCGGCGCCGGGACTCTTGCTGTGCGGCATGCACCGGTCTGGCACCTCGGTCATGGCCAAGATGCTCGCTTCGCTGGGGATCTCCCCCGGCGCCGAGGACGAGCTCCTGGCGCCGCATGCCCAAGACAACCCCGACGGATACTGGGAGCGAAGGGACGTTTACGATGCCCATGTCGGGTTCATGGCCGAGCTGGGCCTCGACTGGGACCGGGTGGCATGGATGTCACCGCACCTGCTCCAGCGCCGGGAGAGCACGGTCCTGGGCACGCGCCTTTCCGGCATTCTCGAGGGCCTGGGTGAACGGGAGCCCTGGCTGATCAAGGATCCCAGGTTGTGCCTGCTGATGCCGGTCTGGCGGGAAGTGGCGCCGGATGCGGCGATCGCGGTCGCCGTCCGCCACCCGCTGTCGATCGCCGCCTCGCTGGCCTCCAGTCCGAGGGGCATCTATCCGACCCGCCTCTCCCTGTTGCTGTGGCAGAAGTACATGCTGCGCCTGCTGGCCGACCTGGACGGCCGGCCGGTGCTGTTCGTCAGCTACGAGCGCCTGGTGGCCGATCCGTCCGCGGAGCTGCCGCGGATCCTCCGTCTGCTCGCTGCCCAGGGGCTCCCAGAGCCGCCGTCGGAAGCCGTCCAGCGGGCCTGCGCCGTGGTCAACTCAGGCCTGCACCGCAACCGTCAGCAGGAGGACGCCGGCGGTCTCATGGACATCGGCCAGGCGCAACTTTACGAGGCCCTGCAGGAGGCCTGCGGGTCGGCAACCCTGGTGTCCCTCGACGCTTCGCGATGGCGCGAGCCCGACCCCGAGCTGGAGACCTTCCAGCGGGCCTTCGAGGACCGGCTGTACCGGGCGATGGTCGACGACCAGGATCTGGTCAGGCGTCAGCTCGCTCGCGTCGCAATGCTATCGGAGGGCATCCACGCGCGCCTCGAGCACAGGCTGGCCGCGCAGGAGGCGGAGGTCCGGGGCCTGCAGGACAAGCTCGGGAGCAGGACCGCTCAGGTGGTCGATCTCCGGTGCCGTCTGTCGGAGGCCTTCGAACGGCAGACGCGACTTCGCCTGGCGATCGAGGATGGCCGTCGCGAGCGCGACATGTTGCACGCCCAGGCCCTCGCCCACGACCGCGCCGTGCACTCCATGCAATCCTCGCTGTCCTGGCGGGTGACCGCGCCGCTGCGCTGGCTGGGCTCCCTGCGCTGGTCGCGCGCCCTCAAGCCGAGCTACCGGTTCGAGCAGGCGCTGTACCGGCTGTACTACCGGCTCCCCGGGCTGAGCCGCGAAAGGAAGCAGGCGCTGGTCCTGTGGGCGCATCGAAGGCTGCCCTGGTTGACCCGGCACACCCAGTCCTACCAGCTGTACCTGCAGTCCGGGCGCGTCCCCGCGGCCGGACCGTCGCCGGCCCGGACGCCGCGGATCGACGCCGCAGGCGCCCAGGCGCTGCTCGCGGAACTGGACGAGGTGCCGCTGGTGAGCATCGTCATGCCAGTCTGGAACACGCCGTTGCGCTGGCTGACCGAGGCGGTCGATTCGGTGTCCAGGCAGTACTACCCGCACTGGGAGCTGTGCATCGTCGACGACTGCTCGAGCGACCCGGACACCGTGGCGGCGCTCGAGGCGCTGTCCGACCCCCGGATCAGGGTCCATCGACTCGAGCGTAACCACGGCATCGGCGCCGCCACCAACGAGGGGCTGCGGCGGGCGCGCGGCGAACTGGTCGGCTTCCTCGACCACGACGATGTGCTCGAACCCGACGCGCTGTTGGAGATGGTGCGGCTGTTCCGGGATCCCGAGCTGGACTTCGCCTATTCGGACGAAGACAAGCTCGATCCGGACGGCATCCCCCACAACCCGGTGTTCAAGCCCGACTATTCGCCGGATTTCCTGGACAGCAACAACTACGTCTGCCATTTCCTGGTGGCCAGGACCAGCCTGGTGCGGGCGGTCGGCGGCCTGCGCGAGGGCTTCGACGGGGCCCAGGACTTCGACCTGGTGCTGCGTCTGGCCGAGTCCGCACGCAAGGTGGGTCACGTCGCCAAGGTCCTTTACCACTGGCGCATGATCCCGGGCTCCACCGCGGCGGACGCCGGCGCGAAGCCCTACACCTGGGAGGCCGGGCGACGGGCGCTGGGGGAGTCGCTGGCGCGAAGGAACATCCGGGGCGAGGTCGACCTGGGTCCCTATCCGAACACCTACCGGATCCGCCGCGCCGTCGATCGCGAGGCGCAGGTCAGCATCGTGGTCCCGTTCCGCGACCAGCCCGGGCTGCTGAGGACCTGCGTGGAGTCGATCCTCGACCGCTCAACCTGGTCCCGGTTCGAGATCGTCCTGGTCGACAACCAGAGTGCCGACCCGCGCACCGCCGAGCTGGTCGCCGAGCTGCTGGCCCGCGATCCGCGCGTGCGGCTGGAGCGGTTCGACCAGCCATTCAACTACGCATCGCTGCACAACGAGATCGTGGCCGGCCTGCAGGGCGAGTACCTGGTCCTGCTCAACAACGACACCGAGGTGATCACGCCCGACTGGATCGAGTGCCTGCTCGAGCACGCCCAGCGCCCCGAAGTCGCGGTGGTCGGCTGCCGGCTGCTGTATCCGGACGGCTGCCTGCAGCACGGCGGCGTTGTGGTCGGTGTCGGTTCGTTCGCCGGCCACGCGCACCATCTCCTGCCGGGCGACCATCCGGGCTACATGGCCCGGGCGGTGCTGACCCAGAACGTCAGCGCGGTCACCTTCGCGTGCGCGATGATGCGAAGGTCGACCTATGCGGAGCTGGGTGGCATGGATCCGGCGCTGGCGGTCGCGTACAACGACGTCGACTTCTGCCTTCGCGCCCGCGAGCGCGGCAAGCTGGTGGTGTTCACGCCATGCGCCGAGCTCGTCCACCACGAATCCAGGACCCGGGGCGGCGAGGACGATCCGGTCAAGCAGCGCCGTTTCGCCCAGGAGTCCGAGCTCATGCGCGAGCGGCACGGCGCGCTCCTGGCAGCCGGCGACCCGTACTACAACCGCAATTTCATCGATGCCGGCGCGACCTTCCACGTCGACCCGGACTACGTGGCGAAGCTGCCGCCGCCGGGCGACGGGCCGCTTCCGGCGGGCGCCGGCTACGTTCCCGGCCGGAAGCGGGAGCCGTCGCCGTCCGCTCCGGACGCGCCGGACGAGTGTCCCGGGGCTGCTCCGCAGCCCAGCTTCTCGATCCTGGTTCCGGTCTGGAACACGCCCCCGGAATGGCTGGGCGCGGCGCTCCGTTCCATCGAGCGGCAGACCTATCCGCACTGGCAGGTGTGCATCGCCGACGACGGCTCGACCGATGACAGGACCGTGGCGATGCTGGAGGCGCTGGACGACCCCCGGATCGTCGTGCGCAGGCGCCCCGCCTCAGGCGGCATCTCGGCGGCGAGCAACACCGCGCTCGAGGCGGCGACCGGCGACTTCGTCGCGCTGCTCGATCACGACGACCTCCTCCATCCGGAGGCGCTGATGGCGATGGCTGCGGCGATCCGCGCCGGCCATCGCGACATCCTCTATTCGGACGAGGACAAGATCGACCGGAACGGCTGCCACTCGCAGGCCCACTTCAAGAGCGACCACTCGCCGGACCTGCTGCTGTCGCAGAACTTCATCTGCCACCTGCTGGTGGTCAGACGGGAGCTGATCACGGCGATCGGCGGGTTTCGGACAGGCGTTGAGGGTTCCCAGGATCACGACCTGTTGCTGCGCCTCACCGATGCCGACGCCGACGTCCACCACGTCCCCAGGATCCTTTACCACTGGCGCATCCACGAGGCATCGACCGCCGCGAGCGCCGAGGCGAAGCCGGAGAGCTGGGAGGCGGGCTGCCGGGCGGTCGCCGACGCGGTGGCAAGGCGCGGCCTGGATGCGACGGTCGAGAAGGGCAGGTTCCCGCACACCTATCGCGTGCGCAGGACGATCCGGGGCCGGCCCAAGGTCTCCATCATCATTCCGTTCCGGGACCAGGGCGCCCTGCTCGAGGGTTGCATCGGCTCGCTGCTGGCGCGCACCGAGTATGCCGATTTCGAGGTCGTCTGCGTGAACAATGGCAGCACCGAGGAGCGCGCGCTCGACTACGCGCGGCGTCTGCCGCGGATCGATTCCCGGGTCCGCGTCCTCGACTACGACCGCCCGTTCAACTACTCCGCGATCAACAACTTCGCGGTGCGCAGCGCCACCGGCGAGTACCTGGTGTTCCTGAACAACGACACCGAGGTGGGGTCGGGCGAATGGCTGGCCGCCCTGCTCGAGCACGGCCAGCGACCGGAGGTGGGCGCGGTCGGCGCCCGCCTGCTGTATGGCGACGGCAGCGTCCAGCATGCCGGCGTGATCGTCGGGCTTGGTGGCGTCGCGGGACACGCCCACGAGGGCATCCCCGGCGAGGCGCCGGGATACTTCTGCCGCGCGCACCTGATCCAGGATGTCTCGGCGGTGACCTTCGCCTGCGCGATGACGCGCCGCGAGCTCTACCAGGAACTCGGCGGACTGAACGAGATCGACCTGCCGGTCGCGTTCAACGACGTCGACTACTGCCTGCGGCTCAGGGAGCGGGGACTGCGCACGATCTACACCCCGTACGCCGAGCTTCGGCACTTCGAGTCGCGCTCACGGGGCCAGGACGACTCACCGGCCAAGCGTGCGAGGTTCGCGGCCGAGGTCGCCTACATGCAGCGCCGCCACCGTCGCTTCCTCGACCGGGGCGATCCCCACTACAACCCCAACTTCCCCATCATGGCGGCCAGTTTCGCCGCGCCGAACCCGGACGGCGATGGCTGAGCGCCCGGGCCCGGCACCGCAGTCCGGCGCAAGGCCCGGCCTGGGGGTGCTGATGGTCTGCCACGGGCATCCCGAGGTCACCACCCAGGCGGTCCGCGCGGTCATCGGCCAGTTGTTGCCACAGGATCGGTTGTGGGTGCTTGACAATGCCGCCGGGCGGAGCGGCGAGGAGGTCACGCTCGATCCCCATCCGGCCCTCAGGGTGATCGCGTCCGCGACCAACACCGGCTTTGCGGGCGGCATGAACCGGCTGGTCGCCCTGGCGCTCGAGGACGGGAAGGCCGGCGCTGTCGTGCTGGTGAACAACGACGCGCTGGTCGGTCCGGGCGGGCTCGCCGCCCTGGCGGCGGCGTGGCAGCGCGCCGGGCGCGATGTCCTGGTGGCCGGACGCATGATGCGCTGGCGGGACCGGGACCAGGTCGACAGCCTGGGCATCTCGCTTTACAGGTCGGGGCTGGCCTCCAACCGGCTGGCGGAGGACGCGCGCCTGCTCGGACCGACCGGGGGCTTCATGCTGCTGCCGCGGGCCGTGGTCGATGACCTGCGCGGGCGCCACGGCGAGCTGTTCGATGAGTCGTTCTTCTGCTACGCGGAGGACACCGACCTGGCGATGCGCGCGCGCTGGCTCGGCCATGATTGCATCTACGCGCGCGATGCCGTGGCCTTGCACCATGGCTCCCTTTCCAGCGGCGGACCCGACAACGAGTTCGTGCTCTACCACGGCATCCGTAATTCGATTTGGGCGTTGGCCAAGAACGCGCCTGCGCTGTGGTTGGTGGCGCACCTGCCCTGGATCGTCCTGGCCCATGGCGGCATCTGGCTGCGCAACCTGCGCAAAGGTCGCTGGCGGACGCTGTTACGCCTCTACAGGGACGCGCTCCTCGGACTGCCCGGGGTGCTCCGCAAGCGGGTCGTGGTCCGGCGCGCTCGCCGGGTTCCCGCTCGCCGCTGGTGGGACTGGGTGGAGCCGCGCTTGTACGAGCGCGGTTACCTGGTCGCCGCCTGGCGCGAACTGTGGCGCGGCCCGCGGCGCTGATCGCCGGGCGGCGGACGCGGTCGGCCGCGCCCTTCCCGGATCTGGCCGGGTGGCGCGCTACCACTCGCCGTCATAGAGGATTTCATCGCCGGATACCGGGGCCGGCCGCGGCTGGGTGCGCGGCTGCATTGGCGGCGGTGCCGCTGCCGCCGCCGCAGCCGCCGCGGCGGCTTCCGCAGCGGCGGTCAGATCCGGACGCAGGTCGCTTCGTAGCAGCCCTTCACGCCGACCGCGGAAGTCGACCACGTGGACCAGCGCCATGCGCGCGCTCGCGGCGGCCTTGGGGGCAGGCATTACGATCCGGCTGCCGCGCATCTCCCGGCGGCTGCGCGCAAGGGTGGCACCGTCCTGGTCCTGCCATTCGACCACAACCCGACCATTGACCGGGCCGGCGCCGTTGAGCGTCACGGCGAGGTGTGGCCTGAGCGCAAGCATCGCCGGCTCGGCATGGATCGGCAGCGAGGGACGTTGCAGCACCACCGCGGGGTCGCCGAGCAGGTTGTAGGTCTCGACCAGGGTGCGCTGGCCCGGCTGGGGCAGGGTGCGCTTGGCGCGCATCAGCGCCTCCCCGATGTGCGCGCCGGGCACCATCAGCTCGTCGATCGCCGCCTGGCTGAACTGCGGGATCGGTGTGTTGCGCCAGGACGCCGCGAACACCGCGATGGCGCCCTTGTTCGGTTCGCGCAGGAAGCGCTCGCCGATCGAGTCGGCGCTGGGGTGGTCGAACGGCGCCGAGTAGCAGGTCATCGACAGCACCATCGGCAGCCGGCCGGCGTTGTCCAGGTTGGCGACGTGGTCGAGGGTGAACAGGTCGTGGTTGCGGGTCAGGTCCGGCGGCCCGGTGCGCCAGATGTAGCGGCCGCCATGGCCGATGAAGTGGACCAGCAGCTGGCCTTCGTTGATCGCCTGCTTGAGGGTGCCGATGTGCGCCTCGTTGTCGCGCTCCTCCTCGCTCGGATACACCGCCAGCGGCTGGAAGCCTTCCGCCTGCAGGCCGCTGGCGATGCCGTCGCTGGCCTGCTGCAGGTAGGTGCTGGTGTCGGTGGCGAACAGCGTGCGCCGGCGCCAGTCGCCGAGCTCGGAGTGCGCGTAGTAGCGGATGCTCTTCGCCACGATCTCGGCGACCTCGGCGGGTTCGACCACCGGAAACCGGCCGATCGCCAGGTCGGGCAGCCAGTCGTCGCCGTCGATCGCGACGAAATAGTTGTCCGACGCCGAGTGGCCCTCCTCGGATGGGTACTGCCAGGTCGGCACCAGGTTGCGGCGGGCGCCGATCTTGTCGGTGCCCTGGTAGTGCTCGCCCGGGATCTCGCCGAACTGTCCCGGGATCAGCAGCTCCATGGTCGCCCACTTGGCATAGCGGGCGTCCTCGACCCGGTCGGAGCGGATGTCGAAGCTGGCGTCGCCGACCAGCAGCACGAAGCGTGGCCTGGGCGCCGGCCAGCGGTGCCAGGCATGGGCGATGAAATCGCGGATCGCGCGCGGGTGCACCACCCCGTGGTTGAACTCGTCGTACAGGTGCTCGACGTCGACGCGCGCCACCCGCATGCCCATGTTCGTGTAGTGCTGGGCCAGCGCGGCGACCTCGGGAAGCAGGGTGCCGTGGCCGATCATCAGGTAGTCGTAGCCGAGGTCGACCTCGCGCCAGGCGGCCGGCGCGGCCAGCCGCACGCGCGCCGGCGTGGCGTAGCCGTCGTCGGGCACCGGCTGGTATTCGCCGGCGGCCAGTGCGCCGAAGCGCCAGCGGCCATCGGCGCCGGCGCTGCCCTCGACGCGCCTCCCATCGCGGCCGTACAGGACCAGGGTGACGGCATCGTCGGCGTCGAGCGCGACCTCGCCGTCGCTGGCCACCGTGATCGGCAGCGGGGTGTCGTCGATGTGCCCGGTGATCGGGTAGTCGATGGTCAGGGCATTGAACATCACCACGTCGACCAGGGCGTCGCCGCCGCTCGGCGCCTGCCGCTGCGGGACGCGCAGCTCCAGCCGGTTGCCGGTGGCCCGCAGCGCCCGCGCCGGCAGCTCGAGCCGGACCTCGTGCACGTTGCGCGACTGGAACCGGGTGCTGGCGACCGCCTCGCCGTTCAGGCGGACCTCGACGACGTGGTCGTCCGGCTTGTCGGCCGGGTTTTCGACCCAGACCTCGGACAGGCCCCGGAAGCCCAGGCGCAGCCGGACGGTGCCGGGATCGGCGAGGTCGGGCAGGGCGAAGGTCGCCTGGAACGGTTCCGGATCGATCTGGGTGAGCTTGGCCCAGAACCACAGGTCGGGCTCCTCGCCGGGCTGCACCCAGGTGTTGCTGAGCCGGATCTGCAGGTTCTCCTCCTCCAGGTGCAGCGTCCGGCGCAGTGGCGCGGCGGCCCGGCTCGCGACCGCGCCGACCGCTTGCGGGCCGGCGGCCGTCCCGGCGATCTCCAGCCGGTAGACGTTGTGCACCGCATAGGTGTCGAACCAGCTCTCGGGTCCGTGCAGGCGTTCGCCGAAGAAGCTCAGGTGGTCGCCGGGGCCGAACCGGCCATCGCCGCCGTCGTCGACGTGCACTGCCCGCGGTTCGCCGCCGACGCTGAGGCGCAGGCGGCCGGATTCGATCTCCCCGAGCCCCGGCGCCACCGCCGCCAGCATCTCCCAGGACACCCGATAGGCGCTGCTGTCGGCAATCTCCAGGTGGAACGCGGTGGTCGTTCCGCGGGCCGGCATGGCGGCCGCCAGCAGGAGGGCGGTCAGGGTCGGGAGGAGGGTGCGACGGCAGGACACCAGCGGTGCTCCGGAGACTGGACGGGATGCAACAGTGTAACCGTGGCGGCGCGGCTGGCCGCCGGCGGCGCGGCGGGGCGGTCCCTCAGGCCGGCAGCCGGAGTTCGATGCCGTAGAAGGCGCGCAGTTCCCCGTGCAGGTCCGGGTGCGCGGCGGCCAGCGCCTGCGGGCAGGAGAAATAGGCCTCCGAGACCACCGCGAAGAACTCGTCGGGTGCCTCGGCGGCATAGGGGTCCAGGAAGGTGTCGCGGCCGGCATCGACCTCGGCGCGCAGGCCGTCGAAGGCGCCCTGGAAGGTCGCAAGCCAGCGCTGGCGGCGCGGCCGGTCGGGCAACGGCGGCACGCCGTCGCTGTGGCCGTCGAGCATGTCCAGTTTGTGCGCGACCTCGTGGGCGACCAGGTTGAAGCCGGCGTGCGGATCGTCGAGATCGGCCTGGATGTCGGCCAGCGACAGCACCAGGGGACCGTGCTGCCAGGCCTCGCCGGCGAGCCAGTCGTCGGCTTCGGAGACCACCCCGGACTCCTCGTCGTGCCATTGCCGCCGGACCCGGAAGGCGTCGCCATAGACGATCACCTGCCGCCATCCGGCCAGCCAGTCGTAGCCGAGCGACAGCACGGGCAGGCAGGCGAGGGTGGCGATCACCAGGCGGTCGTGCCCGGTCAGCGCCAGATCGTGCGCGCCGACGATGTCCTTGTCGTGCAGGAACCGCGCGGCCAGGGTGCGCAGGCGCTCCAGCGCCTGGCCGTCGAGCCCGTCGATTACGGCGATCGCGGCACAGGCCGCCCGCCAGTCGGCTTCGGCGATCGGTTCTGGGCCGGCGATCCGGCGGCGCAGCCATTGCAGCATGGCGACAGTGTCGCCCAGGCGCCTGGCCGCCGGCCAGCGCCCCGACGCGTGGACCGCGTCCGGATCAGCGGATCGCGCCCGGCAGAAAGGTCAGCCAGCGCAGACGGGGCGGGGCGCGGCGACGGGCCGGCTCCGCCTCGGCGACCGCGGCCGCGGCCTGGACGGCCGGGGTCGGGCAGTCGGTCTGCGCCGGAACGGCGTCCTGGCCGCCGCCGGCGGCAAGGGCCACGACCGAGGCGGCAAGCACCATGACCAGGGCGAGGACGAGACGGGCGAGGACGGTATGCATGGCGAACTCCGGCTTCATGAGAATCTCGGTGCAAACGGCGTGCCAGTAGCGGACCACTTGCAACATCCTGAAATCATTGGCGGTTGATCGGCCTGACCGGTGTCCGCCTTGTCCGGGTCCGGTCGGCTGCCGTGTCCGTTACGATGCCGGGCGGACACGGAGGGTTGCAGTGCACGACGGTGAAACCGGGCGAGCGCCGGGCGCACAGGTCGAGCCGGGCTGGCTGGTCCTGGTCGAGCGGTTGCGCTCCGGCGGGCCACTGCCGGCGCCGGCTGCCGCCGGTCTGACCGGCGGGCCGGAGTCGCTTGGCCGGGCGTTGCCGGTCCTGACGGCGTTCGGCCTGCCGGTCGTCGTCGACTCCCGGGATGGCAGCCTGCACTGGCGGCCCGGCCCCGGGTCGCTGGATGCCGGCGCGATCGCCGCGACCGCCGCGGCCCTGGGCTGGTCGTGCCCGGTCGAGGTCAGGACGCTGGTCGACTCCACCAGCACCCGGCTGGCGGCCCAGGACGGGGCGGACCTGCCCCGGGCCTTGCTGGCCGAGTGCCAGTGGGCCGGCCGTGGCCGGCGCGGGCGACGCTGGCAGGCGGGCTACGGCGAGGCGATCCTGCTCTCGGTGCGGCTGGCGCTGGCGCGCGCGCCTGCGCAGCGCCCGGGGCTGGCGCTGGCTGCCGGCTGCGCGGTGGCCGAGACGCTGGGCCCCCTGATGACCCGCCCGCCCGCCCTGAAGTGGCCGAACGACCTGGTGGTCGACGGCGGCAAGCTGGGCGGCCTGCTGGTGGAGGCGGCCGGCGACGGGTCGCTGGTGGTCGGGCTGGGGCTGAACTGGTCCCTGTCGGCCGCGCTGACCGAAGGGCTCGGCCGCGCGGTCGTCAACCTGGCGCCGCTGCTGGCGATGCCGCGCGGCCGCAACGCGCTGGCGGGCCACCTGCTGGCGGCCCTGCTGGCGGCCGCTGCCCGCTTCGACCGGGAGGGCCTGGCGCCCTTCCTGGACCGTTTCGCCGCCCTGGACGCGCTGGCCGGCCGGCGTGTCGTGGTCGAATCCGCCGCCGGCATGCGGGCCGGGCGGGCCTGCGGCCTGGCCGGGGACGGCGCCCTGCGGGTCGACCACGACGGCCAGGTGGTCGCCTACCACAGCGCCGAGGTCACCCTGGCATGGCCGTGAACGGTCCCGTCCGGCTGCTCCTGGACCAGGGCAACACCCGTCTCAAGTGGGTGGTGGCGGGGCCGCAGGGCTGGCTGCTGCCGCCGCGGGCGGCGACCCGGGTGGGCCCGGCGCTGCTGGCACGCTGGCGGCGCATCGCCCCGGACCAGGTGGTGTTCGCCAGCGTCGCCGCGGCCCCGGCCCGGCGCAGCCTGCTCGCGGGGCTGGCCCGGCAGCTGCCGGAGGCTGCGATCCGGCAACCTTCGCCAGCGGCGACCTGGCAGGGGCTGCGCTGCGGCTACCGGCGACCCGAACGCCTCGGCATCGACCGCTGGCTGGCGCTGATCGCCGCCTGGCGCGATCGCCCCGGCCGCTGCCTGGTGGTCAGCGCCGGCAGCGCGCTCACCCTGGACCGGCTGGAGGAGGATGGTCGCCACGCCGGCGGCCTGATCGCCCCCGGCCTGGCGGCGATGCGCGCCGGCCTGTTCGGGGCCGCGCCCGGCCTGCGTCGGCACCGCGGCGGCGAGGCCGGCGCCGGCCTGGCGCTCGACAGCCCCGAGGCGATCGCCAGCGGCTGCCTGCAGGCCCTGGTGGCGCTGCTGGCGCGCTGGCGGGGCACCGGCGATCGGGTGCTGCTCGGCGGTGGCGATGCCCAGACGCTGGCGGCCCTGCTGGCAGCGCCGGTCCAGGTGCGGCCCTGGCTGGTACTGGAAGGCCTGGACGCCTGGAGCCGGGCACCGGAGGCGGCCGGCTGAGCCGGTGCGTTCCGGCGCCCAGCACACACCGATGCCGGGCGGCTACACTGCCGGCCATGCTCGCGCGCGTCGTCTTCCTGCTGCTGCTGGCCCTGAACATCGCCGCTGCCCTGTGGCTGTGGCTGGCGCCGGCGCCGGAGCGGCAGCGGCTCGCCACCGCCGACCCCGGCGTGGCGGTACTCACCCTGCTCGGGGAGAGCCTGGCGTCGCTGGACGATGCCAGCGCCGAACTGGCCGCCGCCCCCGAGCCGCTCGCCGAGCCGGTGTCGCCGCAACCGGCGCCGGCGACCGCGCCGGGTTTTTCGAGCTGCATCGAGATCGGACCGTTCCAGACCCAGTCGGCGCTGCGCCAGGCCGAGGCGGACCTGGCGGCGCTCGGCCAGCCGCTGGGCAACCGCGAGGCGGTCGAGCGCAGCTTCCGCGGGTACTGGGTCTACCTGCCGGCCTTCGCCAGCCGCGACCGCGCGCTGGTCACCGCCCGCGAGCTGGCCGCGGCGGGCGTCCGCGACTACTACGTGGTGACCGCGGGCGATCGCGAGAACACCATCTCGCTCGGCCTGTTCCGGGACCGCGCCAACGCCGAGCGCCGGCAGGGCGAAATGCGCAGCCGCGGTTACCCGGCCGAGCTCAGCGAACGGGTCGAGGAACAGCGGATCTACTGGCTGGCACTGCGCCAGCCGGAGCCGCCGCCGGTGGACTGGCGGACCCTGGTCGCCACCCCGAACGACCTCGAGGCCAGCATCGTCCCGTGTGAAACGGCGGTTGCGCCCTGACCGCGGCCTGGTGGGGCTGGCCTTGCGCGGCCGCGGCCGGCGCCGCTATGATTGCCCGCTTGACTGTTCAAGGCCGTGCCATGAAGCCCGACATCCACCCGAAGTACCGCGAGGTCGTCTTCCAGGACGCCAACGCCGAATTCGCGTTCCTGACCCGCTCCACCATCCACACCAAGGACAGCATCGTCTGGGAGGATGGCAAGGAGTACCCGCTGGTCAAGGTCGAGATCTCCTCCAAGTCGCACCCGTTCTACACGGGCAAGCACAAGGTGGTCGACACCGGCGGCCGCGTCGACCGCTTCCGTCGGCGCTACGCCGGCAAGTGACGTCCCGGCGGCACCGGGCCTCGTGGCCCCGGCGCCGCCCCTGAGCGCCCGGCTCCCGCCCGGGCCGCCCTGCCCGGGCGGTCCCGGGCATCGCCATGTCCGGGCGGCGCGGCAAGCGCACGGATTCCCGGCCGGCCTGCACGCCGGCACCGCCCCTGCCGCGGACGCGCCGCCGCGCCGGCCATGCGTCGCTGCGAGCGCGCCGGGAGCCGGACCGCCCGCGCCTGCCGCCCCGTCCATGCCGGGCCGTATGCGATAATGCCGCAGTGCAATAAAGGACGACCGGCACGGCCGGTCCCCGAGATCACGTCGCGCCAGCACGAAGGCGCCGGGCCGGTCGCCGCGGCCGCCCACCCCGTGCCTGCGCGCCCCTGCCCGCCATGGAGGTTCCCGTGTCCGCCAAGCATGCCGCACTGACCGTCGCCGACTCCGGCAAGCAGACCGAACTGCCGCTGATCGAAGGTTCGCTCGGACCGGCGACCCTGGACATCGGCCGCCTGTACCGCGACACCGGCCTGTTCACCTTCGACCAGGGTTTCGTCTCGACGGCGAGCTGCAAGAGCGCCATCACCTACATCGACGGCGACCAGGGCGTGCTGCTCTACCGCGGCTACCCGATCGAGCAGCTCGCGCAGAATTCCAGCTTCCTGGAAGTCGCCTACCTGCTGATCAACGGCGAACTGCCCGACGCCGGCCAGGCGCAGGTCTTCGAGCACGAGGTGACCCACCACACGATGATGCATGAGTCGCTCAAGACCTTCATGCACGGCTTCCACTACGACGCCCACCCGATGGCGATGCTGTGCGGCGTGATCGGTTCGCTGGCGGCGTTCTACCACGAGCAGCTCGACATCGACGACGCCGAGCACAGGCGCCTGGCGGCGATCCGGCTGATCGCCAAGATGCCGACCATCGCCGCGGCCGCCTACCGCTACTCGATCGGCTGGCCGATCCGCTTCCCTCGCAACAACCTCGAATACTGCGAGCGCTTCCTGCACATGATGTTCGAGGTGCCGAGCGAGCCGCTGCACCTGAAGCCGGTTGCGGCCCGGGCCCTGGACCTGCTGTTCATCCTGCATGCCGACCACGAGCAGAACGCCTCGACCTCGACCGTCCGGCTGGTCGGCTCCACCGGCGCCAACCCCTACGCCTGCGTGGCCGCCGGTATCGCCGCCCTCTGGGGGCCGGCGCACGGCGGCGCCAACGAGGCGGTCCTGAAGATGCTCGAGGAGATCGGCGACGCCAGCCAGGTCGCCCGGGCGGTGCAGCGCGCCAAGGACAAGGATTCCGGGTTCCGGCTGATGGGCTTCGGCCACCGCGTCTACAAGAACTACGATCCGCGCGCCGCGATCATCCGCGAGATGTGCCACAAGGTGCTCGACGAGCTGGGCGTCAGCGACCCGTTGCTCGACGTCGCCATGGAGCTGGAGCAGGCGGCGCTCAAGGACGACTACTTCGTCGAGCGCAAGCTGTATCCGAACGTCGACTTCTACTCGGGCATCATCTACAAGGCGCTGGGCATCCCGACCTCGATGTTCACCGTCATGTTCGCGATCGCCCGCACCGCCGGCTGGGTCGCGCACTGGCTGGAGCAGAGCGCCGACGCCAGCACCAAGATCGGTCGCCCCCGGCAGATCTACACCGGCGCCGTGCGTCGCGACTACGTCGCCGTCGACCGCCGCTGAGCGTCCGGTCCGGCCGTCGGCCGGGCCGGGATTCCGCCGCGCCGCCGCCGCTGCCGCGGATCCGGCGGCGGCTGACCCGATCCGGGCCGTGGCCGGTTGCGCGAAACCCGCCCCTGCCGTCCGGGTTGGCGCGCCGCCCCGAGACTTTCGGGCTAGACTCGGAGCCATCGCCGCCCCGTCCGGCCCTTCCCGCATGACCCTGCGCCCGGCCCTCCTGCTCGCAGCCCTGTTCGCGTTCCCGTTGGCGGCTGCGCCGCCCGCCGGCGTCCGCATCGAGCACCAGCCGGCTGCCGCGCAGGCCTGGCCGCAGGCGCGGCCGCCGGTGATCGTCGAATCCCTGGCCGCCGACGGCACCGTGGTGACCTTCCTGGACGGCTGGGGCATGGAGCGCCTCGATCTGGTGGTCGCCGGCGACCTCCACCGGCTGGTCTGCAGCGGCCAGGACAGTCGCCTGTCCGGCCTGCACGATTTCCGGCGCCGGACGCAGCGCGCGGGTGCCGGCGATGACGCCCGCTGAGCGCCGTTGCCGCAGCGTCGTCGCGGCGCTGCTGGCCGCGCTGCTCGCGGGCCCGCTGGCGGCCGCCCAGGTGGTCCTGGTCAACGGCGATCCGGCGGGCACGGGGTTCGCCGACGGCCGGCCGGCGGTTGCCGCCGCCGGCGCCAACGGCGCCACCACCCTGGGCGGTCAGCGGCTGGCCGTGCTGCAGCGCGCCGCCGAGATATGGGCGGCGGTGCTCGACAGTCCGGTGCCGATCCGCGTCGCCATCCGCATGGTGGCGTTGCCCTGCGGCGCCCAGGGCACCACGCTGGCGCGGGCCGGTCCGGTGGCCCTGGCCAGCAATTTCCCGAATGCGCCCCGCGCCAACACCGCCTACCACATCGCCCATGCCAACGCCCTGGCCCGGGTCGACCTCGACAGCCGCGACGATGTCGTGGCCGAATTCAATCTCGCGGTCGACAGCGGTTGCAGTACCGGCGTCAGCGGCTGGTGGTACGGGCTGGACCCCGGCCAGCCGGTGCCCGCCGACCGCATCGCCCTGCTGCCGGTGGCCCTGCACGAGCTGGCGCACGGCCTCGGTTTCTCGGCGCAGGTCGATCTCGCCACCGGCCAGTTCCCGGGCAGCTCGCCGACCCTGTGGAGCCACTACCTGTTCGACCTGCAGCGCGGCCGCCACTGGCGTGCGCTGTCGGCGGCGGAGCGGGTGCAGTCGGCCCGGGACGATCCCTGGCTGGTCTGGAGCGGACGCAGCGTCAACCAGCAGGGCGAAGGCCTGCTGCTCGGGGAACCGGTACTGGACCTGGCCGGTATCCGTGGTGGCCCGGCGCAGGTGGCCGGCCTGGCCCTGGCGCAGTTCGGGCCGGCCTGGCCCGGGCTGGCCGGGACGGCGCGGGTGGTCGCGGTCGACGACGGCGTGGCCGGCGCCGGCGAGCCGCCCGGCACCGTCACCGACGGTTGCGAGTTCCCGTTCCGCAACGGCGCCCGGCTGGCCGGGCAGGTCGCGCTGCTCGACCGCGGCCTGTGCCCGTTCGTCGACAAGGTGCGCCATGCCCAGCAGCACGGCGCGGTCGGCGTCATCGTCGCCAACCAGGTCGAGGGTGCGCCGCCGACCATGGGTGGCGCCGGTGCCGACATCACCATCCCGGCCGTCGGGGTCACGCGGCAGCAGGGCGCGGCGCTGCGACGCAGCCTGCTGCGCGCCCGCCTGGAAACCGCCTTCGCGCGCACCACGACGCCGTCGGCGACGCGCCAGGGCTGCGTCCGCATGTACGCGCCGTCGGTGTTGCAGGCCGGCTCCTCGGTATCGCACTTCCACAGCGAGGCGCAGCCGGCGCTGCTGATGGCGCCGTCGATCAGCCGCACCCTGTTCGACGACCTCGACCTGACCCTCGACCTGTTCCGCGACCTCGGCTGGCCCCTGCTGCTGCCGGCACCGCCGGTGCAGGCGGTGGACTGTCCGCTGCAACCGCTGCCCTGAGACGCGCGGGACGGCCGTCCCGGGCCGCGCCCGGGACCGATGCGCCGGCGGGCCGTCGGCCGGGCACGCGGCTCACGCCAGCTTGATGGTTTCGCGACGCCGGCTTCGCGGGCGCCGGCCAACCATCGGCTCCGCAAACCGGGCGAGCGCGCTCGCCCGCCGCTCCGGCCGCCCGCGGCGGCCGGTGTCGCCACCTCAGCACGAAGGGGACAGTCATGGACGCAACGGGCAGGCTGCTGGTCGCGGTTCTCGCGATCGGGGTGGGCATCTTCGGCTTCGGACCCGGCGCCGCGCCGGCGTCGGCAAGCGAGGGCATGGTGGTCTTCGTCGACCCGGAGACCGGCGCGCTGCGCGCGCGGCCGGGCGAGGCCGGCGCGGCCATCGACTTTCCCGAGCTGCGCGGCGATCCCTCGCGCGTCAGGGAGGAGGTGCGCGCCGACGGCACCGTGCTGACCTGGCTCAACGGCAACGGCGTCGAGGCCCAGGTGCTGCTCGACGACGGCCAGGGCGGGCAGCGCGCCGCCTGCACCGGCGCGCTCGAGACCGGTGCCGTGCGCAGGCAGGACCTGCGCGGCGCCGTTGCCGCCCGGGAGGTGCGCGATGTCCGCTGAGATCCGCCTGGCCGGGCTGGTCCTGGCCCTGCTGGCCGGCCTGCCGGTCGGCGCCGCAGCCCAGTCCAACATCGTCATCGTCAACACCAACGCCGCCGGCGTCGGCTTCAACGACACCACCCCGGCGACGCCGGTGGCGGGCAACCCCGGCACCACCCTGGGCGCCCAGCGCCTGTTCGTGTTCCAGAAGGCCGCCGAGCAGTGGGGGCGGTTGCTGAACAGCGCGGTCGACATCCGGGTGCAGGCGCAGATGGCCGCCCAGACCTGCGGCGCCGGCGGCACCGTGCTCGGGTCCGCCGGGCCGATCGCGCTGGCCAGCAACTTCCCGGGCGCGCCGCGCATCGACACCGCCTACCACATCGCCCACGCCAACGCCCTGGCCGGCCAGGACCTGGCGCCCGGGCAGAACGACATCAACACCACCTTCAACGTCAGCCTGGATTCCGGTTGCAGTCCGAACATCACCGGCTGGTGGTACGGCACCGATCCCACGGTACCGGTGCCGGCCGGCCGCCTGGCGCTGCTGCCGGTGGTGTTCCACGAACTCGGCCATGGCCTCGGCTTCTCCGCCCAGACCAACCTCGCCAACGGCAGCTACTTCTCGAGCAGCCCGCCGGTCTGGACCAGTCACCTGTACGACCTCGAGACGGCCAAGCACTGGCGCTCCATGAGCAACGCGGAACGCGTCGCCTCGGCGGTCAACGACCCGGACCTGGTCTGGAGCGGCGACGAGACCAACCGCCACACCTCGCGCTTCCTGAGCGGCGAGCCGGCCGTGATCGTCACCGCCCCGGGCAACCTCGCCGGCGCCTACGGACCGGTGCAGACCGCCAGTTTCGGCCCGCCCCTGCCCGCGCAGGGCCTGTCCGGGACCCTTGCGGCGGCGGAGCCGGCCCTGGCCTGCGCGCCGTTGACCAACCCCGCGGCCGTCGCCGGCCGCGTCGCCCTGGTCGACCGCGGCACCTGCACCTTCGTCGAGAAGGTGGCGTTCGCCCAGCAGGCCGGTGCGATCGCGGTCCTGGTCGCCAACAACGAGCCGTCCGGCCTGCCCGGCATGGGCGGGGCGTCGGGCGACATCGTCATCCCTTCGCTGGGCATCAGCCAGGCGCTGGGCGCCAGCCTGCGGACCGCCCTGCCTGCCCCCGGCGTCGAGCTGACGCTGGGGATTCCGCCCGGTGCGCCGCTGGCCGGCACCCGCCAGGGCTGCATGCGCATGTTCGCGCCGAACCCGGTGCAGCAGGGATCGTCGGTGTCGCACTTCACTTCCGACGCCTTCCCCAACCTGCTCATGGAGCCCGCCCTGACCGGTTCGATCTTCGATCGCGTCGACCTGACCCTGGAGCTGTTCCGCGACATCGGCTGGTCGACCAACCGCGACGAGATCCTGCTGTACGGGAGCTTCGACCCGGCGCCCTGCGCGATCTCGCCGCTGCCCTGAGTGCCGGGGCCCCGCGGGCCGACGGAACGGCGCTCAGCCCGCGAGCAGGTCGTTGACCGCCGGCAGCGCGGCACGGGGCATCGGGCGGCCGTCGAGCGGGTCCCGCGGTGCCTGCCGCAGGCCGTCGAGCGGCAGCACGGTCAGCTCGAATTCGTGGTCGTCGGCGCTGAACGCCAGGGTCGGTACCCGCACCTGGCGTTCGCCGTCGAGGCGCAGCCGGCGTTCGCCAGCGCGGTGGCGGATGCCGTGGTCGGCCAGGAACAGCGCCACCTCCTCCGGCGGCTCCGCGAACAGATGCAGTTCGATCGCGCCGTGGCGGTCGGCGGTGCCGGTCAGCACCGGGCCGGTCAGGCGCGGCTGGAACCGCGCCAGGAAGACCATCGCCTCGCGCGCCGCCCGGCGCTGCGCCCGCAGCCAGCGCTCGCGGCCGGCGCCGCCGAACAGCGCGACGTGCTCGCGCAGCGCCTCCTCGATCTCGCCGGCGTCGGGCAACAGCCGGGGGTCGTCGATGCCGAGGCTGCGCGCCGCCTTTCGCCGCGCCTGGCCGTAGTCGCGCGGGCCGCCCTCGTGGAGCAGGCGGGCGGTCGCCTGGGCGATCCTTCGACGCAGCTCGTGGCGCTCCCGGCTGGACATGGCGTGCTCCCCGGACCGGGGCGGCGTGCCGCGCTGGCGGCCGCCCCGCTTCAGAAGATGTCGTAGGCCGCTTCCTCCTCGGCGCTGGTGCCGCCGAGGATGCCCTGGCCGAAACGGATGCGTTCGATGTCCTCGCGCCGGACCAGGTCGCTGATCGCGCCCGGCTCGCCGGCGCGGGCGAGGGCGCCGGTGAACGGACTCATCGCCACCCGCACCAGGCCGTCGGGCAGGGCGAACTCGCGCACCGGCGCCTCGTCCAGGGCGGTGCGCATGAAGTCGGTCCAGATCGGCACGGCATTGCGCGAGGCGAACTCGCCCTGGCCGAGCGGCGAGAAGTCGTCGAAGCCCACCCACACGGTGGCCACCAGGTGGCCGCCGAAGCCGGAGAACCAGACGTCGCGGAAATCGTTGGTGGTGCCGGTCTTGCCGCCGATGTCGGGGCGGCCCAGCACGCGCGCGCCGGACCCGGTGCCGCGGGTGACCACGTCCTGCATCAGGCTGGTGACCATGTAGGCGATCCGCGGGTCGATCACCTCGGGCGCGACCCGCACGCCACCGGCCTCGTTGCTGCAGTCATCGCAGGCCAGCAACGGTTGCATCCGGAACAGGGCGCGGCCCTCGCGGTCCTCGATGCGTTCGATGAACCAGGGATCCACCAGGCGGCCACCGTTCACGAACACCGAGTAGCCACGGGCCATCTGGATCGGCGCCACCGCGCTGGTGCCCAGCGACAGCGACAGGCTGGCCGGAAGCGCCTCGGGCGGGAAGCCGAAGCGCAGCATGTAGTCGCGGCCCTGGCGGACGTCGATCGCCTCCAGCAGCCGCACCGAGACCAGGTTGCGGGACCGCACCATCGCCTCGCGCAGGCGCACCGGGCCCATGAAACGGCCGTCGTCGTTGCCCGGCCGCCACCAGCCGTCCGGCTGCGAGGGGTCGGGGAGGGCGACCGGGGCGTCGTTGACCAGGCTGCCCGGATTGAAGCCGCGCTCGAAGGCGGCGGCGTAGACGAACGGCTTGAAGCTGGAGCCCGGCGGCCGCGCGCTCTGGGTGGCCCGGTTGAACTTGTTCAGAGCGAAGCTGAAGCCGCCGACCAGGGCGCGCAGCGCGCCGTCCCGGCTGTCCAGCGCGCTCAGCGCCGACTGCACGGCCGGCATCTGCGACAGCTGCCAGGCCCCGTCGTCGTCCTGGCGCAGGCGCACCACGTCGCCCGGCGCCAGCACCGCGTCGACCCGGGTCGGTGCCGGTCCGCGGGCGTTTACGCTGCGGTACTCGCGGGCCCAGGAGACGGCATCGACGCCGATCTCGATCTGGTCGCCGCCACGCAGTTCCAGCCGGGCGCCCTGGGCCGAGGCCTCCAGCACCAGCGCCGGCTGCAGGCCGGCGATGTTGTAGCGGCCGGCCAGGGGATCCAGGCGCCAGCGCATGTCGGGGTCGCTGTCGGCCAGTTCGAGCCGGGCCTCCGGCCCGCGCCAGCCATGGCGCCGGTCGTAGTCGAGGATCCCGGCCCGCACGGCGGCGTTGGCGGCCTCCTGCATGTCGCCGTCGATGCTGGTCCAGACCACATAGCCGTTGGTCAGCGCCTCTTCGCCGAACCTTTCCAGGGCGTCCATGCGGACCATCTCGGCCAGGTACGGGGCGTCGACCTCGGCCGGCGACTCGTGCGGACGCGCCCGCTCGGGTTCGGCCAGTGCCGCGGCGTGGGCATCGCGGTCGATGAAGCCGACCTCCAGCATGCGGTCGAGCACGTAGTTGCGGCGCTGCAGCGCCCGTTGCGGACGGGTGATCGGATTGCCGGTGGACGGAAACTTGGGCAGCGCCGCCAGCATCGCGCATTCGGGCAGGGTCAGCTGGTCCAGGGTCTTGCCGTAGTAGAAGTCGGCGGCGGCGGCGATGCCGTAGGAGCGGTGACCCAGGAAGATCTTGTTCAGGTACAGCGTCAGGATCTCGTCCTTGCTCAACTGCCGCTCGATGCGCAGCGCCAGCAGGATCTCGGCGGCCTTGCGCTTGAGCTTGTACTCCGAGCTCAGGAAGAAGTTGCGGGCGACCTGCTGGGTGATGGTCGAGCCGCCCGGGACCCGGCCCTCGTGACCGATCGCCAGCAGCCAGACCGCCCGGAAGATGCCGCGCCAGTCGACACCCGGGTGTTCGTAGAAACGGGCGTCCTCGGCCGCGAGGAAGGCCTCGCGCACGCACGCGGGGACCTCCTCGATGCGCACCGGGATCCGCCGCATCTCGCCGAAGTTGGCGATCAGCCGGCCGTCCCGGGTCAGCACCTTGAGGGGCACCTGCAGCTCGACCGTGCGCAGGGCATCCACCGACGGCAGGGTCGGGGCGATCAGCCAGTACAGCGTCGCGGCGGCGATGACGGCCAGCAGCACGGAGCCGGCGACCAGGGCCAGGAACCATCGCAGCAGGCGGCGCCGACGCCGACGGGGTGCCGGCTCGGGGGGGGAGGACGTGGACACCCGCGCAGTATACGGCGGCCGGCGGGCCCTGCCAGCCCGGGTCGGGCGGGCGCTCCGGCCCGGGCTGTTCAGGTTCGGTTTTGTTTTGTGACCAGCGTCATGCTTTTGCTTGCATATCCGTCTCTTGCCGGGGGTTCCTCAGGGCTGGCGTAAAAAAGGTGTTGCACCGGGGTAGGGTTTTGACCTTTAATCCGGCTGAACAACAATTCGTCGTAAGAGACCGTCCTACAGGGGGAATCTTCGTGGGTCTCTTCAAAGCCAAGTCGCCGGCACTGATCGGCATCGACATCTCGTCCACTTCCGTCAAGCTGCTCGAGCTTGCCCGGCAGGACCGTGGCTACCGGGTCGAGGCCTGGGCGGTCGAGCCGCTGCCGTCCGACGCCGTCCGCGACAAGCAGGTCAGCGACGTCGACGCCGTCGGCAATGCCGTCAAGCGGGCGCTGGAACGGTCCGGCAGCCGCCTCAAGCATGCCGCCGCGGCGGTCGCCGGTTCGGCCGTGATCACCAAGATCCTGACCCTGCCGAGCGGCCTCAACGAGGACGACCTCGAGGGCCAGGTCCAGGTCGAGGCGGGGCAGTTCATCCCCTACCCGCTCGAGGACATCAGCCTCGACTTCCATGTCCTGGGCAACCGGGGCACCGAGCTGATCGACGTGGTGATGGCCGCCTGTCGCACCGAGACCGTGGACGCCAGGGTCGCCGTCGTGGAGCTGGCCGGGCTGTCGATGGAGAAGGTCGATGTCGAGGCGTTCGCCATCGCCCGCGCCGCCGAGCTGCTGCCGGTCGTGCGCAATGCCCCGGCCGACACCGTGTCGGCGATCTTCGACATCGGCGCCAACGCGACCTCGATGGTGGTGATCCGGGAGGGCCGCGTGGTCTACACCCGCGAGCACGCCTTCGGCGGTCGCAGCCTGGTCGACGACGTGCAGCGCCGGTACGGGCTCAGCCAGGACGAGGCGCAGGCCGCGATCCGGGCCAACAGCCTGCCGGAGAGCTACGCCGAGGAGGTCCTTCCCGGGTTCCGCAACGGCGTGGCCGTCCAGCTCGGCCGCCTGCTCCAGTACTTCTACGCCGGCAGCGAGTTCAGCCGGGTCGACCAGATCATCGTCTGCGGAGGCACCGCGGCGATGAGCGGGCTGGCCGAGGCGATCAGCGCCGAGATCGGCGTGCCCGCGCACGTCGGCAACCCGCTGGCGGAGATGGGCCGGGCCAGCCGGGTCCCGGCCCGGGCCGTGGAGGAGGGCACCTCGATGATGATCGCCTGTGGTCTTGCGCTGAGGAGCTTCGACTGATGGCCGCGCGCATCAACCTATTGCCCTGGCGCGTAAAGCGCCGCAAGCAGCGCGAGCGCGAGTTCTACATCATGCTCGGCGCCGCCGCCGTCCTCGGCGTGCTGCTCGTGATCGCGGGCATCACCTTCTACAACAACCGCATCGACGACCAGCTCGCCCGCAACGGCTACCTGCGCGACGAGATCGCCAAGCTCGAGGAGCAGATCCGCGAGATCGAGCGCCTGGAGGAACGGCGCCGGCAGCTGATCGCGCGCAAGGACGTGATCGAGCGGCTGCAGGCCAACCGCACCCAGATGGTGCACCTGTGGGAGCAGATGGTTAAGACCATCCCCGAGGGCGTGCGCCTGAGCGCGGTGCGCCAGTCCGGGCCGCAGCTGACCCTGGAGGGCTTCGCCCAGTCCCAGGCCCGGGTGTCCCAGTACATGCGCCGCCTGGACAGCTCCGAGTGGCTGACCAATCCCGACCTGCGCGTGGTCGAAGCCAAGGGCGACGACGCCTCCAGCCGCTTCGCCTTCACGCTGCGCGTCACCATGACCCAGCCGGGCGCGCCCGAGACCGAGGACGACCCGCCGTTCGCGGATGCCGGAGGCACCCGATGAAGCTTTCCGATTTCCGCAACCTCGACACCAGCAACGTCGGCGCCTGGCCGCAGGGGGTCAAGGTCACCTTCTCGGCGCTGGTGGTCATCCTGATCGCGGTCGCCGGCTGGTACTTCAAGATCAGCGAGCAGAAGCTCGAGCTGGAGATGCATGCCCGGCAGGAGCTGGACCTGCGCCGCGACTTCGAGATCAAGCAGGGCCGCGTGGTCAACCTGGCCGCCTACCGCGACCAGCTCGCCGAGATGGACGAGCAGTTCCGGCAGATGCTGCGGCAGTTGCCCAGCCGTACCGAGATGCCGGACCTGCTCACCGACATCTCGCAGACGGCGCTCGCCGCCGGCATCGACACCCAGCTGTTCGAGCCCGGCGCCGAGGTCCCCCGGGACTTCTATGCCGAGAAGCCGATCACCATCCGCATGGTCGGCAGCTACCACCAGTTCGGCCAGTTCATCAGCGACCTGGCCTCGCTGCCGCGCGTGGTCATCCTGACCATGCACGACATCGTCCTGCAGCCCAGCGACAGCCCGGGCGCCAGCCGGGGCGCCCGCCGCGGCGGCGCCCAGGCGGCGGCGCCGGGCGGGCCGCTGCGCATGGAGGGTACGGTCCGGACCTACCGGTACCTGGACGAAGACGAGCAGGCGGCACAGGACGCCGCCCAGGCCGGCGCCCCCGGCGCCGCAGGAGGAGGCTGAGATGTCTGGTCAGGGGGAGATGGTGCGGCCGGGCAGGGTCCTCGCGATCCTGGCGCTGGCCCTGTCGCTGGCCGCCTGCGGCGGCGGCAACCGTGACCTGGAGGAGTGGGTCGAGGAGGTCAAGGCCCGGCGCGGTGCGCCGCTCGACCCCCTGCCGGTGCTCAAGACCTTCGATCCGCATCCCTACGATGCCTTCGACCTGCGCGAGCCGTTCTCGCCCTGGGAGACCGGCGAGGAGCGCGCGACCATCGCCGGGGTCGGTCCGCGGCCGGATCCGAACCGCCGCAAGGAGGCGCTGGAGGCGTTCCCGCTCGACGCCCTCGACATGGTCGGCACCATCGGCATGGCCGCCGACATGTACGGCCTGGTCAAGGCCCCGGACGGCGTCGTCTACCGGGTCCGGCCCAACAACTACCTGGGCCAGGCGGATGGCCGCATCACCCGCATCTTCGAAGACCGCATCGAGCTGGTCGAATTGATCCCCAACGGCGTGGGCGGATGGCTGGAGCAACCCGCCCTGATCCCACTCGAGAACCAGTGAGAGCGAGCCCATGACTGCCTCTGCCCACACCCAGTACCGCTGCCGGCCGCTGCTCGCCGCGGCCACGATCCTTTCCCTGCTGCTGGCGCCCGCGGCCTACGCGGCCAACATCCTGGAGTCGGTCGACTACGTGGTCGCCGGCGGTGGCCGGGTCGACATCCGGATGAGCCTGGCCGAGGCCGGCATCGACGCCAGGGACTTCGCGACCGACTCGCCGGCGCGCATCGCCGTCGACCTGATCGACACCCGCAACGCCTGGGCCGAGCGCCGCCTGCCGGTCGGCAGCGGCGCGGTCAGCGCGGTCTCGGCGGTGGAATCGGGTGGCCGCACGCGCCTGGTGGTCGACCTGCTGCGCCCGGCCAGCTACGCGCTGCGCCAGGAAGGCCAGGTGCTGGTGCTCAGCGTCGAGTCGGGGGTGTCGGTGTCCGGCGGCTCGGCCACCATTTCCGCCGAGACCGACCCGACCAAGCGGCCGGCGATCGCCGCCCGCAACGAGCTCGACCGGGTCGACTTCCGCCGCGGCAGCAACGGCGAGGGACGGCTGCAGCTGGTGTTCACCGGCGAGAGCGTCGGCGCCGACATGCGCGAGTTCGGCAACCGCCTGCAGCTCGAGCTGGCCAACGTCCGCGTCCCCGAGCGCAACATCCGGCGCCTGGACGTGACCGACTTCGCCACCCCGGTGCAGTTCGTCGACATCCGGGCGGTCGGCGACAGCGGCGCGCGCATCGAGATCGGAACCACCGGCTCGATCCAGACCCTCGCCTACCAGACCGGCAACCAGTATGTCGTCGAGGTCGCCGAGCGGCGCGAGCCGACCGCCGCGGAGCGGCGACTGAAGGCGCCGGAGTATTCCGGCCAGCGGGTCACCTTCAACTTCCAGGACATCCCGGTCCGCTCGGTCCTGCAGCTGATCGCCGACGTCTCCGAGCTCAACGTGGTGGTCGCCGACAGCGTCCAGGGCAACATCACCCTGCGCCTGGTCAACGTGCCCTGGGACCAGGCGATGGACATCATCCTGCAGGCCAAGGGACTGGACAAGCGCACCCAGGGCAACGTCATCTGGATCGCGCCCCAGCAGGAGATCGCCAACCGCGAGAAGGAACTCGAGGACGCGCGCATCGCCATGGAGGAGCGCGCCGAGCTGATCACCGACTACATCCCGATCAACTTCGGCAACGCCGAGGAGATCGCCAAGCTGCTGACCACCGAGAGCCAGCAGGCCCAGGGTGGCGGCGGCCAGACCAGCACCGCGGCGCGCGGCTTCCTGTCGCCGCGCGGCAGCGTCTCCTTCGACCGCCGCACCAACACCCTGCTGGTCAACGACATCCCGGCCAAGCTGCAGGAGGTGCGCGAGCTGGTCGCCCTGCTCGACCGCCCGGTGCAGCAGGTCCTGATCGAGTCGCGCATCGTCATCGCCAACGAGAGCTTCGCCCGCGAGCTGGGCGCGCGCTTCGGCATCAGCGGTGCCCGCGAGGACGGCGAGGGCAACATCTTCAGCACCGCCGGCAGCGCCACCGGCACCGACCGGATGAGCGGCGAGGCGATCAACAACCGGATGACCGGGCGCAGCCGCGGCCTGCCGGTGTTCGTGCCCCCGGACAGCGCCGGCGATCCGATCCTGGCGCCCTCGCTCGGCGAGCGGCTGAACTTCAACCTGCCGGTGAGCACGCCGGGCGCCGGCAGCTTCGCGCTCGCCATCCTCGGCGCCGACTACCTGCTCGACCTCGAGCTGTCCGCCCTGCAGGCCGAGGGTCGTGGCGAGGTGGTCTCCAACCCCCGCGTGATTACCGCCAACCAGCAGGAGGCCGTGATCAAGCAGGGCCGCGAGGAGGGTTACCAGACCACCCAGGTGGCCGGCGGCGTGGTCCAGACCACGGTCAACTTCAAGGAGATCCTGCTGGAGCTGCGGGTCACGCCGACGATCACCAACGATGGCCGCGTGTTCCTGGCCCTCAACGTCAAGAAGGACGAGGTCGCCGAGCGCATCCAGACCCCGCAGGGCACAATCCCGTCGATCACCAAGCGCGAGATCAACACCGCGGTGCTGGTCCAGAACGGCGAGACCGTCGTGCTCGGTGGCGTCTACGAGATCTCTTCGGAGGAATCCCTTCAGAAGGTTCCGCTGCTCGGCGACGTGCCGGTCCTCGGCAACCTGTTCCGCAACAAGAACCGCCGGATGTCGAAGGCAGAGCTGCTGATCTTCGTCACGCCGAAACTGCTGCGCGAGACGCTGCAGTAACCGCGCCCGGAATTCCCAGACATGTTCAAAGCAAGCTTGGAGAACAAGATGATCCGCGCCCTGCAACGGCTCGTTCCCCTCCTCGGCAGCCTGGCGCTGGTCGCCTGTGGCGGCGGCGGCAGTGACTCCGGTGGTGCCATCCAGCCGCCGCAGACCGTCAGCGTCGCCGTCTCCAGCAGCCAGTCCACCCTGGGTGTCAACTCGTTGTCCGACATCGTCGTCAACGTCACCCGCCGCGGCACCGGGGTGCCGGACGGCACCGTGGTCAGCCTCAGCGTCGACAACCCGGCGCTCGGCCAGGTCGGCGCCGCCAGCGGCGACAACCAGGCCTTCAACAACAGCGCCCAGGCGGCCACCGCCGGCGGCGTCGCCCGGTTCCGGTTCAAGAGCACCCGCCAGACCGGCACCGTGGTGGTGCGCGCGTCGGTCAACGACCCGCAGACGCCGTCCGTGAACATCACCGGGCAGACCAGCATCAGCCTGAACGGCGGCCCCAGCAACGACAACCGGCTGACCATGGTCGCCGACCGCACCCAGATCCCGATCAACCTCGAGGGCGTGCCGCCGAGCTGCCGCGGCTACCCCTATCAGGCCGAGGTCGTGGTGACCTGGCGCAACCTGCGCGGCGAGCTGGTCACCCTGCCGGTCGACGACGACGCCATGCGCGCCTCCTGGACCTCGGCCGCCAACGTCGGCGCCCTGGGCATCCCGGACGACCCGGAAACCACGGACATCAACGAATGCGAGCTGTTCCTGGCGTCCACCGGGCTGGCCCTGAACGCCGGTCGCGCCACCGTGTTCGCACGGTCCCTGGGCTTCCAGGGCACCGGCACCCTGACCGTCGGCGTCCGCGACCTCGACACCGGCGAGGACCTCAGCGCCGAGATGGAGTTCACCATGATCTCCGGCGTGCCCAACATGCCGGCCTCCCTGGACATCGTGCCGCAGGGATCCGCCTCCTACGTGCAGACCGACCGCGCCGTGCGCGTGTTCGTCAACGACGGCGCCGGCAGCCCGGTGCCGAACCCGGAGCAGGGCGGCGTCGCCTGGAACAACGTCCGCCTGGAGATCCTCAATCCCCAGGGCGAGCGCCTGCGCACCACCAGTGCCTCCGGCGCGACCCAGGAAGGCACCGTGGTGAACACCCGTACCGCCAACGGCATCGCCAGCGCGATCTTCATCTCCTCGACGCGCGAGGGCCCGGTGACGCTGCGCGCAACCGCCGACCGCGCCGACAACAACATCGACAACGGCATCCAGAACGCGGTGACCGCCGAGAACACCATCGTGGTCTCCGACGGCCAGCTGTTCAGCCTGACCATCACCAGTCCGTTCATCGACTCGCTGTTCGTCAACGAGTCGGACTTCGGTGGCGCCCCGGACGGTAGCTACAGCGTGATCATGAGCGCGGTCGCCACCGACCGCCTCGGCAACCCGGTTCGTCCCGGCACCGTGATTGACTTCGGCCTGATCGACGCGCCCATCCAGGGGGCGCCCGACGGCGGCTCCGGCCCGTTCGCGATCTCCGGCGGCAATGGCGATCCGCAGGAGGGCGGCACCCTGTTCACCGCCGCCAACGGCGCCTTCACCACCGCTGGCGGCGGCGCCGGTCCCGGCGATGCCCTGGTGCTGTTCGGGCGTAGCGTCGCCGGCAACCGCGACCTGGAGATGGCGCGGGTGATCCAGAGCGTGACCGGTCCGGGCAGCCTGACCGTGACCCGCCGGTTCAACCTCAACGACGACACCGGCGGCAGCGTCAACAACGGCGGCGTCATCCCGTACGCGATCGGCCGCGCGACCATCGGCAACATCGGCCAGAGCGCCGCCACCAACGACCTTGGCGTGGCGACCACCCTGATGACCTACCCGGTCTCGCGCCTGGGCGCCAGCGTCATCGTCTGGGCGCAGGGCAACGGCCGCGTGGTGGCCGGCGAGCCGAAGACCGTCGCCGACGTCGAGCTGACCGCCTATCCGGCGGCCGGTCCGGCAAACCTCGTGGCGGTGCCGGAGGTGATCAGCGCCAACACCCCGGCCCAGGTCACGGTCTGCCTGAGCGACGCCAACGACGTGCCGGTCCGCGGCGCCAGCATCGGCTTCGCGTTCCAGGCCCTGGGCGGCGGCACCGGCACCGCGAACGGTGCGGCGTCGGGCACGGTCGGACCGACCCAGGCGAACGGCTGCGTCGCCGTGGCGGTGTCGACGCTCGGCATCGACGCGGGCTCCGGCCAGCCGGCGCTGGTGTTCTTCGCGTTCGGCGCCCAGGCGGTGGTCGAGATCGAGGGCGGCAACGAGCCGGAGCCGCCGAGCCCGGCGGTCAACCTGGTGATCAACATCGAGGGCACCGGTACCGGCAACGTGGCGATCAGCAGCAGCTCGACCGGCTTCTCGCCGTCGCGCCCGGGTGGCAACGCCTCGTGCCTGTACGACGATGCCCCGTGCACGATCGGCATGACCCAGGGGGCGACCGCGGGACTGACCGCGCAGCCGACCGGCGGGTCCGTGTTCGTCGCGTGGAGCGGCGACTGCACCGGCACCAACGTCGCCACCTCGGTGGTGATGAGCTCGCCGCGCACCTGCACGGCGACCTTCAACGCGCCCTGATCCCAAGCAGGCGCCTGATCGGGATGCCCGGCTCCGGCCGGGCATCTTCGTTTCCGGGGCGTGACGGCGGCCGTGCCCCCGCCGAATGCCGCTACCATTCCCGGGTCCCGCGCACGGGCGGGCGACGCGACGGAGTGGGCCGATGCCGCTGCACACCAAGATGCTGATCGGATTCCTGGTCGGCCTGTTCGGCGGCATCGCCGCCTACACCCTGGCGGCGGACGCTCCCTGGCTGAATGCCCTGATCGACTGGGTCACCTACCCGGCCGGGCAGATCTTCCTGCGCCTGCTGTTCATGCTGGTGGTGCCCCTGGTGTTCTCGGCGCTGGTGCTGGGCGTGATCGAGATCGGCGACGTCAAGTCGCTGGGCCGGATCGGCGGCCGGACGCTGCTGTGGATCCTGCTGGTCACCGCATTGGCTGCGCTGATCGGCCTGGTCGCCGTCAACCTCCTGCAACCCGGACGCGGCCTGCCGCCCGAGGTCGCCCAGTCGCTCATGGAGCAGGGCTCCATGCAGGCCTCCGACATCGCCGCCCGCGGGGAGAGCGTGCGCGCCAGCGACCTGCTGCTGAACATGGTGCCGCGCAGCGTGGTCGACGCCGCTGCGCGCAACGACCTGATCGGCCTGATCCTGTTCGCCCTGCTGGTGGGCCTGGCCGCTGCGGTGATCCGCAGCCCCGCCACGGAGGCGTTCCGCCATACCGTGCAGGGGCTGTACGAGATCAGCCTGAAGCTGATCGAGTGGGTGATCCGGCTCGCCCCCTACGCGGTCGCGGCGCTGCTGTTCACGATCACCGCCCGGCTCGGCTGGGACGTGCTGGCGCAACTCGCCCGCTACGTCGGTACCGTGGTGCTCGCGCTCGCCGTGCACATGTTCGTGGTCTTCCCGATCCTGCTGCGCACCCTGGGCGGTGTGTCGCCGCTGTGGTTCTTCAGGCAGATCCAGCCGGTCATGCTGACCGCGTTCTCCACCTCCTCGAGCAGCGCCACCCTGCCGACCACGCTGAAGGCCGCCGAGGAGCGCCTGGGGGCGCCGCGGCACGTGGCGCGCTTCGTGTGCACGCTGGGCGCCACCGCAAACATGAACGGCACCGCGCTGTTCGAGGGCGTCACGGTCCTGTTCCTGGCGCAGTTCTTCGGCGTCGAGCTGACCCTGCTCCAGCAGCTCCTGGTCCTGGTCCTGTGCATCCTGGGCAGCGTCGGCGCAGCCGGCGTGCCGGGCGGCTCGTTGCCGGTGATCGCCATGATCCTTGCGATGTTCGGCATACCGCCCGAGGGCATCGGTCTGATCCTCGGCGTCGACCGCTTCCTCGACATGTGCCGGACCACGGTGAACGTCGGGGGCGACCTGGTCGGCACCATGGTCATCGCCCGGGGCGAGTCGGCCAGCGGCGGCGACGTCGCCACGGTGCCCCGGGGCGGACCGCCGCCGGGTTGAGGCGTGTCCGGTCGCCTGGTCCTCGTGGTGCTGGCCGGCGTGCTGCCGGCGGTCGCCCAGGCCCTGGACGGATCACCGCCCTGGCGGATCTGGGCGGATCCGCTGGCGCTGGCCATCGATCGCGACGACCACGCGGTGGTGCTGAGGTCCAGCTTCAGCCCGGAGCCGTGCGTGTACGACGCCGCCGGCCGGGTGCTGCCGGGCCATCTCGACTGCCGCTACGACCATCTGTACCGGCCGCTGGCGCGGCACCGCTACCTGCGCCAGCAGGGATCCGAACTCGTCCTCGCCGAGGAGGCGGGCGCAGGCGCGCTGGTCCGCGTCTGGATGACCACCGGCGACGGCTTCAGCGGCGATTTCCCGGCCGACCTGCGCCTGCGCATCCGGCTCGACGGCAACCCCATCCCCTACGTCGACCTGCCGGTCCGGCAATGGTTCGACGGCAGCGCCTGGCCATTCCTGCCACCCCTGGTCGGCGACCGCCATAGCGGTGCAGGCGCCGGCTTCGCCTACCTGCCGATCGCGTTCCGTTCCGGTATGGAGGTCACCCTGGCCGGGCCGGCGGCGAGCATCGACCAGGCGCGGATCTGGTACCAGTTCACCGTCGTCCGGGCCGGGAGGACGGCGGCCGCGGTGGCCAGCGGCCTGCCCGCCGACCTGGAGGACTGGCGCCGGTTCATGGCGACCGAGCCGGGACGGTATCCGTGGCCGCAGGCGCCGGAGTGGACCTCGACGCGGGTCACGCTGCCGGTCGGCGCCGAGGCGGACCTGGGCAAGCGTTCCGGCAGCGGTGCCCTGCTCGCGTTGCGGCTGCGGCCGGACCCGCCCGGGGCCTGGCAGGACCTGCGCCTGGCGGTCACCGTCGACGGCGAGCAGCGCATCGACCTGCCCCTGACGCGCGTGTTCGGCAGCGACACGCAACAGCCCGGTCCGGTGCGCAGCCTGCTGATCGGTGAGGACGACCACGGCTTCGGCTACCTGTACCTGCCGCAGCCGTTCCATGAGCATGTGAGCCTGCGGCTGGCCAACCCCGGTCCGCTCGCGGTGGCCGTCGACGCCGAACTGGCCTGGTCGGCGGCGCCGGCGCCGGAGGGCGCCCTGCCCCTGTCCGCGCTGGCCCTCGGACAGTGCCTGGCGGGCGGCCGGCACGACCCCGATGCCGCGCTGCTGCGCCGGCAGGGCAGGGGGCGCTGGGTGGCCCTGCTGGTCGACCAGCGAAACCAGGCCGAGGACGACGCCAACTACCTCGAGGGCGACGAACGGCTGTACCTGGACGGCTCGCCCCATCCGGTGTGGCATGGCACCGGCGTCGAGGACTTCTTCAACGGCGGCTTCTACTTCGATCGCGGCGGCTACGGCCACCGCCACGCCCTGGCGTTGTCGGGCGCGCCCTGGCACCGGCTCGTGGCGGGCGTGCCGGTGCGCTCGCGCATGTACCGCCTGAACCTGCTCGACGCCGTGCCGTTCCAGGCCGGCCTGGACCTGCGCGCGGAACGCGGCGCCTATGGCGACCAGGCGATGTGCGTCGATGGCGTGGCCTGGGCCTACCACGCGCCCGGCGTCGGCCGCGCGGCGGTGGCCAGGCTCGACCTCGCCGACCCGGCAAGCGTGGCGGCCGCGGACTACCAGGCGCCGGCGGGCGCAACCTGCGCGCCGCTGGACGCGGCATTCGCCGACGAGCCGCCGACCCGCCATGTCGGCCGGGTCTGCACCTTCACCGGCGGCGCGTCGCGCTTCCGCTTCGCCTTGGGGCAGCCCGGCCAATCGTTCTGGCTGCGTCGGCGCTTCGACGGCATGAACGGCGGGCAGGCTGCCACGGTGCTGCTTGACGAGCAGCCGGTGGCACGCATCCCGTTCGCCATGGCGAACCCGCATCGTCGCTGGCAGGAGGTCGAGGTGCCGCTGGACCTGCCGCCGCGGCCGGCGGGCGCGACGCTCGACCTGCGCGTGGTCCCGGACGACCCGCACGCGCCGTTCCGCGAAGCGCGGTATGTGTTGCTGGCGCGGGCGGGCGATGCCCTGTTCGATGCGGACTTCGAACCGGGCGGTTGAACGGCCGCACCGCGGTTGCCGTGCATCCCGGCGGGAGGCGAGAACGGATCAGAAGCCGTCCGCGAAGATCAGGTCGGCACCAGCGACGACGCGCAGCGCCCCGGGCCGGTGCACCAGCGCCTGGGCGAGGTCGCCGGGGGCGATCGCGCCGTCGCCGTCGACGTCGATGTACAGCGAGCCGTACAGATCGTAACGGCCGGGTGGCAGCGAGGCGGGGAGGACGAACAGCCGGCTGCGCGAGGCCGGCCCGGGGGGCAGGGACACCGGGGCGTCGTTGGCCGGGTCGTCGATGAACGGACCGGGCGGCGAACGCAGGCTGGCGCCGAGCAGCACCAGGCCGTGGCCGGTGGCGGCCAGGTTGCGCGCCCGGTAGCGGATTTCCAGCGTGTCGCCCGGCCGCAGGGTGCGCGGCGCGCCGTCCAGGTCGTCGAGCGCCAGCACGCGGCTGGGCGTCGCCGTGCGCAGGCCGGTGCCGCCGCCGTTGCCGTTGTAGTAGTGGTCGAGCTGCCATCGCCAGCTGCGCAGGTGCGGCGCCAGCGACCAGCGCTGGGTGCCCCACTGGCTCATGCCCCGGCCGTGCCCGAAGCAGTCGCGGTCGGTGCCCACCGGATCGGCCAGGCAGGGCCAGCCGGCGGCCGGCGAGCCGGCGAAGCCGTTGCCGCAGGACAGGTCGACGTTGGCGCAACTCTGGGTGCCGAGCAGACAGTTGTTCTCCGCCGAGTACTCGCTGCGGAACACCGCCTGGTTGCGGACCAGCATCAGCCCGGCGGTGGCGGCCACCGCCTGGTCGGTGGCGGTCGAAGTGTCGGCGTCGTTGACCTGGCAGCAGGCCGACGAGCACAGGTCGAAGGGCCGGCCGGGCACCGGGTTGAGCGCGTGCCAGGCACCGTAGCTGCGGTAGGCGACGGCGCCGGCGCGCAGCGACTGGCCGTTCCAGGAAGCGATCCACTCGTCGTTGAGGCCGCGCCTGACGTAGGTTTCCAGGTCGAACACGCACACGTGGCTGCAACTTCCGGTGCAGCAGGTGGCGCTGCAGGCGGCATTGCCGTAGCCGACCCGCACGCTGGCGGGGGGCTCGTCGCCCTGCCCGGCAGGCGCCGTCCCGGTGCCGGCGGGGGGCGGTGCCGGCATCGGGCCGGTCCAGGGCAGTTGCGCGGCACCGGCACCGGCAAGGTGCCGGTGCCCCGCGTCCTCCTGCCAGCCGGCATCGAGATCGACCAGCAGGTGCAGGTCGGCGCCGGCCGCGAGCGCGATCGCGCGCTCGCTGCGCCGGCCCCCGGGGGCCTCCACGACCAGCAGGTCGCGGCGCAGGGGCCCATGCTCCGGACCCGAGGGCGCCGGCAGACGGAAGCCGCCGTCGCTGCCGGTGACGGTCCGGGCACCGCCGGCGAGCCGCACCGTGGCGCCTGCGACGGGGCGCAAGGTCTGCGGGTCGATGACGTGGCCGGTCAGCGTGTCAGGCTCGCCCGGCGCCGGCGGTTCGTCTTCCGGAGCCAGCCACAGCGTCCAGGGGACGGTCGGCGTGCCCGGCTCCATCAGCAGCCACAGCGGCCGGTGGCCCGGGTGCATGACCAGCACCGCCGCCGGTTCGGCCAGGACCAGCCGGGTCCGGCCCTGCGTCAGTTGCAGGCGCCTGGCGCGCGCGCCGGCCTGTTCGAGGGCCGCCGCCAGGGCGCTGCGGGTGGTCGACGGCCCCTGCGCCGGCGCCAGCAGGAGCGAGGCGTCGAGACCGACGCCGGTGCGGGCATCGCGGACCACCAGGTCGATCGCGACAGCCGGACCCGCCAGCACGACCAGGATGCCGGACAGGAGCCGGGCCGCTCGCCCGCCCCGGAGCCATCGATACTTCGCCATGCCGCCCCTCCCGACGGGTTGCCCAGGCGAGTCTAGCCTTGCCCGGAGAGCGCATTCCGGCGCACCGGTCACACAAGGAACGCGTCCCGGCTTGGGCTGTCGGCCCGGGTCGGCGACAATGGCCGCCCCCAATGCCGCCGCCGCGGCCAGGAGCCGATCCCGATGCCCAGCCGACGCGACCTCGCCAATGCCGTCCGCGCCCTCGCCATGGATGCCGTGGAGGCGGCCAGGTCCGGCCATCCCGGCATGCCGATGGGCATGGCCGACATCGCCGAGGTGCTGTGGAACGACTTCCTGCGCCACGATCCCGGCGAACCCTCGTGGCCCGACCGCGACCGTTTCGTGGTCTCCAACGGCCATGGCTCGATGCTGGTGTATGCCCTGCTGCACCTGTCGGGCTACGACCTGCCCTTGCAGGAACTGCGCAACTTCAGGCAGTTGCACAGCAAGACCCCCGGCCATCCGGAGGCGCACGAGACGCCGGGCGTGGAGACCACCACCGGCCCGCTCGGCCAGGGCCTGGCCAACGCGGTCGGCATGGCCCTGGCCGAGAAGCTGCTGGCGGCGCGCTACAACCGCCCGGAGCACGCCATCGTCGACCACTACACCTGGGTGTTCCTGGGCGACGGCTGCCTGATGGAGGGCATCTCGCACGAGGTCGCCTCGCTGGCCGGCACCCTGAAGCTCGGCAAGCTGATCGCCTTCTACGACGACAACGGCATCTCCATCGACGGCGACGTCCGCGGCTGGTTCACCGACGAGACGGTCAAGCGCTTCGAGTCCTACGGCTGGCAGGTGATCCCCGAGATCGACGGCCACAACCCCGAGGCGATCAAGGCGGCGATCGTCTCGGCCCAGGCCCAGGACGAGCGGCCGACCCTGATCTGCTGCCGGACCGTGATCGGCTACGGCGCCCCGACCAAGGCGGGCAAGGAAAGCTCGCACGGCGCGCCGCTGGGCGCCGAGGAGGTCGCCGGCGCGCGCCAGGCCCTGGGCTGGCCGCACCCGCCGTTCGAGGTGCCGGGCGAGATCCGCGCCGCCTGGGACGCGCGCCTGGCCGGCGGCATGCGCAGCAAGGAATGGCACCGCCAGTTCGAGGCTTACGCACGGGTCTATCCCGAGCTGGCCGCGGAGCTGCGCAGGCGCCTGGCAGGCGAGCTGCCCGCGGACTTCGCCGAGCGAGCACAGGCGTTCGTCGCCGACGTCCAGGCCCGGCTGCCCGAGGTCGCCTCGCGCAAGGCCAGCCAGCAGGCGATCGAGGCGCTGGCGCCGCTGCTGCCCGAGCTGATCGGCGGCTCCGCCGACCTCGCCCACAGCAACCTCACGCTCTGGAAGGGGGCGGTCGACGTCAACGCCGATCCGGCGCGCGGCAACTACGTCTACTACGGGGTGCGCGAGTTCGGCATGACCGCGATCGCCAACGGTCTCGCCCTGCACGGCGGCTTCATCCCCTACGACGCCACCTTCCTGGTGTTCTCGGACTACGCGCGCAATGCCGTGCGCATGAGCGCGCTGATTCCGGCGCCGGCGATCCACGTCTACACCCACGACTCGATCGGCCTGGGCGAGGACGGCCCCACCCACCAGCCGGTCGAGCACCTGCCGTCGCTGCGCTGCATCCCCGGCAACGAGGTCTGGCGGCCGGCCGACGCGGTCGAGAGCGCGATCGCCTGGCGGCGCGCCATCGAGCGCCGCGACGGTCCGACCTGCCTGGTGTTCTCGCGCCAGAACCTGGTCTGCCAGCCGCGCGATGCCGACACCCTGGCCGCCGCTGCCCGGGGCGGCTACATCCTGTCCGAGCCCGGCAACGCCCGTGTCGAGGCGATCGTCATCGCCACCGGCTCCGAGGTCGAGCTGGCGATGGCGGCCGCCCGCGCGCTGGACGGCGAGCTGGGCGTGCGGGTGGTGTCGATGCCCTGCACCAGCGTGTTCGAGAGCCAGCCACTGGAGTACCGGGAGGGCGTGCTGCCGTCGTGGTGCCGGGCCCGGGTGGCCGTCGAGGCCGCGCACCCCGATGGCTGGTGGCGCTACGTCGGTCTCGACGGCGAGGTCATCGGCATGGACCGCTTCGGCGCCTCGGCGCCGGCGGCGCAGCTGTTCGAGCACTTCGGCATCACGGTCGACGCCGTGGTCGCGGCACTGCGCCGCGTCGCCGCGCCAGCGGGGCGCTGAGCATGGCCGCGGCCCGCGTCGTGGCGCCGGCGCTGGCGCTGGCCCTGGCGACCTCGGTGGCCGGCTGCTGGGGCGGTGGTGCCGAGGTGCGCAACAGCACCCGCTCGACCACGGTCGGCCAGGAGCTGATCGACCTGGAGCGCGCCCACGGGCAGGGCCTGCTCGACCAGCGCGAGTACGAGCGCCAGCGTCGCCGCATCCTGCGGCGCCGGGACTGACGCGCGGCCCGCCGCGGGCGGGACGGGGAGGGCGGCCGCGGCGGGCGAGGCTTGCGGCCAGGCAGCCGCCAGCTGGCCGTGCCTTCCGGGCCGCGGGCCGGTCGCAATCAGCCCTGCGGCGCCTGGTCCTCGAGCGCCGGCGCGTCGCGGCCGCAGCGCAGGTTGGCCGGCACCGCGATGTCGATCAGCTTGGGCCGCGGCAGGTCGAGCGCCGCCATCAGGGCGACGTACTGCTCGCGCGACTTGCCGGCGATGCGCGGGTTGTGGCGCTTCTCCTCGCCGATGCTGGAGCAGGTCTCGCCCTTGTAGTCGTGCGCGGGGTAGACCAGGGTCCGGTCGGGCAGGGCGAACAGCACCTGCGTGATCGAGTCGTAGGAGCGTCCGGCGTCGCCGTTCTGGAAGTCGGTGCGGCCGGTGCCGCGGATCAGCAGCACGTCGCCGGTGAACACCGCGCGCGGCCGCTGCGGGTCGAGCAGGAAGCTGAACGACTCGTCGGTGTGCCCGGGCGTGTACAGCGCCTTCAGGCGGATCCCGTCGACATCGAGCACCTCGTCCTCGCGCACGCGTTCGCTGATGCACTCCGCACGCGTGTGCTCGCCCATCACCGTGGCGCAGCCGGTGGCGTCGCGCAGGTCGCCCAGGGCGGTGACGTGGTCGGCGTGGGTGTGGGTGTCGATGGCGCGGACCAGGCGCAGCTCCAGCTGCTCGACCAGCCGCAGGTACTGGGCCAGGTTGGCCTTGCACGGGTCGATGATCAGGGCCTCGCGACCGGGGCCGGAAGCCAGCAGGTAGGTCCAGGTGCTGGAGGTGGCATCGAAGAGCTGGCGAAACAGCATGACGGGACTCCTTGGCGGGGCGCCGGCGCCGCCCGGTCGACGCCGGTCAGGGCGCGCAGTAGATGGCGTGCAGGGTGGCGATGAGCGCGTGCACGGGGCCGTCGGCCAGGCGGTAGTAGATGGTCTGGGCCTCGCGCCGGGTCAGCACCAGCCCTTCCTCGCGCAGCACCGCAAGGTGCTGGGACAACGCCGACTGGCTCAGCTCGACGCGGGCGTTGATCTCGCCGACGCTGAGCTCGCCGCCGACCAGCAGGCACAGGATCAGCAGGCGGCGGTCGTTGGCCAGCGCCTTCAGCAGGCGCGCGGCGTCGGCGGCATGGGCGCGCATCGCCTCCGGATCGGGCAGGGGCGGCGGCACGGCGGCGGCGCCGGCGACCGGGCTCATGGGCGCACCACCGGCAGGCCCGCCTCGACCCAGGCCTGGATGCCGCCGGCGATCGAGCGCACGTCGGAGAAGCCCATGGCGGCAAGGCTCTGCGCCGCCAGCGCGGCACGTCCGCCGGAACGGCAGTACAGCAGCACCGGACGGCCGCGGTCGGCCAGGGCCGGCGCCGTGGCGCAGGCCATCGCCGGATGGGCGTCGACCTGGAACTCGAGCACGCCGCGCGGCAGGTTGATGGCGCCGGGCAGATGGCCGTCCTGGAACTCGCCGGGTTCGCGCACGTCGATCAGGACCGACCCCGGGCGCACGCTGGCGCAGTCGGCGGGCGCGATCTCGCGGATCGCGGACCTCGCTGCGGCGACCAGTTCTGGGGCAGTAACGGGCATGGAAGGGGTCCCTTGACTTTGACTTAGGTGACGCTAATATAAGCCACAGCTAATCCAATGGCAACCCGGTACCCCGGGTCGGGAGGTGGCAGATGGCGCATATCGTGGTGCTGGGCGCCGGCGTCGGCGGCATGAGCGCAGCCTATGAGCTGCGCAAGGCCCTCGGCAAGGACCATCGGATCACGGTCCTCGCCGAGTCCGACCGCTTCTCGTTCACGCCCTCCAACCCGTGGGTGGCGGTCGGCTGGCGCACCGCCGACGCGGTCAAGGTCGGGATCGCCGCCCCCCTGGCCCGCCACGACATCGCCCTCAGCACGGTCGGCGCCCGGCGGGTGGACCCGGCCGGCAACCAGGTGCTGCTGCGCGACGGCAGCGCCATCGGCTACGACTTCCTGGTGATCGCCACCGGTCCGCGGCTGGCCTTCGAGGAGGTGCCGGGACTGGGTCCGGACGCGCACAGCCATTCGATCTGCACCACCGGGCATGCGCAGTCCGCCTGGCAGGACTACCAGCGCTTCGTGCAGGACCCCGGCCCGGTGGTGGTCGGCGCCGCCGCGGGCGTGAGCTGTTTCGGACCGGCCTACGAGTACGCGATGATCCTGGACACCGACCTGCGCAGGCGCCGGATCCGGGACCGCGTGCCGATCACCTACATCACCTCCGAGCCGTGGCTCGGCCACATGGGGCTGGGCGGCGTCGGCGATTCCCGGGGACTGCTCGAGCACCAGTTCCGGCAGCGCCACATCCAGTGGATCGCCAATGCCCGCGTCACCGCGGTCGATGCCGAAGCCGTCCACTACGAGCAGCTCGACGAGCAGGGGACGCTGGTCCGCCAGGGCAGCATCCCGGCCGTCTTCCGCATGATCATGCCGCCGTTCACCGGCGTGGCGGCCGTGCGCGAGGCGCCGGGCCTGGGCAATCCGCGGGGTTTCGTGCCGATCGACGGCCACCAGCGCCATCCCGACTTCCACAACATCTACGCCGCCGGCGTCTGCGTCGCGATCCCGCCGGTCGAGCCCACTCCGGTCGCCACCGGCGCGCCCAAGACCGGCTACATGATCGAGTCAATGGTGTCCGCCCTGTGCGAGAACATCCGCCTGGAGCTCGCCGGGCAGGCGCCGGCGGCCCGGGCCACCTGGAACGCGATCTGCCTGGCAGACATGGGCGACACCGGCGCCGCCTTCGTGGCCTTGCCGCAGATGCCGCCCCGCAACGTCACCTGGGCGAAGGTCGGCAAGTGGGTGCACCTGGCCAAGATCGCCTTCGAGAAGTACTTCCTGCGCAAGATCCGCACGGGCAACGTCGAGCCGGTGTACGAGAAATACGTGATGAAGGCGCTGGGCATCTTCCGCCTCAAGTCCTGACCGCGGCCACCCCACAGCAAGGAGAGCCTCATGAACCTCGACCGCGCCATCTTCGCCTTCGCCGGCGTGATGATCCTGGCCAGCGTCGCGCTGGTGCACTTCGTGTCGCCCTGGTGGCTGCTGCTGACCGCCTTCGTGGGCGTGAACCTGCTGCAGTCGGCGTTCACCGGGTTCTGCCCCGCGGCCCGGATCCTCGCCGCGTTCGGCGTGCGCCCCGGATGCGCTTTCCGGTGAGCGGCGTCGCCGTCCTGCCGCCGCCGCGCCTCTGGCTGTCCGTGGCCGTCGCGCTGCTCGCCGCCTGTTCGCATCCCACCGAGCCGCCGCAGCCGATCGCGCAGGCGCCGGACCTGGAGACGGTCGAGGTGCAGGCGGTCGCCGCGCCGCGCGAGCGGGTCTGGGACGGCGTGGTCGAGGCCGTCCACCAGGCGACGCTCTCGGCGCAGACCCGTGGCCGGGTGCTGGAGCTGCCGTTCGACGTCAACGACTACGTCGAGGCCGGGGCCGTGGTGGTGCGCTTCACCGACGTCGAGCAGCGCAGCGGCGCGCGCCAGGCGCAGGCCGCCCTGGCCGCGGCCCAGGCGGCGTTCACCGAGGCGCAGGCCGAGCACGGCCGCATCGCCGAGGTCTACGAACGCCGGCTGGTCGCGCGCAGCCAGCTCGACCAGGCCACCGCCCGGCGCGACGCCGCGCGCGCCCAGCTCGAGTCCGCCCGGGCCGCGGTCCGGGAGGCGGGCGAGCAGGTCGACTACACGGTGATCCGCGCGCCCTATTCGGGCATCCTCACCGAACGCCACGTCGAGGTCGGTGAATCGGTGCAGCCGGGGCAACCCCTGGTCTCCGGACTGTCCCTGGACCGCCTGAGGATCCGCGTCGAGGTGCCGCAGAGCGATGTCACCGCCGTCCGGGAGCGGGGCCAGGCCTGGGTGCTGCTCGACGACGATCGCCGGGTCGAGGCCGAGCGCGTGGTGGTGTTTCCCTACGCGGACCCGGGCAGCCACAGCTTCCGGGTCCGCGTCGAGCTGCCGGAGGCGCAGACCGGCCTGCACCCGGGGATGATCGCCAAGGTGGCGTTCGCCCTCGCCGAGGGTGAGCGCCTGCAGGTGCCGGTACGGTCGCTGGTCAGGCGCAGCGAGGTGGTCGCGGTCTACGTGGTCGGCGACGATGGCGTGGCCCTGCGCCAGGTGCGCGTCGGCCATCGCCGCGGCGAACAGGTCGAGGTCCTGGCCGGCCTGGTGCGCGGCGAGCGGGTCGCCGCGGACCCGCAGCACGCGCTCGCCTGGCTGGCCCGCCAGCGCGGGTCGACGCGATGACGCCGGCCGCCATGGGCATCTCGGGGCGGCTCGCGCGCGCCTTCCAGGACAACCCGCTGACCCCGGTCCTGGCGGTGGCCGGCCTGCTGCTCGGCCTGCTGGCGGTGCTGGTCACGCCGCGCGAGGAAGAGCCGCAGATCGACGTCACCATGGCCAACGTGTTCGTGCCGTTCCCCGGCGCACCGGCCGGCGACGTCGAGAACCTGGTGAGCTTCCCGCTCGAGCAGGCCCTGTCGGAGATCGAGGGCGTCAAGCACGTCCATTCGACCAGCCGCCCAGGCGCCGCCGTGATCACCGTCGAATTCAAGGTCGGCGTGCCGCGCCAGGAGGCGGTGGTGCGCCTGTACAACCAGGTGTATTCGAACGCCGACTGGCTGCCTCCGGGCCTCGGCGTCGGCCAGCCCCTGGTGCGGCCGATGGGCATCGACGATGTCCCGGTGATGGCGCTCACGCTGTGGACCGACGACCCCGGGCGCGGCGCCACCGAGCTGGCCGAGGTCGCGCACAGCCTGGAGACCGAGCTCAAGCGCATCCGCGGAACCCGCGACGTCTATACCCTCGGCGCGCCGGACCGGGCCGTGCTGGTCGAGCTCGACGCCACCCGCCTGGCCGCCTACGGCATGGCGGTGGAGGATCTCGCGACGGCGCTGGCGGCCAGCAACATCGCCGTCCATGCCGGGGAGCGCACCGGCCCCTCGGGCAGCGTGCCGGTCACCGCCGGCACCTGGCTGGCCGATGCCCAGGAAGTCGCCGGCCTGGTGATCGGGCTGCGCGACGGTCGTCCGCTGTACCTGTCCGACGTCGCCGCGATCCGGCGGGGCGCCGACCTGCCGCGACGCTACGTCTGGCACATGGCCGGCGCCGGCGCCGGCGCGGACGGGCCGCTTGCCGGCCAGGCGCCGGCGGTGACCCTCGCCATCGCCAAGCAGCCCGGCAGCAACGCCGCCGACATCACCGCGGCGGTGCGCGCGCGCCTTGACGACCTGCGCCGCACCGTGCTGCCCGAGGGCGTCGAGGTCGAGGTCACCCGCGACTACGGCCGGACCGCGACCGACAAGGCCAACACCCTGATCAGCAAGCTGGTGTTCGCGACCTCCGCCGTGGTCCTCCTGGTCCTGGCCGCGCTCGGCTGGCGCGAGGCGGTCGTGGTCGGCGCCGCCGTGGTGCTGACGCTGGCGCTGACCCTGTTCGCGTCCTGGGCGATGGGGTTCACCCTGAACCGGGTGTCGCTGTTCGCGCTGATCTTCGCGATCGGCATCCTGGTCGACGACGCCATCGTCGTGGTCGAGAACATCCACCGGCACCTGGCCCGCGGCGGGTCCTTGCTGCAGGCGATCCCGCCGGCGGTCGACGAGGTCGGCAGCCCGACCATCCTGGCAACCTTCACTGTGATCGCGGCGTTGCTGCCGATGGCCTTCGTCGGCGGCCTGATGGGACCCTACATGCGGCCGATCCCGATCAACGCCTCGGTCGGCATGCTGATCTCCCTGCTGGTGGCGCTGACGGTCACGCCCTGGCTGGCCGGCAAGCTGCTTTCGCGGCATCTTCCGCCGGCCGCCGGGGCGCATCCGGCCGCCGGCGCCGGCGAGCCGCTGCATGGCCTGGCGGCCCGCCTGCATCCGATGTTCCGGCGCCTGCTCGCGCCGTTCCTGGAGGCCGGGCGGGGCCGCCGCGCCCGGCGTGGCCTGTTCGCCGGCATGGCGGCCCTGGTCGCGCTGGCCCTCGCCCTGGTCGCGGTCCAGTGGGTGGTCATGAAGATGCTGCCGTTCGACAACAAGTCGGAGTTCCAGGTGGTGGTCGACCTGCCCGAGGGCACCGCCCTGGAGCAGACCAACGCCCTGCTGTCGCGGCTCGCGCGCGAGCTGGCGACGGTCCCCGAGGTCACCCATGTGCAGGGCTACGCCGGCACTTCGGCACCGATCAACTTCAACGGACTGGTGCGGCAGTACTACCTGCGCGAGGGCCCGCACGTCGGCGATCTCCAGGTCAACCTGCTCGACCGCCGGCAGCGCAGCCGCAAGAGCCACGACATCGCCCGCGCGGTCAGGCCCGCATTGGCGGCGCTGGGGGCGCAGGCGGGCGCCTCGGTCAAGGTGGTCGAGGTGCCGCCCGGCCCGCCGGTGCTGGCGCCCCTGGTCGCCGAGGTCTACGGTCCCGACCACGACCGCCAGCGCGAGATCGCGCGCGATCTGGCGGCGATGTTCGCCGCCACCCCGGGCATCGTCGACGTCGACAGCACGGTGGAGGCGCCGGCGTCGCGCGAGCTGGTGGTGATCGATCGGGTCCGCGCCGCGCGCCTGGGCGTCAGCCAGCAGCAGGTCGCCCAGACCCTGGCGATGGCGGTGTCCGGGCACGACGCCACCTGGCTGCGCGACGGCGCCTCGAAGTACCCGGTGCCGGTGCGCCTGCGCCTGCCGGCCGGCGACCAGGCCAGCCTGGACCAGCTTCTGGCCCTGCGCGTGCGCGCCCAGGGCGGACAGCTGGTGCCGCTGTCGGAGGTGGTCGAGGTGCGCCGCGTCGACTACGAACCGGCCATCCACCACAAGGACCTGTTGCCGGTGGTCTACGTCACCGCCGACGAGGCCGGCCGCCTGGACAGCCCGCTGTACGGCATGTTCGACCTGGTCGGCCGGATCGGCGGGACCGAGTTCGCCGGCTGGCCGTTGCGGCAGTTCTTCTTCGCCCAGCCGGACACCGTCGATGGCTTCTCGCTGAAGTGGGACGGCGAATGGCAGATCACCTTCGAGACCTTCCGCGACATGGGCATGGCCTATGCCGTGGGACTGCTGCTGATCTACCTGCTGGTGGTCGCGCAGTTCCGCAGCTACCTGGTGCCCCTGGTGATCATGGCGCCGATCCCGCTGACCGTGATCGGCGTGCTTCCCGGGCACGCCCTGCTGGGCGCGCAGTTCACCGCCACCTCGATGATCGGCATGATCGCCCTGGCCGGCATCATCGTGCGCAACTCGATCCTCCTGGTCGACTTCGTCAACCAGGCCCTGGCCGACGGCAGGCGCCTGGAGCAGGCGGTGGTCGAGGCCTGCGCCGTGCGCGCGCAGCCGATCGCCCTGACCGCGCTGGCGGCCATGGCCGGCGCCTTCTTCATCCTCGACGACCCGATCTTCAACGGGCTGGCGGTTTCGCTGATCTTCGGCATACTGGTGTCGACCGTGCTCACCCTGGTGGTGATTCCCCTCCTTTATTTCGCGCTGCTGAGGCGGACCGCCGTGGCGCAGGAGTCCAAGGCATGACCCCCAGGGCGATCGCACTCCTGTTGTCCGCCGCGCTGCCGCCAGCCGCCGGGTGCGGCGGGCCGCGGGCTCCGGAGGCGCCTGTGGAGGTGCCGGCCCCGCCCCCGGTCCCGGCCGCGGAGCGGGCGCGCGCCGCGGCGGCGGATTTCTCCGGGCGCCTGCGCACCGCCCTTCGCGACCACATGGCCAGCCAGGGACCGGTTTCCGCGCTGGACTTCTGCCACGACCAGGCGCCGGCCATCGCCGCCGACGTGATGGCGGCGCACGGCGTCCGCATCGGCCGGATCGCGGTGCCCGGACGCGAACGCAATCCCGACAACGCGGCCGTCGACTGGCAGGTGCCGGTGCTCGCGCGCTTCGCCGCCGCGGTGGCCGACGGCGCCGCGCCCGAGGAGCAGGTCGAGCTGGTCGTCGACGGCCTGCCCGACGGGGTCGAGTTGCGCCTGATGCGCGGCATCCGGGTCGAGGCGCCGTGCCAGATCTGTCACGGCGCCGAGCTGGCGCCCGGCATCGCCGGGGCCGTGGACCGCCTGTATCCGGACGACCGCGCCACCGGGTTCCGCGAGGGCGACCTGCGCGGCGCCCTGTGGGTCGAGGTCCCCCGCACCGCAAACCCGCCCTGAGGAGCCCGCGATGAGCGACATCACGCCGATCCGCGTCCGCCTGGAGCAGCAGGAGGACTTCGCCTTCCGCCTGAGCTTTCCGGACACCGACCTGGCCGCCCTGCTGACCGACGAGCCGGCGCCCCTGGGCCATGACGGCGGCCCCAACCCGTCGCGCCTGCTGCTCGCTGCCCTCGGCAACTGCCTGGCCGCCAGCCTGCTGTTCGCGCTGCGCAAGTTCCGCAACGCCCCGGACGGGTCGCTGGTCGCCGAGGCGACGGCGCCGATGCAGCGCAACGCCGATGGCCGCTGGCGCATCCCGCGCGCCGACGTCGAGCTGACCTTGCCCGGCAGTGCCGCCGACTACCAGCAGCTCGACCGCATCCTGGCGCAGTTCGAGGAATTCTGCGTGGTCACCCAGAGCGTCCGCCAGGGCATCGAGGTGGCGGTCAGCGTGCGCGACGGCGACGGCCGCGTCCTGCTCGGCGACCGGAGCTTCGAGGCAGGGGCCTGAGCGCGCGGCGATGACCGGCACCGCCACCACCGTCGCCTGCCCGCACTGCAACGGCATCAACCGGGTGCCGGTCGGGCGCCTGGCCGAGGCGCCGTCCTGCGGCCGTTGCCACCAGCCGTTGTTCACCGGCCGGCCGGTGGCGCTGGACGGCGCCGGTCACGAGGCGCACGTCGGCCGCGCCGGGCTGCCCGTCCTGGTCGATTTCTGGGCGCCCTGGTGCGGGCCCTGCCTGGCGATGGCGCCGCAGTTCGAACGCGCCGCGCAGCTGCTGGAGCCGCGCTTGCGCCTGGCCAAGCTGGACACCCAGGCCGAACCCGGCCTGGCCGCCCGCTACGGGATCCGCAGCATTCCGACCCTGGTCCTGCTGGCCGGCGGGACGGAGCTGGGCCGGCACTCGGGGGCGCTGGCGGCGGCCGACATCGTCGCCTGGGCGAGACAGGCGCTGGCTCGCTGACCCGGCGCCATCGGCGACCGCGAACCGCTGCCAGGGTCCACGCCCCGGCGGCGCGGCCGGCCCGCCGGGCGATCAGTCGGCGAGGACGGCGTCGAGCAGGGCGGCCAGGCGGGCGCCGGCGAGCACCAGCTGGCGTTCCACCACCGGCAGCTGCGCTTCGATGTAGCCGCGGGGCAGGCGGCCCGGCCGGGGCGGATAGATGCCTGCCGATCCGATCAGGCGGCATGAGGCCTCTGCCCAGGCCGCCGGTGCCCGCGGCGACCAGGCGGTGTCGCGGTCCGGCCCGATCGAGGCAAGGCGCGCGCTGCGCGTCCGCCAGGGTTCGCGACCGGCGCGCAGCAGTCCGCCGTCCCAGAGCGCATGCAGGTTGCCGCCCTGGCCCAGGTAGAACAGCTGGAAGGTGTTGCCGCCGCGGTCGTCGGCATGGCCGGCGTGCAGGGGCTGGTGGATGTCGGCGACGAAGTGGACCAGGAACTTCAGGGCCTGGCTGCGCTGCACCGGATCGCGGCCGGTGTCGGCCAGGATCGCGGCCTGTTCGCGGATCGCGGCGACGATGCACCGGCCGCCAGGGCAGTCCCGTTGCGGCCGATGGCGGCAGTCGCCGCGCGGGAAGTTGACGTAGTGCAGGGGCGCGGTCCAGCGCCACTCCGGCAGCCCGCGCATCTCGTCGGCCCAGATCGACACGCCGGCCAGGCTGGCATCGGCCTCGCCGGCCAGCAGCTCGGCGATGCGCGCGCGGGTACCGGGGGCGACCTGCCGGTCGGCGAGATCGGCGACGATGCGATGGCCGTCGGGGCCGAAGGCCTGCGCCGGCACGGTCGTCGCCAGGATGGCGGCGAACAGAAGGGCGAGGACAGGCCAGGACAAGGACATCGGCGGGGGTGGCGGCGGGACCGCGGCCAGTCTAGCGGCATCGCCTGCCGTGCCCGCACCGGCGCTGGGCGGGGTCCGCTGCTGCCCGGTGCGGTCGCTAGCCGGCGCGCGGCTACAGCCAGCCGCGCCGCCTGAAGTACCACAGGGGCAGCACCGCCGACAGCACCATCGCGACCAGCGCGAGCGGGTAGCCGATGGGCCACGACAGCTCGGGCATCGCCTCGAAGTTCATGCCGTAGATGCTGGCGATCAGGGTCGGCGGCAGGAACGCGGCGGCGGCGACCGAGAAGATCTTGATGATGTTGGTCTGCTCGATGTTGATCCGGCCCAGGGTGGCGTCGAGCAGGAACTGCACCTTGTTCGACTGGTAGTTGGCGAAGTCGGCCAGCGAGGCGAGGTCGCGGCCCAGGCTCTTGATGCGCTCGCGCACGCCATGGTCCTTGCCCCAGCCGTTCTCGGGATGGCCGAACCAGGTCAGCAGCCGGATCGTCGAGACCACCGCCTCGCGCAGGCGCGAGGTCAGCTCGCCGCAACGGCCGATGTCCTTGAGCAGTTCCGCCAGCGGCTTGGCCTGATCGACCTCGGTCGGCCGGAACACGTGCGCGGAGATCTGGTCGGCGTCCAGGCTGACCCGTTCAAGGATGTCCGCCTGCCGCGCCACCACGGCCTCGAGCAGGCCGGTGAACACGCCGACCGGCCGCTCGTCCACCAGGCGCGCCTTCTGCACGTGGCCGGCGTAGGTCCGGAACGATTTCGGATCGATGTAGCGCAGGGTGATCAGTTGCCGCTCGCCGAGGATGAAGGTGACCGGCGCGCTGCGCGGCGTGCCGCTCTCGACCTGGGCGACCAGGGTGGCGGTCATGAACAGCGCGCCGCCCTCCTCGTAGAGACGGTTGGACGGCTCGATCTCGTCCATCTCCGCCTGGGTCGGCACCTCCAGACCGAAGCGCTGCTCGACCGCCAGGCGCTCCTCGTCGCTGGGGTCCAGCAGGTCGACCCAGACCAGGTCGGCGTCGTGCAGGGCGGCGATGGTGCCGGCGACCTCGACGCGGCCGTCGCGGGCGATGTAGCTGCTGAGCATCGTCGGGCCTCGCTGGGCAGGGTCGGGATGGCCATTATCGACGCCTGCCGGCCCGCGCGGGGCGGCGGCCGGCGGTCCGGCCGCTGGCCGGGATGGGCTAAAATCACGGTCCTTTGCCCCCAACCGCCGTCACCAGGAGTCCGTACATGCCCGTCAAGGTCGCCATCAACGGCTACGGCCGCATCGGCCGCAACATCCTCCGCGCCCTCTACGAGACCGGCCGTACCGGCGAGATCCAGGTGGTCGCGGTGAACGACCTGGGCGATGCCGAGACCAACGCCCACCTGACCCAGTACGACACCGCGCACGGCAAGTTCCCGGGCACCGTCTCGGTGGCCGGCGGCGACCTGGTGGTCAACGGCGACCGCATCCGGGTCTGCGCCGAGCGCGATCCGGCCAGGCTGCCCTGGCGCGAACTCGGCGTCGACGTGGTGCTGGAGTGCACCGGCCTGTTCACCTCCAAGGCCAAGGCCTCCGCGCACATCGACGCCGGCGCCGGCAAGGTGATCATCTCCGCGCCGGGCGAGAAGGATGTCGACAACACCATCGTCTTCGGTGTCAACCACGACACCCTGAAGGCGTCCGACACGGTCATCTCCAACGCCTCGTGCACCACCAACTGCCTGGCGCCGCTGGCCAAGGTCCTGCACGGCAGCATCGGCATGGTGCACGGGCTGATGACCACCATCCACGCCTACACCAACGACCAGGTGCTGACCGACGTCTTCCACAAGGACCTGCGCCGCGCGCGTTCGGCGACCCAGAGCCAGATCCCGACCAAGACCGGCGCCGCCGCCGCGGTCGGCCTGGTGCTGCCCGAGCTCAACGGCAAGCTGACCGGCTTCTCGATGCGTGTGCCGACGATCAACGTCTCGGTGGTCGACCTGTCGTTCGTGGCGGCGCGGGAAACCAGCAAGGACGAGATCGATGCCGTCCTGAAGGCGGCCAGTGAGGGCGAACTGAAGGGCATCCTCGGCTACAACACGCGGCCGCTGGTCTCGGTGGACTTCAACCACGACCCGCACAGCTCGGTGTACGACGCCACCCTGACCCAGGTGATGGGCGGCACCCTGGTCAAGGTGTGCGCCTGGTACGACAACGAGTGGGGCTTCTCCAACCGCATGCTGGACACCACCCTGGCCCTGGTCGCGGCCGGGCGCCGGGGCAGCTGAGGCGGACCGCCGTTCTCGCGAGGCCCGCGCCGTGCCGACCGCAATCGCGCGGCGCACGGCGGTGCCGGTCCGGCTGCTGGCAGGCGCCCTGGCGCTGGCCGCCGCGGCACCGGCACTGGCCGGTGCCGAACTGAGCGAGGCCGGGTGCTGGTTCGATGCCGGCGCCGATGGCCGGACCCGCTGCGCCTGGCTGTCGCCCTCGCGGCAGGACGCGGCCGCCGCCACCCGCCTGCCGGTGGTGGTCCTGCGCCAGCAGCCGGACCGGGCCAGCCGGCGCGCCGTGATCTACCTCACCGGCGGCCCGGGCGCCGGCAGCGACCTCGACGGCGATGGCCTGCGCTTTGCGCGGATGTGGCGCGCGCAGCTGGGCCTGCGCCAGGACCTGGTGCGCTACGACCAGCGCGGCACCGGCCGGGCGCAGCCACCGCTGCACTGCCAGGGCAACGACGTCCACCTGCGCAGCGTGCTGGCCGGACCCGGCGACTACGGCCAGCGCATGGCCAAGGCCGCGAAGTTCCTGCTCGACTGCGCCCGGCAGGTGTCGGCGCAGGACCGCGCCGCCGGCCTGTACGGGACCGCCACGGCGGCCGCCGACCTGCGCGAACTGATGGCCACCCTGGCCAGCGTCCACGGCTACCGTGCCTTCGCGCTGTTCGGCGAGTCCTACGGCACCCGTCTGGCCATCGAGGCGGTGCGCGGCGGCGACGTGCCGGTCGACCGGCTGGTGCTGGATTCGGTCTACCCACCCGGCAGCGGCGCCGCCATGGCGATCCTGCCCGAGGATTTCGAGCGGCTGCTGGCCTCGATCGACGCACGCTGCCGCGCGCTGGCAGCCTGCGCGGCCCATGAGGGCGGCATCCGCACCGCCTTGCGTCGAGCGCTCGACCGGCTCGGCGAGGCGCCCCTGCAGGTCGTCGCCCGGGACCTGTACCGGAGCCAGCCCGGCCTGGCGATGCGCATCGACCGCCAGGACCTGGTGGACGTGCTCATCTCCGCACTCTATGGCGAGGATCGGACAGCGCAGTTCCCCGGGCTGCTCGACCGCCTCGCCGTCGGCGGTCCGGATCCGCACTGGCAGGCGCTGTTCGACGAGGCGGCGACCCAGTGGCTGGACCCGACGTTCAGCCCGCTCGCCCACCACCTGATCGGCTGCCGCGACAATCCGCCGCTCGATCCCGCCAAGCTGGACAAGCAGCTCGCCGCCTGGCCGCTGTTCGCCGACGTGCTGCGGCCGCAGCCGTGGCAGTACGCCTTGTGCGACTGGATGGGCGTGCCGGCGCAGCCGCTGGACACCGACTGGGTGGTCCGCATGCCGACCCTCCTGCTCAGTCGCCGGATCGACCCGGCCACGCCCCTGCACCACCTGGAGCCGGTGCGCCATCGCTTCGAACGGGCCGAACTTCAGGTGATGCCCGGCGCCGGGCATGGCGTGACCTTCGCCGATGCCGAGATCACCCGGCGCGTCGGCCGGTTCCTGGACGGCGATCCGGATCCGCTCGATCCGCAATCGCGTTGAGGGCTGCGGGGGAGCGATCCGACGGTCGGCCGGCTGGCGGGCGGGCGCTCCCCCGGCCTTGCCGACCGCCGAGCTCCCGGGTCTCCCGCCGTTCCAGGCGACCTGGCCGCGCAGCCGCGGAGGGCGAGGCGTCGATGCGAACAGGCCGTGACCGGTCAGCGACCGGCGTCGATCCTCACCCACGATTCACGACCGTCGAGGCGTCGTGAGCTTCGTGCGACGGGTTCACGCATCGCCCACGAAACCCCGGCGATCGCTCACTCCAAGGCCACGGCTCGCCGGCAACGATGCGGAACACGCAGCACGTCGCCGTCTTCCACCCAGGGGTTCGCCATGAAACCAGTCCTTTCCTTGCTCGCCGCGGCAGCGCTCGGCCTCGCCGCGCTGCCCGCCTTCTCCCAACCCGGCGGCGCGCCCACCGCCCGCCTGCAGGTCGCGCACCTGGCGCCGTTCGCCCCGGGAGCGGGGACCGCCGTCAACATCGCGCTCAACGGCAGCACCGCGCTGTCCGACGTCAGCTACGGCGAATCGACCGCCTACATCGAACTGCCCGCGGGCAGCTACCTGGTCGAGATCTTCCCGGTCGGCAGCGGCACGGCGGCGATCTCGGCCAACGTGAACCTGGATGCCGGGGTCGACTACACCGCCATCGCGGTCGGCAACGGCGCGCAGCAGCCGCTCGGCCTGCTCGCCCTGGTCGACGAGCCGACCGCACCGCCGGCCGGCGACATCCGCCTGCGCCTGGGCCACCTCGCGCCGTTCGCCTCCGGCGCCGCGGTGCTGGCCGATGTCCGCCTCGAGGACGGCACGCCGGTGGTCGAGGGCGTGACCTTCGGCGACGTCACCGGCTACCTCGGCCTGCCCGGCGGCAGCTACGACCTGCGGGTCACCGCGCCGGGCGACAGCGCGACCCTGATCAACCCGCTGCCGGTCGACCTGCCGGGCGGCACCGTGATCCGCGCCTTCGCCGTCGGCGACGGCGTCAACCAGGACCTGGGCGTGTTCGCCCTTCCGCAGGGCGCGCCAGGCTTCTTCCTGCCGCTCGGCACCACGCCGCCGCCCGGCACCGCGCGCCTGCAGGTCGCCCATCTGGCGCCGTTCGCGCCCGGCGCCGGCACCGCGGTCGACATCGCCCTGAACGGCACCACCGCGCTCAGCAACGTCAGCTACGGCGCCTCCACCGGCTACCTGGATGTGCCTGCCGGCGATTACCTGGTCGAGATCTTCCCCGTCGGCAGCGGCACCGCGGCGATCAGCGCCAATGTCAGCCTGGCCGCCGACACCGACTACACGGCGATCGCGGTCGGCAACGGCAGCAACCAGCCGCTCGGCCTGATCGCCCTGGTCGACGAGCAGACGCCGCCGCCGGCAGGCGACATCCGCATCCGGGTCGGCCACCTCGCACCGTTCGCTTCCGGCGCCGCAGTGCTGGCCGACGTTCGCCTCGAGGACGGCACCCCGGTGGTCCCCGGCGTGACCTTCGGCGACGTCACCGGCTACCTGGCCCTGCCGGGCGGCAGTTACGACCTGCGCATCACCTCACCGGGCGGCGCCACCACCCTGATCAATCCGCTGCCGGTCAACCTGCCGGCCGGCACCCTGATCCGCGTGTTCGCCGCCGGCGATGGCAGCAACCAGCCGCTCGGCGTGTTCGCGTTGCCGCAGGGTTCGCCGGGCAGCTTCCTGCCGCTCGGCACCACGCCGCCGCCGACCACCGGTGGCGTGCAGGCGGTGCCGTCGCTGGCCGCCTGGGGCGTGCTGCTGCTCGGCGCCCTGGTGGTGCTGCTGGCCGCCGGCCGCCTGCGGCGCGCGGTGTCATGATGCGGTAGCGATCGATACCGTCCGATCTTCCCGGCGACGGCGGCGCGGGCAACCAGCCCCGCCGTCGTCCTGGCGCAGGTACGGCAGTTCCGGCAGGCCGTTCACACCGACGGGCCGATCACCTTCCGCCACCCTCGCCCGGCGCCGCGGCCCGCCACTCCCCGACCCGCGCCAGGCTCGCTCGGGCGTGCCGTCGGGCACCGCCTCGTTGCCGGTGCGCCGCCTCCGAGCCTGTACTCGGCGTCTGTTTCCCGGCAGGCGGACGCATTACCAGCCCTTGAACAGGCTTCCGTCCGCGAAGTCCCAGAGCAGGACCATGTGGCCGCGCCAGTCCCAGTCCTGGTCGGACAGCGGCGCCTCGATACCGATGTTGAGCGCCACGTGCCCGCCGCGCGTGAGGCCGATCCGGACTTGCGGCAGCACGCTCCATTGCATGCGGTCGCCCTCCCCGCTGAGGAAGGGCGTCCGTGCCACCAGTTCGACACCGGGAAATACGCGGCGCGGCCAGGGGGTCCAGCGATGATGCAGGGCCGCGGCGACCTCGACCTCGCCAAGGTCGAGGTCGTCCAGGGGAAGCACGGCGCGGGCGCTGCCCTGGAGGATCCAGCGATCGGACCAGGCACGAGCCCAGGCCAGGGAAGGTTGCAGGGCCAGCGACCGGTCGCCTTCGAGCGGGACAGCAAGCACCAGGCTGCCCCGATCGAGGCCCTCTGCAGGTTCCAACCGAGCACATGCTTGTACCCGAGCTGGACCTCCCGGGCCCGTGAAGTGCAGCCGTCGTCGGCATGCACCAGCTCGGCGATCAACTGGCCTCGGCGGCCCACCCGCTTCTCGACCTCCAGCACGTTGCGCAGTTCGTCCACGCCATCGCGCGAGGTATGGCGGAGCTTCCAGACCACCTCGTCCTCGGGGAAGGCCTTGCGCGTCCGCAACGCCAGGAAGTAGTTAAGCTCGCCGGGTGGATAGCCCGTCGTGTCGGCCAGCGACTTGACGTAGGCGACGACATCGCGCACCTGCGCTGCGGTCAGGACGCCGCCTTGGGCCGGCATCTGGGCCGACAGTCCCATGGCATGGCCACCGTGGCTGATCACCATGGCCCAGTCCGGTGCCGGCTCGCGACTGTTGAACAGCGGGTCGGACAGGTCGGCAGGCGGGGGGTCCAGGGCCGCTGCGACCGGACTGTCGGGCCCGGGCCGGCCAGTCGCGCCGTGGCACATCGCGCAGTGATCGGCATAGAGGCGCGCGCCAGCGGCAAGGTCGGCGGCCTGCGCCGGCACCGTGGCCGACAGCGGCAGCGCGACCGCCAGAACCGCGGCAAGCAACCCAGGGAATCTGGCAGGAAGGGCCACCAGCGTGGCATCGACGAGCGGCTCATCGGAGCCTCCTGCGGCAACGCGCCACGGCGCGACAGCAGGCATTGTCGACTGCCTGGCCCGACCGTGGCGGAACGGGACTGGTTGCGGTTTGCCTTTCGTTGCACGCAAGCGTTCCTGCAACGCCGGCTGCCGGCTGCCTGGCAGCGACCGGTCGCGCCGCGGCAGGCGGCCGTCGCGATGGCCCGGCAGCCGCCTTCAGGCCGCAGCAGCCGGGCAGGCGCGCCGGGCGATCCCTCCCGCCGCCTGACGGCACGAAGCAGGGGTACCAGGCGTGGTCGGCGGTCGGGGTGCAGTATCGGTGGCGGCTGATCGAGGTCAGGGCGGGGGGCAGGCGCAGGGCTTACGGTACACAGGCGATCCACCCTTGGCCCGTGCATGTCCAAGCGCCATCTCCATCGCCGCTGGTACCGACTTTGGCTCCCGCTCGTCCTGCTGGTGTTCGTGCATTGCCACGTCGCGGCCTTGGCGACCGCCGGAGAACCGGATGCCGGGGTTGCCGCGGCTGACCCGGCCGGCGACTGCCACGATCCCGGAGGCAGTCCGGACCCCGCGGAAACCGACCCCTGCCCGCAGTCGGAATCGGTGGCTTCCGGCACGCTGGCGGTCGCCCACCCGCCGTTCGCGGGTGCCGCGTACCTGGCCGCAGCCACATCCCGCCGGCAGCTCCGGCTGCCCGATCCCGGCCGGATCCTGCGCCGGCCGCCCTGCCTGGCCGAGCTCTGCCGGCTGCTGATCTAGCCCTCCCCGACAAACCGGCGGCCGTCCTCGACGGCCTTCCTGTCCTCTCGTCGGGAGATCCACCACCATGCACGTCCATCCTGTTGCCGCGGCGCCATGTTGCCGCCTCGTTCCACCGCTGCCGAGTCGTACATCCGCCGCTGCCTGCCTGCGCCCCCTACTTCTGTGCGCGACGCTCTGCCTGGGCGGCCAGGCCTACTCCGCGCCCTCCCTGTCCCTTGAGGACGCCATGCGCGCGGCGTTGGCCGATTCGCCGATGCTGGACAGCCGCAGGTCCATGGAAATAGCGGCAGCGGAGGACGCCGGGCGCGCGGATGCCTTTCCGGATCCGCGATTGACCCTGGCCATCGATGACCTTCCGGTCGCGAGAAGGCCTGCGGGCAGCATGGGCGATGCCATGCCGACCACGTACCGGATCGGCGTGATGCAGGACCTGCCCTCTGCGCGCAAGCGCCAGGCCCGCCGCCAGGTGGCACTGGCACGTGCCGGCGGCGCCCGTCTCGAATCGGAGGCGCGCAGGCTTGCTGTGGCGCGGGCGGCTGCCGTGGCCTGGATCGAGCGATGGCAGGCCGACCGGGCTCTGGAGCTGTTGGTCGAACTCGAGGAGGAATCGGCGCGCGTGGTCGAGCTGGCCGGGGCCCGCCTGCAGTCGGGCCAGGATACGGCCGCCGAGGCGCTGGCCGCTCATGCCGCGCGGGTTTCCCTGGACAATCGCCTGACCGAAGCCCGCGCCACGCAGGCAGCCGCCCATGCCGGGCTGGCACGTTGGCTCGGAGAGGCGGCGACAGCCCGCGAGCTGCCCTGGCCCGACTTCGACCGGCTTCCTGTGGGGCCCAGGCGCCTCGTCGAGCGGCTCGAACAGCAGGCCGACCTGCAGGCGTGGGCGCAGCGGGAGACCGAAGCGGCAGCGGCACTGGATCTGGCCCGGTTCCAGCGCCGACCCGACTGGCGCGTGGGCATTTCCTACGGCGTCCGCGATGCCGGCTTTCCCGACGTGCTGATGCTGGAGGTCGGCATCGACCTGCCGGTGGCGCCGCGCAACCGCCAGGATCGCGACGTCGCCGCGCGCCGGCACGAGCTGGAGGCGGTGCGCGCCGAACGCGAGGACGCGCGACGCAGCCGGCGCGCGTTGCTGGACCAGACCCTTGCGACCTGGCGCAGCAAGCGGGAGCAGGCCGCACGTTACCGGGACACCCTGCTGCCCCTGGCACGCGACCGCAGCGCGGTGACCTTGGCAGCGTATGGCGGCGGCGCCTCCCTGCAGCCCTGGCTGGAGGCGCGGAGCGACGAGATCGAACAGCGCCTCGCCCACCTGGCGACGGTCGCCGACCAAGGCCGGGCCTGGGCGCTACTGGCGACCCTGCTTGACGAGGGGGGCTCGTCATGAGGGCGCCCTTGAGCTGGCTCATCGTTGCCGCGGCCATCGCCGTGGCCCTCGGCATCGGCTACCGGCTCGGGCGCGCCGGCCAGGACGCCTATACCACACCTGCGCAGGCGGGAAGTGACGAGCGCGAGATCCTGTACTGGTACGACCCGATGGTGCCCGACCAGCGTTTCGACCGTCCAGGAAAGTCACCCTTCATGGACATGATGCTGGTGCCGCGTTACGCAGATGAGGTCGCTGCGGCAGGGGTGCGCATCGATCCGGGGCTGCGCCAGAACCTCGGCCTCCGCACGGTGACCGTCGAAGCCGGCAGCCTGGCGGCCCTGATCCGCGTCCCCGGCACCCTGACCTGGGATCTGCGCGAGGAGCATCGCCTGGGCGCGCGGGTCGAGGCCATCGTCGAGCGCCTGCATGTGCGGACGCCTTACCAGCCGGTGCAGGCTGGCCAGCCCCTGGCCACCCTGCTGGCACCGGCATTGAGCAGCGCCCTCGCCGAGTACCGCGCCCTGGCCACGGCCGAGTCGGCCACGGCTGCCCGGCTGCGTGATGCCGCCCGCTCGCGCCTGCGCGTGCTCGGCCTCACCGACGCCGACCTGCGCGGCACCGATGGGGCGCCGCGGGTGGTGTTGCGCGCGCCCGCCGCCGGTGTGGTGTCGGCGATCGAGGTGCGCGAGGGACAAAGCGTGATGGCCGGCGAGCCGATGTTCCGCCTGAACGGCGACGCCAGCTTGTGGCTGGAACTCGCCCTGCCCCAGGCCGAGGCCGGCGCGGTCAGCGTCGGCGATGCGGTGCAGCTGTCGGTCACGGCGTTCCCGGGCGAGCGATTCGCCGGCGAGATCCAGGCCCTGCTGCCGGAGCTGGACCCGCGCACCCGCACCCGGACCGCACGCGTGGTCCTGGCCAACCCCGGCGGACGCCTGGCCGTCGGCATGTACGTCGAGGCCGAGCTGCGTCCCGCAGCCGGCCCGCCGCGGCCGCTGGTGCCCGGCGAGGCCCTGATCCAGGACGGCCGCGGTGCGCGCGTGATCGTCGCCGGCGAGGACGGGTTCCGGCCGGTGGCCGTGCGCATCGGCCGCCGTGCCGGTGGCCTGATCGAGGTCCTGGAAGGGCTGGACGGCGGCGAGAAGGTGGTGGTGTCCGGGCAGTTCCTGATCGATTCCGAAGCCAGTCTCGCCGGCGCTCTACAGCGCCTGGGGGTGGGGCCGGACCCGCAGGCCGTGCAGGGCGGCGACGCCGGTGCCGGTGCCGGCCACGGCGAGCACCACCATCCCGCCGATGGGGGGCACGACCCGGCATCGGACGATCCGGACATGGCGGCCCTGCACGAGGCCGACGCCCGCATCGAGGCCATCGAGCCACGCCGCATCGTGCTCGACCACGGTCCCTTCACCAGTCTGCGCATGCCGGCCATGGTGATGGGCTTCCGCGTCGACGACCCGGACCTGGTCGAAGGGTTCGCCGCCGGCGACCGCGTGCGCGTCGCCGTCCGTAAAGACGGCCGCGCGCTGGTGGTCGAGCGCATCGAGCGTATCGGCGGCCGGCCGTGATCGCCGCCCTGATCCGCTGGTCGGTGGCCAACCGCGTGGTGGTGCTGATGGCCGCCCTGCTGCTGGCCGCCTGGGGCGTATGGTCGACCCTGCGCACGCCGCTGGATGCGCTGCCCGACCTGTCCGACACCCAGGTCATCCTGCGCACCGAATGGCCCGGCCAGCCGCCCCAGGTGGTGGAGGACCAGCTCACCTACCCGTTGGCCACCGGCCTGCTGTCGGTGCCGGGGGTGAGGACGGTGCGCGGCTTCTCCTTCTTCGGGGACTCCTTCGTGTACGTCCTGTTCGACGACAGCACCGACCTGTACTGGGCGCGCTCGCGGGTGCTGGAGAACCTCAGCCAGGTGCGCGGGCGGCTGCCGGCCGGGGTGAACCCGTCGCTGGGGCCGGACGCGACCGGCCTGGGCTGGATCTACCAGTACGCCCTGGTCGACCGCAGCGGGCGCCACGACATCGGTCAGCTGCGCGCGCTGCAGGACTGGTTCCTGCGCTACGAGCTGAGCACCGTGCCCGACGTGGCCGAGGTCGCCACCGTCGGCGGCGCGGTGCGCGCGTGGCAGGTGCTGCCCGAGCCTGAGGCCCTGGCCGCACGTGGCATCACCCTGGCCCGGCTGGCCGAGGCCATCATGTCGGCCAACGGTTCCGGCGGTGGCTCGGTGATCGAGCAGGGCGAGGCCGAACTGATGGTGCGCAGCGAAGGGTATCTGCGCAGCCGCGAGGACTTCGAGCGGATTCCCGTCGCCGTCGATGCGCGAGGCGTGCCGGTGACCCTGGGCGAGGTCGCGCGCATCCAGCGCGGCCCCACCTTCCGCCGTGGCCTGGCCGAGCTGGACGGCGACGGCCAGGTGGTGGGCGGCATCGTGGTGCTGCGGACCGGCAAGGACGCGCTGGCCGCCATCGACGCGGTCAAGGCCAGGCTCGACGCCTTGCGCCCCAGCCTGCCCCAGGGCGTGGAGATCGTTCCGGTCTACGACCGCTCCGAGCTGATCCGCGAGGCGGTCGACAACCTGCGTACCAAGCTGCTGCAGGAGTTCATGCTGGTGGCCCTGGTCTGCGCCCTGTTCCTGTGGCACCTGCGCTCGGCCCTGGTGGCGGTGGTCAGCCTGCCGCTGGGGGTGCTGGCGGCCTTCATCGTCATGTACCACCAGGGCATCACCGCCAACCTGATGTCGCTGGGCGGCATCGCCATCGCCATCGGCGCGATGGTGGATGCGGCGGTGGTGATGGTGGAGAACGCGCACAAGCACCTGGAGCGCTGGCGCGAGGCGAAGGGTGAGCCCGGCCCCGCCGAACGCTGGCGCATCCTCACCGATGCCGCGGTCGAAGTCGGCCCGGCCCTGTTCGTCAGCCTGCTGGTGATCACGCTCTCCTTCCTGCCGGTGTTCGCCTTGCAGGCCCAGGAGGGTCGCCTGTTCGCCCCGCTGGCCTACACCAAGACCTATGCCATGGCCGCCGCCGCCGGCCTGGCCGTGACCCTGGTGCCGGTGCTGACGGGCTACCTGGTGCGCGGCCGCATCCGCCGCGAACACGACAACCCGCTGAACCGCTGCATGGTCGCCGGCTACCGCCCGCTGCTGGAGACGGTGCTTCGCCATCCGCACCTGACCCTGACCGGCGCCGCGCTGGCGGTGCTGGTGACGCTGTGGCCAGCCAGCCGCCTGGGCAGCGAGTTCCTGCCGCCGCTGGAGGAAGGCAGCCTGCTGTACATGCCCACGTCCTTGCCGGGACTGTCCGCCGGCAAGGCCGCCGAGCTGCTGCAGCAGACCGACCGCATGATCAGATCGGTGCCGGAGGTGGCGCACGTGTTCGGCAAGGCCGGCCGCGCCGAGACCGCCACCGATCCGGCGCCGCTGGAGATGTTCGAGACCACCGTCACCTTCCGTCCGCGCAGCGAGTGGCGCCCGGGCATGACCCCGCAGAAGCTGCGCGAGGAGCTCGACCGTGCCGTGCAGGTGCCCGGGCTCACCAACCTGTGGGTGCCGCCGATCCGCAATCGCGTGGACATGCTCTCCACCGGCATCAAGAGCCCCATCGGCATCAAGATCGGCGGCCCGGACACCGCCGTGCTGCAGGCGCTGGGCGACCGCATCGAGCGCCTGGCGCGCGAGGTGCCGGGCGTGAGCTCGGCCATCGCCGAGCGGGTGGGCGAGGGGCGCTACGTCGACCTGCGCATCCGCCCGCTGGACGCGGCCCGCTACGGCTTCACCCAGGGCGAACTGCAGCGCTTGATCGCCGTGGTGGTCGGCGGCGAGCCCATCGCCGAGACCATCGAAGGCCGCGAACGCTATCCCATCGTGCTGCGCTACCCGCGCGAACGCCGCGGCACCCTCGATGCCCTGGCCCGGCTCCCGCTGGTGGCGCCGGACGGCAGCCAGCTCGCCCTGTCGCAGGTGGCCGACGTCGCCGTCAGCGCCGGGCCGTCGATGCTGCGCAGCGACGACGGCCGCCTCACCGGCTATGTGTTCGTGGACGTGGCCGGTCGCGCGCTGGGCGATGTCGTGGCCGATCTGCGCGAGCACCTCGGCGCCCGGCTGGATCTGCCGCCAGGCTACGCCCTGGGCTGGTCCGGGCAGTACGAGTACCTCGAACGCGCGCAGCAACGGCTGCAGCTGGTGGTGCCGGTCGTGCTGGCGGTGATCTTCGTTCTGATCTACCTGGTGTTCCGCAGCGGCGCGGAGGCCGCCACGATCATGCTCAGCCTGCCGCTGTCGCTGGTGGGCGGGGTGTGGCTGGTGTGGCTGCTCGGACACGAGGTCTCCGTGGCAACGCTGGTGGGTTTCATCGCCCTGGCCGGTGTCGCCGCCGAGTTCGGCATCGTCATGCAGCTCTACCTGCGCAACGCCTGGCACCGCCACCGCGACGCCGACCCGCAGGCCGGAAGCGAGGCGCTGGAAGCAGCGATCCGCGAGGGCGCCGTGGGACGGGTCCGGCCCAAGGTGATGACCGTGGCGACCATCCTGGCTGGCCTGTTCCCGATCATGGTCGGCACCGGGGCCGGCTCCGAGGTGATGCAGCGGATCGCCGCGCCGATGATCGGCGGCATGCTCAGCGCGCCGCTGCTGTCGATGCTGGTGCTGCCGGCGGCCTACCTGCTCCTGGAGCGGCGCACGCTTCGGCGCAGGGAAGGCAGGGCGGAGGTGGCCTGAGGCAGCGACGCCGTTGCCCGGGGGCTTGCCCCGGGCAACGGGCTCATCAGGCCGCGCTGCGGAAGCGGGTCCGCCGCAGCAGCTGCGCGTTGATGGCCACCACGATCGTGCTGACCGACATCAGCACGGCGCCCACCGCCGGCGCCAGCAGGATGCCCCAGGCGGCCAGGACGCCGGCGGCCAGGGGGATGGCGAGGATGTTGTAGCCGGCGGCCCACCACAGGTTCTGCAGCATCTTGCGGTAGCTGGCGCGGCTGAGCGCGACGATGGCATGCACGTCGCGCGGGTCGGAGCGGACCAGCACGATGTCGCCGGCCTCCACCGCCACGTCGGTGCCGGCGCCGATGGCGATGCCGACGTCCGCGGTGGCCAGGGCGGGGGCGTCGTTGACCCCGTCCCCGACCATCGCCACGCGCTTGCCTCGTGCCTGCAGCCCTTCGACGACCGCCGCCTTGTCCTCGGGCAGCACTTCGGCCATCACGGTGTCGATGCCCAGTTCGGCGCCGACCGCATGGGCGACGTTGGCCGCGTCCCCGGTGAGCAGGGCGACCTCGATGCCGGCCCGCTGGAGACGCGCGACGGCCTCGCGCGATTCGGGGCGGACCGCGTCGGCGACGGCGAACGCCGCGCGCACCTGGCCGGCCTCGACCAGGTGGACGACGGAGCGCCCGGACGCCCGGGCATGTTCGACGAGTGCCTGCAGCTCGGCCGGCACCGTGGCGCCCACGGCGCGCAGCAAGGCCGGGCCGCCCACCTCGAGCGCGCGCCCTTCCACCCGCGCGGCCACGCCGCGCCCGGGCGTGGCGCGGAAGTCGCCTGCCGCGGGCACGGCGAGCCCGCGCTCTTCGGCACCCAGCATCAGTGCGCGGGCGACGGGGTGTTCGGAGTCGCGCTCGGTGGCCGCGGCCAGGCGGAGCGCCTCGTCCGCGGTCATCCCCGCGGTCACCGCCACGTCGACGACACGGTGCTCGCCCAGGGTCAGGGTGCCGGTCTTGTCGAAGACCACCACGTCCAGCTGGCGGGCCTCCTCCAGGCCGCGCCGGTCGCGGACCAGCAGGCCCTGCTGGGCGCCCAGCGTGGTCGAGATCGCGATCACCAGCGGCACCGCCAGGCCCAGCGCATGCGGGCAGGCGATCACCAGCACGGTGACCACCCGTTCGATGATGAAGGCCCACTCGGCGCCGATCGCGGTCCAGGCGGCCAGCGTCAGCAGGGCCGCGCCGATGGCCGCGAAGGCCAGCAGGCGGGCGGCGCGGTCGGCCAGGGCCTGGGCGCGCGAACGCGACTGCTGGGCCTGGGCGACCATCCGCATGATGCCGGCGAGCGCGGTGCGTTCGCCGGTGCCGGTGACCTCGACACGCAGCGAGCCCTGCCCGTTGACCGTGCCGGCGATCACGGCGCTGCCGGCGGTCTTGTCCACCGGGCGCGACTCGCCGGTGACCATGGACTCGTTCACCGCGCTGCCGCCCTCGCGGACCCGCCCGTCGGCGGGGATGGCGGCGCCGGGACGGACCAGGACCACGTCCCCCTCGACCAGCTGCGATGCATCGATCTCGTCCACGCCACCGTCTGCGCGCAGCCGCAGCGCGGTGTCGGGAAGCAGCCGGGCGAGGGCCTTGAGCGCACCCTGGGCCTGGGAGATCGAGCGCATCTCGATCCAGTGGCCCAGCAGCATGATCGCCACGAGGGTGGCCAGTTCCCACCACAGGTCCTCGCCGGGCAGGCCGAGGCTGACCGCCAGGCTGTAGCCGAAGGCCACGGTGATGGCCAGGCCGATGAGCGTCATCATGCCCGGCAGGCGGTGCCTGAGCTCGTCGCGCGCGCCGCGCAGGAAGGGCAGGCCGCCGTAGGCATAGACGGCGGTGCCGAAGATCGCGGGTATCCACGCCGATCCGGCGAACTCCGGCGCGCGATAGCCGAACCAGTGCTGGATCATCTCCGACCAGGCCACGGCCGGAACCGCCAGCGCAAGGGTGATCCAGAAGCGGTCCCGGAACATCGCCACGCTGTGGCCGGCGTGGCGGTCGTGGCCGTCGTGCCCTGCGTCGCCCGGGCGACCCGCCGGCGGGCTACCGGAATGATGGGAGTGGTGTTGCACGTGCCTGTGGTCGCGACCGTTGCTGCCCATGGCTGACCTCCGGGGGCGGGTGCCCCGCGCCGGCGGATGCCGGAGCGGGGGAGTGGCTCAAGTATTGCTTCTCGTGGCCGGACCAGTGGATGTGCACGAGCCGCCAGCGCGGACCGCTGCGGCGCGTGACCATGGTCCCGGTGCTGAATGCGGACGGTATCCGCCCGGCCTTCTCGGTGTGGACCCCGCTCTCGTAGACCGCCCAGGCCGAGTCTGCGCTGGCCCGTGCGACACGATGCCGCGGCTGGTGGTGGGTGGACTTCGGGAAGGCCGCGTCGTGGCCCGCGGGGCAGTCGAAGTACTCCCCGGAGCCCCCCGACGCGCACACCATTGCTGCAGGCACGGACTCGGCGCGCACGGCGTCGGAATCGCCGCGCGCCAGCGCAGCCATGAAGCGGTCGACGGTGACCGCGGTTTCGCGGGACGGTATCGGCACGCCGAGCACGGCCTCTTCGGTGCGCATCGCATGGACTTCGTGCTCCGGGTGGCCTGCCTGTCCTGCCTGGACTCCGTGGGCGGGGTGGTCGCCGCGACCGGCTTGGTTTCCCTGCACTGACCGGGCCGCCCGTGCCGCGCTGCCGTGGCCGTGATCGCCGTGATCGCCGTGGTGGCCCTGGCCGGGTCGGGCCAGGGCCATGGGCGCGGCGAACGTGGGGAGGGTGGCGAGGACGCGACGGTCAGGCGTGTGGCTCATGAGTCTGTCGCCAAGGCGGGGCAGGAGGCGGGGAGGGCGTTGGCGGTCCGCTCTACCGCTGAGGCTGGTCGCCCCGGTGGTGCGCGTACTCGCTGATGCCGCCGTCGGCGTCGATGAGGTGGGTGCTGAAACTCTGGAGCACATGGGCCTCCATCCCGGGCGACCCCAGGGGCATGCCGGGGACGGCGATGCCCCGCGCCCTGGGACGTTCGGCCAGCAGGCGGCGGATGTCGTCAAAGGGCACGTGGCCCTCGACGAAGTAGCCTTCGATCTCGGCGGTGTGGCAAGAGGCCTGGTGCGCGGGCACGCCCAGTGCCTCCTTGATCGGGTCGAGGTCCTCGTGGTCGCGGAGTTCGACCGCGAAGCCGGCGGCTTCGGCCTGCTCGGCCCAGGCGGTGCAGCAGCCGCACCAGGGAGTCTTGTGCACGACCAGCAACGGGCGTGCCTCGCTTCCATCGGCGCGCGCTCCTGCAGCGGTCGAGCCCGCTGTCGATGCCGGTGTCGCCTGGGGCTCCTGCGCGCAGGCGGGCAGCGCCACGGACAGGCCCAGGGCGAGCACCGCCCGGAGCTGGATTCGGGGGAAGTTCATTCGCGATCTCCGATGGTTGCTGCGTGGTGGGGTGGTGAGGACCTGGCCTGGCTTGTGGGCGCCGTCTCTCCGGGCGGATCGCGCGGCGAGGCAAGGGTGGTCAGCGCGGCGGTCGACAGCAGGACCGCAGCCATCAGCAGGGCCTCGGCGAGGATGCTCCGGCGCAGGCCGCGGCGGGCGCGTACATCGCCGCGCGCCAGCGCAGGCACCAGGCGAAGCTTGTTCAGGGCGGCAATCCCGAGCAGGGCGGCCACCAGGCCGACCTTGCCCAGCAGCAGCTGGCCGTAGGCCGTGGTGAGCAGGGCCTGCGCGCTGCCAAGCAGGAGCCAGGCCAGACCGAGCCCGGCGGCGACCAGCACCGGAACGAACATCAGCCCGATCCTGCCAAAGCGGGCCAGCACGGTGCCGGCATGCACGGTGTCGGTGGCCGATGCCAGGCGGAACAGCGGCGCCAGTGCCGACATCCAGAAGGCGACTGCGAGCAGGTGCAGGCAGAGCAGGGCCACCAGCACGCCACGCGGCTCGTTTCGGGTATGTCCCACCTGCACGAAGGCCAGCAGCAGGAGCGAGATGCCTGCCACGCCGATCAACCTGCACGGCCATGCCGCGAAGCTGCGCGCACCGGCCATCGAGGCCAGCAGCAGGCTCATGCCCGCGACGGCCAGCAGCATCCGATCGCCCAGCGGGCTGCCGTACACCAGGGTGAGAAGCGCCGGGTCCACGGCGGCCTGGAGACTGCCGCCGCCGAGATAGCCGGACTGCAGGGGCCATTGCAGCACGACCAGTCCGATGCCGAGGGCCGCGGCCATCGCGCCCCCTCGCGCCGTGCGTCCTGCCTCGGCCGCACCCAGGCCAGGGAAGGCGTGCAGGAGCAGGCGACTGCCGATGGCCAGCATTGCGGCCGCGTAGACGCCGGCGGCGACCAGGATGCGCGCGCCGGTCCAGGGGTCCAGCGCCTGCGCGGCAGTCGGCCAGACCATCGTCAGTGGCCGACCCTGAAGCGGAAGCTGCCCGACATCAGGTGGCCGTCCGCTGCCAGCGCACGCCACTCCACCCGGTACTCGCCGGGCGCCAGCGGCGCGGCTGGCGCCGTTTCGAAGCCACGTACCGGCTGCGCGCCGGGACGGTCCGACAGGACGACGTCCCCGTCGGGCCCGCTGAGCGTGAACCGGGTGATGCGCAGTGCGCCATCGAACTGCACGCCGACGGACTCGGGCGGATGGTGGAGGCGGGCGCCATCGTCCGGCCGGGTGGCGGTGACGCCGCTGTGCGCGGCCAGTGGTCCGGCGATCACGAGGCAGACGGCGGCCACAAGGACCTTCGCCATCCGGCGCAGGGTGGCTGGGGCCGTGGTTTCCGGATGCATGCTTTCCTCCTGGATCGAGTGGTCGGGGTGGTCGCCTGCCAGCCTTCGGTGGCTGTGGCGGTCAGGCGGTTCGAGGGCACGGCCAGGCAGTTCCTGGCCCTACGTCGTTCTGGATCGCACTTCCCGCAGATCGGGTCCCGGCGCCGCCGCAAGGGGCAGGAGCAGGCGTGGCCCGCGACCCGCGTCGGGCCCTGCCGGGTACGCGGATGCGGACGGGCAGCGACGCGGTCGTTCGCTCCGGTCGCCACGCGCCCGCAAACTCCGGGCGGGGAGGCACGGTCGCACCAATGCCGGAGCACGGTCATTGCGTTGTGCGCTGCCGCGACAGGTCGGAAAGGATGGGGCACTCTGGGCGTGCGTCTCCATGGCAGCGCTCGGCCAGTTCGCGCAGGGTGTCGCGCATCGCCTCGAGTTCGCCGATGCGTCGTTCGATCTCGTCCGCGTGGCCCAGTGCCAGTCGCTTGACGTCGGCGCTGGCGCGGTCGCGGTCGCGCCAAAGGGCCAGCAGGGCGTCGATCTGGCGGATGCCGAAACCGAGGTCGCGGGCGCGACGTATGAAGCGCAGGGAGTGCACGTCGGCATCGCTGTAGACCCGGTAGTTGGCGAAGGTGCGGGTGGCCGGTGGGATCAGCCCGATCTTCTCGTAGTGGCGGATCATCTTCACCGAGACCCCCGATGCCGCGGCGGCGGCGCCGATCTCGTGGAAACCCTCGCGGCGCGCATCGGCGAGTGCCACCGGCGTGACTTGGCGACGTGGCATGGCGGTCTCCTCAGCCGAGCGGGTAAGGAACGCGGAAGCGGCGCAGGCGCAGCGCGTTGCCGACCACGAACACACTGGACAGGGCCATCGCCAGCGCCGCCAGCATCGGCGACAGGCCAATGCCGAAAGCCGGGTGGAGCACGCCGGCGGCGACCGGGATCAGGGCGGTGTTGTAGGCGAAGGCCCAGAACAGGTTCTGGCGGATGTTGCGCAGGGTCGCGCGCGACAGCGCGATGGCGTTGGCCACGTTGCGCAGGTCGCCCGACATCAGGACCACATCGGCGCTCTCGATGGCGACGTCGGTGCCGTTGCCGATGGCGATGCCCACCTCGGCTTCGGCCAGGGCCGGCGCATCGTTGATGCCGTCGCCGACGAAGGCGACGCGGCGGCCTTCGCTGCGCATCCGCCTGATCAGGTCGAGCTTGTCGCCCGGCAGCAGTTCCGCGTGCACCGCGTCGATTCCGAGCTGGCCGGCGATCGCCTCGGCGGTGCGGCGGTGGTCGCCGCTGAGCATGGCCACGCGCAGGCCCATGGCGTGCAGGGCCTCGATCGCGGCCGGCGTGCCGGCCTTGATCGGGTCGGCCACCGCGAGCAGGGCCACCGCGCGGCCGTCGACCGCCATCCACAGCGGCGTCCTGGCCGCCCGGGCCAGGGCGTCCGCGCGCTCGGCGTGGGCGCTGGTGTCGATGCCGGCCTCGGCCAGGAAGCGCGCGCTGCCCAGCAGGACACCCCGGCCATCGACGCGCGCCTCGATGCCGCGGCCGGTGTGGCTGGCGAACCCGTCGGCCGGCGGCAGCGCCATGCCGCGTTCGCGCGCCGCGGCGAGGAGGGCGGCGGCCACCGGGTGCTCGGCGTCCTGCTCGGCCGCCGCCGCCAGTACCAGCACCCGCGCCTCGTCGAGGTCCGCCAGCAGGACCAGGTCGGTCAGCGCCGGCCGGCCCAGGGTGAGGGTGCCGGTCTTGTCCAGGGCCACCGTGTCCACGCCGCGAAGGGCCTGCAGGGCGTCGCCGCCGCGGAACAGGATGCCGGCGTCCGCGCCGCGTCCGGTGCCGACCAGGATGGAGGTGGGCGTGGCCAGGCCCATGGCGCAAGGGCAGGCGATGATCAGCACCGCCACGGCCTTGACCAGGGCCATCGCCAGGGCCGGCTCGGGCCCCAGCAGCCACCAGGCCAGCGCGGTCAGCGCCGACAGGGCGATCACGACGGGCACGAACCAGGCGGTGACCCGGTCGACCAGGGCCTGGATGGGCAGCTTGGCGCCCTGGGCCTGCTGGACCATCCGCACGATGCGCGCCAGCACCGCGTCCTCGCCCAGGTCGGTGGCGCGCAGGCGCAGGCTGCCCTGCTGGTTGAGCGTGCCGCCGACCACCGCGTCGCCCGGCGCCTTGGCCACTGGCACCGGCTCGCCGGTGAGCATGGATTCGTCCACGCGGGAGCGGCCCTCGACCACCTCGCCGTCGACCGGGATCGCCTCGCCCGGACGGACCCGCACCACGTCGCCCCGACGCACGGCCGCGACCTCCAATTCGACGACCTCGTCGCCGCGCTCCACCCGCGCGATCCTGGCCTGCAGGCCGAGCAGCCGGGCGATGGCCGCCCCGGTGCGTCCCCGCGCCCGCGCCTCCAGCCAGCGCCCCATCAGGACCAGGGTGACGATCACCGCGGCGGGCTCGAAGTAGACCTGGGCGCTGCCCTCGGGCATCGACCCCGGGGCGAAGCTGGCGACCACCGAGTAGAGCCACGCCGCGCCGGTGCCCAGGGCGACCAGCGAGTTCATCTCGGGCGCCCCGCGCAGCAGGGCAGGGATGCCGGCACGGAAGAAGCCCTGCCCGGGCCCGAACAGCACCAGGCTCGCGAGCAGGAACTGCACCAGGTTGATGGTGGGCGTGCCCAGCCAGCCGTGCAACGCGTGGTGCAGCGCCGGTACCAGGTGGCCGCCCATCTCCAGGACGAACACCGGGGCGGTGAGCCTGGCAGCGATCAGGAAATCGCGGCGCGTCCGGTTCGCCTCCACCTCCGGTTCGCCGGTGCCGTCGTGACCCGCGCGGCCGTCGGGGGTGTCGTCATCGCCAGGGTCTGCGGCGGCGCCGTAGCCCGCGGCGCGCAGGGCGTTGCGGGCCGCGGCCGGATCGAAGTCCTCCTCCACCGCCAGGCGAGCCTGGCGCGTTGCGAGGTTGACCGTCGCGCTGCGTACGCCCGGAACCGCAACGAGGGCACGTTCGGCGCGCGCCACGCAGGACGCGCAGTGCATCCCGTGCACGGGCAGGTCGAGAAGGTTCGGTGTCGATTCGTTCATGGGAAGTCCCGTCGATGGGCTGCCAGCTTCATGCCTCCCATGGTGGGAGGGTCAAGCGGTGGCCCGGACGGCTCCGTCTCCCGCTGAAGTCCCGGATCGGCCCGGTGCCGGCGCGCCCTTGCCCGCCATTTCCCCACGCAGGTGGCGGGTCGATGCCCGCTCAGTGCTTGTGATCACGGTGCTGCTCCCGGCTGGCCCGCGGCAGGGCGGGATCGTGACGGTCGCGGGGCGCCGCGCCGCGCCGCTCCGGCTGGCCGAAGTCCGGATCGGCGCTGACCCGCCAGGCGACGGTGCCCTCCGGGTGGCGGTACCAGCCCGGGTCGCGGAAGTCGTCGCGGGCCAGGTCGTCGCGGACCTTGATGACGGTGAACATGCCGCCCATCTCCAGGTTCCCGAACGGTCCCTTGCCGGCCATCATCGCCACGGTGTTGTCGGGGCCGCGCATGTGGCCCATGTCGACGTGTTCCTGGTGTTCGGCCATGCCGCCCTCGCCCATCGCCATGTAGCCGGGCAGGTGGCGGCGGATGCGTTCCTCGACGCCGCGCTGGTCGACGCCCAGGGTGTTGGGGATCTCGTGGCCCATCGGCCCCATCACGTGGTGCGCCATGTGGCAGTGGAAGGCCCAGTCGCCTGGCACGGCAACGAACTCCAGGTCGCGCATCTGGCCGACGCCGACGATCTCGGTGACCTCGCGGCGCCACTGCCCGGACGGCCAGCGCCCGCCGTCGCCGCCGGTGACCTCGAACTGCACGCCGTGCATGTGGATCGGGTGGTTCCACATCGACAGGTTGCCGATCCGCACCCGCACACGCTCGCCGCTGCGCGCGACCAGGGAATCGATGGCCGGGAACACCTTGGAGTTGAAGGTCCACAGGTCGAAGTCCTGCATCACCGAGGGGTCCGGCCGCGCGGTGCCCGGGTGCAGCGCCCAGTTGTGCAGCAGCAGGGCGTAGTCGCGGTCGATGCGGCGCGGCTCGCCGGCGCGCGGATGGATCACGAACAGGCCCATCATGCCCATCGCCATCTGCACCATCTCGTCGGCGTGCGGGTGGTACATGAAGGTGCCGGGGCGGCGGGCGACGAACTCATAGACGAAGGTCTTGCCCGGCGGGATCTGCGGCTGGTTGAGGCCGCCGACCCCGTCCATGCCGTTGGGCAGGCGCTGGCCGTGCCAGTGGATGGTGGTGTGCTCGGGCAGGCGGTTGGTGACGAAGATGCGGACCCGGTCGCCCTCGACCGCCTCGATGGTCGGCCCGGGCGTGGTGCCGTTGTAGCCCCAGCACACCGCCCGGCTGCCGGGCGCGAATTCGTGCTCGATCTCCTCGGCGACCAGGTGGAACTCCTTGACGCCGTCCTTGAGTCGCCAGGGCAGGGTCCAGCCGTTCAGCGTGCGCACCGGCCGGTAGCCGTGCCGGCGGTCGCGCGGCGGCGCCACGGCGATGCCGGTGCCGTCCACCGGTTCCGGGCGGGCGATGGCGGGAAGAAGGGCGGCCGCGCCGGCCCCGAGCAACAGGTCGCGTCGACGCAGCTTCATGGCGTGTCTCCGTGCAGGTGGTGATGGTGGTGGTCGTGGCCGCCGCCGGCGTCGGGCGGCGCCAGGACATCGGCGCTGCCGGCGCTGTCGGTGCCGGCATGCAGTTGCGGCAGCGGCCGGCCGGCGGCCAGCTCCAGCTCGACCACGGCCAGCCAGTAGTCGCGGATCGCCTCCAGCCAGGCCTGCCAGGCGTCGTACTCCTGCTGGCGGGCGGCGATCAGGTCGAAGGCGCCGATCAGCATGAAGTCGTAGCGTTCCTGTTCGCGCTCGACGATCGCCTTGCGCTGCGGCAGCAGGGCGTCGCGGTAGGTCTCGACGATCCCGCGCCGGGTGGCGACGCGCTCGGCGGCGGTGCGGACCTGGCGTTGCACGGCCAGTTGCAGTGCGGCGACCTGGGCATCGGCGGCCGCCAGGTCGGCGTCGGCGCGGGCGCGCCGGGCCTGGCCTTGATGGAACAGCGGCAGCTCCAGGGCGATCGAGGCGCCGCTGCGGCGTTCGTCGCCCTCGCGCTCGCGCTCGACGCCGAGTTCGATCTCGCCCAGCCAGGCGAGCCGGCGTGCCAGCCGGCGGCCACGCTCGCCGGCGGCCAGGGCGGCGCGGGCGGCGGCCAGGTCCTGGCGATGCTCGGCGGTGCCGGCCAGCAGCGCGGCGACGGCGGGCGGCTCGCCGGCCGGCAGCGGCAGGCGCTCGGGCGTGCGCCAGGCGTTGCTGCGTCCGGCCAGGCCGGTCAGCTCGGCCAGCGCCATGCGCGCGGCCAGCCGTTCGCTGCGTGCCCGCGCCGCGTCGGTCCGCGCCAGCGTCGCGGCGGCCTCCTCGCGGGCCAGCTGCAGGGCGCTGATGTTGCCCGCGGCGTGGAAGCGGCGCGCCAGCTCGACGCGCGCGCCGGCGGCGTCGGCGACCGCCGCGCGCAGGCCGGCGATCTGGCCGGCGGCGACCAGCCGGTACCAGGCCGCGCGCACCTGGCCGGCGTAGGCCTGCAGCGCGTGCGCGGACTGCGCCAGGTCGGCCTGCCAGCGCTCGGCGCCGATCCGGCTGCGCGCCGGCAGGCTGAGCAGGTCGGACAGCACCACGTCCAGGCCGGCGTGGCGTTCCTCGCCGAGCCGGCCCAGCGACAGCCGGGGATTGTGGATGCGCCCGGACTCGAAGCGGTCGGCGGCGGCCTGCCCGAGTCCGGCGAGGATCGCGCGCACCGCCGGGCTGGCGGCGAGGGCCAGGGCGACGGCGTCGTCCGGGCCGAGCGGACCGGTGGGCAGCTCGGGCAGGGGCGCGGCCTGCGCGGGATCGGGCAGGGCGGTGCCCGCCGGCAGGCGGGCGGCCAGCTCGCCGCGACCGCGGTCGGCCGGCAGGCTGGCGCAGCCGGCCAGCAGCAGGCCGGCCAGCAGGGCGAGGGCAGGGGAGGCAGGTCGGGTCATCGGATCACCTGGACGCAACGACGGCACCGGCGGCGCTGCGCCGCGGTGCGGGACGGGGAAGGCGGGGGCGCCGGGCGCCGCCGCGACGGCTCAGGCGGCGATCGGTGGCCGGATCTGCGGCGCCGCCCGGGGCAGGTCGAGGCCGTCGCGCAGGGCCCTGCGCAGGCCCTCGGGGCGCGGGTGCGGGCCGGCGCCGGCGGTCGCCGCCGGCAGGGCCGCGGCCAGGCAGCCGCAGTCGCAGTCCAGGCAGGTCCCGGCGACCGGCGGCGCCGGATCGGCCGGCGCCGGGACGGGCAGCGGATTGCCGTGGCAGTCGGTCATCGCCGAGGCGACCTCGCCCACCGGGCCGGCATCGGCCGCCGGCGATGCCGCGAAGCCGAACGCCATCCCGGCCCGGGCCAGCAGGGCCAGGCACAGCAGCACGGTCAGGGCGGCGCGCAGGGACATGGTTGGCAAGCCTGCGCGATTCCGGCCAGTCGTTCAAGTGCCGGTCGCGACGGACCCGGTCGCTGGCGGGTTGACGCGGCACTCCGGTGAGGACGCGCGGCGAAGCCGGCGGGATCGCGTCGCGGCACGGGAGCGGCGTGGCGGACGCCGAGGGCGCCAGCGGCGCCCCCCGGGGCCGGCGAACCGGGGCGTTCCGCGCCATGGCGCGCGCACCGGCAACCGCGGCATCGGCCTTGCCAGGGGTGCCGGTCCAGCCTTACGGCACGGCCAGGACCGGCGCCGTCGCGCCGCCGGCGGGCGTGGCGGGATCCGGCGCCAGCCGGTAGTAGTGCCAGCTCAGGTGCGCCAGGGCGTGGTCGTAGTCGAGCACGGGGTCGAGCGCGGGGCTGGCCAGGCCGGTGTGGCCGTGGCGCTCGCGGTCGGCACTGAGCACCCGTTGCCGCGGGCTGGCCTGGATGCCGGCGGCGTCCAGCACCAGGCTGGCCAGGTGGTAGCTGCGCAGGATGCCGGCCGCGGTCCGGCCGCGTTGCCGCGGCGTGCGGTTGTCGAACAGCAGCCACGGCACCGGCTGGCTGCGGGCGCGGGCGCCGTCGGCGAAGCCGACCTGGTCGAACACCTCGTCCAGGGCCGGCAGGTGGTCGCCGTAGAACAGCACCACCGTCGGCCGCGCGCGGCGTGCGACGTGGTCGATCAGGGCGGCCAGCGCCTCGTCGGCGCGCCGCGCGTGGTAGAGGTAATGGGCCAGCTCGGTGGCCGGCGCCCCGGCCAGCGCCTCGGGCACCTGGATGCCGGCCAGTCGGCGGCTGTCGATGCCCGGACGTTCGTGCCAGGGGCCGTGGTTCTCCATGGAGATGGCGAACACGAAGCGCGGCGCATCGTCCTCGCGCTCCGGCCCGTCCAGGGCCTCGACAACATGGCGCAGCAGGGCGTCGTCGCCGATGTACCAGCCGTGGTAGTCGCCGCCGTCGAACCAGGCGGCATCGCGGAAGTCGTCGAAGCCCAGGTTCGGCAGGGCGCGGTTGCGGCTCCAGAAGCGCGCGTCGTAGGGGTGGATGGCCAGGGTCCGGTAGCCGATCCGGCGCAGCACCTGGGGCAGGGCCCGCACCGGCCGGTGCGCCAGCGCGGTGTAGGGATAGTCGATGCCGGGGAAGGCGTGCAGCGGGTAGCCGGTCAGCGCCTCGAATTCGGTGCGCACGGTGCCGCCGCCGTAGGTGGGCACCCTGAGCTTGCCGTGATGGCTGCGCCGGCGGGCGTCGGCCAGCGCCGGCTGGTGGCGGGCGGCGCCTGGCATCGCCATGCGGCCCAGGTCGAACAGCGACTCGCTCTGCCACACCACGATGTCCGGCAGCGTGGCCGGATCGGGAACCATCGCCCCGGGCGCCTCGTCGGCGTGCAGCGCGACCACGTGCTCGACGAACACCGGGTCGGCCTCCGGCAGGCGCCAGGGGCCCTGGGCGCCGAGCTTCACCAGGCTCGCCAGCAGGCCGGCGCGGTCCGTCGACTCGTCCGGCACCCAGGCGACGAAGCCGAGTCGTTCGCTGTCGTACAGGGCCGCCACCGGTGGCCAGCCGCGCAGCAGGGCCAGCAGCAGCGCGGCGGCGGCGAGCGCGCAGGCCAGCCGCTGCGGCCAGCGCAGCCAGGGCCGGGGCGGTTCGAAGCACAGGGCGAGGGTGGCCAGGGCCAGCACCAGGACGGCCAGCCAGCCCGGCCCCTCGGCGCGCAGGTAGTTGAGGTACAGCCCGCTGCTCGCCAGCACCTGCGGCAGCAGCTGGAAATCGGCCGGAACCAGGTGCACGCCCAGGTGCGCGGACTTGAGGGCGTCGATGCCGTACAGCCCGGCGGCCAGCAGGCTGGTCAGCCACAGCGCCAGCACCGGCCGGCGCAGCAGGGCCAGCAGCACCAGGGCGGGGACCAGCAGGGGCAGGGCGTTGGCCCAGCGCCGCCCGGGCAGGTCGGGATCGGGGCCGTCCTCGCCCGGCACGCCGGCCAGCGCGGGATCGAGCTGCACCACCAGGTCGCGCAGCAGCCAGGCGCTTGCCGCGACGACGAGCAGCAGCGCCAGCAGCGGCCAGCCGGGCAGACCGGTCATCGGCACCCGCGAAGCCGCTCCGCGCCAGCCGGGCCCTGCCCCTGGCGTGATGGTGGATTTCGCCCCTGTCATAAAAGTGAAACTAGCAGCCGGGTGCAGGGCGCGGGTTAAGACGCGCTAACGAAGCGGTCACGCTCCGCGTCCCCGGCCAGCCCGGCCGGACCCGCCGGCCGGTGCATTACCATGGCCGGCCCGGGCCCGCCGGCGCAGCGCGCGGCCCCACTGCCAAGACACGGAAGCCGCAGCCCATGACCTTTCTCCGCATGAGCGACATCGACCTGGCCGGCAAGCGCGTGCTGATCCGCGAGGACCTGAACGTGCCCATGGACGAGGCCGGCACCATCACCGCCAGCCAGCGCCTGGAGGCGGCCCTGCCGACGCTGCGCGCCGCCCGCGATGCCGGCGCGCGGGTCCTGGTGATGTCGCACCTGGGCCGGCCGAAGGAGGGCGTGTTCGACCAGGCCGCCAGTCTGGCGCCGGTCGCCGCGTGGCTCTCCGAGGCGCTGGAGGCGCCGGTGCCCCTGGTGCGCGACTGGATCGACGGCGTCGAGGCCGAGCCCGGCCAGGTGGTGCTGCTGGAGAACGTCCGCTTCCTGGCCGGCGAAGGCGCCGACGACGAGGCGCTGGCCCGGAAGATGGCCGCCCTGTGCGACGTCTATGTCATGGATGCCTTCGGCACCGCCCATCGCGCCCAGGCCTCGACCCATGGCGTCGCGCGGTTCGCGCCGGTGGCCGTGGCCGGGCCCCTGCTGGCCGCCGAACTGGACGCCCTGGGCCGGGCCATGCGCGAGCCGAAGCGGCCGCTGCTGGCGATCGTCGGTGGCGCCAAGGTGTCGACCAAGCTGGAACTGCTGGAGACCCTGGTCGAGAAGGTCGACATGCTGATCGTCGGCGGCGGCATCGCCAACACCTTCCTGGCCGCGACCGGCCACCTGGTCGGCAAGTCGCTGTACGAACCCGACCTGCTGCCGGCGGCGAAGCGGATCCTGGCGCTGGCCAAGGAGCGCGGCACCGAGATCCCGCTGCCAAGCGACGTCGCCGTCGCCAGCGAGTTCAAGGCCGAGGCCCGCGCCACCGTGAAGTCGGCGAAGTCGGTGGGCTCGGAGGAGATGGTCCTGGACATCGGGCCGGAGACCGCGCTGCGCTACGGCGAGCTGGTCAAGCGCGCCGGCACGGTGGTCTGGAACGGCCCGGTCGGGGTCTTCGAGTTCGACGCCTTCGGCAAGGGCACCGAGGCGCTGGCGCGGGCGATCGCGGCGAGCAGCGCGTTTTCCATCGCCGGCGGCGGCGACACCATCGCGGCGGTGGAGAAGTACGGCATCGGCGCGAAGCTGTCCTACATCTCCACCGGCGGCGGCGCCTTCCTGGAGTTCCTGGAAGGCAAGACCCTGCCGGCGGTGGCGGCGCTGGAGGCGCGCGCGGCCGGCTGAGCGCGGCGCCCGGCCCCGGGCGAATGTGAGATCCATCACGGTTCGCCGGCGCCGCAGCGGCCAGCATCCGGTCTTCCGCTGACCACTGGAACCGGGGGGATTCCATGTCGAACGCTGCCGCACGTCCGCTGCCGCGGCCGGCCCGCCTGGGCCGTGGCGCCCTGCTGGCGCTGACCGCGCTGCTCGCCGGCGCCGACCCGGCCTGGTCCCAGGCCGGCTTCCCTAACACGCCGCGGACCCCGGGCACCCTGATCACCACCGGCCCGCAGGGCTTCGCCTCGGACGGCCGCGGCGCGCTGATCGCCTTCCATGGCGGCCTGCTCTACACCATCCCCGAGCACCCCTCCAGCGCCGCCGGCAGCAGCCTGCACATCAAGGCCTGGGACATCTCCAGCGAGGCCCTGCTGGCGACGCCGCAGATGGTCGCCAACTTCGGCATCGGGCCGATGAACATGCAGGCGCACGGCTACGTGTTCCAGAACGCCGACCTGCAGCTCGGCGGCGACAACTGGCTGTTCCGGCGCACCGGCTACCAGCAGTACCAGAGGGTGAACTTCCCGACCGGCGCGCCGCAGGGCTTCCACAACATGGCCTGGGAGCGCGGCCGCGCGGTGCCGCGCTGGGTGGTCGGCTTCCGCGACCCGGGCAACGGCACCATCGGCGGCAACTGGTTCTACAACCTCGACCAGCGCCGTTTCGCGATCGGCCGGCGCAGCAGCCCGTCCAGCCAGGTCGCCACCACGCTGTGGGCGGACTGGGACCACCTGTCCGTCAGCGGCGGGGTGATGGGCATGCCGCTGCTGTTCGGCGACCTGCTGATCGTCGCCAGCGAGGAACAGACCCTGTCCGGCGTCGCCGTGTACGACATGAAGCCGACCTTCCGCAACCAGGGCACGCCGCCGACCCTGCTCAGCGTCTTCAAGCAGGGCGGAACCGGCGGCTACTGGCCGGAGCTGTGGGGCGAGGGCGACACCCTGTACCTGCTGTTCCCGCGCCGCAACGACGGCCTGCGCGGCTGGCAGGTGGTCGACCTCAGCGACCCGGCCGCGCCCGCCCTGGTCGCCGACGTGGTGGCCAGCACGAACTGGCGCGACGGCCCGATGTACGCCCAGTTCCAGGACAACTTCGCGTTCACCGGCCGCTTCAAGATCGACATGCGCAACCCGCAGCAGCCGGTGCTGGCGCTGCCCTCGGAGTCGGGCGGCGCCTGGCGCGACACCAGCCAGTTCGCCCTGCCGCTGGGCAACCTGCTGGTCACCGGCGGCGTCGGCAGCATGACCGAGCAGGCCTGGCGGATCTGGGCACACCAGGCCGAGCCGGACACCCGCGGGCCGACCGTCGGCTACCACCGTCCTCGGCCCAACCAGACCAGCTGGCCGCGCACCGCGCCGCTGGCCTTCCTGATCCACGAGACCCTGCGCGCCGAGACCATCGTCAACGGCAGCACCGTGATCGTCCGGCCGGTCGGCGGCGCGCCGATCGAGGCCCTGGTCAACTTCACCTCCGGTGGCCAGCTCAACGTCGTCCCGGTGGACGACCTGGCGGCCGATACCGAGTACGAGGTGGTGTTTCCGGCCGGCGGCATCCAGGACGTCGCCGGCAACGGCATCGAGGGCTACGGCTTCCGGTTCTCCACCGGCGGCAGCGCCTCGGGCAACCAGCCGCCGCAGATCACCGAGCTGGGTGCCGGTCCCTACCCGGCCGCGCCCGGCGCCCCGGTGTCGGCCAGCGCGACCGCCGTCGATCCCGATCCGGGCGACACCGTGCAGTACCGGTTCGTGTTCGGCGACGGCACCAGCACCGCCTGGACCGCCAGCGGCGATGCCAGCCACAGCTATGCGGCCGCCGGCCGCTACACCCTGCAGGTGCAGGCGCGCGACCCGCACGGCGCGATCAGCACGCGGGCGACCCGGGTCACCGTGCAGGCGGTGCCGGCAGGGCCGGCGCCCACCGCCAGCGGCGCGATCGCCTGGCACGCCGCCAGCGACACGCTGTGGATCGTCAATCCCGACCACGACACGGTCAGCCGCGTGCACCGGCCGACGCGCACGCGCACCGGCGAGTTCGCGGTCGGCGCCGACCCGCGCTCGGTGGCGGTCGATGGCGCCGGCCGGATCTGGGTCGCCGGCTTCGATGCCGACCGCATCGACCTGCTCGACGCCGGCAGCGGGGCGGTCGTGCAGTCGATCGCCACCGGCTACGGCTCGGCACCGGTGGCGGTGGCCATGGCGCCGGGCGGCGCCACCGCCTATGTCGCCCTGCAGGGCGCCGGCCGGGTGCTGAAGATCGATACCGCCACCCTCGACGTGCAGAGCCTGGCGGTCGGGCCGACCCCGCGGGCGATCGCGGTCAGCGGCGACGGCGCCCGGGTGCTGGTCACCCGCTTCGTCTCGGCGCGCAACCATGGCGAGGTCTACGACATCGCCGCAGGTCCCTTCACCCTGACCCGGCGCATCCGGCTGCCGATGCGGGCGATCCCGACCGATTCCTCGGCCGACGGCCGCGGCGTGCCGAACTACCTGACCGCCATCGCGATCTCGCCGCGCGCCAACCGCGCCTGGATCACCGCCAAGAAGGACAACACCACGCGCGGCCTGCAGTTCTTCGACGGCCGCCACGAGCTCGATCCGGACAACACCGTGCGCGCCCAGGTGATCGTGCTGAACCTGGCAGGCAACAGCGTCGACGACAGCCGAGGCCGCGACCTGGACAACGCCGACTCGCCCGCCTCGGTCGCCTTCTCGCCGCTCGGCGACTACGCCTTCGTCGGCCTGCAGGGCAACGACGAGGTGCTGGTCCTGGATGCCCTGGCGCTGGACACCACGCCGGGTCTGCAGGGCGTGGCCGGGCGCTGGCCGGTGCAGGGCGCGCCGCAGGGCGTGCTGCTCGCCGGCGGCGACCTGGTGGTGCAGAACTTCATGTCGCGCAGCGCCTCGCTGCGATCGGTCGACCACTTCCTGGCCAGCGGCGGCCAGTCCGGCACCGCCAGCCACGTCGCACTCACGGCCGGCGAAGCGCTGGCCCCGGCGGTGGCGCGCGGCAAGCGGCTGTTCTACCGCGCATCCGACCCGCGCATGAGCCCGGAGGGCTACATCAGTTGCGCGACCTGCCATCTCGACGGCGGCAGCGACGGCCGGGTCTGGGACTTCACCGGCCGCGGCGAGGGCCTGCGCAACAACATCGAGCTGCGCGGCCGCGCCGGCCTGGCGCACGGCCTGGTGCACTGGACCGGCAACTTCGACGAGATCCAGGACTTCGAGAACGACATCCGCCTGTTCTTCGGCGGCACCGGCTTCATGAGCGATGCCGACTTCGCCGCCACCCAGCACCCGCTGGGGCCGGCCAAGGCCGGCCTCAGCGCCGAGCTGGACGACCTGGCCGCCTATGTCGGTTCGCTGGGCCTGGCCAGCCTGCCGCGCAGCCCGCACCGCCAGGCCAGCGGCCAGCTGACGGCGGCGGCGGTGCGTGGCCAGGCGGTGTTCGCCGCCGAAGGCTGCGCCACCTGCCATGCGCCGGCCAGCGGCTTCCGCGACGGCCAGCGCCACGACGTCGGCACGCTGCGCACCACTTCCGGGCAGCGCCTGGGCGCCCCGCTGGACGGCATCGACACGCCGACCCTGCTGGGCGTCTGGGACAACCCGCCGTACTTCCACGACGGCTCGGCCGACACACTCGATGACGTGTTCGCCGTGGCCGGCGGACCCGATTACCAGGCCGAGGCCGGCGCGCTGGCCGGTGGCGCCAGCGCGGTCACCCACTTCATCGACCTCAACGAGGGCAACGCCAGCCATGGCGGCTTCGTGCAGCTGGGCAGCGCCGGCGCGAGCGTCACCCTGGCAGGCGTCGCCGGTGGCCCCGGCGGCAACGGACGCATCGAGCTGCGCCTGGCCTGGCCGGCCGGCGCGGGTCAGTTCAACTTCACCGTCAGCGTCAACGGCAGCGTCCGCAACCTGCAGATGCCGGCGACCGGCAATGGCATCGACTGGCGCACCCTGGCCATCGACGGCGTCGCCCTGGCGCCCGGCACCGGCAACACCGTGGTGGTCACTGCGCAGTCCGGCGGCTGGCCGCCCCTGGCCCTGGACCAGATCGTGGTGTCCGGCCCCGGCGACCTGGCCCGCGCCCAGCCGCACCGCCGGGTCCGTGCGCTGTCCGTCGGCGACCGTGCCGACCTGATCGCCTGGCTGCGCGAGCTGGACGGCCGCGATGCCAGCGGCCAGCTGCCCGGCACCGACCTCATCTTCGGCGACGGCTTCGAGCCCTGAGGCGGCGGGCGTTGCCGCGACAACGCCGCGCGATCGCGGACGGCGCCGCGGCCGTCCGGAGCGCGCTCAGCGCATGTCGCGGACCACGGTGACGTGGGCGATCACCTCGTCGATCTCGCGCCGGGCGGCGGCGGCGTCCGGCGGGTCCTGGGCCAGGTGGGCCAGGGCGGTCAGCGGATGCACGACCAGGTCCTTCATGTGGTAGCAGGACGCCGCGTCCGCGACCGCCGGCAGCTCGCCGTCCTTGTGGTAGCCGGCCTCGATCTGCGCCGGCGTCAACGAGGTCCACAGCTTGCCCAGGCGCAGGGCCGCGGTCAGGTAGGGCTCGCAGTGCGGCCGGGCGGAGAGAAATTCGGGCAGCACCGCATCGGCGCTGGCCAGCAGCTCGTCGGCGTGCGCGGACAGCTCGTCGGCGCCGGCGCCGGCGTCGATGGCGCCGGCGAACTCGCGCGCCTGGTCCTGGTAGCGGTCGAGCGTGGCGCGCGCGGTCGCCGACAGCGCGGGGCCGCTTTCCGGCGCGGCGGGCGCGGGTTCGCGGCCGCAGGCGGCGACGGCGGCGGCGAGGGCGATCAGGGTGAGGCGACGGACCATGGCGGGTTCCTCGTGAGCGGATTCGTAAGGCGGGTGGTTGCGGCGGTCGCGGGGCGGTGCGGCGCTGCAGGCTGCCCCGATTGTTCCACGTCGGGCGCCGGTCGGTCAGCGCCGGCCGGTGCCGAAGCGCGCCAGCCAGTCGTCCAGGCGCGCCTCGTCGAGCAGTCCGGCGCGCCGTTCCAGCAGCCGGCCGTCGGCGCCGATCACCACCGTGTAGGGCAGCACGCCGCGGCTGTTGCCGACCTGCAGGGACGAGCCGGCCAGCTCGCGGCGGGCGAGCAGGATCGGGTAGGCGACCGGGTGGTCGGCCAGGAAACCGCGCACCGCGTCCTCGTCGTCCTCGGCGATGCCCAGCACGGCGACGGCGTCGCCGTGGCGGGCCGCCCAGGCGTCCAGCATCGGCATCTCCTCGACGCAGGGCGGGCACCAGCTCGCCCAGTAGTTGACGATGCGCAGGCGGCCGGCGCTGTCGGACAGGCGCACCGGGCGGCCGTCGACGTCGTCCAGCGACCAGTCCGGGACCGGCTGGCCGACCGCCACCTGGTCGACGCCGGCCGGGGCCGGCGGGTTGTCGTAGAGCCAGCCGCCGAGCAGGAAGCCGGCGCCGCCGCCGACCACGGCGAACGCCACCAGCAGCACGGGCAGCAGCAGGCGACGGTTCATGGCCGCGCCTGGCCGGCCTGCCCGATGCGCCGCGCGAACGCCGGCGCCGCCTCGAAGCCGACCAGCCGGAACGGGCGCAGCTCGGCGGCGTCGCGGAAGAACAGCGTCGCCGGCGGCCCGATGATGCCGAAGCGGCGCTGCAGGGCGACGTCGTCGGCGGTCTGGTCGGTGACGTCGACCTTGAGCAGGACCACGTCGCCGAGCGCCGCGCGCACCGCCTCGTCGGTGAAGGTGTAGCGCTCCATGCGCTTGCACTCCACGCACCAGTCGGCATAGAAATCGAACAGCACCAGGCGGTCGTCCGCGGCGGCGCGGGCCAGGGCCGCGTCCAGCCCGGCCTCGCCGACCACCTTCTCGAACTGCACCGGCGCCACCTGCGCCGCGCCGCCGCGCAGGCCGGCCAGCGGCCGCAGCCAGTCGTTGCCGCCGGCCATGGCGCCGATCAGTTGTGCGGCACCCAGCACCAGGGCGATCACGCCGAGCGCCTGCCCCAGGCGCCGGGCGCGGCCGGCATCGGCGGGCAGCAGGGTGAGCGCGCCGCCGAACACGCCGCAGCCGACCAGCAGGGCGCCTAGCAGGGCCAGGGTCCAGGCAGGCGGCAGGATGCGCTCGAGCATCCACCAGGCCAGGAACAGGAAGGCGACGCCGAACAGCGCCTTGACCGTGTCCATCCAGGCGCCGGCGCGCGGCAGCCAGCGCCCGGCGCCGGTGCCGACCACCAGCAGCGGCAGGCCCATGCCCATGGCCAGGGCGAACAGCGCCGCGCCGCCCAGCACCGGGTCGCCGGTCTGGCCGATGTAGGCCACCGCCGCCGCCAGCGGCGGCGCCACGCAGGGGCCGACGATCAGCGCCGAGAGCATGCCCATCAGCGCGACGCCGGCCAGCGAGCCCCCGGCGCCGCGGTTGCTGGCGCTGGCCAGGCGGTTCTGCCAGCGCGCCGGCAGCTGCAGCTCGTAGTAGCCGAACATCGAGAACGCCAGCGCCACGAACAGCGCCGCGAACGAGATCAGGATCCAGGGCTTCTGGAACAGCGCCTGCAGGTTCTGGCCGGCCAGGCCGGCGATCACGCCGGCGATCGTGAACACCACCGCGTTGGCCAGCACGTAGACCAGCGACAGCGTGAACGCGCGGCGCGTGGTCACTGTGCCGGCGCCGGCGATCAGGCCGGACAGGATCGGCACCATCGGCAGCACGCAGGGCGTGAATGCCAGCAGCAGGCCGGCCAGCAGGAAGCCGGCCAGGGTCAGCCAGCCGCCGCGGGTCAGCAGGCTGCCGTCGTCGGCGGTGGCGGGCATGGCGTTGCCGACGGTCGTGGCCGGTTCGCCCAGGGCCGGGGGCGGCGGCGGTTCGGCGGCGATCGCCGTGCGCGCCGCGGCGATCGCCTCGGGCGATGCCGGCGGCAGGTCGACCACCAGGCTGCGCTGCATGGGCGGATAGCAGATGCCGTCGAGCTGGCAGCCCTGCAGGTCCACCGCGAGGGTCACCGTGGTGGCCGTGCCGGCGCGTTCCGGGGCGATCGCCAGCGGCACCTCGACCTGGCCGAAGAACACCTGGACCTGCCCGAAGTGCTCGTCCTCGTGGGCGGTCGCGGCCGGCCACTGCGGTTGCCCGAGCAGCGCGTCGCCGGCGTCGACGCGCAGCCGCGTGGCGTCGCGGTACAGGTAGTAGCCGGGCGGCATGGTGAAGCGGGCCAGCAGGCGGGTGGCGTCCAGCGCGATCGCCTCGACCACGAAGGCCTGCTCCTGCGGCAGCGGCGGCTCGCGGCCGCCGGGCAGCGGCTCCTGGAGCGGCTCGAAGGCACTCCCGGGCGCGCTGCCCGGCAGGCCCGGGATCGGTGCCGGCGGCGCCACCGCCGGCAGGCCGGGCGGGCGGCCGCCGGTCAGCGGCTGCGCGGCCAGGGCCAGCGGCGCCGGCTCGGCGCGGGCCGGCAGCTGCAGGGCCACCGCCTGGCGATGCGGCGGATAGCAGACGCCGACGTCGGCGCAGCCCTGGAAGCGCACCTGCACGGTGGTCCCGGCCAGCCCGGCCGGCCAGGACAGCGGCGCACTGGCACGAAGCTCGCCGCGGTAGGTCTCGACATCGCCGAAGAACTCGTCGGTGTAGGCGGTGCCCGGCGGCGTCTCCAGCGCACCGGCCACGACGCCGTCGTCCTCGGCCTCGACGCCCAGGCGATGGCGGTAGAGGTAGTAGCCCGGGGCGATCGTCCAGGTCAGGCGCAGGACGCCGGCCGGGTCGACCTGGGCGCTGACCGCGAAGGCCTCCTCCACGGGCAGCAGCTCGTCCTCGTCGACCGCCGCCTGGCAGGCGGCCAGGGGCAACAGCAGGGCGAGCAGGCAGGTCAGGCGGGGCAGTCGGGACATGGGGCGATCATGGACGGAGGAAGGTGCAGGCGCGGTGGCGGTCCGGCGCCGCGCCGCAGGGACGTGCGACCGCGTGATCAGGGGCCAGGTTCCGTGACCGTGGCCTCGGCCAGCCAGGCCAGGTACGCCGGCAGTCCCTCGGCGACCGGCAGGGCCAGCAGCTCGGGGACCTCGTAAGGATGCAGGGACGGCAGCCGGGCGGCCAGGTCGGGCCAGCGCGCCCGGGTGGTCTTGACCAGCAGCAGCACCTCGGCCTCCTCGACCACGGCGCCCCGCCAGCGGTAGACCGAAGCGGTCAGCGGCAGCCGGCTGACGCAGGCCGCCAGGCCGGACTCGACCAGGGACCGCGACAGCGCGCTGGCGGCGGCCTCGTCGGGACAGGTGGTCAGGGCGAGCAGGGCGTCGGTCATGGCCGGCAAGCATACCCGCCCCCGCCGGGAGGCGATCCGGCGGTGCCGCCGCCCGCCCCCGCTGCCGCACCTGCCGGCCCTTGAAAGCCCGCCGGCGGGCCCCATCAAGGGCGCGCTGGTGGAGTTGGCTGCGATGGCGTGTGCCGGTATCATTGGCACTCACTGGCGCCGAGTGCTGACAGCTCCGCCTTATTCCCAGTCCGTTCAACCACTTGCGATAGGGTTAGCCATGAAGATTCGTCCCCTGCACGACCGCGTGATCATCAAGCGCCTGGAAGCCGAGACCACCACCGCCGGTGGCATCGTGATCCCCGACAGCGCCACCGAGAAGCCCATCAAGGGCGAGGTCCTGGCGGTCGGCAACGGCAAGATCCTGGAGAGCGGCGAGAAGCGCGCCCTCGACATCAAGGTCGGCGACAAGGTGCTGTTCGGCAAGTACAGCGGCACCGAGGTCAAGGTCGACGGCCAGGAGCTGCTGGTGATGCGCGAGGAAGACGTCATGGCGGTCATCGAGGGATAAGCGGCGCCAGCTCGCCCGGGCGGCGTTGCTGCGTCGCGTCGCAAATCCTCATTGGCTGATGCCAACTCCGGTTTGCGCCGCGCCGCGCGCCTTGCCCGGCCATCGCTGGCTTGCTTCTCCTCCCGCTTCGATCCAACCAAGAACCTGAGAGATTACGAAAATGGCAGCCAAGGAAGTCCGTTTCTCCGAAGACGCCCGCGCCCGCATGCTGGCCGGCGTCAATGTCCTGGCCAACGCGGTCAAGGTCACCCTGGGCCCGAAGGGCCGCAACGTCGTGCTCGAGAAGAGCTTCGGCGCCCCGACCATCACCAAGGACGGCGTCTCCGTCGCCAAGGAGATCGAACTGAAGGACAAGTTCGAGAACATGGGCGCGCAGATGGTCAAGGAAGTCGCCTCCAAGACCTCCGACGTCGCCGGTGACGGCACCACCACCGCCACCGTGCTGGCCCAGGCGATGATCCGCGAGGGCATGAAGGCGGTCGCCGCCGGCATGAACCCGATGGACCTCAAGCGCGGCATCGACAAGGCCGTGGTCGCCGCCGTCGACGAGCTGAAGAAGATCAGCAAGCCGACCGCCGACGACAAGGCGATCGCCCAGGTCGGCACCATCTCGGCCAACTCCGACGAGTCGATCGGCACCATCATCGCCGACGCCATGAAGAAGGTCGGCAAGGAAGGCGTGATCACCGTCGAGGAAGGCTCGGGCCTGGACAACGAGCTGGACGTCGTCGAGGGCATGCAGTTCGACCGCGGCTACCTGTCGCCGTACTTCATCAACAACCAGCAGAACATGTCGGTCGAGCTGGACAGCCCGTACATCCTCCTGCACGACAAGAAGATCGCCAACGTCCGCGACCTGCTGCCGGTGCTCGAGGGCGTCGCCAAGGCCGGCAAGCCGCTGCTGATCGTCGCCGAGGAAGTCGAGGGCGAGGCGCTGGCCACCCTGGTGGTCAACACCATCCGCGGCATCGTCAAGGTGTGCGCCGTGAAGGCGCCGGGCTTCGGCGACCGCCGCAAGGCGATGCTGGAGGACATGGCGATCCTGACCGGCGGCCAGGTGATCTCCGAGGAAGTCGGCCTGCAGCTGGAGAAGGCCTCGCTGAAGGACCTCGGCCAGGCCAAGAAGATCGTGGTCACCAAGGAGAACACCACGATCATCGACGGCGCCGGCGACAGCGGCAACATCGAGTCGCGCATCAAGCAGATCAAGGCGCAGATCGAGGAGACCTCCTCCGACTACGACCGCGAGAAGCTGCAGGAGCGCGTCGCCAAGCTGGCCGGCGGCGTCGCCGTGATCAAGGTCGGTGCCTCGACCGAGATCGAGATGAAGGAGAAGAAGGCGCGCGTCGAGGACGCCCTGCACGCGACCCGTGCGGCGGTCGAGGAAGGCGTGGTGCCGGGCGGCGGCGTCGCGCTGATCCGGGCCAAGGCGGCGATCGAGGGCCTGAAGGGCATCAACGAGGACCAGAACCACGGCATCGCCATCGCCCTGCGCGCCATGGAGGCCCCGCTGCGCGAGATCGTCACCAACTCCGGCGACGAGCCGAGCGTGGTGGTGAACAAGGTCCGCGACGGCCAGGGCAACTACGGCTACAACGCCGCCAACGGCGAGTACGGCGACATGGTGGCCCTGGGCATCCTGGACCCGACCAAGGTGACCCGCACGGCGCTGCAGAACGCCGCGTCGATCGCCGGCCTGATGATCACCACCGAGGCGATGGTCGGCGAGCTGCCGAAGAAGGACGCCCCGGCCGGTGGCCACGACCACGGCGGCGGCATGGGCGGCATGGGCGGCATGGATTTCTGATCCAGGCCCGACCTCCGGTCCCGCTCCCCTGCCGGGGCGCGGGCCGGTGCCCAGGTTCGACACGGAAGGCCCCGCAGCGATGCGGGGCCTTCCCGTTTCCGGTCCGGCGACGTCGGAAGGACCCGGCGGGCCGGTTTTCACAGATGCGACTTCGGATGCCGCTGTCCGGACCCGGCCGTGCCCGGCTGTCGGATCGGCGAGAGGCCGACCGCTCGCGCTCCGGAAACCTTGGCGATGTCCGGGTTTATGCAACAGTTGGCCGTTTCCCCCTTCGCCTGCTAACGTGACGCATCGTCCAAGGGACAACGCGCATGGATCGCCACGCGAACCCGTCCGCCGTGCAGCGCGATCGACGAATCCCGTGGCTGATGGCAACAGCGTTGATCGGCCTGGCGATGGCTGGCCGGATGCCGACGGCGGTCGCGCAGGAGCCGCTTCCGGTGCTGCGCGCGCAGCCCGACCTGTTGCTTCTTCGCGAGGGGCGGGTCGCCATCCTGGAGCGCCTGGACGACGCCAGCCTGCTGGCGGCCGGCGACATCGACTGGGCCAATGGCCGGGCCGTCGGCCGCGGCGTCGTACGCCTGCAGGCCGACGGCACGCCCTACCCGGGCTGGCAGGTGGCTCCGATCGGCACGCAGAATTCCGGGCTCTGGCTCAACTACGCCACCGCAACCAACTGCGGCGACTGGATCTACGTCGCCGGCACGCTGGCCTCACCCTCGGGCGGTGACGACGTCAACCTGCGACGCATCGACCGCGAGACCGGCGTGCCCGATCCGGCCTGGACCTCGGCGGTCACGGGCAACATCAGCGCATTGGCCTGCGATGGCAGCGGGCGCCTGCTGGTCGCGGGCGAGTATCTCTCGATAGCCGGCACGATCTACTACGGGCTGGTACGGCTGCACGCCGACTCCGGCGCGCACGATCCGTCCTGGACCGTCCAGGCGTCCGGTCGCATCCAGCGCCTGCTGGTCGCAGCCGACGGCACCCTGTATGTCGTGGGCTGCCATGGCATCGGCACGCCTGCACAATCCTTCCTGCGCAAGGGTCTTGCCCGTGTCCTGCCCAATGGCGCCGTCGATCCGGACTGGGATCCGGCGCAGGCGTTCCTGGACAACGGCCGGGTCTCTGCGATCGCCCTGGGCGAAGACGGCTGGCTCTACGTCGCCGGCCAGCTGGCGACCGAGTCGCCGCCGCGCCACGGGCTGTTGCGGGTGTCGACCAGCGGCAGCGGCGCCATTGATCCGACCTGGCATCCGAACCCGGACTGGCCAACGGCGTTCGATGGCGAGCGCGTGGATGCGCTGCATGTCGACGGGCCATGGCTGTTCGTCGGCGGCTACTTCGATCAGTTCGGCGGACTGGCGCGCGCGTCGATGGCGCGGGTGTCGACGATCGGCCCCGGCGACGTCGATCCGGCCTGGGATTCGCCGCTGCGCCCGGCTGCGCCCTTGGGCAACGCGCTGGTGGCCATCGTGCCGGGGCCCGACGACTCGCTGTGGGCGGCCGGCCGCCTTCGCAGCACCGGGGCGACGCCGAGCGCCGGGCTGGTGCGTGTCGCACGCGTAGACGGCACCCGCATCGGCAGCCACCTGATGGCGCTCGCGGGCAACGTGCTCCACGTCGCCGCGCATCCGGCCGGCGGTGTCGTCGTGGTCGGGGACTACTTCCATGCCAACGGCATGGAACGCGAGGGCATGCTGCGTCTGGATGCAAGTGGCGGCATCGATCCCGGATTCGCCCCGGCCGTGACCGGCCAGGTGAGGGCCTTGGCCGTCGACGCTGCCGGTCGCGTGCATGCCGGCGGCGATCTGCACCATCCCGATCTGCCGCAACCGCTGCACCTGCTGCGCCTGCAGGCCGACAGCGACCAGCCCGACCCGACCTGGCTGCCAGCGGTGGACGGCACCGTCGATGCCCTGGCCTTCGGCCCCGATGGCCGCCTCCATGTCGGTGGGACCTTCGACCAGGTGGCCGGCCAGGCGCAGGCGCGGCTGGCGCGTTTCGATGCCACCGGTGCGTTCGATGCCCATTGGCGGCCGGTGGTCGCCGATGCCACGGTGGTGGCGATCGCCCTGGCGGATGGCTGGGTCTACACCGGTGCCGGCCATGGCCGCCTGAGGCGGTTCGCGGGCGCGGCGCCGGGTCTCGCGGATCCGACCTGGACCACAATCGTGGGCGATTGGTTGCGGCCGAGCCTGTTCGTACGTTCCGGCGGTCCGCTGGTGGTCGCTCACGGGCGCACGGTGTTCATGCAACTGAGGGGAAGCATCAGCCTGGTCTCACAGGCGCCGGGCACGCCGGCGCAGACGCTGTGGCAGCGAACGGTGCCGTGGACCCTGCCGGTCGTGAGCGGGGCAGCGACCGGACCGATGTTCGGTGCCATGCTCGCCGAGGGGCAAAGCATCGGCTACGAGGTTTTCCGCTTCGACGAGTCCGGCACGCTGGACACCGCCTGGCGCCCGCAGCTGGATCGCAGGGCGGCGATGATGCGGCCCTCGACGGACGGCACGACGCTATGGCTGGCCGGACAGTTCAGCCACGTCGACGGCGAACGCCGCTTCGGCCTGGCCGCCTTCGACCTGCGCGGCGACGCGCTGTTCGAACACGGCTTCGACTGATGGCTGGCGACTCTCGGCGCCCTGGAGGCGGATGCCTTGGACATGGATGCCGATGGCCCGGGTACTGCCGCCAGCCTCGTCAACGGACGGGCACTCGAACGTGGTTGCCAGTCCGCCTTTGATGCGTCGGTGCAGTTCGCGCCGACCTCCTGCGCAATCGTACCGGGTGCTGCGTGACCACGGACCGTGGTTACCGTCCCAGTTCCATGGCCGGCACCGGCACCCTGATCGGAGAACAGTAGGGCAAGAATGCACTGGCGGGTTGGCGGCACTGCCGCTGGAACTTGGGCGACCAGGATTCCCGCTCCACGGCGCGGCATCCGCGCAGCCTCCGCCCGCAATCTGCGAAGCCGGCCAGGCCGCTGCACATGGAATCCCGCGGCATCCATGGGGTCGCCAGCCTCGACCATGGAGGGGCCTCCGGCCTCTGCGGTTCCAGCCCGGGGGGCCGGGCTCCTCGCTGCCGCCGACACCCCGGCTGAACGGTGCGCCCGCCCCGGCTATCCGCGCTGACGCGAGGCGGTCATGATCGTCGCTGTCCCACCGGGCTGGATCATGCGCCGTCGCCGTCCTGCAGCAAGCATCTGTGCCGGCCTGCTGGTCGCCCTGGCGGCCTGGTCGCCCCTGCAGGCGCGCACGGTCTACCGGTGCGTGCTGGACGGCACGGTCAGCCTGGCCACCGCGCCCGATCCCGGTGCGCAATGCGAGGCGCACGAACTGGACGACGACGATCCCAATCCGCCGGCCCTGTGGGGCGCGCTGGGCGAGTTCCGCGGCGCGCTGTTCGTACGCGAAGAGGCCGGACGCAAGGTCTACAGCACGCGGCCCATGGACGGCGCCGAGCGCGTGCTGGACTTCCATGCCCGCACCGCACCCGGCATCGATGCGCATCCCGGCCTGGGCATCGTCGGGCCGGCGCAGCTCGACCGCTTCGATGCCGAGTTTCGCGCGGCCGCCCGCGCCTATCGCCTGGACGAGGCCTGGTTGCGGGCCATCGCCCACGCCGAGAGTGCCTTCGACCCGCTGGCGGTTTCGGAGAAGGGGGCCCTCGGAGTGATGCAGCTGATGCCCGAGGTCGTTCGCGAGTACGGCATCGACGACCCCTTCGACCCGGCCGCGTCGATCGATGCAGGTGCCCGCCACCTGCGCTTCCTCACCGACCGCCTGGACGGCGACCTCGACCGGATCGCCGCCGCCTACAACGCCGGGATCGGCGCCGTCGCCCTGCATGGCGGCATCCCGCCGTATCCGGAAACACGGTTGTACGTGGCGAGGGTGCATGTCCTGCATGCCCGCTACCGGGCCGCCCTGGGTCTTCCGGCGCCGGCGTCCGCCCTGCGCGCGGCCGGCCCCCAATCGCCCTGAGCCTGCGCGGCGTCCCGGCCCATCCCGGGCGTTGGGCTTCACGGCCCGTGTCCGGGTGCCTTGGCGGCATCGCCTGGCAGCAGGCGCAGCCTGGCAGGACGCGGTCGGGGACGACGGGTCAGGGGCCGGCAGAAGCGGTCCGCGCGTGGTTCCTGTCCCGTGCCGCGGATGGGCCGCCCGCCTCAGCAAGAGGCCCCTGCTGCCGGCGCCTCGCCGCACAGCATGTCGCGGGTGTCGGCCACCAGCCTTGCCGCCCGTTCGCTGCCCTCGGGCAGGGCGGCCAGGGCGGCTTCGGCCTGGGCGAGGCGGGCATGCGCCTCGCCGGCCTTGTCGCCGCGTGCCAGGGCCTGCGCAAGCACGGCCAGGGCCATGACCTGCTCCTGGGCCGGCTGCGCGAACAGGCGGTCGGCCATGGCGACCGCTTCCCCGGCGTGTGCCAGCGCGTCGCCCGGCCGGTCCATGGCCAGGCTCTGCCGGGCCAGGTTGACCAGGCCGAACACCACGACCGGATGGTCGCCCTCGTAGACCTGGCGGCGCATCGCCACCGAGCGCTCCAGCAGGTCCAGGGCCGCGGCCTGGTCGCCGCGGTCGCGCGCCAGCAGGGCGCGGTTGTTGAGCAGGATGGCGATGTCGCGGCTGCCGTCCGGGAACTCGCCGGCCAGCAGGGTGGCGGCGCGCGCGTACAGGCGGTCGGCCTCGTCGAGGCGCTCCAGGCCGTGCAGGGCCTGGGCCAGGTTGGCGATCATGTTGGCGTGCTCGTGGACGGTGACCTCGACGCCCTGGCGCTCGACGACGGCCAGGGCCTGTTCCACGTTGTCGCGCGCCTGCTCGTAGGCGGCGCGATTGAGCAGCAGCACGGCCAGGTCGTTGCGCGCCACCGCATGCAGGGGGCTGCGCAGCCGGCCGGCGGCGCGCAGCCGGTCGAGGATGTCCGCGAAGGCGGCCTCCGCCTCGCTGCTGCGGCCTTCGTACTCGTGCAGCCAGGCCAGCGCATGGAGCAGTTGCAGGGTGCGCGGGTGGTCCTCGCCGAGCGCCGCGCGGGCCTGGGCATGGCCGGTTTCCAGTTGCTGCCGGGCCGCCTCCAGGCGGTGCCGGCTGAGCATGCTGTAGCCGATCGCGTGGCGGATCCCGGCGGCCAGCGCCGGCCGGTCGTCGAAGCGCGCGCCGACCTGGGCGGCGGCCTCGTCCAGGGCCTGGGCCAGGGTGGTCTCCTCGCTGGTGTTGCCGGGATCGGCGCGGGCCAGGATGTCGAGCAGGAACTGGTTGATGCCCTCGGCGTCGGCGGCGGCGCGCGCGGCCTGGCGGGCCTGGTGCAGGGCCAGCGCCGCCGCGCCCAGCACGGCGGCCAGGGCCAGGGCGGCGCTGGCGCTGGCCAGGCGGTGCCGGCGCAGGAAGCGCGACAGGCGATAGCCGCGGCTGTCGGGATGGGCGCCGACCGGACGGCCGTCCAGCCAGCGGCGCAGGTCGTCGGCCAGTTCCCGTGCCGAGCCGTAGCGGCGTTCGGCTTCCCGGTGCAGGGCCTTGGCGGCGATCCGCTCCAGGTCGTTGTCGAAGCCGCCGCGCCGGCCCCGGCGGTCCGCGTCCGGTCCGGCGCGCGCCAGCCCGCACGCCAGGCTCGGCGCGGCCTGCTCGCCGACCTGCCGTTCCGCCTGGGCGGGACTGAGGCCGGCGAGGTCGTGCGGCAGCACGCCGGTGGCCAGCTCGTACAGGATCACGCCCAGCGCGTAGACATCGGCGCGGGTGGTGATCGCCTCCCCCCGGAGCTGTTCGGGGCTGGCATAGCCCGGCGTCATCGCCTGCAGGGCGGTGGCTTCGGGGCGGGCATCGGGGCGCGCCGGGTCGAGCAGCTTGGCGACGCCGAAGTCGAGCAGGCGCGGCTGGCCGTCGTCGTCGACCAGGATGTTGGCGGGCTTGAGGTCGCGGTGCACCACCAGGTGCCGGTGCGCGGCCTCGACCGCCTCGCAGACCCGGCACAGCAGGCGCACGCGCGCGCGCAGGTCCAGGCCCCGGGTTTCGCACCAGCGCGTCAGCGGCAGACCGTCGACGAACTCCATGACCAGGTAGGGCACGCCGTCGCCGGTGCTGCCGGCATCCAGGATGCGCGCGATGCCGGGGTGCTGGAGCTGGGCGAGGATGTCGCGCTCGGCGGCGAAGCGCGCCACCAGGGCCGCGCGCAGCGCGTCGCGCCCGGCCAGGTAGGCCGGCTGCACCAGCTTCACCGCGACGTCCTGGCGGTAGGCGCCGTCGGCGCGCCGGGCGCGGTAGACCACGCCCATGCCGCCGGCCTCGAGCAGGGCGGTGAGCTGCCAGGGGCCGAGCCGCTCGCCGACCGCCGGCAGTTGCGGCAGGGACGGCGCGCCCGGCGTGGCCGGCGACAGCAGGAAGTCCCCGGCCTGCCGGTCGCGCGCCAGCAGGCGTGCCAGGCGCTGCCGCACGCCGGCCTCGACCGGCAGACCCGCCAGCCAGGCGTCGCGCGCGCCGGCCGGCAGGGCCTGGCCTTCGGCGAGCAGGTCCAGCACCTGGCGTTCGGCCTCGGTGTCCATCGCGATTCAGCCCGCCAGCGCGTCGTAAAGCCAGGTGCGCGCCGCCTGCCAGTGCCGCTTCACGGTGGCCGGCGACATCGCCATGGCGGCGGCGGTCTCCTCGATGGTGAGCCCGGCGAAATAGCGCAGCTCGACGATCCTGCCCTTGTCGGCGTCGAGGGCCTCCAGGCGCGCCAGGGCGTCGTCCAGGGCCTCCAGGTCCAGCGCCGGCAGCTCGCCGGCGATATCGAGCTGGGTCAGCGACAGCCGTTCGCCGCCGTCGCGTTTGGCGGCGTTGCGGCGACGCGCGTGGTCGACCAGGATCTCGCGCATCAGGCGCGCCGCGACCCGCACGAAGTGGCCGTGGCCCTGCCAGTCGATGCGGGCGACGCCGCCCAGGCGCAGGAAGACCTCGTTGACCAGGGCGGTCGGCTGCAGGGTGTGGCCGCTGCGCTCGCCGGCGAGCTGGCGCACCGCGGCGGCGCGCAGCTCCGGATAGACGGCCTCGATCAGCCGGTCGCGGGCGCCCTGGTCGCCGGCGCGCCAGGCCTCGAGCAAGCGGGTCGCCTGGTCGTGCATGGCGCCCAGTCTAGCCGCGTGGCCGGAGACGCCCAATCCGGCAGACGCGCCGTCCGGACCGGCGGCAGCCGGTGCCGCGTCCGGCGCTCAGCCCTCGAAGCCGTTGCCGAACACGGCGTCGACCACGGCCCCGAACTCGCAGGCGCCGAAGGCGCAGGGCTTGGGCGAGCCCGGGCTGGCGACCGGCCGGCCGCCGCCGCGCAGGTCGATGGCCGGCGGCACCACGCCGCCGCCGGCCGTGCAGCGGTCGCGCGCCTGCGCCCCCGGCTGCAGGCGGCCATCGCCCTGGCCGGGATCGGGGAACAGCGGGTGGGCGGTCCGCCGGATGGTGCGTGGCGCCAGGTTGGCCAGGCCGTGGCCGCCACCGACCCGCAGGTCGTGCAGGTCCACCGCCACGCCGCTGCCCGGCGGATCGAGGGCCCTGCCCGGCTGGAACACGATTTCGCAGCGCGAGTTCACGGCTCGAAGTCGTGCGCGAAGATCAGGTCGTTGCTCTCGGCATCCAGGGTGATGCCGTCGAACCAGCCGGTCACCGCCGGCGGGAAGGTGATCCCGTTGTCGACCACCACCAGGGCGACGGTCAGCGAGCTGGTGTGGGTCCAGTCGGCGTCGGAGACGACGATCTGCGCCGGCACCGTCGGTCGCACCCAGCTCGTGCTGGTGGTCAGGAAATGGTCGCCCGAGGCGACCGGCGGGCCGGCATTGCAGGCCTCGCCGCCGTCGTGCCGGAGCTGCCAGTGCAGCAGCACGCTGTCGCGGGTGGCGATGGCGCCGGCGGAACGGCCCCAGCCGTTGAGCAGGTAACGGCCCGGCCCGGGCAGGTGGATGCACTGGCTGCGGGCGGTCACCCGCGGCTGCGCGATGTTGCTCTGGCTGACCTGGATGGATCCGGAACCGGCGCCGCCCACGCTGTTCTGCGCCGAAGTCCACGTCGATGCGCCGGCGGTCGCCTCCGGCCACAGCGCCAGGTCGCCGGCCTCGTCGAAGTCGCCGAACAGCACCAGCGGCTGCAGCGCCGGCCGCTCGAAAGCGCCCAGGTCGGCCGAGCCCATCAGGTTGGGGACGATCGCCAGGTCGATGCCGCGCTGGGTCCCGACCAGGTCCGGGCCGCCGCCGGTAGCGGCGAAGTCGACCGCCGGGGACGCGGCGCGCAGGCGGTAGTCGCCGCGTGCCGGATCGACGAACCGTGGCGGGGCCTCGATCACCAGGGGCGAGTTGCCGCCATCGAGCGAGTTGCGCTCATGGGTCAGCACGTTCTCGACGAAGCGGGTGCCGCCGGCGTGGACCAGGGACGTCTTGCCCGGCTGCCAGAGCACCGAGCGCTGCATGCGGAACCGGCCATTGGCGTTGACGACGCTGGCCGCGCCCACCAGGTTGCCGGCGAAGGTGCTGCTCTCCAGCAGCAGGTCGGTGTCATCGGTGACCCGGATCAGTTCCTGGCTCAGCGTGTTGCCGGACCACAGGGTGTTGAGGACCTCGACCTCGGTGTCGCTGCCGACCGCGCGCAGCACCCGTCCGCCGCGGTTGCCGGAGAGCTCGGTGCGTTCGATGAACAGACCGTTGTCCTCGCCCACCACCAGCACGGCGCCCCCGGTGGGCTGGCCGTTGGCGTTCTGGTCCTGGTTGCCGGTGACGTGGGAGCACGGACGTCCGGCGGGGCAGCCCAGCGGCGCCACCGACGGCGCGCAGAGGAAGCCGGAGCGGTTGATGCTGAGGCTGGCGGCCGCGCGGAACACGGTGTTGTCCGAGGTCTGCACGAAGGCCGCCGAGCCGTCCGGCGCCGCATTGTCGAGCAGGCTGGCGTTCCTCAGGCTGGCCCGGCCGAAATAGCCGCCGGTGGCGGTGCCGAACTCGCCACGCGCCCAGACGTAGATGCCGCCACCGGCGACGCTGGCGAAATTGTCGCGGATGGCGGTCTGCCGGCTGGCGTCGGTGCTGTACAGGCCCAGCTCGGCCGTGCGCGCGGTGCCGTTGGCGCCGATCACCGAGACGCCGCCGCCGTAGCGCGCCTGGTTTCCGTAGATCGGACCGGCGCCACCGACGCCCGGGCTTCCGATGTTCGCGCAGCTCTGGCGGTCGCCGCCGACGATCTGCAGGCCGCCGCCGTAGCCGCCGTCGCCGCCGGTGCCCAGCGCCTCGTTGAAGGCGATCCAGCTGTCCGGGGCGTTCATGGTCAGTTTCCCGCCGTCCAGGTAGATGCCGCCGCCGGAGTAGAGTGCGGTGTTGACCTGGATCAGCACGTTGCCGGAGATCAGCAGCTCGGCATCCGGACCCAGGCCCTCGGCATAGATGCCGCCGCCGTAGTGGGCGGTGTTGTTGCTGATCGTGCTCTCGATGAGCTCGAGCAGGCCGTTGCCCCGGAAGTGGATGCCGCCGCCGTAGTTGGCGCCGGAGGCCAGGGCATCGCCGCCGCGCACGGTCAGGTGGCGCAGCTTGACGATGCCGCCGGTGCCGGCGGTGATCCGCAGCACCGGCGCGAAGGCGCCGCCGGCGCCGTCCAGGACCGTGTGGGTGTTGTCGGTGGCGGCCTGCGTGCAGGTCGCGAAGCCGCCGACGATGTTGAGGTGCTGGCTGGTGTTGACCACCAGCGCCTGCTGGCCCCAGGTCGCGCTGCGGGTGATCCGGATGGTGTCGGGCCCGGGACTGGCCTCGGCGGCGTTGATGGCGGCCTGGATGCTGGTGTGGTCGCAGCCGCTGCCGGCGGCGCCGACGGTCAGGATGGCGGCAGCCAGATCGGCGCTGGCCGCGGCCAGCAGCAGGACCAGGAGGGGAAAGCGGCAGGTGGACATCGCGGGTACTCGCGCTCTGGCCGGTATTGGCAGGTCGATGAACGCCGTTACCGCCGCTCCTGCGACATGCGGGGCGCAGGGCCGGGCCGAGGCCCTGTCGCGTGCCAGGGAGCGGCAGTCCATGCCCAGCCAGGGCAACGGGCCGGGGCACCGGACCTGCGACGGCACGCCACGTCGCTCCTCCCCGGCGTGCGGGGCAGGGGCGGGGAGAGGGCAGGCCGGCAGCGCCCTGCGACCCGGCGCTGCGCGAAGCCGCCATCGCGTGCCGATCCGGTGGCGGTCAGTCCTCGCTTGCGGCCAGCGCCTGCCGCAGCCGCAACGTCACGATGCCGGGCAGGGGTCGCTGCAGGGCCTGCCTGGCCTCGTCCCGCAACGCCGCGCAGTCGGCGGCGCGGTTGCGGCACGCCGCCTCGACCAGCAGGCCGAAGCGTTCCCAGTACGGCCGTGGCGGCAGTCCCCTGGCGGCGGCGATCTCCGCCAGGCTGTCGCGCAGCTCGGCCTCGGCCTGGACGCTGTCGCCGAGGCCGAGCAGGGCGTGGGCACGCTCGGCCCTGGCCATGGCGAGGGCCGGTGCCGCCGTGTCCGCCAGCGTGCGATAGATCCCGATGCCGCGGTCGTGGGCCCGCAGGGCCTCGCGGTTACGCCCCAGCGCCGAGAGCGTCGCCGCCATGCCGGACCACGCCGCGGCGATCCGCTCGGCACGGTCCGGAAAGCGTTCCTGCAGTTGCGCCATCACGCCCTCCTGGATCGACAGGGCCGCAGCCGCCCGCCCGGATTCCCGCAGGGCATAGGCATGGAACAGGTCGGCGAGCAGCGGTTGCAGGCCGGCCCCGTCGGGCAGTCCCCGATACGCCGCCGCGGCGCTCGCATACAGTCGCGCCGACTCCTCGAAGCGGGCATCGGTGTAGGCGCTGCTGGCGGCGTCCATCATCGCCAGCACGGTGTCGCGATGGTCATCGCCGTAGAGGAGGCGGGCCTGGCCGAGGAATTCCGCGTTGAGCTCGGCCGCCCTGGACGAACGCCCGGCATACGCGGACATCCGCGACAGCCGGCGCAGGGCCAGCAGAGTGGACTGCGTCGGTCGCGGGTCGATGCGCTGGCGCGCCGCATGGGCCCGTTCGGCCAGCGCCAGGCCGCGTTCGAAGTCGCTGCCCTGGGCGTAGGCCCAGGCCAGGTTGGAGGCCAGGTCGAGGGTCAGCGCGTGGTCCTCGCCGAGCCGCTGCCGGCGCGCCGCCCAGGCGCGTTCCAGCGGCGGGATGGCCCGCGTGTCCTGGCCGAGATTGGTGTGGATGATGCCCTGGTTCTTCCAGACATCCTCGCAGACCGGTTGTCCGGTCTGCGCGGCAGTGCACAGCGCGTCCGCTTCCGCCAGCACCGCCAGGGCCTCGTGCGGCCGGTCCAGGTAGCTGTAGGTACTGCTCAGTGCGTGCAGCGCCTCCACCAGGGGCGCGCTGCCCGCGGCGCGCCGGCGCAGCACCGCGGTCGCCGCCAACTGCCGCTGCAGCGCCTGGTCATGGCGCGGCGGATTGCCCAGGTTGAGGAACTCGCCGCTGCTCGCCAGGGCGCGGGCGGTGTCGACGTCGTCGTCGCCGAGCGCCTGCCGTCGCCGGTCATGCGCGCTTTCGGCCAGCGCCAGGGCCTGGGCATAGTCGCCGGCCCGCCCGGCGACCCGCGCCAGCGAAAGCTCGATGCTGGCCAGCACCAGGGGCCTGCCGGCGAGGTCGCCGACCGCGCGGCGGGCCGCATCGGCGACCAGTTTCGGACGGTCGAGGTCGCCCGCCGGTTCGCTGCCGGGCGCCAGCACGTCCAGCAGGCTGTCCAGGTAGGTGAACTGCGCCTGCAGCGCCTCCGCCGATGCCTGCGCCTGCGCCGCTGCGGCGTTGGCACGGGTCGCTTCCATCCGGGCGATGCGCGACTGCCAGGTCGCCATGGCCAGGCTGGCCAGGACCGCCAGCATCAGCGCGGTGGTCAGGGCGACGCCGCCCCGGTGCCGCTGCACGAACTTGCGGGTCCGGTACCAGCGCGAGGGCGGATGCGCGCGAACCGGCTGGTTGTCCAGGTGGCGGTCGATGTCGTCGGCCAGGTCGGCGCCGCTCGCGTACCGTCGTGCCGGCTCCTCGGCCAGCGCCTTCATCAGGATGGTGTCGAGGTCGCCGCGCAGGGCGGTGCGCAGGGCCGGTCGCGGGGCCGGCAGCGCCCACAGGTCGGTGGCCAGCTCGGCGACCCGCGCCGAGGGGCGCGGCACCGGCTGCCCGGCCGGCCGCTCGCCGAGCAGCAGCTCGTGCATGACCACGCCCAGCGCATAGACGTCGGTGGCGGTGGAGATCGCCGCCCCGGTGTACTGCTCGGGCGCGGCATAGCCCGGGGTCAGCGGCGCGTAGCCGGTGCGGGTGGCGTCCTCGGCGGCCTGGCCCTCGTCGAGCAGCTTGGCGATGCCGAAGTCGAGCAGCTTCACCCGTCCCTGGTCGTCGACAAGGATGTTGGAGGGCTTGAGGTCGCGATGCACGATCAGCGCCCGGTGCGCGGCGGCCACCGCCCGGCAGACCACCGAGACCAGGCGCAGGCGCTCGCGGACGCCGAGCTGGTGGCGGGCCGCGTAGTCGGTCACCGGCACGCCGTCGACGTATTCCATGGCCAGGTAGGGATGGCCGTCCGCGGTGACGCCGCCGTCGATCAGGTGCGCGATGTTCGGATGCGAGAGCGAGGCCAGCGCCCGGTGCTCGCGGCGGAACAGGCGCTCGGCCTCCGGAGAGTACAGGCCGCGGTGCAGCAGCTTCAGGGCGACCTGCTGGTGCCCGCCGTGCAGGTCGCGGACGGCGCGGAACACGGTGCTGGAGCCGCCCTGGCCAAGCACCCCGCACAGTTCGAAGGCGTCGATCCGCTGGCCGGGCGACCAGGCGGGCGGGGGCGGGGATTCGCCGATGTCCTCGGCCAGCCGCAACGCCGGGCGCGCGCTCAGCGTCGCGCCGGCATCCAGCGCGGCCTCGGCTGCGAGCAGGCGGTCCAGGCGTGCGCGCAGGTCCGGGTCGGCGCAGTGCCGGTCCAGGAACGCGGCGCGTTGCCCGGCCGGCAGCGCCAGCGCCCGGTCGAACAGGGAGCGCAGGGTGGTCCCGGGCGGCGCGCCGGGGTCGTCGGCAGGATTCATGGCTGGACCGGTCAACGCCGCCAGGGACCGGACTGCGCCATCAGCCGGCGTCCTGGTCGAGGTCCGCCTTCAGGTGGGCGCGCGCGAAGCGCCAGTCGCGGTCGACGGTGCGCCGCGACACGCCCAGGGCGGCGGCGGCCTGCTCCAGGGTCAGGCCGGCGAAGTACACCAGTTCCACGACCCGGGCGGCGCGCGGGTCGGCTTCGTCCAGGCGGCGCAGGCTGGCGTCCAGGGCCAGGGCGTGTTCGGCGCTGTCGACCGCGACCTTGACGTCGATGCCGGTCAGGGTGACCCGTTGCCAGTCGCCGCCGGCGCGCAGGCGCAGGCGGTCGCGGGCGCGGTCGGCGAGCAGGTGGCGCATCGCCCGTGCCGCGTAGGTGAAGAACTGCGCGGGATGGCCGAAACGCGGGCCGTCGGTACCATTCATGCGCAGGTACAGCTCGTGGACCAGGGCGGTGGTGTCCAGGGTGCCGCGCGGGCCGGCCGCCAGGCGGCGGCCGGCCATCGCCTTCAGGCGATCGTAGACCGCGGTGAACAGCGCATCCGGGCCGGCCCCGTCCAGGGCGTCGGCCGCATCATCCGGTCCAGACGGCAGCGTTCCGGTCATGTCCACCCCCGGCCGCCAGTCTAGCGCCGGTCGCATACCCGCCGCGCCAGCGGCCTCTGCGCCCCGCCCCGCAAGGCCTGGCGGGCCTGCGCGGGCCGGTCCGGCGCTCTACCATGCCGCCATGACCGGCCCGCACCGCCCCTACGACAAGGCCGCCGGCGGCCTGGACGCGCTGCGCAGTTCGCTGAAGGCGCTGCGCGAGCAGGGCATCGTCGGCAAAGGCGCGCGCACCCTGGCGCGGGTCAACCAGCCCGAGGGCTTCGACTGCCCGGGCTGCGCCTGGCCGGACCGCAATCCGCACTCCAGCTTCGAGTTCTGCGAGAACGGGGTGAAGGCGGTCGCCGCCGAGGCCACCGCGCGCCGTGCCGACCCGGAGTTCTTCGCCCGGCACCCGCTGGCCGAGCTGGCCGGCTGGGACGATTTTTCCCTGGAGGCGGCCGGCCGGCTGACCCACCCGATGGCCTGGGACGCGGCCAGCGACCGCTACCTGCCGGTGTCCTGGCAACAGGCCTTCGAGACCATTGGCGGCGTCCTGCGCGGCCTCGACCACCCCGACCAGGCCGCCTTCTACACCTCCGGGCGCACCTCCAACGAGGCCGCCTTCCTGTACCAGCTTTTCGTGCGCGAGTTCGGCACCAACAACCTGCCGGACTGCTCGAACATGTGCCACGAGCCGACCAGCCTGGCCCTGCCCGAGGTGATCGGGGTCGGCAAGGGCACGGTGACCCTGGCCGACTTCGAGCGCGCCGGGGCGATCTTCATCTTCGGCCAGAACCCCGGCAGCAACCATCCGCGCATGCTCGGCGAGCTGCGCCAGGCGGCGCGCCGCGGCTGCCGCATCGTCGTGTTCAATCCCCTGCGCGAGCGCGGCCTGGAACGCTTCGCCGACCCCAAGCACCCGGTCGAGCTGGTCACCGGCCACGGCACCCGGCTGGCCTCGCACTACTACACGGTGCGGATCGGCGGCGACCTCGCCGCGATCACCGGCCTGGCGCGCGCGGTGCTCGCGGCCGGCGCCATCGACCAGGCCTTCATCGCCGCGCACTGCGCGGGCTTCGAGGCGTTCCGCGACGCCGTGCTGGCGACGCCCTGGGCGGCGATCGAGGCCGGCAGCGGGCTGACCCGCGCGCAGCTCGAGGAGGCCGCCGGCGTCTACATCGACAGCCCGGCGACGATCGCCTGCTGGGGCATGGGCCTGACCCAGCACCCGCGGGCGGTGGCGACCATCCAGACGCTGGCCGCGCTGCTGCTGCTGCGCGGCAACATCGGCCGGCCCGGGGCCGGGGCATGTCCGGTACGCGGCCACTCCAACGTCCAGGGCGACCGCACCATGGGCATCTGGGAGCGGCCGCCGCCGGCCTTCCTGGACCGGCTGGGCGCCGAGTTCGGCTTCGAGCCGCCGCGCGCGCCCGGCCTGGACACGGTCGGCGCCATCGAGGCCATGCACGCCGGCCGGGTCCGGGCCTTCATCGCGATGGGCGGCAACTTCGCCGCCGCCACGCCGGACAGCGAATTCACCCACGCGGCGCTGCGCCGCTGCGCGCTGACCGTGCATGTCGCCACCCGCCTGAACCGCTCGCACCTGGTGCACGGCCAGGCGGCCCTGCTGCTGCCCTGCCTGGGCCGCACCGAGCTGGACCAGGTCGAAGGCCGCCGCCAGGCGGTCAGCGTCGAGGACTCGATGAGCATGGTCCACCTGTCCTCGGGCATGAACGCGCCGGCCTCGCCGCACCTGCTGTCGGAACCGGCGATCGTCGCCGGCATCGCGCGCGCGACCCTGCCCGGCAGCGCCACGCCCTGGCAGGCGCTGGCCGCCGACTACGACGCCCTGCGCGAACGCATCGCCCGGGTGGTCGAGGGCTTCGAGGATTTCAACGCGCGGGTGCGGGTGCCGGGCGGCTTCCACCTGCGCAACCCGGCGCGCGAGCGCGAGTGGCGCACGCCGGGCGGCCGCGCCCGCTTCATCCACCACGCCCTGCAGGGCGAGGGCGCCGCGGCCGGCGGCGACCTGCTGACCCTGACCACGGTGCGCAGCCACGACCAGTACAACACCACGGTGTACGGCTTCGACGACCGCTACCGCGGCATCCACGGCGAGCGCCGGGTGCTGTTCATCGGCGGCGCCGACCTGGCGCGCCTGGGCCTGGCGGCCGGGCAGCGCGTCGACATCGTCTCGGTGTGGCACGACGGCGAGCGGCGGGTGAGCGGTTTCCGCCTGGTCGAGTACGCCATCCCCGAAGGTTGCGTCGCCGCCTACTATCCGGAGACCAATCCGCTGGTGCCGCTGTCGCACCACGCGCAGGGCGCACGGACGCCGGCAAGCAAGGCGATCCCGGTGCGCCTGGAGGCGCGGCCGGCGTCATGAGCGAAGCGGCCGTGCCGCCCGCGCTGGACCGGCTGCCGGGCGAACGCCACGAGGCCGGGCGCCGCAGTGCGGTGCTGGACGAGGTCGCCGTCGAGGTGCCGGTGGTGCTGGTCTACAACGGCCACGACCATGCCGTGCTGATGGCCAGCCCGGGCGACCTGGCCGACTTCGCGCTCGGTCATTCGCTGGCCGAGGGCATCGTCGCGCATGCCGGCGAACTGGACCTGGTCGATGTCCGCGCCAGCGCCTCCGGCATCGCCGTGCAGATGGCGATCCCGCCGGCGCGCTTCCGGGCCCTGGCCGGCCGCACCCGCGCGCTGACCGCGCCGGTCGGCTGCGGCCTGTGCGGGGCCGCCTCGCTGGCCGCGGCGATCCGGCCGACGCCGGTCGTGCCGCCCGGCCCGGTGCCGGCCGCCGCCGAGGTCGCGGCCGCATTCGCCGCCCTGCCGCCCCTGCAGGTGCTCAACGCCCGCTGCGGCGGCCTGCATGCCGCCGCCGTCGTCCATGCCGGCGGCCTGCTGGTGCGCGAGGACGTCGGCCGCCACAACGCCCTGGACAAGGTGATCGGCGCCCGGGCGCGCGCCGACCTGGGGGGCGGCTTCGCCCTGGTCACCTCGCGCGCCTCGCACGAGCTGGTCCACAAGGCCGCCAGCGCCGGCCTGTCGGCGCTGGCGGCGATCTCGGCACCGACCACCCTGGCGGTCCATCTGGCCAGGGAGGCCGGACTGGCGCTGTTCGCCTTCGCCCGCGGCGGCGCGGTCACCGTGTACAGCACGGGCGGGGGTGCCGGCGCGGCGGATCCGGCAGGCGCGGCCTGAGCCGCCGCCGGCGCCTGCCCGAAATCCGCCACCTGCCGCCCGCGGCCTGCCCGGGCGGACCGCCAGGCTGCCGCTCCCGACCCTCACCGGATGACCCTGATGGCCCGACTGCCCGCCCTTGCCTCCCTGGCCCTCGCGACGCTCGCCCTCGTCCCCGGGATCGCCTCGGCCGCCCCGCCGGTGGCGCCCGCGCCGGACGCGGTGGACTGCGGTCCCTGTGCGGCCTGGAACGCGCCGCAGGCGCCGTTCCGGATCCACGGCGACACCTGGTACGTCGGCCCGCGCGGCCTGAGCGTGCTGCTGATCGACACCGGCGCCGGCCTGGTCCTGCTCGACGGCGCCCTGCCGCAGTCGGCGCCGCAGGTGCTGGACAACCTGCGCGCCCTGGGCTTCGATCCCGCGCAGGTGCGCTGGATCGTCAATTCCCACGCCCACTTCGACCACGCCGGCGGGATCGCCGCGCTGGCCGCGGCGACCGGCGCGCGGGTCGCGGCCAGCCCGGCCGGCGCCCGCGCCCTGGCGCTGGGCGATGCCGTGCCCGGCGACCCGCAGGCGGACCCGGCCGGCAGCATGCGCTTCCCGGCGGTCGCGGCCGTGCACGGGGTCGGCGACGGCGAGTCGATCCGGCTCGGGCGGTTGCGCCTGACCGCCCACCACACGCCCGGGCACACGCCCGGCGGCACCACCTGGAGCTGGCGCAGCTGCGAGGGCGCGACCTGCCTGGACATCGTCTACGCCGACAGCCTGACCGCGGTCTCGGCGCCGGATTTCCGGTTCGGTGCCGACCGGACCGCGCTGGCGGCGTTCCGCGCCAGCATCGACAAGGTCGCCGGACTGCCCTGCGACGTGCTGGTCACCGCGCATCCGGAGGTCGCCGACCTGTTCGACCGTCACGCGCGTGGCGAGCTGGCCGATCCGGCGGCGTGCCGGCGCCTGGGCGAGCGATCGGGCAGGGCGCTCGAGGCGCGGCTGCAGCGCGAGGCGGCCGACTGACCCGGCTGCCCGCGGTTCCCGGGCGAGGGACGTGCGATGCAGCGTGACAGCGGCCTGCCGGCCCGGCACGCTGGCAGGCCCCGTTGCCAGGGAACCGCGCCATGATCGCCGTCCGCCCCGTCGTCCCGCTTGCCCTCCTGCTCTCCTGCGGTGTCGCCGCCGCCGAGCTCACCGTGTTCCGCGGCGTCGACGTGCTGCCGATGGATCGCGACACCGTGCTGCGCGACCACACCGTGGTGGTGCGCGGTGAGGTCATCGAGGCGGTCGGACCGCGCCGGCGGGTCGAGGTGCCCGAGGGCGCGCGCGTGGTCGAGGGCCGCGGCCTGTGGCTGATGCCCGGCCTCGCCGAGGCGCACGGCCACCTGCAGCCGCTCGACCATCCCGACCTGCAGCCGACCCTCGACCTGTTCCTGGCCCATGGCGTCACCACCGTGCGTGGCCTGCTCGGCGAGACCGGGCAGCTGGTGCTGCGCCAGCAGCTGCAGGACGGCGAGCGCGACGGCCCGCGCGTGGTGCTGGCCGGGCCGTCGCTCAACGGCAACAGCGTCACCGACCCGGAACAGGCCGCCGCGTTGGTCGGGGAGATCCACCAGGCCGGCTTCGACCTGCTCAAGATCCACCCCGGCCTGGACATCCCGCGCTTCGATGCGGTGATGGCCGCGGCGCGCGCGCACGGCATGCCGGTGGTCGGCCACGTGCCCGAGGCGGTCGGGCTGATGCACGCGCTGGACCGCCGCATGGCCGGCATCGAGCACATGGACGACTACGTGCGCGCCCTGGTCCCGGACGACCACCGGGCGCGCACCGCCAGTCCCGGTTTCTTCGGACTGCTGGCCGTCGAGGCCGCCGATCCGGACCGGATTCCGGTGCTGGTGGAAGCCACCCGTGCCGCCGGCACGGCGATCTCGCCGACCGAGACCCTGATGCGCTGGATGCTGGGCGGCGAGGACGTCGATGACCTGCTGGCGCGGCCGGAGATGGTCTACGTGCCCGGTGAAGTGCAGGCGCGCTGGCGCAGCCAGCGCGGCCAGATCCAGTCCGGGCCGGGCTTCAGCCGCGCGCGCGCCGACCGCTTCCTGGACCTGCGCCGGCAGCTGCTGAAGGCCCTGCACGACGGCGGCGTGCCGATCGTGCTGGGTTCGGACGCCCCGCAGTGGTTCAACGTGCCCGGCGTCTCGGCCCACCGCGAACTGGCGCTGATGGTCGAGGCGGGCCTGACGCCCTGGCAGGCCCTGCGCACCGGCACGGTCGCGGCGGCGGCGCACCTGGGTGCTGCCGGCGAGCGCGGCGCGGTGGCCGCCGGGCAGGCCGCCGACCTGGTCCTGCTCGATGCCGACCCGCGCCGGCGGATCGGCCGGGTCGACCACATCCGGGGCGTGATGGTGGCCGGCCGCTGGCACGACCGCGCCGACCTCGACGCCCGTCTGGCGGCCCTGCGCGCGCGGGCCGCGGCGCTGCCCTGATGTGCGGGCGCTACAGCCGGGCGGTCGGCTGGGACCAGGTCCGGGCGTTCTCGCAGCCGCTGGCGATCGCCGCGCCCGGGGACGATCCGGAGCCGGCCTGGAACATCGCCCCCACGCAGTCGTCCTGGGTCCTGGTCGCCGGCCCGGGCGGCAGCGGCGCCGTCGCCCGGCAGATGCGCTGGGGCCTGGTGCCGGCCTGGGCGAAGACGATCGGCACCGGCTACAGCACCATCAACGCGCGCGTCGAGAGCGCCGCGGTCAAGCCCGCGTATCGCGGACCGTGGCGCCACCGGCGTTGCCTGGTGCCGGCCTCGGGCTGGTACGAGTGGCCGCGGCCGAAGCAACCGGTCCATATCCATCCGGCCGAGGGGCCGGTGGCGCTGTTCGCCGGCCTGTGGGACCACTGGCCGGGCACCCCGGACCAGCCCGGCCTGGACAGCTTCAGCATCGTCACCACCGAGGCGAGCGGCGCTCTGCGCGCCGTGCACGACCGGATGCCTTTGCTTCTGTCGCCCCCGGTGCTGGCCGACTGGCTGCATGCCGACGGCGAGGCGGCGGCCGCCATCGCCGCCGCCGCGCAGCCGCCGGCGCTGGCCTGGCATGCGGTGGCCCCGGCGGTCGGCAATGTCCGCGCCCAGGGGGCGGGCCTGGTCGCGCCCGTGCCCGACGACCCGATCAAGGCTTGAGCTCGGTTCGCGCAGGTCGCCCGCGCGCAGGGCCGCGACGCGGTTTATCCGCTGCCGCCAGCCGGGCTAGACTTCCGGCGGCCGAAAAGGTGAAAACGGGCGATGGCTGACACCGGCAACCTGACCGTGCTGATGCGTGCCTGGCAGGCCGGCGACGGCCAGGCACGCGAGCGCCTGAACGCCGCGGTGTACCAGGAGCTGCGCGTCATGGCGCGGCGGCGCCTGGCCGGCGAGCGCGGCGGCCACACCCTGCAACCGACCGCCCTGGTCCACGAGGCCTGGCTGCGCATGGCCGACGGCGACGCCGACTGGCGCGACCGCGCGCATTTCTTCGCGACCGCCGCCCTGCACATGCGCTCGGTGCTGGTCGACCACGCGCGCGCGCGCCTGGCCGACAAGCGCGGCGGTGGCGCCCTGCGCGTGACCCTGGATGACGGCCTGGCAGCCAGCGACGCCGATGCCGACTTCCTGGCCCTGGACCAGGCGCTGGCCGAGCTGGAATCCGAGGACGCGCGTACCGCCAAGGTGATCGAGCTGACCTATTTCGCGGGCCTCAAGCGCGACGAGATCGCGCACGTGCTCGAGGTGTCGGTGCCCACGGTCGACCGCGCCCTGCGCTTCGGCCGCGCCTGGCTGCGCCAGGCGCTGGCGGCGTGAGCAGGCTCGCGCGCCTGCAGGCGCTGTTCCACCAGGCCGCCGACCTCGACCCGGCGGCGCGCGACGCCTTCCTCGACCGGGCCTGTGCCGGCGAGCCGGAACTGCGCGCCGAACTCGAGGCCCTGCTGGCCAGCGACCAGGACGACGACGGCGCCACGCTGGCGGCGCGCGTGGTGCCGGTCGCCGAGGCCCTGGTCGCGGGTGCCGGCCACGGCGCCCCCGGCCAGCAGGTCGGCGGCTACCGCCTGCTGCGGGAGGTCGGCAGCGGCGGCATGGGCACCGTGTTCCTGGCCGAGCGCGACGACCGCGAGTTCCACCACCAGGTGGCGATCAAGCTGGTGCGGGGCTTCCCGACCTCCGAGGTGCTCGAGCGCTTCCGCCGGGAGCGCGAGCTGCTGGCGACGCTGCGCCATCCCAACATCGCCCGGTTGTTCGACGGTGGCACGACGCCGGCCGGGCAGCCCTGGCTGGCGATGGAGTACGTCGAGGGCGAACCGCTGGACGCCTGGATCGCGCGCCGCCACCCGCCCCTGCGTGAGCGCCTGCGCCTGTTCCAGGCGCTGTGCTCGGCGGTCCAGCATGCCCACCAGCAGCTCATCGTGCATCGCGACCTGAAGCCGGCCAACGTGCTGGTGCGCGGCGACGGCTCGCCGGTGCTGCTCGACTTCGGGATCGGCAAGCTGCTCGACGGCGGCACCGACGGCGCCGAACAGACCCGTCTGCAGGCGATGACGCCGGCCTACGCCAGTCCCGAGCAGTTGCGTGGCGAGCCGGCCACCACCCTGAGCGACGTGTTCGGCCTGGGCCTGGTGCTGTTCGAGCTGCTCACCGGCGTGCCGCTGCGCAAGCAGCAGGGCGACACCACCCGGCTGGCGCCCAGCCAGGTCGCCGCGGCCGGCGAGGACTGGCTGCGCGCCGACGCCCGCCTGCTGCGCGGCGACCTCGACAACATCGTGCGCAAGGCGCTGCGCGAGGAACCGCAGCGGCGCTACGCCTCGGCCGCGGCGCTGGCCGCCGACATCGAGGCCTGGTTCGCCGGCCGGCCGGTCAGCGCGGCGCCGGACGCCTGGCACTACCGGCTGCGCAAGTTCGTCGCCCGCCACCCGGTGGCGCTCGGCGCCACCGCCGCCTGCGTGATGGCGCTGGCGGCGCTCTCGCTGCGCCTGGCCCAGGAGCGCGACCGCGCCGTGGCCGCCCAGGCCCAGGCCCGCCAGGAGGCGGAGGGCGCCAACCAGGCGGCCGGCTTCCTGGTCGACCTGTTCAAGCTGGCGGCGCCGGAGACCACCCGCGGCGAGGCCCTGACCGTACGCGACCTGGTCGAGCAGGCGCGCGGCCAGCTCGAGGCGCGCAGCTTCCCGCGGCCCGACGTCAAGGCGCGGCTGCAGGTGGCCCTGGGCGACATCAACACCAGCCTGGGTCTGCCCGGGCCGAGCGTCGAACTGCTGGAGGCGGCGGTCGCCAATGCCCGCAGCGCCGGCGACGCCGGCGACCCGCGCGTGCTGGTCGCGGCGCTGCGCCACCTGGCCCGCGCCTACGAGCTGGCCGGCCGCGACGGCGACGCGGTGCCGGCGGCGCGCGAGGCCCTGGCGGGGGCGCGCGCCACGCTGCCGCCCGGCGATCCGGAGATCGGCCACGTCCTGCAGATCCTGGGCGTCGCCCTCGAGGGCGTGGGCGATGCCGCCGGTGCGCGCGAATGCTTCGAGGAGGCGCGGGCGCTGTTCGCCGGGGCCGGCGACGGCCACCGGGCCGAACTTGCGGCCACCCTGCACAACCTGGGCTGGCTGGAGGGCCGCCACGGCGACCCGGCCCGGTCGAAGGCGCTGCTGGAGCAGTCCCTGGCGATCAAGCGCGAGGTCAACACCCTGGTCCATCCGTCGACCTTCAACACCCTTCAGCTGCTTGGCGCCAGCGCGGCGCGCGCCGGCGACCACGAGGCCGCGGCCGCGCGGCTGACCGAACTGCTGGCGGCGCAGCGGCAACTGTTGGGCGAGCCTTCGGTGCGGGTCGCCCAGACCCTCAACGAGCTGGCCTCCGCACGCCAGGACGGTGGCGACTTCGCGGCCGCGGAAGCGCACTACCGGGAGGCGCTGGCGCAGCGCCGGGCGCTGGCACCGGACGGCAGCGTCGACGAGGCCATCGTGCTGAACAACCTGGCCAGCCTGCTCGAGGATGCCGGACGACTGGCGCAGGCCGAGGCGATGTCGCGTCGGGCGCTGGCGATGCGCATCGCGCATGGCGCCCAGGCCATGGCGATCGCCCGCAACCGCCACAACCTGGCGCGCATCCTGCTGGCGGCGGGCCGCGCCGAGGCGGCAAGGCCGGAGGCGCAGGCCGCGGCGCAGGTGCGCGCGACCCTGCCAGACGACCACCCCGAGCGCCTGGACTCGGAGATCCTGCTGGCCCGACTCGACCTCGTCGGCGGCGATGCCGCGGCGGCGACGCGGCGCCTCGAGGCGGTGGCCGACCGGCAACCGCCGGCACCGGTCCGGGTCCGCCTCGCGCAGGCGCAGGCGGAGCTGGCGCTGCTGCGCAACGACCCCCGGGCGGCAGGCCAGGCCTGGGACGAGGCGCAGGCGCTGCTGGCGTCGCTGCTGCCGCCAGGTCACCCGCGCCTGGACCGGCTGGCGCAGGCGCGGGCGGCCGCCGGCCTGTGAACCGGGGCCGCCGTCCGGTTCCGGACGGCGGCGTCCGCCGGCATCGCCGGTTGCCCGGCGCCGGCGCCGGGGCTGCTCGCGCAAACGTCTGAGCGGAAAGGAGGAATGCGATTGGCACGGCGCCTGCTTGACGGCTGCCATGGATATCCAGCGCAACGACCTCAAGCTCCGCAAGCGCCGCCGCCGGATCGTCGGCGGCGCACTCGCCCTGGCCGCGCTCGGCGGCCTGGCACTGCTGGTGGCGCGTCTCGAGCCGGCCGCGCCGCGCGTCGATCGCGGCACGGTGTGGACCGACACCGTCAAGCGCGGCGAGATGCTGCGCGAGGTGCGCGGCCCCGGCACCCTGGTGCCGAAGGCGATCCGCTGGATCGCCGCCGAGACCGATGGCCGGGTCGAGCGCATCGTGGTCAAGCCCGGCGCCGTGGTCGAGCCGGACACGGTGATCCTGGAGCTCTCCAACCCGGTGCTCGACGACCAGCTCGCCGCCGCGGAGTCGGAGCTGGTCTCCGCGCAGGCCAGCTACGTCGCCCGCGAGACCGAGCTGGAAAGCCAGGTGCTGGACCAGCGCGCGCGCCTGGCCGGCTTCGAGGCAGAGCACGAGGGCGCCCGCCTGCAGGCCGAGGCCGAGCGGGAGCTGTCCGAGCGCGGCATCATCTCGGCCATCCAGTACCGGCGCAGCCAGCTCAGCGCCGACAGCCTGGGGGTGCGCGTCGACATGGAGCGCGAGCGCCTGGACAACAGCCGGCGCAACATCGCCAAGCAGCTCGAGGCCGAACGCGCCCGCATCGACCAGCTGGCCCGCACCCGCGACCTGCGCCAGCGCCAGGCCGATGCCCTCCAGGTGCGCGCCGGCATCGCCGGCGTGCTGCAGCAGGTGCCCGTCCAGGAAGGCCAGCAGGTGATCGCCGGCGGCAACCTGGCGCGCGTCGCGCGGCCGGACGAGCTGATGGCCGAGCTGCGCATCGCCGAGACCCAGGCCAAGGACATCGTGCTGGGCCAGCCGGTCCGGGTCGACACCCGCAACGGCATCGTCGCCGGCCAGGTGCTGCGCATCGATCCGGCGGTGCAGAACGGCACCGTCCAGGTCGACGTCGAGCTGACCGGCGCGCTGCCCGCCGGCGCCCGCCCCGACCTGTCGGTCGACGGCACCATCGAGATCGAGCGCCTGCCCGACGTGCTGCACGTCGGCCGCCCCGCCTTCGGCCAGCCCGGCGGCCAGACCACCCTGTTCCGCCTCAACGGCGACGGCAGCGCCCTGCGCGTGCCGGTGCGGCTGGGCCGCGCCTCGGTGAACCTGGTCGAGGTCGAGCAGGGCCTGGCCGAGGGCGACGTGGTGATCCTGTCGGACACCTCGGCGTGGGACCAGCATGACCGGATACGGATCGATTGAGGGCCGGGACCCGGGACAAGGACAGGAGCGCGATTCTCATGGAGGCGAGGGCGTTGAGAGTACCCATCCGATGGTCGGCGCCATGGCAACGAACTGACGGCAATCAAGGATTCCGGGGCCCGATCGTCGGGTGCCGGACGCGAGCACTGACCCTTTGCACAGAAGGAACCGCGACATGAGCACCGACAACCGCGCTTCGGCCGTCGACGCCGGATCCGGCCCCGCCCCGGCATCCCGGGTCCCGGGTCCCGAGTCCCGGGTCCCGGCTTCGCAGCCCCTGATCAGGCTCGAAGGCATCACCAAGGTGTTCCTCACCGACGAGGTCGAGACCCATGCCCTGTCGGGGGTGCACTTCGACATCCGCCGCGGCGAGTACGTGTCGATCTCCGGGCCGTCCGGCTGCGGCAAGTCGACCCTGCTGTCGATCCTTGGCCTGCTGGACTCGCCCAGCGAGGGCAGCTATCTGCTCAACGGCCGGCAGGTCGAGGACATCGGCGCCGGCGAGCGCGCGCGGATCCGCAACAAGGAGATCGGCTTCATCTTCCAGGCCTTCAACCTGATCGGCGACCTCACCGTGTTCGAGAACGTCGAGCTGCCGCTGACCTACCGGGACGGCATGGCCAAGGCCGAGCGCCGCACGCGCGTGCAGGAGGCGCTGGAACGCGTCGGCATGGCGCACCGGCTGCGCCACTACCCCGCCCAGCTCTCCGGCGGCCAGCAGCAGCGCGTGGCGGTCGCCCGTGCCCTGGTCGGCCAGCCGTCGATCCTGCTCGCCGACGAGCCGACCGGCAACCTCGATTCGCGCAACGGCGAGGCGGTGATGACCCTGCTCGACGAGCTGCATCGCGCCGGGGCGACCATCTGCATGGTCACCCACGACCCGCGCTACGCCGAGTTCGCCGACCGCAAGATCTTCATGTTCGACGGCCGCGTGGTCGACGAGGACACCATGCACCGCCTGCGCAAGGAAGAGGACGCCCGGTTGTTCCGGCGCAACGAGCCGGAATCGGTTGCTTGAACGGTCTTCGGCCGGCACCCGGGGAGCCGCGTCGGCGCACCGTCCGATGGAGATGACGAAGATGAACACCAGGTTCCTGCAGGATGTCCGCATTGCCGCCCGCTGTCTGCGCGCCGCGCCGGGGTTCTTCCTGGCCGCGGTGGCGACCCTGGCCCTGGGCGTCGGCGCGGTGGCGTCGATATTCACCGTCTACGACGCGGTGTTCCTCAAGCCACTGCCGTTCAAGGACGTCGATCGCATCGTGCGCGTGCTGCGCGACCAGCCCCCGGTGTCGGCCAGCCCGGTGTCGCCACCCGTTCTGCGTGAATGGCAGGAGCGCAGCGCCGGCAGCTTCGAGGCCTTCGGCGCCTACGAGCCGCAGACCGTCAGCCTGACCGGTGCCGGCGAGGCCATGCGCCTCAACGCCTATGCGGTCACGCCCGGCTACTGGCAGGTGTTCGGCCAGCCGATCGCGCTCGGCCGTGCCTTCGGCGACCAGGAAGAGATGGCCGGCGAGCGCGTCGTGGTGATCGGCGAGGCCCTGTGGCGCGACCGTTTTGCGGGTGCGCGCGATGTGATCGGCCGCGACCTCCAGATCAACGGCGAGAACTGGCAGGTGATCGGCGTGGCCGAGAGGGGCTTCCGCTACCCTGCCGATGCCCAGCTATGGATGCCGGCCTTCCTGCCCGCACGCACTGCCGGCCGCGGCAGCAACTCGCTGGCGCCGGTCGCGCGCCTGGCCGACGGCGTCGGCATCGACCAGGCGCAGGCCGCCTTGGCCGGGGTCACCGCCTGGCAGGCGGAGAGTTTCCCGGACAACCACGCCGGCCTGAGCGCTCGCGTGGCGCCTTTGCGGGAGCTGGTCGGATCGCGCCTCCGCTCGCCGATGGCGATGCTTCTGACGACCGCCGGCCTGGTGTTGCTGATCGCCTGCGCCAACCTCGCGAACCTGATGCTGGCGCGCGGCCAGTCGCGCGCACAGGAGCTGGCCATCCGCCGCGCGCTGGGTGCCGGCGCAGGTCGTCTGGTCGGGCAGGTGCTGGCGGAATCCCTGTTGATTGCGCTGGCCGCCGCCGCGGTCGCGCTGCTGCTGATTCCGACGATGGTGAACGGACTGCTGGCGATGGCCCCCGGGCTGTTGCCGGGGTTTCACGCGCCGGCGATCGACGTGCGGGTCGTCGTCGCCACCGGCGCGCTCGCGCTCTCGACGCTGCTCCTGTTCGGCCTGTGGCCGGCCCGACGGGCGGCCAGGATCGATCCGCTGCGTGCCATGCAGGGCGCCTCGCGCAGCCAGACCGGCAGCCGGGCCCAGGCGCGCGCCCGCTCGCTGCTGGTATCGGCGGAGATCGCGCTGGCGATGGCGTTGCTGGTCGGCGCGGGATTGATGATCGACAGCCTTCGCCGGCTGGGCGAAGTCGAGTCGGGGATCGCGGACGCGGGCAGCATTCTCACCGTCCGGCTCTCCCTGCCTGCACCGGTGATGCAGCCCGGGGAGGAGTTCTCGGCCTGGTACGCGCGCAGCAGAGCGGTGGTTGCGCCACGCCTGGACCAGCTGGCTGCCCGGCTGGGTGCCCTGCCGGGGGTGCAGTCGATCGCCATCAGCGAGGCTCTGCCGGCCTCCGGGCAATCCAACTGGAACGGCGACTTCAGCATCCCCGGACGCGAGTTGCCGGAACGGCGTCTGGTCGAGTTCCGCTTCGTCAACCCGGACTACTTCGCCACCTTCGGCATTCCGCTGGTCGCCGGCCGGACGTTCGGCCCGGACGACGGCGAGCAGTCGCTGTTCCCGACCCAGGCGCTGGTGAACCAGGCCTTCGTGGACCAGTATCTGGGCGGTGGCGACGCGATCGGCGTCCAGGTGTCGACGTTCGACGGCAGCGAGAAGACCATCGTCGGCGTGGTCGGCAACGTGCGCCAGCGTGGACTGGACCAACCGGTCGCCGCCGAAATCTACTTCCCCGTGCGCACGGCGCCGGTTGGCGAGCCGGCCGTCGCCCTGAAGACCGGCGGGGACGCCCTGGCGCTGGCCGACACGGTCCGGCAGGCGCTGGCGGAAGTCGCGGCCGACATGCCCGTTTACGCCATCCGAACGATGGACGCGGTGACCGCCGAGACCACCGGCTTGCGCCGCTTCAACATGAGCCTGATGACCGTGTTCGCCGCGGTCGCGTTGCTGCTGGCGGCGATCGGCCTGTATGGCGTGATCGCCTGGTCGGTCGGCATGCGACGGGCGGAGATCGGCATCCGCCAGTCCCTGGGTGCGATGGCACGGGACATCCATCGCCTCGTGCTGGGCGACGGACTGCGCATGATCGTCCCCGGCCTGGCGATCGGCACATTGGCCGCACTGGCGCTGGGGCGTGCCGTGGCTTCGCAGCTGTACGGGGTCGGCGCCGCCGATCCGGCGGTGATCGGCGCGGCCGCGGGCATTCTGGTGGCGGTTGCCCTTGCGGCCAGCCTGGTTCCCGCGTTGCAGGCTTCCCGCGCATCGCCGATCGACGCCTTGCGCGCGAACTGACCGTCGACCCCGGAGGAATGCGACCATGACCGACACCTTCCGCCAGGACCTGCGCTACAGCCTGCGCAGCCTGTTCGCGCGGCCGGGCTTCCTGATCGCCGCGGTGCTGACGCTGGCGCTCGGGATCGGCGCCAACACGGCGATCTTCAGCGTCGTCAACGGCCTGCTGCTCCAGCCCCTGCCGTATCCCGACGGCGAGCGCCTGGTGCTGGTGCACAACGCCTACCCGCGCATGGGCCTGGACTACGCGGGTACCTCCATCCCGGACTACTTCGACCGCCGCGAGCAGGCGCAGGCGCTGGAGGACCTCGCCCTGTACACCGGGGAGAGCCTGAACCTGGCCGCCGAGGGCACGCCGCAGCGCCTGGTCGGCCTGCGCGCCACCGCCTCGCTGTTCAGCACGCTGCAGGCCAGCCCGCTGCTCGGCCGGGTGTTCGACGCCGAGGCCGAGACGCCCGGACAGGACCGCGTCGTGGTGCTCAGCCACGACCTGTGGCGCAGCCAGTTCGCCGGCGATCCGGGCGTCCTGGGCCGCGATGTCCGCCTGAACGGCGAGGCCTACCGGGTGATCGGGGTGATGCCGGCCGACTTCGTGTTCCCCAACCGCAACACCCAGCTGTGGCTGCCGTTCGCGACCACGCCGCAGCAGCGCAGCGACGACGAGCGCGGCAACGAGTACTCCGAATCGATCGGCCGGCTGGCGCCCGGCGCCAGCATCGCCCAGCTGGAGTCGCAGCTGCAGGCGATCGTCTCGCGCACCGCCGACCGGGTGGCCGGCTCGGGCGATCCGCGCGGGCCGGGCTTCGCGCAGTTCCTGCGCGATGGCGGCTTCCTGGGCCGCGCCGTGCCGCTGCGCGAGCAGTGGGTGGGCGACGTGCGGCCGGTGCTCTGGCTGCTGCAGGCGGTGGTCGGCTTCGTGCTGCTGATCGCCTGCGCCAACGTCGCCAACCTGATGCTGACGCGGGTCACCGGCCGCCAGAAGGAGCTGTCGGTGCGCAGCGCGCTGGGCGCCAGCCGCGCACGCATCGTCCGGCAACTGCTGATCGAGGCGGTGCTGCTGGCCCTGGCCGGCGCCGTCGCCGGGGTCGCCGTGGCGATGGCCTGCCTGCAGCTGCTGGATTCGATCAACCTGGCCCAGAGCCCGCTGCGCGCGGCGATCGGCATCGACACCCCGGTGCTGCTGTTCACCCTGCTGCTCTCGGTGGCCACCGGGCTGGTGTTCGGCCTGGTGCCGGCATTCGCGCAGCGGCCCGGGCGGGCCTTCGAGGCGCTCAAGGAAGGCGGCCGCGGCAACACCGGTGGCCGTGGCGCGCGCGCCACCCGCAACGTGCTGGTGGTGGTGCAGATCGCCCTGTGCGTGACCCTGCTGGTCGGCGCCGGGCTGCTGGTCAAGAGCTTCCAGCGCCTGCAGGACGAAAGCCCCGGCTTCCAGCGCGACGGCCTGATCACGGTCCGCCTGGACCTGCCGGCCGGCAAGTACCCGGACGACGCCGCCATCGTGCGCTTCCACGAGCGGGCGCTGGCCGAGCTGCGCGCCATCCCCGGCGTCACCCTGGCCGGCTACACCAGCAACCTGCCGTTCGGGCAGAGCACCTGGCAGAGCTCCTACGTGGTCGAAGGCCGCGACCAGGCCGCCGGCGAGGCCAATCCGCACGGTTTCGCGCGGATCGCCGACCAGGCCTTCTTCCGCGCCCTGGAGATCCCCCTGCTGGCCGGGCGCTACTTCACCGACGCCGACGTCGAGGGCGCGCCGCGGGTGGTCATCGTCGACGAGCTGCTGGCCCGCAAGTACTTCCCGGACGGCGCGATCGGCCGGCGCATCCGCAGCACCGGCAGCGAGGAGGAGAGTCCCTGGTGGACCATCGTCGGCGTGGTCGGCACGGTCAAGCACGGCAACCTCGCCGCGGAGATGACCAAGGAGGCCTACTACTTCCCGTTCGGGCAGTTCCCGTTCAACCGCTTCGGCAACCGGGGCGGCTTCTACGTGGTCAAGACCGGCCTGGCCACCGGCGGCCTGGTCGAGCCGATCCGCAACGCGGTGCTGCGCGTCGACCCGGAGCAGCCGGTCTACGACATCCGCACGCTGGACGAGCGGATCGCCCTGTCGCTGCAGGGCAGGCGGGCGCCGATGCTGCTCCTGCTGCTGTTCGCCGGCGTGGCGCTGGCGCTGTCGGCGATCGGCATCTACGGCGTGCTCGCCTATTCGGTGGCGCAGCGCACGGGCGAGCTGGGCGTGCGCCTGGCGATCGGCGCGCAGCGCGGCGACGTGGTGCGCATGGTGCTGGGGCAGGGCGGGCGCATCGCGGCGCTCGGCCTGGGCGTCGGCCTGGCCGGCGCGCTGGCCCTGGGCGGCTTCCTCAACGCGCAGTTGTTCGGCGTCTCGCGCTTCGACCCGGCGACCTTCGTGGCGGTGGTGCTGGTGCTGGCGGCGGTCGCGCTGCTCGCCTGCTGGCTGCCGGCGCGCCGCGCCGCCCGCGTCGACCCGATGGTGGCGCTGCGGCACGAGTAGGGGGGAGCCGGGACCCGGGACCCGGGACCCGGGACTCGGGAGTCGGGACTCGGGAGTCGGGAGTCGGGAGTCGGGAGTCGGGAGTCGGGAGTCGGGAGTCGGGAGTCGGGAGTCGGAGTCCGCGACTCGCGGCTCGGGGCTCTTGTCCCGGGTCCCGGGTCCCGTCCTGTAGCCCGGCCCATCCGCCCCGCCCCGGAGTTCCTGATGGCGTGTTTTCCGCGGATTCTGCGCTGGGAGCATCGGAGCCCGACATGGGCGACCCGATCCCCTCCCAGGAGTCCACGTAATGTCCCAGCAAGTTCTTCGAGCCCGCCGTGCCTCGTCCGGCCGCCGATCCGGCCTGGCAGCCATCGCGCTGTCCGCCCTGCTGCCCGCCCTCCCGGCCCTGGCCACGACGTACTCCGTGGGCTCCGGGCCCGCCTGCACCCACCTCACCCTGCTTTCCGCGATCAACGCCGCGGTCGCCGACGCCTCGCCCGGCCCGCACCTGATCAAGATCGACACCGGCAACCGCCTGATCAGCAACTACGAGATCGTCAATCCCGCCCAGGACATCATCCTCGAGGGCGGTTACGCCAGCTGTACCGATCCGGCGCCTGCGGTCGGGCAGCGCAGCACCCTCGACTCCGGGGGCGTGTCCGGCGCGCGGGTGTTCCGGATCGCCAACGACAACAGCAACGCGCGGCGCACCATCCGTTTGCGCAACCTGACCCTCACCGGCGGCCTCAATCCGTCCACCCAGCTCGGCTGGGGCGGCGGCATCCATGCCCAGGGACGGCTCAACCTCTACTTGGAGTCCGAGACCTACGTCGACGGCAACAGCGCCAGCAACGGCGGCGGCATCGCCCTGTTCAACCTGACCGCCAACCCCGACCAGTTCACCCGGCTGCGTCTGGCCAGCGGTTCGCGGGTCTGCCTGAACGCCGCCACCGGGCCCGGCAGCAACGGCAATGGCGGCGGCATCCATGCCATCGGCGGCACCGAGGTGACGATCTGGCGCGGGAGCGTCTGCAACAACGAGGCGCGCCGCCATGGCGGCGGGCTGTTCATGGGTTCGCAGAACGACCGGCTGGTGCTCGACCCGATCAACACCGAGGTGGTCGACTTCACCGGCAACAGCGCCGGCGGCGCCGCGTTCTCCGCGACCGAGGGCTTCGGCGGCGCCATCTACGGATTCCGCGCCGACATCCTCTACGCCTCGACCGCGACCAACGCCACCCTGCGCTCGGTGCAGCTGCTCGGCAACAGCGCGAACTTCGGCGGCGCCCTGTACCTGGAGGGCAGTGCGAATGCCGCCGATCCGTTCACTGCCGCCGAGCTGCGCAACGCGACGATCAGTGGCAACGATGCGCGCGCGCGCGGCGGCGCGGTCTACCTGCGCAATGCCGTCGACCTCCGGCTGGTCAAGTTCGGCGCCGGCAGCTGCGTGCTGTTCGGCCAGCCCTGGCCCTGCGTCGATCTGTTCAACAACACGGCCTTCAACGAGTCCTTCAGCAACACCTTCGGTGCCGGCGGCTTCGCCTTCCTGGAGCAGGCGACCGGCGCGCCCCGGCCGGCCCTGCGCGTGGCCGGCGCGATGTTCGACAACAATGCCGACCCGAATGGCACCGCAGCCGTGGTCGATGCCCGCGGTGAATCCTCCGTGCGCATCCTGCGCAGCGTGTTCCGCGGCAACTCCGCCGGCGGCTCGGCCAGCTTCCGGACGCTGGTCGAGGCACGCACCAGCTTCCTGTTCGGCTACAACACCGTGCTAAACAACCCGGTCACGCACCTGCTGATCGTCAACGGCGCGGCGAACTCGGTGCGCACGACCGGCAGCATCCTGCACTCGCCAGGTGCCAGCCTGATCAGCGGCGGCGGCAGCATGGTGCACGACGAGTGCCTGCTCGCGCACACCGACGTCGGCGTGCCGCCCGGCGTCAAGGTGGTCGCCTCGCCACGGCTGGCCCCGGGCTTCGCGCCGCGGCCGCAGTCCGCGGCCATCGACACCTGCGACTTCGGGATCGCCGACAACTTCTGGCCGGCCGACCTGGACGGCTACGGCCAGCCGGCCCCGGTCGACGTCGCAAGCATCGCCGACCAGCCCTGGGGTCCCTGGGACCTGGGCGCCATCGAGCAGCGCGACGTGCTGTTCTACGGCGGTTTCGGCACCCGTCCGGGCCACTGACGGCCGGACCGGCATCCGCCGGCGGGCGCTGCGCGCCCGTGGCGGCCGCCGGGCGCGGCGCGGGAGCCGGACGCCGCGGTGCGACCGCCGCCGGGGATGCCCGGCGGCGGTCGCGGCGGCCGGGCCGGCCCGCCGCGCCGGTCAGTCCACGGTGATCCGCGTGCCGGCCGCCTCGCCGCACAGCGGCGGGCCCACCGGCGTGCCGTCCAGGGTGGTGGCCCGGGCATTGATCTGCGCCGTGTAGGTGTTGCCGCCGGCATCCAGGGTGAGGACCGTGCGGATGTCCTGGCGACCCGTCGCTGTGGCCGGCGGCGGCTGGTCGTAGCGGAAGAACTGGAAGCGGGTCGCGAAGCGGTTGCGGCCCAGGTGCTCCCAGACGCCGTGTCCCGGCGAGCGCGCCGCGGTCGGTATCCAGTTGAAGTCGCTCAGCGTGCCCCCGGCATGGAAGGTGTTGTAGGCCGAGAAGAACGTGACCGGCGGGGCACCGCACGGGCCGACGGCGGCGTCGACGGCCCAGGCGCCGACCAGGCGACCGGCCGGCGCATTGCCCTGGGCCGATGCGGGACTGGCGATGGCGGCGAGCACAGCCAGTGCCAGGAGGGGGGACAGGCGATTCGGGGTCATGGTTGCTCTCCTCGTGCGGGGTGCGCCGGAGCCGTTGCCGCCGGCACCCTGCACTGCAGCGAAAGGCGCGGGCGATTACGGCGGGCCGGCGGGCCGGCGGTGAGGCCTGCCCGACAGCGGCGTCCGGCCCGCGGGTGCCCGTTTCCGGTCGCGGCGTCCGGCTGCGGACGCCGCCGGAACGGCGGCGGGACCTCCACGCGCGCCTGGCGGCGCCGGTTCCCAGATGGCACCCGGCTTGCTTGGACAGGGTCCAGAGGCCGGACCGTTCCGGACCCGGGAGCGCACACGCATGGCAGTCGACGGATTCCGGCAGGCCTGGCGCCGGCTCAGGGCGCGTCCCGGCCACGGTCTGCTGGTGGTCGGCCTGCTGTCGGTCGGCCTGGCCGCCACCGTGTTCCTGTTCGGCGCCCTGAACGGCCTGGTGCTGCGGCCGCTGCCGTTCCCCGATGCCGACCGCCTGGTCAGCGTGGGTTGGCAGGACGGTGCGCCCGGCAGCGGCCTGGACGCGGTTGACGCCCGGCAATGGGCGCTGCTGCGCGAGGGCCTGCCGGGCATCGAGGCGTTCGCCCTCGACGGCGGACCGGCCACCGTCAACCTGGGCGAGGGCGACCGCCACACGCGCTACAACGGCGCCCTGATCGACGCCGCCCTGCTGCCCCTGCTCGGCGTCGAGCCGATCCTCGGGCGCGGCTTCGAGGCGGCCGACGACCGCCCCGGCGCACCGCTGCGGGTGCTGCTCGGCGAGCGGGTCTGGCGGCGCGACTTCGCGGCCGACCCGGACATCCTGGGCCGCCCCCTGCGCGCCAACGGCCAGCCGGCCACCGTGGTCGGCGTCCTGCCGGCGCGCTTCGCCTGGCCCCAGGGCCAGGAGGTGTGGCTGCCGCGGCGCTTCGATCCGGCCGACGGCATGGCGGTGAACGTGGTCGCGCGGCTGGCACCCGGCACCGGCCTCCAGGCGGCCGGGGTGGCGCTCGCCGCGCAGGGCGTACGCCTGGCCCCGCTGCTCGGCCAGGACCCCGGCGAGAACGTGCTGGCGGCGGAGCCGCTGGCACACCGTTTCGTCGGGCAGACCACCCGGCAGATGGTGTGGATGATGTTCGCGGCCGGCCTGCTGGTGCTGGCCCTGGTCTGCGCCAACGTCGCCAACCTGCAGCTCGGCCAGGTGCTGGCGCGCCAGCGCGAGCTGGCGGTGCGCAGCGCGCTGGGTGCCGGCCGCGGCCGGCTGCTGCGCGAGGTGCTGGCCGAGGCGGTCCTGCTCAGCCTCGCCGCCACGGCGATCGCGGTGCCGCTGGCCCACTTCGGCGGACTGTGGGTGCTGTCGGTCATGCTCGCCAACGAACAGGTGCCCGCTGTCCATGTCGAGACCGGCTACGACCACCGCGACCTGATCTTCATCGCCTCGGCCGCGCTCGCCAGCAGCCTGTTCGCTGGACTGGTGCCGGGGCTGCGCGCCGCGGGCATCGACGCCCACGACGCCCTGCGCGACGGCAGCCGGGGCAGTCGCGGCGGCGTCTTCGCGCGGCTCTCGCGCGGCCTGGTGGTGCTGGAGATCGCCCTCACCGTGGTCCTTCTGGTCGGCGCGGCGATGTTCATCCGCGGCATCAACGACATGCTGGCCTTCGACCATGGCGGCGATGCCGATCCCGCCACGGTGATGACCGCACGCCTGGGCCTGTTCCCGGCCAGTCACCCGCAGCCGGCCGACCGGCAGCGCGTGTTCGACCAGGTGCTGGCGCGCCTGGGGGCCCTGCCCGGCGTGGCCGCGGCCAGCATCGCCACCGGCATCCCGGGGTCGGCCGGGCAGGGCAGCGACCCGGTCGCGGTGCCGGGCGAGCCGGTGCCCGCCGGCGGCCCGGTCCGCACCGACCACGCCTTCGTGGACGCCGGCTTCGCCGCCGTCTACGGGCTGCGCCTGCGCGAGGGCCGCTTCTTCGATGCCGGCGACGACGCCGGCAGCGAACCGGTCGCGGTGATCGACGGCAAGCTGGCGCGCCGCCTGTTCGGCGACCGGCCAGCGCCGGGCCAGCGCATCGTGCTCGACCCGGAAGCCGCCGGTGCGCGGCCGGCGACCGTGGTCGGCGTGGTCGACGACCTGCACCTGCGCGCGCTGGACACCGCGCCGCGGCCGGTCCTGCTGCGGCCGATCGCCCAGGCGCCCCCGTACTTCGCGACCGTTGCCGTGCGCCTGCAGGGCGATGCCGCCGGGTTCGCCGCGACACTGGCCGAGGCGGTGCGCGGCGTCGATCCGGAGGCGGCGGTCTACTGGCTGCGCAGCCACGCCCAGGCGCTGCGCATGGGGCGGACCGGCGCCGAACTGCTCGCGCAGATCTTCACCGGCGTCGGTCTGGTCGCCCTGCTGCTGGCCGCGGTCGGCCTTTACGGCGTGCTGGCGTTTTCCGTCGCCCAGCGCACCCGCGAGATCGGCATCCGCCGCGCGATCGGCGCCGGCGTGCCCGGGGTGATCGCTCTGGTCGCCTGGCGCACCGGCTGGCAGGTTCTGGCCGGCCTCGCCATCGGTCTGGCGCTGGCGGTGCCGTGGGCCCTGGCCCTGGCCAACCCGGTGCTGACCGCCGGCGGGCCGCAGCCGCTGCTGTTCGTCGCCGTCGCTGCCGTGGTCGCGATGGTCGCCGCGGTCGCCAGCCTGGCGCCGATGCGCCGCGCCCTGCGCGTCGATCCGATCATCGCCCTGCGCCACGAGTGATCGCCGGGCGGCGGGCCACGCCCACGCAGGGCCTGCGCCCCCCGTGCAACCGATCAGGCGCGCCCGGGCAACCGCAACCGAACGCCGACGCCCCCGGTCGTCCGGTTCCGGACGCGCCGGGCACCTGCAAGTGCCTGATGCGACGAATCCGCCGGCTTGGCCCGCCGATTGCATGAGCAAGCCCACCAGGGCCCGCCCGCCGGCCCGCAGCCGCAGGAAGCCGCCGCCATGACCGAACTTGGAACCGCCTGGCGCCGGCTGCTCGCGCGCCCCGGCTACAGCGCGCTGTCGGTGTCGGTGCTCGGTCTGGGCCTGGGCGCGATGCTGTTCCTGCTGACCGCGGTCAACGGCCTGATCCTCGCGCCGCTGCCGTTCCCGGACAGCGAGCGCCTGGTCTCGATCGGCTTCCAGCGCGAGGGCAACCGCAACATCAATTCGATGTCCAGCGCCGACTTCGTCCGGGTGGCGCCGGCGCTGCGCAGCTACGAGGCGATCGGCGGCTACAGCCGGATGACCATCGTGCTCGGCCTGGAGGCCGGACCGAAGCGCTACGAGGGTGCCGCGCTCAGCGAGGAGATGCTGCCGCTGCTGGGCGCCCAGCCGGTCCTGGGCCGGCGCTTCGCCGCCGAGGACGAACAGCGGCCGGGCGCGGCGCCGGTGGTGCTGATCGGCCATGACGTCTGGCGCGACGATTTCGGCGCCGATCCGGAGGTCGTCGGACGGGCGATCCGGGTCAATGGCGGCACCGGCACGATCGTCGGCGTGATGCCTGCGGAGTTCGGCTTCCCGCAGCGGCAGGCGGTCTGGCTGGCGCGGCGCGCCTACGCCGGCTCGGACTTCAACCACGAGATGCTCGCCCGGCTCCGCCCCGGGGTCACCCTGGCGCAGGCGCGCGCCGAGCTCGATGCCGTTGCCGCGACCCTGGGCCGGCAGCTCGAGGGGCTGGCCAACGACAGCCGGCTGGCGCTCCAGCCGCTGCGTTTCAGCTTCGTCGACGCCACCACCCGCGGCCTGGTCTGGATGATGTTCGCCGCCGGCCTGCTGGTGCTGCTGCTGGCCTGCGCCAACGTCGCCAACCTGCAGCTGTCCCAGGTGCTCAGCCGGCGCCGCGAGCTGGCGGTGCGGAGCGCGCTCGGGGCCGGCCGCGGCCGGCTGCTGCGGGCGCTGCTGGCCGAAAGCCTGTTGCTGAGCCTCGGCGCGACCCTGATCGCGCTGCTGCTTGCCCATCTGGGCGGGCGCTGGGTGATGGACACCTTCATCGCCGCGGACGACGGCCCGGCCTATTTCATCAGTTTCGACATCGACCTGCGGATGGCGGGCTTCGCCGTGCTCGCGGCGCTGTTCACCACCGTCCTGGCCGGCCTGGTGCCGGCCCTGCGCGCCTCGCGGACCGATGTCCAGGATGCCTTGCGCGACGGCGACAAGGGCAGTTCCGGCAGCGGCTTCGCGCGCGTCGCCAAGGGCCTGGTGGTGGCCGAGATCGCCCTGACCGTGGTGCTGCTGGTCGGTGCCGGCATGTTCATCCGTGCCCTGCAGGCGGTGCTGGCCTTCGACTTCGGCACACGCGCCGATCCGACCACGATCATGACCGGGCGGGTCGGCCTGTTCCCCGAGCAGTTCCCGACGCCGGCCGAGCAGCTGCAGTTCTTCGAGCGCCTGGGCGATCGCCTGCGCGCCGATCCCGAGGTGGTGGCGGCGACCGTGGCCAACACCGTGCCGGGCACCTCCTCGGGCGGCTGGCACCGGTTCGTCGCCGAAGGCGAGCCGAAGCCGGCGCAGGGTTATCCCGCCGCCCTGATGGCGCCGGTCGACCCCCACTTCGCGCAGACCTACCAGGTGCGCCTGACCGCCGGCCGCTTCTTCGACGGTCGCGACCGCCCCGACAGCGAGAAGGTGGCGGTGGTCGACGCCCGCATGGCCCAGGCGCTGTGGCCGGACGCCGATCCGCTCGGCCGTCGCTTCGTGGTCCATCCGGAAACCCCCGAGGCGACCACGCTGACCGTGGTCGGCACGGTCGAGGCCATGCACCTGGAGGACGCCGACGACACCGTGTTCCCGACCTACCTGGTGCCGTTCGCGCAGGCGCCGTCGCGGTTCGCCTCGCTGGCGGTGCGCACCCGCGGCGACGCCTCGGCGTTCGCGCCGAAGCTGGCGGCGCTGGTCCGCGCCGAGGACGCCGACACCGCGGTGTACTGGCAGCGAACCCAGCAGCGGGCGATCGAGATGGGCCGGGTCGGCCCGGTGATCCTGACCCAGATATTCACCGGCGTCGGCCTGCTTGCGCTGGTGCTGTCGGCGGCCGGGCTGTATGGCGTGCTGGCGTTCGCGGTCGAACAGCGCACGCGCGAGATCGGCATCCGGCGGGCGATCGGGGCCGGCCGCCGCGGCATCGTCGGGGTGGTCGCCGGCCGCGTGCTCTGGCAGGTGCTGCTCGGTCTCGCGATCGGCGTCGCCCTCGGCCTGCCCTGGTCGCTGCTGATGGCCAGTCCGGAAATGCAGACCCGCGGCCTGGACCCGATGGTTTTCGCGCTGGTCATCGCGGTGATCGTGGCGGTTGCCGCGGTGGCCGCGCTGGCCCCGCTGCGGCGCGCCCTGCGCGTCGATCCGATGATCGCCCTGCGCCATGAGTGAGGGCGCCGCTGGCTTCGCGGTTCTTCCGCGCTGGAGGATGGAACCATGATCGTCATTGCCGAACTTCGCCAGGCCTGGCGCGCCAGCCTGCGCCGCCCCGGCTTCCTTGCGCTGGCGACGCTGACCCTGGCGCTGGGCATCGGCGCCAGCGTTGCGGTGCTCGCCCTGGTCGACCGGGTCCTGCTGCGGCCGCTGCCCTATCCGGCGCCCGGCCAGTTGTTCGCAGCCGGCCTGCTGCAGGGCGACGGCTCGGCCAGCATCACGCCGCGCGAGTACCAGGCGATCGGGGACCTCGAGGGCATCGCCGCGAGCGGCCTGGCCTCGCATACCCCGCTGCCGGTCAACCTGGCCGAGGCCGACGATCCGCAGATGGCCCGCGCGCTGTGGGTCGATGCCGGGTTCCTGGCGGCGCTGGCGCCGGCGATGCCGCTCGGCCGCGGCTTCGCCGCCGACGAGGACCGGCCCGGTGCCGGGCGCGCCGTGGTGATCTCGCACCGGCTGTGGCAGGCGCGGTTCGGCGGCGACCCGCAGGCGGTCGGCCGCACGCTGTCGATCGAGGGCGAGGCGACCCCGGTGATCGGCGTGCTGCCGGCCGACTTCCGGTACGCGGCGCCGTTCGACCTGCTCCTGCCCCTGGCGCTGCCGTCCGCCAGCACCGACGACGGCCGCAACTTCCTGGCGATCGTGCGCCTGGCGGACGGCGCCGGCGCGCAGGCCGTGGCCGGCGAGGTCGACCGCCGCCTGCATGGCGTCTATGCAGGCACGCCCGGCGAGCGCTGGTACGCGACCTCGCGGTTCGGCCTGCGCCCGCTGTCCGGCGCCCTCGGCGCCTCGTCGCGGCCGCTGCTGCTGCTGTTCCTCGGCGGCGCCCTGTGCGTGCTGTTGCTGGCGACGGTCAACCTGGTGAACCTGATGCTGCTGCGGTCGCTTGCGCGCAGCCACGTCAATGTGATCCGCAGCGCCCTGGGCGCCTCCACGGCGCGCCTGGCGATGCCGCAACTGGCCGAGGGCCTGCTGGTCGCGATCGCGGGGGTCGCCGGGGGCCTGCTGCTGGCCGAGCGCGGCCTGCACCTGGCCGCCGGCTGGATCCCGCCGTCCTGGTTCGGCGGCGAGGCCGACCTGGGCCTGGGTGGCCTCGCCTGGGGCTTCGCGGTCGCCAGCGGACTGCTGGTGGCGCTGCTGGCCGCCGGCCTGGGCGTCTGGCGCGGACGCAGCGGCGCCGGCAGCGGCGAGCTGGTCGCCGGTGGACGCAGCGGCCTGGGCCGCGGTGCCGGACGGCTGGCGCGCACGCTGGTGGTCACCCAGGTGGCCCTGGCGGCGTTGCTGCTGACCGGCGCCGGCCTGTTCGCGCGCTCGCTGGCGCAGTCGGCGACGGTCGACCTCGGTTACCGCATCGAGGGCCGGCTCGGCTTCGAGCTGGCGCCGGTGCGCGCGCGCTTCCCGGACAGCGCCAGCAGCAAGGCCCTGGCGCAGCGTCTGCTTGAGCGCCTGCAGGCCCAGCCCGGGGTGATCTCCGCGGCGGCCGGCACCAACCTGCCGATCGGCGCGCCGTTGAACTATTCCCTGCAGGTGCCCGGCGGCGAGATGTTCAGCGTCGAGTTCCGGGGCATCAGCCCGGGCTTCCTGGATGCGTTCTCGATCCCGCTGCGGGCCGGCCGCGATGTCCTGGCCAGCGACGTGCCGGGCGGCGCCGCGGTGGCGCTGGTCAACGAGGCCTTCGTGCGCGCGCACCTGGCGTCCGGTCCGGCCGCCGGCGCGCCGTCAGCGGCGCTGGGCGGCCTGCTCGAGGTGCCCGATCCGGAGTCCGGCGCGCTGCTGCCGCTGCGCATCGTCGGCGTGGTCGGCGACACCCGCCAGCACGGCCCCGAGGCAGCGGCGCCGCCGATGGTCTACCTGCCGCTGGCCCAGGTTCCCGATGGCCTGCTGCAGCTGCTGCGCGATTTCGCGCCGCTGCGCTTCGCGGTCCACGTCCAGGGCGAGCCGGCCGGCCATGCCGCGGCGATCCGGGCGGCGGTCGCCGAGGTCGCGCCGGGCCAGCCGATCGCCCACCTGCAGCCGCTGGCCGAGCTGGTTCGCGACAGCACCGACGGCACCCGCCTGAACCTGCTGCTGGTCGGCGCCTTCGCCGCCCTGGCCGTCCTGCTGTCCGCGGTCGGCCTGTACGCGGTGGTCGCCGTCGCCGGCGCCGCCCGCCGGCGCGAGTTCGGCGTGCGCAGCGCGCTGGGCGCGCGCACCGCCGGCCTGCTCGGCCTGGTGCTGCGCGACGGCCTGCGCCAGATGCTGCTGGGCCTGGCCCTGGGCCTGGCTGCGGCGCTGGCCCTGTCCCGGGTGCTGCAGGCCTACCTGGCCGGGACCAGCGCCAGCGATCCCCTGGTGTTGCTGGCGGTGGCCGCCGTGCTGGCGTCGGTTGCCTTGCTGGCCTGCCTGGTGCCCGCCGTGCGTGCCGCCCGTACCGATCCCGTCATCGCCCTTCGCCAGGAGTGAGCGCCGACCATGCCCACATGGCACCAGCACCAGGCCGGACCCGGTCGCACGGCCGGTCCCTGGCAGCACTCGACCCCGCCTTCCCCTGCCGCATGGCAGGCCCGCACGTGAGCCTCCCTCCATGAACCTGCATGCGTCACTGCGCCGCAGCGTCCGCCGCCCGGGTTTCGCCCTCACCGTCGCCGCCCTGCTGGCGGCGGTGGTGGCGGTCAACGCGATCGCCTTCAGCGCGCTGTGGGCGCTGGAACGCAAGGCGCTTCCGTGGGCCGACAGCGACGAGCTGGTGCAGCTGCGCACCGACCTGGTCAACTTCGGCTTCAAGGTCGGCCTGTCCGAGTCGCTGGCGCAGGCGCTGGGCGCACAGGACGACACCTTCGCCGGCCTGGTGTACTGGGCCGGCAACATTCCCGGCCGCCGCGACGAGCACGGCCGCACCTGGCGCGAACGGCGGATCAGCCACGACTTCGCCCGGGTGCTGGGCGTGGCGCCGGCACTTGGCCGCAGCCTGTCGACGTCCGACCTGGAAGGCGACGGTCGCGTGCTGGTGCTGTCCGACGGTACCTGGCGGGACCGCTTCGGTGCCGATCCCGCCGTGGTCGGGCAGACCGTCCGCCTGGGTGGCGAGGTATTCACCATCGTCGGTGTGATGCCGCCCGGTTTCGTGTTCCCGGACCGCCGCACCGAGGCCTGGATGCCCTACATCGCCAGCAGCGCCGAGCGCGAGCAGGATGCCCAGGGCAATGTCGGCGGCATCGACGTGGTCGCGCGCCTGGCGCCGGGCGCCAGGCTCGAGCAGGCGCGCGCGCGGGTCGACGCGCTGCTCGGGACGGTCGACCACCTGGCCGGCCTGCGCGCGTCAGCGGGCCTGCGCGCCGACGTCCGCGCCTGGCGCGAGAACTTCGCCGCCGAGCATCGGCAGGGCCTGGTCCTGCTGCAGCTGGCGGCGATCGGCCTGCTGCTGGTGATCGGCTTCAACCTGGCCAACCTGTGCCTGGACCGGCTGCTGGCGCGGCAGCGCGAGTTCGCGATCTGCCATGCCCTGGGCGCGCGCGGCCGCGACCGCATGGCCGCCATGCTCGGCGACCTGCTGCCTGCGGCCGTGCTCGGTGCGCTGGTCGGATTGGCCCTGGTGCCGCCCGGCCTGGCCCTGCTCGACAGCCGCGGCCTGCTGCCCACGCAACTGCCGGTGCGTGCCGCGCTGGATCTTCCCACCCTGCTCGCCGGCCTGGCCTGCGCGGCGGTGGTGATCGCGCTGGCATTGCTGGTGGCGCTGGCGGCCGGTCGCCGGCCGGCCAGCGCCGCCGGCCTGGGCGAACGCAACCGCATCGGCGGCCTCGGCCGCGCCCGCAGCGTGCTGCTGCTGGGCCAGATCGCGCTGACCACCGCGCTGCTCGGCGGCGGCCTGCTGCTGCTGCGCAGCGCCATCAACCTGGCCGCCGAGGAGCGCGGCTTCGACGAGCGCGGCGTGCTGGTCGCCGCGCTCGACCTGGCCGGCGTCACCCAGGGCGGCGAGTTCGATGCCGGGCGCGACAGCGCGCGGCTGGGTGCGCAGCTCGACACCCTGCGCGAGGCGCTCGGCGGCCTACCCGGCGTCACCGCCGTCGCCGCGGCCAACATGGCGCCGTTCAGCGGCTGGGAGGCGGTGTCGAGCCTGGGCCTGCCGGGCAGCGAGGACGAACTTCAGGCGCGCCTGCGCCTGGTCGGGCCCGGCTATTTCCAGGCCCTGGGCATCCCGCTGGTCGCCGGCCGTGGCTTCGCCGACGGCGACGCCGCGGCGCAGCCGGTGATCGTCGACGAGGTGTTCGTGCGCCGCTGGCTGGCCGGACGCGACCCGCTCGGCGCCCAGGTGCGGCTGAGCGAGGGTGCCGGCGAGCCGCCCCGCATCTCGCAGATCGTCGGCGTCGCCGCCACGGTCAAGCACGAGGCGCTGGACGAGGCCGACCCGCTGCCGACGCTGTACCGGTTCGGGCCGACGCCGCTGCCGGTGGCGATGCTGGTGCTGCGCACCGACGGCGATCCGGCCAGCCTGGTCGCGCCGGTGCGCGAACGCATCGACGCGCTGGCGCCCGACGCCCGACTGGTCGTCAACCGCCCGCTGGCCGAGCTGGTCGCGCAATCCCTGGCCGGTCGCCGCGCCCTGGTCGAACTGGTCGCTGTGTTCGCCGCCATCACCCTGGCCCTGGCCGCGGTCGGTCTCTACGCCGTGCTCGGCTTCGCGGTGCGCCGGCGCACCGGCGAGCTCGGCGTGCGCATGGCCCTGGGCGCGCGCCCGGCCCGGATCCGGCGCATGGTGCTGGCCCAGGGCGCGGCGCTGGCCCTCGCCGGCGCCGCGCTCGGGCTGCTGGTCGGCGTGCCGCTGGCGCGCCTGATCGCCGACCGCCTGCACCATATCGGCAGCAGCGACCCGCTCAGCTGGGGCCTGGCCGTGCTCGCCGTTGCCGTCGCCGCCGTCGCCGCGTGTGCGTTGCCGGCCTGGCGCGCCGCGCGGGTGCCGCCGCGGGTGGCGCTCGAGGAAGCCGCATGAAGCCCTGGGTTGCCGCCCGCCCTGGCTTGCGTTCGCGCCGCGCCATCAGCGGCGCCGACGCCGGCACACCCACCCCATCGAGGTGCCCATGACCCGCCTGGTCTCCGCCTTCGTCGACGGCTGGCGCCTGCTGCGCGCCCGGCCGATCGGCAACGTTCTGGCCATCGGCGTGCTTGCCGCCGGCCTGACCGCCTACGTCAGCATCACCGCGCTGAACGCGGTGATCTTCGCCGAGCCGCCGACCGCGATCGACCACGACCACACCTACCGGGTCGGCTTCGCCACCACCGGCGCCCAGGTGCCCCTGGCCGGCGGCGAACGCCTGGACCTGCTCGACCTGCGCGCCAGCGACCCGCATCTGGCCGGTACCGTCGCCTTCCGCTGGAGCGACCTGAACCTGGGCGGCGACGCCAGCGACGGCGCCAGTCGCGTCGCCGGCCTGCTGGTCGACGGCGACCTGTTCGGCACCCTGCGCTGGCCGATGCTGCACGGTCGCGGCTTCGACGCTGCCGACTTCCGGGCCGACGCCAACAGCGTGGTGGTGCTCGGCGAACGGCTGTGGCGCAGCCGCTACGCCGGCGATCCGGGCATCATCGGCCGCGAGGTCCGGGTCGACGGCCAACCCGCCACCGTGGTCGGCGTGCTGCCGGCGCAGCGCACCTTCCCGTTCCAGCAGCAGCTCTACCTCTCGGTTTCGCTGGCCGGCCGCGCAGCGCTGCGGTCGACCACCTGGCAGACCGTGCTGGCCCTGCCCGATGCCGCAGCGCGCGAGTCGGTCGAGCGCACCCTGGCCGCCCTGCAGGTCGAGCGCGAGGCGCGCTGGGGCGAGGACGCGCGACGCAGCCCGCTGCGCCTGCAGTCGCTGAGTCCGCAGGTCGAACCCTCGACCCAGCTGCTCGGCCTGGTGCTGCAGGGCATCGCCACCCTGTTGCTGCTGCTGGCGGCCAGCAACGCCGGCGGCCTGCTGCTGGTGCAGTGGCTGGGCCGCAGGCGCGAACTGGCGACCCGCCAGGCGCTCGGCGCCGGCGCCGGCCGCACCCTGGCCGCGCTCGCCGTCCAGGGCCTGCTGCTGGCGGCGGTTGCGCTGGCCATCGGCCTGTTCCTCACCGTGCGCCTCGTCGCCGCGCTCAACGCCTACCTGTGGAGCACCGACAACGGCATGCCGCTGTACTACGCGGTCGAGCTCACGCCGCTGGTGCTGGCGATGACCGCGGTCGGTACGGTCCTGCTGCTGCTGGCGCTGCTCTGGCCGACGGCGCGACGGCTGCGCCGCGGCGACCTGGCCCAGGACCTGCGCAGCGGCGCGCGCAGCATCGACGGCACCCTCTCGCGATTCGGTCGCGGCCTGTTCGGCCTGCAGTGCCTGCTGGCGATGGTCGCCGTGCTGGTCGCCGTGCAGGCGGCGCAGGGCGCGCGCGATGCGCTGAAGCGGCCGCTGGGCATCGATGCCGACCGCGTCCTCACCGCCGCCTTCGGCAGCAGCGATGCCGCAGCCGGGCAGCGCTTCGCCGAGCGCCTGCGTCAGGCCCTGGATGGCGAGGCCCAGGTCGAGGCGGTGAGCCTGGGTGGCGCCCTGCCGGTCGCCCTGGTCAGCCAGCGCGTGGTCCGGGTCGGCGAGGCCAGCGTCACCGCCGACGTCTCGCCGGTCGACGCGCAGTTCGCCCGGGTGTTCGGCATCGGCCTGCGCGGCGGCCGCTGGCTGACCGCCGCGGATACGGACGATGCAGCCAGTCCGGACGTCCGCGTCGCCGTGCTCGACCCGGCCGCGGCGCAGGCGCTGTTCGGCGACGCCGATCCGATCGGCCGCAGCGTCGAGGTCGGCTTCGGCGGCGAGTTCCGCGCCCACACCGTGATCGGACTGAGCCAGCCGGTGCGCATGGACAGCCGCGGCGGCCCGGACCGCGCCAGCCTCTTCGTGCCGGCCGGCCAGCCGACGCCGTACGAGCGCAGCCTGGCGGTGCGCACGCGCGGCCCCGCCGAGGCCTTCGCGCCGCGGCTGCAGGCGATCGCCCGCGGCATCGATCCGGACATCGCCCTGGTCGAGCTCGGCAGCTTCGAACAGCTGCGCTGGCGCGCCAGCAGCTGGAGCCGCTTCGTGCTCGGCCTGTTCGCGCCGCTGGGCCTGCTGGCGATCCTGCTCGCGGCGTCCGGCCTGGGCGCGCTGTTCGGCAGCCTGGTCGCCCAGCGTGTGCGCGAGATCGGCGTGCGCCGCGCCCTGGGCGCACACGGCGGCCGGCTGGCACGCGGCCTGTTCGGGGGACTGCTGCTGTGGGGCGGATCGGGTGCCGTTCTCGGCCTGGTCCTGGCGCTGGTCGGCAGCCGCGGCATGAGCCAGGCGCTGTACGGCGATGCCGGCCTGGGCCTCCCGGCCCTGCTCGCCGCCCTGGCGGTCATGGCCGCGACCCTTGCCGTGGCCGCCGCCGGACCGCTGCGCCGCGCCCTGCGCGTGCCGCCGACCGTCGCCTTGCGCGCCGAATGAGCACGCCCGCCGTATCCTCTTCCGCAGTCATCCCTGAAGGACACCGCGCCGTGATCGAACTGGACAACGTAGAGCGCAGCTACCCGCTGGCCGGCGGCCGCAGCTGGGTGCTGCGCAACATCAATCTCTCGATCCGGCCGGGCGAGTTCGTCTCGATCATGGGTCCCAGCGGCAGCGGCAAGACCAGCCTGCTCAACGTGCTCGGCCTGATGGACGGCGACTTCGGCGGCGAGTACCGCCTCGACGGCCACGCCGTGCACGCCCTGAACGGCAAGCAGCGCCAGGCGCTGCAGCGCGACGCCCTCGGCTTCATCTTCCAGCACTACCACCTGATCGACGACCTCACCGTCGCCGAGAACCTCGACCTGCCGTTGTCCTACCGCGACATCAGGACGGCCGAGCGCAAGGCGCTGGTCGCCGACATGCTCGACCGCTTCGCCATCGTCGGCAAGAAGGACCTGTACCCGCGCCAGCTCTCCGGCGGCCAGCAGCAGCTGGTGGCGGTGGCGCGCGCGGTGATCACCCGGCCCAAGGTGCTGCTGGCCGACGAGCCGACCGGCGCCCTGCACGCCAGCCAGGGCGCGATGATCATGGACCTGCTCGGCGAGCTGCACCGCGACGGCGCGACCATCGTCCAGGTCACCCACAACCCCGAAAACGCCGCCCGCGGCCAGCGCACCGTGCATCTGCGCGACGGCTGGCTGTCGGCGGCGGAGTGAGCGGCCGTGGCCGGGTCGCCGGGACGCTGGCGCGGCGCCCCCTGCGTCCGGGCCGGCCGGCCGCGTATGCTTGCCGCACCGGGCCCTGACCCGGACGCCACTGAACCCCCTTGCCGCCGAGCCGCCTGCCCCGATGATCCTGATCGCCGACGACCAGCGTGACGTGCTCGAGGCCCTGCGCCTGCTGCTCAAGGGCGAGGGCCTGGCGAGCCGCTGCGTCGGCAGCCCGGGGGAGGCGCTGGAAGTGGTGCGCAGCGGCGCCCCGTCGCTGGTGCTGATGGACCTCAACTACACGCGCGACACCACCTCCGGCCAGGAAGGCCTGGACCTGCTGGCGGGCATCCGCGCGATCGATGCCGAGGTGCCGGTGGTGGCGATGACCGCCTGGGGCAGCATCGAGCTGGCGGTCAAGGCGATGCAGGCCGGTGCCGGCGACTTCATCGAGAAGCCCTGGGACAACCGGCGCCTGCTCAGCGTGCTGCGCAACCAGCTGGCGCTGGCCGACAGCCGGCGCCAGGCCGCGCGCCTGCATCGCGAGAACGAGATCCTCAAGGGCGAGGACGACGCCGACTTCATCGCCGGCTCGCCGCCCATGCGGGCGCTGTGCGAACAGATCCGCAAGGTCGCGCCGACCGCCGCCAACGTCCTGGTGCTGGGCGAGAACGGCACCGGCAAGGGCGTGGTCGCGCGCCTTGTCCACGCCAATTCGCCGCGCGCCGACCGGCCGCTGGTCAAGGTCAACATGGGCGGCATCGCCGAGAGCGTGTTCGAGTCGGAGATGTTCGGCCACGTCCGCGGCGCCTACACCGACGCCAAGGGCGACCGCATCGGCCGCTTCGAGCTGGCCGACGGCGGCACCCTGTTCCTGGACGAGATCGGCAACATCCCGCCCTCGCAGCAGCCCAAGCTGCTGCGCGTGCTCGAGGACGGCGAGCTGGAGCGGCTGGGCTCCTCGCGCACGATCCGGGTCGACGTCCGCCTGGTCAGCGCCACCAACGCCGACATCGAGGCCGAGGTCGCGGCCGGCCGTTTCCGGCGCGACCTGTTGTACAGGCTCAACACGGTGGTGCTGACGGTGCCGCCGCTGCGCGAGCGCGGCGAGGACATCGTGCCGATGGCGCGCGCCTTCCTGGCACGCAGCGCCGCCCGCTACCAGCGCGGCGCCATGAGCCTGGCGCCGGCCGCCGAGCGCGCGCTCGGCGCCTGGTCCTGGCCCGGCAACGTCCGCGAGCTGGCGCACCTGATGGAGCGCGCCGCGCTGATGGCGGCCGGCAGCCAGGTCCAGGCCGGCGAGCTCGGCCTGGGCGCGGCGCCGGCGCCCGCCGCCGGCGCCGCGCTGCCGGCCGGCCTGACCCTGGACGCCGCCGAGGAGCTGCTGGTGCGCAAGGCGCTGGAGGACAGCGGCGGCAACATCCAGCGCGCCGCCGACGCGCTCGGCGTCAGCCGGCCGGCGCTGTACCGGCGCATCGACAAGTACGGCCTGGCCGCAGCCGACGGCGAGCCATGAACGGCATCGCGCCGCGGCCGCCGGCCCGGTTGTCGCGGCGATGACCGGCCGTCGCGGTGGCCGCCCGGGGCCGGCGTCGCCGGGGTCGATGAACTTCGAGCGCCGGGTCCTGCTGATGGCCCTGCTGGTGGCGGCGCCGGGGCTGGCCGCCAGCGCCATGCTGCTCTGGCTGGCCGGCATCGAGGCGTCGCGCATCGCCGTGGCCCTGGCGGTGCTGGGCCTGTCCAGCCTGGCGCTGGCCGCCTGGCTGCGGCACCGCGTGGTGTTCCCGCTGTACACCCTGAGCAACCTGCTGGAGGCCCTGCGCGAGGGCGACTTCAGCCTGCGCGGCACGCGCGCGCGCCGCGGCGACGCGATCGGCGAGGTGGTCTGGGAGGTCAACGCGCTCAGCGAGACGCTGCGCCAGCAGCGCCTGCGCGTCGAGGAGACGCTCGCCCTGCTGACCAAGGTGATGGCGACCGTCGACATCGCGATCTTCGCCTTCGACGCCCAGCAGCGCCTGCGCCTGATCAACCCCGCCGGCGAGCGCCTGCTCGGCCTGCGCGGCGACCAGGCGATCGGCCTCGACGCCGCCGCGCTCGGCCTGGAGGACTGCCTGTCGGTGGCATCGGCGGCGACCCTGCAGCGGGCCTTTCCCGGCGGCGCCGGCAGCTTCGACGTGCGCCACGCGGTGTTCCGCGAGGGCGGCCTGAGCCACGACCTGCTGGCGATCACCGACCTGTCGCGCGCCCTGCGCGAGCAGGAGCGGCTGGCCTGGCAGCGCCTGATCCGCGTGCTCGGCCACGAGCTCAACAACTCGCTGGCGCCGATCAAGTCGATGGCCGACACCCTGGCCGACCTGGTCGGCCGGCAGCCGCCGCCGCCGGACTGGCGCGAGGACGCCCGCGGCGGCCTGGCGGTGATCGCCGAGCGCGCCGATGCCCTGGCCCGGTTCATGGCCGGCTACACGGCCCTGGCCCGCCTGCCGCCGCCGCGCAAGCGCGAGGTCGAGCTGGCGCCCCTGCTGGCGCGCATCTGCGCGCTGGAGACCCGGGTGCCGGTGCGCCCGGGCGAGGTCGCCGCGGTGCGCCTGGCGCTCGATCCCGACCAGATCGAGCAGGCCCTGATCAACCTGCTGCGCAACGCCGCCGAGGCCAGCGCCGGCAGCGGCGGCGCGGTCGAGGTCCGGGCCCTGGCCCGGCCCGGCGGCATCGACATCGAGGTCGAGGACGAGGGTCCGGGCCTGGCCGGCAGCGAGAACCTGTTCGTGCCCTTCTTCACCACCAAGCCGGGCGGCTCCGGCATCGGCCTGGCGCTGGCCCGGCAGATCGCCGAAGGCCACGGCGGCAGCCTGGTCCTGCGCAACCGCGACGACCGCAGCGGCTGCCTGGCGAGGCTGCGCCTCCCCGTCTAGTCCGGATGTTGCACGAGGCCGCTGCCGCGGCCGCCGATCTTCGCGCCGGGGCGCGGCCTGCTCCATCGACCGCTTCGACGAGGTTTCGGCCGCGCCTTCACTGCCCGACGGCGCGCTGCCTGCACTGCGGCGCGATCCCGTTGGCCTCGCCGCGCTCTCAGAATTCTTCACGGCTGGCGCTCGCCGTGCCGCCGGCCGGGCGGGGCTTGTGCGGGCAACGCCCCCGTGGCACGGTCGGTGCCATCGGTCGGCGTGCATCGCCCATGGCCCTTGCGGGTGGGCGACGCGGAACGCGGCGCCGGCGGCGGCGCAGCGGAGGATCGCGCCGGCACGATGTCGCAGGGCTTCGGGAGCGGGGCATGCAGCCGGGAAGCGCGATCCACTGGCAGGCGATCTGGGAGGCGTTCGAGCGTCTGGCGGACGCCGATCCCGACGGGCAGGCGGCCGGGCTTGCACGCCTGCAGGAACGCGACCCCGGGATCGCCGTCCGGGTGCGGCGGCTGCTGGCCGCCGACGCCGACGGCGCCGGACCCCTGGACCGCGCGCTCGCCGAGACGATGTGGGATCCCGCCGAGGCCGCCTGGGAAACGGCAGAGGGCACCCGGGTCGGTGCCTACCGGCTGATCGAGCCGATCGGCGAGGGCGGCATGGGCGAGGTATGGCGCGCCGAGCGCGACGACGGCGCCTACCGGAGCCAGGTCGCGGTCAAGCTTCTGAAGCGCGGCATGGACACCCGCGCGGTGCTGCGCCGCTTCCTGCAGGAGCGCAACATCCTGGCCCGTCTCGAACACCCGGCGATCGTCCGCCTGCTCGATGGCGGCATGACCGTCGACGGCCGTCCCTGGTACGCCATGGAACTGGTCGACGGCTCGCCCGTCACCGTGCACGCGGCGCGGTCCCGGCTGGGCGTGCGCGAACGCGTCGCCCTGCTCGCCGGGATCGCCGACGCCGTCGGCCATGCCCACAGGCAACTGGTGGTGCACCGCGACCTCAAGCCCGGCAACATCCTGGTGGACGGCACCGGCCTGCCGCGCCTGCTGGATTTCGGCATCGCCAAGCTGCTCGAGGACAGCGGCGAGTCGACCCGGACCGGCACCGGCGTGCGCGTGCTGTCGCCGGCCTATGCCGCGCCCGAGCAGCGGCGCGGCGAGCCGGTCGGAACCGCCACCGATGTCCACGGGCTGGGGCTGGTCGCGTTCGAGCTCCTGACCGGCGCCCTGCCGTCGCGCCCCGACGACGCCGCCGGGCCGCCGCTCCGCGCCAGCCACTCGGTCGTCCGGGCCGATCCCGACCAGCTGGCCCGGCACTACGGCCGGCCGACCGACCCGCGCGCCCTCGCCCGCACCCTGGCCGGCGACCTCGACCACGTGCTGGCGATGGCGCTGCGGCCGGAGCCGGCCCGGCGCTACGCCAGCATCGACGCCCTGGCGGCCGACCTGCGCGCCTGGCTGGGCGGGCATCCGGTGTCGGCGCGCGGCGACAGCCCGGGCTATCGTCTGCGGCGCTTCGTGCGGCGCAACCGGGTCGGCGTCGCCGCCGCGGCGGCTGCCGCCCTGGCCCTTGTGGTCGGTCTGCTGGTCGCGCTCTGGCAGGCCGGGCTGGCCCAGCGCCACGCGCTCGAGGCCCAGGCCCAGGCCCTGCGCGCCGAGCAGCAGGCGGCCCATGCCCAGGCCCAGGCGCGTCAGGCCCAGTCGACCCGGGATTTCGTGGTCAGCGCCTTCTCCAGCCTCGATCCCGCACAGTCCCGCGAGGGCGCCAACCTGAGGCTGGCCGACTTCCTCACCGCCACCCTGGACCGCCTGCCGCGCGACCTGGCCGACGATCCGCGCTCGCGCCAGGAACTGCACCTGGCACTTGCCGGCGCCCTGTTCGAACTGGGCGAGGCCGCGCAGGCGGACGCCCGGCTGGCTGCCCTGGTCGACGAACTCGATGCCGACCCCGGCACCGCCACGGCGGTCCTGCATGGCACGGCCCTGCACCGCTGGGCGATCACCGGCCACCGGCTCGGGTCCCGCGCCGAGGCCACGTCCAGGCTCAACCGCGCCCGGGCGCGGCTGCGCGAAGCGGACGACAGTCCCCAGGCGCTCACCGCGCGCATTGCCACCGACACCCTGCTCGGCCAGCTGCTCACCGACAGCGGCCGCTATCCCGAGGCGCTGGCCCTGTACGAGAACATCCGCGACCAGCGCGTCGCCCTCAACGGGCGGGCCGACGCGCGTTCCGCGGTCGACCACCTGAACCTGTGCGTTGCGCGGATGTACCTGGCGGCCTACGCCGCGGCCCAGGCCGAGTGCGACCGCGCCGAGGCCCTGCTGCGCGCCGATCCGCAGGCGCCGCGGGCGCGGCTGGCCTGGATCGAGTCGGCGCGAATCCTGGTCGAGTCCCGGCTCGGACTCCATGAGCGGGCGCTCGCCACCGCCGGGCGCGCCGCCGACCTGATCCGGGAGCACCTGGGTCCGGGCCATCCGATGCTGCGCACCGTGCGCTGGAACCGGGGTACGGCGCTGCTGGCGGCCGGCCAGACGGACATGGCGCTGGCCGAGTTCCGGGCGCTGGCCGCCGAGGGCGTGCCGGACAACAACCTGCTGGCCCGGCAGGTGCGCCTGGCGATGGCCGAGGCGGCTGCCGGTGGCGACCGTGCCGCGGCGATCCTGGAGCCGCTCCTGGCCGATCCCGACGCGGCGGAGACCGTTCACCTGCTGAATGCGCGACGCGTTGTCGCCCAGGTGCGCGACGCCCAGGGCCGGCCGGACGACGCCCTGGCCGAGGTCGAACGGGCGCTGGCCGGCTACCGGCGCGCCGGGCTGTCGCCGCACGACGACCACGCACTGGCGCTGGCGCTGAAGGCGCGGCTGCTGGCGCGGCAGGGGCGAGATGCGGAGGCGGCGGCGCTGGCGCGCCACGCCGACGAGATGCGCGCGGCGGTCCTGGCGCCCGCTGCGGCCGACGCGTCCGCGACCGCGGCCGGGGCGCCACCGCCCCCCTGACAGGCACGGATCGGGCGGGCGGCGGAAAGGGCAGGGCGCGCATCCCTGCGTTCGCGGACGGCGCCGGCCTGGCGCCACTCCCCGCAGCCGTCCCGGCGGCGTGCGCGGGCCTGCGTCCGCGCCGGCGGCGGCCGCCCGGCCCGCGCTTGCCAGCATCGCTTGGCGGTCGCCAGCCGGCATGGCATTGTCGCCACCGGGACCGGGAGGGCGCCATGTCGGACATCACCGCGCTGATCGCGCAGGCACGCGGGGGCGACGGCGCGGCGGTCGACCGGCTGTTCGCCGCGCTGTACGCCGAGCTGAAGGTGCTGGCCCGGCGCCAGGCCGGCGCCTTCGAGGGTGCCGGCCACGCCACCTCGCTGGTCCACGAGGCCTACCTGAAGCTGGCGCCGGCGGCGGTCGCGCAGGCCAACGACCGCGTCCATTTCTGCGCGCTGGCGGCGCGCGCCATGCGCCAGATCCTGATCGACCAGGTGCGCGCCCGGGACGCCCGGCGGCGCGGCGGCGACTACCGCCTGGTGGGCCTGGACAGCGAGGTGCTGCGCATCGCCGCCGACGGTCGCGACGAGGGCGAGCTGCTGGCCCTGGACGTCGCGCTGGGCCAGCTCGCCGACCACGACCCCGACCTGGCGCGGCTGGTCGAGCTGCGCTTCTTCGCGGGCCTCGAGCTGGCCGAGATCGCCAGCCTGGTGGACCGTTCCGAGCGCTCGCTCAAGCGCGACTGGCGGCGCGCGCGGGCCTGGCTGTACCGGGCGCTGGACGGCGATGCGGGAAGGGCCGGCTGGCCCGTCGCAGGCGCCGCCGACGATAGCCGTGACGAGGGCGCCTGACACGGTGCGCGCGGGAGATCCGACGATGGACGAGGGTGGCCGGGACGCCTGGCAGACGCTGTGGACGCGCTTCGACGCCCTGGTCGACCTGCCGGAGGCCGAGCGGGCCGAGGCGCTGGCCGCCCTCGCAGCGCAGTCGCCCGCGCTGGCGGCGGAGCTGCGCGCCCTGCTTGCCGCCGACGGCCGCGACCAGGGCCCGCTGGAGGCCGCGCTGCGGCCTGCCGGAACCGAAGCCGACCAGGGCTGGTCGCTGGCGGCCGGCGCCTGCATCGGTCCCTGGCGGCTGCTCGGCCCGCTGGGCCGCGGCGGCATGGGCGAGGTCTGGCTGGCCGAACGCCAGGACGGCGCCTACCAGCGCCAGGTGGCCCTGAAGCTGCTCAAGCGCGGCCTGGACACCGAGGCCATCGTCCGCCGCTTCCGGCAGGAACGGCAGATCCTGGCCCGCCTGGACCACCCCGGCATCGTCCGCATCGTCGACGGCGGCGTCGCCGAGGACGGCCGGCCGTGGTTCGCCATGGACCGCGTCGACGGCGAGCCGCTGCTCGCGCACGCCGCCGGCCGGCGCCTGGACCTGCGCGCCCGCGTCGCCCTGGTCGCGCAGGTCGCCGACGCCGTGGCCTTCGCCCACGCCCGCCTGGTCGTGCACCGCGACCTCAAGCCCGCCAACATCGTGGTCGGCGCCGATGGCCGCCCGCGCCTGCTCGACTTCGGCATCGCCAAGCTGCTCGAGGAGACCGGCGAGCAGACCCTCACCGGCACCGGGCTGCGCCTGATGTCGCCGGCCTATGCGGCCCCCGAGCAGATCCGCGGCGAGCCGGTCGGCACCGCCACCGACGTCTACGCCCTGGGCCTGGTGCTGTGCGAACTGGTCACCGGGCAGCTTCCCCACCAGCGCCGCGCGCCCGGCGTCGAGGCGCTGGTGCGCGGTCTGGACACCGAGACCGCGCAGCGCGCCAGCACCCTGCTCGGCCAGGTGCCGGAGGCGACCCTCGCGGCCCAGTACGGCGAAGGCGGCGACCGGCGCCGCTTGTTGCGGCAGGTGGCGGGGGACCTCGACCTGATCATCGCCACCGCGGTCCGCCCCGATCCGGCTGCCCGCTACGCCACTGCGGCGGCGTTCGCCGAGGACCTGCGCCGCTGGCTGGATGGCCGCGCCATCGCCGCACGCCCCGAGTCCGTGCGCGCCCGCGTGCGCGGCTTCGTGCGCCGGCATCGCACCATGGTCGCCGCCACCGCGCTGGCGTTCGCCGCCCTGCTGGCCGGCCTTGCCGCGGCGCTGTGGCAGGCCGACCAGGCCCGGCAGCAGGCGCGCCGGGCCGAACTGTCCCGCGACTTCCTGCTGTCGCTGTTCGCCGAGCAGGACCCGGTGGCGCGCGCCAGCCTGCAGGCGCGCAGCCCCTCCGAACTGGTCGCCGACGGCATCGACCGGGCACGCCGCAGCCTGGTCGACGATGCGGCGCTGCGCCTGGACGTGCTGGGCGACCTCGCCGCCCTGCAGGCGCGCCTGGGCGATGGCGCGACCGCCGCGCCGCTGCTGCGCGAGCTGCTGGACGAACGCCGCACCGTCGACGGCGAGGACACGCCCGCCGTGGCGCAGTTGCAGGTCGCCCTGGCCGGCGCCCTGGGCGGCGCCGACGCCCCGCAGGCGCTGGCCGAGGCGAAGGCGGCGGTGGCCACCCTGGAACGGACCCTGGGCCCGGACCATCCGGCCACCGCCCGCGCCCGCGACCAGCTGGCGCGCGCGCTGCTGCTGACCGGCGCCGCCGACGACGCCCTCGAGCACCTGCGTCGCGCCCATGCGGCGCTCGCCGCCACGCTCGGCGCGGACCACGAGGAAACCCTGCAGGTCCAGGTCAGCCTGGCGGTCACCCTGGAGAACCTCGACCGCCTGGACGAGGCCGAGGCGCAGTTCCTGGCCGCCCTCGCCGGCATCCGCCGCAGCGCCGGCGAGCAGCATGCCCGGCTGGTCCGGCCGCTGACCGTGCTGGCCGACGTCAGGCGCCGCCAGCAGCGCTATCCGGAGGCCGCCGCGCTGATGGCCGAAGCGGCCGTGCTGGCCCGGCAGGTGCTGCCGGCGCGCCATCCGATGGTCGGCCAGCTGCTGATGCGCCAGGGCGACCTGCTGCGCCGTACCGGCGACCTCGACGGCGCCGGCGCGGCCCTGGCGGAGGCCGGCGCGCAACTGCCCGGCACCGGCGGCGCCGCCGCGCAACTGGCGATGTTCGAGGGCGCGCTGGCGCGCGCGCGCGGCGACCCTGCGGGCGCCGCAACTGCATTCGAACGCAGCCAGTCGCTGTTCCTGGCCGCGCTCGGGGCCGACAGCGTGTATCCCTGGTCCGCCGCCATCGAGCACGGCAATGCGCTGCTGGACCTGGGTCGCCTCGACCAGGCGCGGGCGCAACTGGAAGCGGCGCTGGCGCGCCTGCTGGCGATCGCCGGCCCGGACAGTTACGACGTCGCGTCCGCCACTGCGGCCCTGGCGCGCGTGCAGGCCGCGCAGGGACGGCATGCCGAGGCCGCGCAGGGATTCCTGCGTGCGCACCAGGGTTTCCTCGCCATCTACGGGGCGCGGCACGCCAGCACGCTCGAGGCGGGCCTGGGCGCCGCGCGCGCCTTGCGCCTGGCGGGCGATGCCGCAGGTGCCCGCGCCGCCCTCGACGCATTGGCGCTGCCTGCGCCGGTGCCGGCATCCGGCGGGCGCGAGGGCGGCGCCCCTCCCGGCGCCGAGCCGCTGCCGGCGGACCTGAGCGCGCGCATCGCGCTGGAGCGCGCTTATGCCGCGCAGGCTGCAGGCGCCCCGGAGCAGGCCCGGACGCTGGCCGCCGCCGCCCTGGCCGACTGGCCGGAGGCGGCACCCGGCGATGCCGTGCGCAGCGAGCTGCGGGCACTGGCCGGCCTCCCGGCGCCTCGCTGACCCGCCCGGTCCGTGCTGCGCCGATGCCCGTCGTCGTCGGCGCGCCCTGCCGACCGCTGGGCCGGCCGGCCGCGCCCTGCCTCAGAGCGGCAACCTGCGCAGCGGCGTCTCGATCGGCTCGGCGTCCGGGTCGTCCGGCCTGAGGGTGAACCGGGCCTCGTCGTGGCGAGCGCTCACGAACGTGCCCTCGCCGATCCGGGTCCGGACCACCTGGTCGCCCTCGCGCCGCGAGCGGTACACCGGCCCGCTCAGGTGACCGTAGCGGTTCGCGGTGGACTGCATCACCAGCCAGGTCGGCTCGCCATCGGCGTCGTATCCGACCCAGGTGAACATCATCCGGTCCGGGACGACGTGCTCGACCAGCCAGCCCTCGCCGCTGTCCTGGTCGGCACGCATCCACCAGCCGGAGTAGTCGTGCAGGGGTTCGACCTCGTCCGGGTACACGCCCGGCGGCGGCGGCGCGACCGTGACGGCGAGCTCGGGGGCGAGCAGGGGACGATCCGGCCGTCCGGCGTCGACCAGGCGGATGCGGTACTCGCCCTGGGGCAGCTTGCCCAGCGACAGCGTCCGCGAGTTCCGGAAGCCTGGCCGCGGTATGAAGCAGCCGGTCGGGCGCACCTCGACCTCCAGGACGCCCTGGACATGCCTGACCCGGGTGAGCTTCTGGCAATCCGGCGTCATCACCTGCAGCCAGGTCGCCTGCAGGGCGCGGGGCTGTCCGGGCAGGACCTGCATGGGCCAGTCCGGCGCCTGGGCGCCGACCTGGCCGCTGCCGGCCAGCATCAGAAGCACGGCGAGCAGGCGGGTCCGGCGCCCAGCGGGCAGGCGGCGCGGGCGCGCATCGGTGTCGGGCCGGGTCGGGTTCATGGTGATCCTCCGTTCGCGTAGATCGGCGCATCGGGCATCCGGGCGCCGCAGCGAGCCGGCGTCGGAACCTGCACTGGTGCGTACACCTTGCCATGCGCAGGCCGGGCGGGACAGCCTGTGCCCTTGCGGCGCGACGCACGAGCCTTCGCAGGCCGCGCGATGCCCGGGATCCGGCGAAGGGCCGGACCGCTGCGCGCGGCCTGCGATGACGGCCCGGGCAGGCACCGGCACCGACGCCGTCGGCGGCGCGGAGCCGGTCCGGTCCGGTGCCAGGCGGACGACCTGACAGGCGAAGGGACGGGCGGTCCGTCGCGCGGACCGTCAGGGCACCGCCAGCACCTGCACACGTCGCGAGCTGGCGATGTCGCCGACCGCCACCGAACCGGGCAGCACCAGCAGTCGGGCACCGACCACGACCGCCGGGCCGCCGTGCACGGCGAACGGCAGGTCGGGCAGCGGCCGCCAGGCGCCCAGGACCGGGTCCAGGTACTCGGCCTGGCCGATCAGCGCGGGCGGCAGCAACGACTCGCCGCCGGCGACGACGATGCGGCCGCCCAGCACCGCCGCGGCGTGGCCGCTGCGCGCCGTGGCCATGGCCGGTCCCGGGCGGCTGGTGCCGGTGCCGGGATCGATCCGGGTGACGACGTTGTGGGCGATTCCGGAGACCGGCTCGCGGCCGCCGATCAGCCACAGCTCGCCGGCGACCACGACCGCCGCGAGATGGTCGCGCGGCGCACCGGGATCGATGGCGAGGCTGCTCCAGGTGCCGGTGGCGGGATCGTAGCGGTCCAGCCAATCCTCGGCCGGACCCAGCCCGCCGGCCAGCACGATGCGGCCGCCCACCGACAGTGCGACGCCGGTGGCGCGGCCGCGCGGCATGTCGGGCAGGGCCTGCCACTGGTTGCCGGTCGGGTCGTACCGCCAGGCGTTGCGGTTCGGCTGCGGTGCCAGGGGGCCGCTGGCGAAGCCGCCGAACAGCCAGATCGCGCCGTCGTGGGCGACCATCTGGGCATGGTCGCGCGGGGCCGGCAGGTCGGCCAGGCGGGTCCAGCCGCCGGCGACCGGGTCGTGGCGCCAGAACTCGCGGTGGCTGGTACCGATCGTCGACAGGCCGCCGGCGGCGTAGACCTGCCCGTCCAGCACCGTCGCCGGCCACTCGGAACGGTCCGGGCCCAGACCGGGCGCCAGCGACCAGGTGGCGCGGTCGAGGTCGAGCCGCGGCGGCAGCGCGCAGCCGGTGCCGTCCAGGCGGGTGAGCGGCACCAGGTCCATGCCGCCCGGCGCGAAGCCGGCCAGCACGGACGCGTGTTGCGCACGGCCGCCCTGGCAGTCGAAGTCGAAGCGCAGCGCGCCCCACTCGAAGCGCTCGACCGCATCCTGGTCGAAGCCGGCGCCGAAGCGGCCGCCGCGGGTCGCGTGCATCTGCGGGAACACCAGGACCCCGCCGTCGTCGCGTTCGCCGACGCCGATCATCCAGTACGGCGCGCCCTCGGGATCGAAGCTGTACCAGACCGCCAGGGCGCGGCCATCGGGGAGCCACTGCATCGACCAGCCTTCGCCGGAGCGGGCCGGGTCGAACCAGGAGCCGCTCTGGCCGGCGCGGCCGTCCGCCGGCGGCGGCGCGTCCCCGGGGCAGGGCAGGCCCATGGCGCTGGTGATGCGTTCCCAGGGCAGGGTCAACTGCTGGCCGAGGACGTCGAACGCCAGGCTGCCGGTCCGGCAGTCGCCGAACTCCAGCCGGGCACGGCCGACCGCCTGCTGCACGATCTGGCCGGGGTCGAAGGCCGGCCCGAAGCGGCCGCCCGTGGTCAGCACCACCGGATCGAAGTCGATGCCGCCGGCGTCGATCCGGCCCTCGGCGGTGAGCCAGCGCTGGCGGCCCGCTTCGTCGTAGGTGAACCAGTACAGCAGGGCCTGGGTCGGCGACAGCAGTTCCAGCATCCAGCCTTCGCCGGAGCGGTCCGGCGAGTACCAGTGGCCGCTGTGGTGCGGCTGCGGCGACGCGGCGCCCAGGCTGCCGGCGACCACCAGGAACAGCAACGGCGCCAGCACCCGCAGGTGGCGGACGGGGCGCGGGGAGGGCGGGGAATGCTTGGTCACGGCGGCTACCTACGACATGCGTCGTACTGAGGGTGCCTGCGCCGCTCAGGGCTGTCAATCCCGGACCGGCGCCCTCGGCCAGCCCGGCCGGGCGCGTGGTGAGGAGGGGCACGGTGCGGCCGGACATTCCCCCGGGGCGCGCTGCGGCGCGACTGCCGGATCGGGATGCCCGCCGGCGGCGATCGCCGGAGCGCGATCGCCGCCGCCGTGCCGTCCTGCGGCGTGTCGGGGCGGTCCGCCTGGCATCGGCAGGCCCGACCGGTCCGGGTGGCGCCGTCGGGCCGGGCCGGACCTGCGGCAGGCGTCCGGCCCTTGCGTTCTCGCCAGGACGCGCGCGTTCCGGCCGGCTGGCCCTCAGTCGCCGCTGCTGCTGCTGTTGATCGCGTCCATCCGCCAGCTGCCGTCGATCTTCAGCATCGCGGCCGTGCCGCGGATCGGGCCGGTCGCGTCGCGGCCGGTGAATTCGACCCAGGCGCGGTCGCCATCGACGGTGCCGCCCTGGATCGCCAGGCCGTCGACGCCGGGCGTGAAGGCCCTTGCCATTTGCAGTACCTGGGCAGCCTCGCCGGAGGCCACCGCGGCGCGCAGCTGCTCGGCCTGGTCGCGGGCCGAGTGGTTGATCATGCCCTCGATGTCGTCGCCATGGATGGCCTCCAGCATGGCCCGGAACGCGGCGCCGGGCTCGCCGCCATCGGCCGCCAGCGGCTGGCCGGCCCGCGGCACGTCCTGGGGCAGCACCGGCAGGTCGAACCGGACGGCATGGCCCGCCTCGTCCTGCCAGCGGCCCTTGATGCGATCGGTACCGGCGTCTTCCAGGCTCAGACCGTCGTTGCTGCTGCCGGAGATCGTGCTGCCGCCGGACAGGACGCTCCAGGACCACAGGAACCCCCCCTCGGGATCGACCGTGAGCTGAAGGCTGTTGCCCGGGTGATCCATGAAGTCCCACACGTCGTACTTGCCGTCCGCGGCGAACGCGACGCGATCGAAGGCCTGGTCGCTGAACACGATGCGGACGTTGCGGCCATCGCGCACGGCCATGCCGTCGGCCACGGTGCGCAGTTCGCCGGCGGCCTGGAAGCGGCCGTCGGCGCTGCCGTCGTCGGCCGCTGCGGCGGGCGCCAGGCCCAGGGCGGCGGCGAGGAACAGCCAGGTTTGCAGGGACTTCATGTGCGGATCTCCGTTCGGGTCGGGGCGCCGGCAATCGACGCTGTCCCTGCCCGCCACGCAGGAAGCGCCGCTGCCGGGCCAGGCTGCACTGACCGGGTCGCCGGCGGCGGGCTTCGTGCGGCCCGCCCCGGGCCGACGTGGCGACCGGCTTGCCGAGCCCTCGCGGTCGTGGCACGGTGCCCGGGGCCGGTCTGCGTGGGGCGCCGGCCATCGCACCAGGAGTCCGGATGGAGCGTGCAGCGGACGAAGGCGCCGGCAGGGGCGACATCACGCGCCTGCTGGAGCGGGCGCGCGGCGGCGACCGGGCCGCGACCTCGGCCCTGTTCAGCGCCCTCTACGACGAGCTCAAGCGCCTGGCGCGCGGCCAGCTGCACGGGCCGTCGCCGCCGATGCAGGCCACCTCGCTGGTGCACGAGGCCTGGTGCAAGCTGGCGATCGGCGCCGCGGTCGACGCCCGCGACCGCGAGCACTTCCACGCCGTGGCGGCGCGGGTCATGCGCCAGGTGGTGATCGACCATGTCCGGGCCCGGGCGGCGTTGCGGCGCGGCGGCGACCTCGCCATCGGCAGCCTGGACAGCCAGGCCCTGCGCATCGCCGCCAGTCCGGAAGGCGACGACGAGCTGCTTGCCCTCGACGAGGCGCTCGGCCGCCTGGCGACGGTCGATGCCGACCTCGCCCGGCTGGTGGAGTTGCGCTTCTTCGCGGGCCTGGAGCTGGTCGAGATCAGCGGCCTGGTCGGCCGTTCGGAGCGTTCGCTCAAGCGCGACTGGCGGCGGGCCCGGGCCTTCCTGCACGCCCAGATCGACGATGCCGCAGGGTCCCTGCTGCCGGGCGCCTGAGCGGCGCCCCGCTGTCCGTCCCGCACCGGTTCGCGTCGCACCGGTCGACCGCGTCCGGGCGCCTGCCAGGCTTGCACGGGCCGCGCCGGGAGGATAAGAAGAGGGCCATGGGACAGCGCGGGCGCTGCCTGCGCGGCAACACCGGGGATGGCCAGGGATGGAAGGCAAGGTCGCAGGCAGGTCTGGGCCCGCACGCTGGCGCGGCCTGCTGGCGTGCCTGCTGCTGGCGCCGCTGGCGGCGCTCGCCGCGACGTCCCCCGAGTTGCTGCGCCACCACGCCTGGCAGACCTGGAGCAGCGAGTCGGGCCTGCCGCAGATCTCCGGCAAGGCGCTGGCCCGCGATGCCGACGGACTGATGTGGATCGGCACCGAGAACGGCCTGGCCCGCTTCGACGGCAGCCGGTTCGAGACCTTCACGCCCGGCACCACGCCGGCGCTGGCGGCGAGCTGGATCACCCGCCTGCGCGCGGACGCCGGCGGTGCGATCTGGATCGGCACCCTGCGCAACCTGGCGGTGCATGCCGACGGCCGTTTCCTGGGCAGCCCCGACATCGGCGAAGTCGCTGACCTCGCCCCGCTGGCCGACGGCAGCGTGCTGGTCGCAGGGGCCGGCCTGTGGCGGGCCCGGATCGATGCCGGCGCCCTGCTGCTGGCCGCCGAGCCCGGCTGGGACGGGCCGGTGCGCCGACTGCTGGCGTTGGCCGACGGCGGGCGCTGGCTGCTGCGCGGGCAGCGCGAGCTGTGGTGGTGGCCGGCCGAGGGGAACCCGGTGCCGGCCTCGCTGCCGCCCGAGATCGGCCTGGTCTCGACCCTGCTCGACGCCGGCGGCGAGCTCTGGCTGGGTACCGACGCCGGCCTGTACCGGCATCGCGGCGGTCGCTTCCAGGCCGACCCGGACGCCCTGGGCGGCCGCAACCTGGCCGTGCAGTCGCTCGGCATCGACGCTGCCGGCACCGTGTGGATCGGCAGCTTCGGCGAGCTGCTGCTGCGCCACGCCGACGGCCGGGTCGAGGCCGTCGAACCGGACGCCCCCGAAGCGTTTCCCTGGATCGTCAGCTTCCTGGCGACCCCGCAGGGGGTCTGGCTGGGTAGCCAGTACCACGGTGTCCGGCACTACTGGCGGCCGGGCATCCGGCGCCATGGTCCGCGCGACGGCCTGCCCGACCCGACCGCCTGGTCGTTCGCGGTCGACGGCGCGCGCGTGCTGGTCGGCACCGATCGCGGTGTCGCCGCATGGACCGGCAACCGCTTCGAGACCGTGCTCGCAGCCGACTCGCTGCCGCATCCGGCCGTGTACGCGTTGCTGCTGGACGGTCAGGGGCGGCTGTGGGCGGGCACCCGCGCGGGGCTGGTCCGGATCGATCCCGGACGCACGCCTCCCTTGGCCTTTCCCGCCCTGGACGGCATCCAGGTGAACGGTCTGCTGGCGCTGCCCGACGGCCGCGTCCTGGTGGCCGCCGCCAGCGGCCTTCTTGTGGCCGGCGATGGCGGGGTGTCCGAGCGCTACCCCGGCTCGCCGCTGGCCGGGCGCCGGGTGCGCTCGCTGGTGCTGGATGCCGGTGGCGCGCTGTGGATCGCCACCGAGACCGGCCTGTTCCGGGCCGTCGGAGAGCAGGTCGAGGCGGTCGCAGGCGCCGGCCTGGACGGCGCCTTCGTGACCAGCGTGCGGACCCTGGCCGACGGCCGCATCGCCGTCGGCAGCTACGACCGCGGCATCGCCGTCGGCCGTGCCCAGGGGCCGTGGCTGCGGCTGGGGCGCGCCAACGGGCTGCCCTCGGACACCGTGTTCAACCTGTTCGAGCATGCCGGCGCCCTGCTGGTCTCCTATCACGACGGGGTCTACCGCCTGCCGCCCGAATCGTTCGCCGCGCACGACGACGCGTCGCGGGAACGGGCCTTCGAGATGCTGCTGCTGGACGAGGGCGAGCGTCCCGGGCGCAGCCGCATCCGCTGCTGCAATGGCGCCGGCAACGACAAGGGCATCCTGCTCGCGGACAGCGTCCTGCTGCCGTCGCTGGCCGGCATCGTCGAGCTGCCGCTGGACACCCGCCCGGCGGACGCGCCGCAGGCCGAGGTGCTGGAGGTCGTCTTCGCAGGCACCGCACGGGTGCCGCGGCCGGTGTTGACGCTGCCGGTCGGCGTCCGCGACCTCGAGGTCGGCTTCCGCGCCGTCGACTTCCGGAATGCCGGTCGGCTGCGCTTCCGCTACCGGCTGGACGGCTTCGATGCCGACTGGCAGGACGTGGCGGGACGGTCGCGGGCCGCCTTCAGCCGCCTGCCGCCCGGGCGCTACCGCTTCCAGGTGCAGGCCCGGCTGAGCCAGCAGCCCTGGGGCGAGGCCGCCGGCTTCGAGCTGGTGGTGCCGCAACGCTTCGTGGAGGGCTGGCTGTTCCGCCTGCTGCTGCTGCTGGCCGCGGTCGTCCTGGTCGTTGCGCTGTTCCGTTGGCGCCTGCACCGCCTGCACCTGCAGCGGCTGGCCCTGGCCGAGACGGTTGCCGCGCGCACCCGCGACCTCGCGCTGGCGAACGCCCGCCTGGAAACCCTCAACCGCGACCTGGCCGAGGCCAGCCTGGTCGACCCCCTGACCCAGCTGCGCAACCGCCGCTTCGTCCTCGAGCGCATGCCGGGACTGCTGGCGCAGGTCCGCCGCCAGCGCCAGGACAGCGGCCGCGACCTGGTGCTCGGGCTGATGCTGGTCGATGCCGACAGCTTCAAGCGGATCAACGACCGCTACGGCCACGAGACCGGCGACCGCGTGCTGTGCCGGATCGCCAAGGCGCTGCACGACGCGGTCCGCGCCGGCGACGAGGCGGTGCGCTGGGGCGGCGAGGAGTTCCTGGTGGTGCTTCCGGGCGTGGCCCGGGGCGAGTTGATGACCATCGCCGATCGCATCCGGACCGGCATCGAGGCCTCCAGCGGCGGTCCCGGGCAGCCCTCCCGGGTCACCGCATCGGTCGGCGCCGCCGGCTGGCCGCTGACCTCCGACGGCGGCGAACGCCACGACTGGCAGGTCGCGCTCAGCCTCGCCGACTTCGCCCTGTACCGGGCCAAGGATGCCGGCCGCAACCGCAGTGCCCTGCTCGAGCTGGCGCTGGTCGACCTGGCCGCCTGGCCGGACCGCCCCGACGCCGCCTTCCTGCAGGGCATGGTCGAGGCCCGCCGCGTCGGCCTGCGGATCGAACCCGCGCCGCAACCCTGACCGGGGCTGGCGGGCGCAGCCGCGCGCGGCGCCCGGCGATCGCCGATCAGGCGCCCGGCAGGGTCCGGCAGCCCAGCGCCGAGAGGATGCCGTGCAGGGCCGGGACCCGGGCGAGCAGGGGCGCGGCCAGCGTCAGCAGTCCCGCCGCGACCACCGCCAGGCCCAACCAGCGGCGGCGGCCGGGCGACGCCAGGTGCCGCGCCAGGCGGGCGCTGCCCCAGGTCAGCGGCAGCACCGCCGGCAGGGTGCCCAGGCCGAACGCGGCCATGGTCAGGGCGCCGTTGACCGCATCGACGGTGAACAGCGCCGCCAGCAGCAGGCTCCAGGACAGGCCGCACGGCAGCCAGCCCCAGAGCGCGCCCAGCGCGATCCGGCGCGGCAGCGTGTCGGCCGGCAGCAGCCGCCGGCCGAGCGGTTGCAGCAGGCGCCAGGCGCGCTGGCCGACGCCACCGAGCGCACGCAGGCGGTCGCGCCCGTCGAGCAGGCGCAGGCCGACCAGGACCAGGACCACGCCGACGCCCAGGCGCAGCATCCAGGTCGCCTGTTCGACATCGATCGCCTGCACGGCCCCGGCGCCGAGGCCGGCGACCAGGGCACCGGCCGCCGTGTAGCCGAGCACGCGGCCGAGGTTCAGCGCGATGGCCACAGCGGCAGCGTCGCGGCCGGTGCCGCCGCTGCTGGCGGCGGCCAGCGAGCTGGCCACGCCGGCGCACATCAGCAGGCAGTGCACGCTGCCGAGCAGGCCGGCCAGGGCGGCAGCGGACAGGGTGAGCAGGTCGATCGGCATCAGCGTGCGCCGCCGTCGTCGCCCGCGCCCTCGTCGCGGCCGCCCCGCGAGGCCGCAGGCGCGCCGGGGTCGTCCTCGAGGATGCGCAGGGGCGGGGTGTCGAGGTCGTCGAACTGGCCGCGGTTGACCGCCCAGAAGAAGGCCCACACGGCGATGCCCAGCAGCACGAGGCTGACCGGGATGAGGATCAGCAGGGCATTCATGCCGGCAATCCCGGGGCCGGCAGCCCGGTGGCCGCCGGTGCCTGGCCGCGGCCCGGGGCCCGGGCCGGTCCGCGGCGGGCCAGGCGCAGGGCGTTGCCGGTCACCAGCAGCGAGGACAGCGCCATGCCCAGGGCGGCCAGCCAGGGCGTGACCAGGCCGAGCGCCGCCACCGGCAGCGCGACCAGGTTGTAGGCCAGCGCCCAGGCCAGGTTCTGGCGCACCACGGCGCGCGTCGCCCGCGCCAGCGCCAGGGTCTGCGGCAGGCGCACCAGGTTGCCGCCCATCAGCACGACGTCGGCGGCCCGGTGCGCGCTGGGCGCGCCGCTGGCGAGCGCCAGCGAGACATCGGCACCGGCCAGCACCGGGGCATCGTTGACGCCGTCGCCGAGCATCGCCACCACCCGGCCCTGCGCCTGCAGGGCGCGCACCCGCGCCAGCTTGTCCTGCGGCTGCTGGCGGGCGGCATGGATCGGAATCGCCAGCGCGGCGGCGACCGCCGCGACCGCCTCGGGTCCGTCGCCGCTGGCCAGCTCCAGGGCCAGGCCGTCGGCGCGCAGGCGTGCGCAGGCCTCGGCGGCGTCCGCACGCAGGCGGTCGCCGACCCGGAAGCGGGCGCCGGCCTCGTCGCCGTCGCCCAGCCAGATGCCATCGTCGCGGCGCACGGCGCCGATCGCGAAACCGGCGCGTCCGAGCCGCCAGGTGCGGCCCCCGACCTCGCCCTCGACGCCGGCGCCGGCGACCACCCGGACCGCCCGCGCCTCGGGCGCCTCGATGCCGGCGAAGGCGCTGGCGATCGGATGCGGGCTGTGGCGTTCCAGGGCGGCGGCGATGGCCAGGGCGTGGTCGCGGTCGATCCCGGCGAAGGTCTCCACGTCCTCGAGCTGGAACTCGCCGGTGCTGAGCGTGCCGGTCTTGTCCAGCACGACCGTGTCGACCCGTGCCAGGGCGTCGAGGGCGTCGGCGCGCAGCACCAGCACGCCCAGGCCGGCCAGGCGTGCATGGGCGGCCGCAAGTGCCGCCGGGATCGCCAGCGAGAGGGCGCAGGGGCAGGAGATGATCAGCATCGCCAGGGTCACCTCGAAGGCGCGTTCCGGGGCGATCCGCCACCAGGCCAGGGCGATCACGGCCGCGCAGGCCAGCAGGCCGAGCACGAAGCGGCCGGCGACGGCGTCGGCCAGGCGCGCGGCCCGCGGCCGCTGCGCCTGGGCGCGCTCGACCAGGCGCAGCAGGTCGGACAGCACGGTGTCCTCGCCGGTGCCGGTCACCCGCATGCGCAGCGCCTGGGCCACCGGCAGGCTGCCGGCCAGGACCTTGCCGCCGGCCGGCCGCGGCACCGGCCGGGACTCGCCGGTGAGCAGGGCCTCGTCGAGCTCGGCGCCGGCGTCGAGCAGGATGCCGTCGGCCGGCACCACCTCGCCGGCGCGCACGCGCAGGACATCGCCGACCGCCAGGGCATGCAGCGGCACCTGCGTGGCGACGCCGCCCGGCAGCTCGCGCCAGGCCAGGGCCGGGCGGGCGCGGGCGAGCGCGTCGACCGCCGACTGCGCGCGCTGGCGCGCCATCCGCTCCAGGTAGCGGGCGACGAGCAGGAACAGCACGAACATCACCGCCGCGTCGTACCAGACGTGCGGTCCGCCGCGCACGGTCTCGACCACGCTGGCCAGCCAGGCCAGCAGCACCGAGGTGGCGATCAGGGTGTCCATGCCGAACCGGCGCAGGCGCAGCTCGTTGGCCATGCCGGCCAGGAACGGCCGGCCCGCGTAGAACACCACCGGTGCGCTCACCGCCATGGTCAGCCAGCGCAGCGCGTCGCGGGTCGCCTCCGGCATGGTCCGGTGGAAGTCCAGGTACAGCGCCTCGGCGAACATCATCGCCTGCAGGGTGCCGATGCCGGCGACCGCCAGGCGCTTGAGCAGGTCGCGCCGCTCGGCGCGACGCGCCTGCTCGCTGGCCTCCCCGGTGGCCAGGTGCGGGCGATAGCCGAGCGCCGCCAGCCGCTCGAGCACGGCGCTGAGCGGCGTCAGCGCCGGCTTCCAGTGCAGTTGCAGGCGGCCGGTGACGGCATTGGCCTCGGCCTCGACGACGCCGGGCAGGCCGGACAGGGCGCGACCGATCAGCCAGGCGCAGGCGGCGCAGCGGATGCCCTCGACCAGGACGGTGATCCGGCGGCCGTCGCCATCGGCGAGGCTGTGGCCGGACAGCACGTCCTCGCGGTCCCAGGCCGCGTAGTCGGTCGGTTCGGGATCGGCGCGCAGCCCGGCGGCGGTGCGCAGGCGGTAGTAGTCGGCCAGCCCGGCCTTGCCGATCCAGCAGGCGGCGGCGCTGCAGCCCTGGCAACAGAACGCCCGTGTCGCGCCGGCGACCTCGGCCGCGACCGGTGAGGCGGGCAGCGGCTCGCCGCAATGGAAGCAGGTGCCCGGGGCCATGGCCGGCCCTCAGCCGTCGCCGGGCAGGGCCGCCGCCAGCTCGAAGGCGTCGCTGCCGGCGGCCAGGCGGCCGACCAGGCGCCAGCGGCCATCGGGCGGCGCCAGCAGCAGGTTCCAGTCGTGCCCGAGATCGATGCCGTCGAGGCGCCCCAACCAGACGCCGGCACCGCCCGGCACCAGCTCGAAGGACCGATCCTCCGATCGGCGGACCGGATGGGCCAGCGTCAGCTGCAACCTGCCGGCGGCGGCGTCGCCGGCCAGCGACAGGCGCACGGCGCCGGTTCCGGCGTCCACGCCGGCCCGGCCCGACAGGCCCAGCCGGGCGGCCTCGCGGTCGGCGCGCAGGTCGCTGTCCTGGACCTGCGCGGTACGCCGGACCGGGTCGATGACCGCGTCGGTGCTGCCGGTCCGGGTCGCGATGACCACGGTGCCTATGCCGGCGACCACGGTGGCGAGCGGGATCAGCACCACCAGCCAGAGCAGGGGGCCGCCGCTGCGCGGGCCGGAGGGTCGGGTGGAGTCGTCGATGGGCTTCATTGCGGTGCGAAGAACGCGGTTTCGTGACGGACCACCACCGGCGGATCGCCGGGGCGGGTGACCACCACCGTGACATCGTGCCGGCCGCGCAGCGCCGCCGGGGCGCGCAGCGTGACCGGCAGCTCGAGCGTGGCCTCGGGGGCCAGGGTGCGCTCGACCGGGGCGCCTGCCATGGTCACGCCGTCCGGGGCATCGACGGCGATGCGCACCAGATGTCCGGTGGTGTCCTTGTTGGAGATCTTCAGGGTATAGGCGTTCTCGGTGCCGCCGTCGCCCAGCACCCGGTACAGGGCGTTGCGGTCGCGCAGCACGTCGAGCAGCAGGGGCGAACGCTGGCTGATGCCCCAGGCCCAGGCGACCAGCAGGGCGAGCAGCAGCGTCGCATAGACGGCGATCCGCGGCCGCAGCACGCGGCTGTGCTTGCCGTCGACGGCATTCTGCGTGGTGAAGCGCACCAGGCCCCGCGGGTAGCCCATCTTGTCCATCACCGCGTCGCAGGCGTCGACGCAGGCCGCGCAGGCGATGCACTCGTACTGCAGGCCGTTGCGGATGTCGATGCCGGTCGGGCAGACCTGCACGCAGATCGTGCAGTCGATGCAGTCGCCGAGATCCTCGGGCGCGGTCACCGTCGGGGCGGCGTCGTCGGGCAGGTCGAGCAGGCCGGTGGTGACCCGCACGCCGCCGCGTTCGGCCTCCTGGCGTGCGGCGCGGACCACCGCGGCCTGCGCAGGCGCCAGCGGCAGCAGGCCGCGGGCGCGCTCGAGCACGCTGGCCAGGCCGCGCTTGCGGGCGCCGCGCGGCTCGCCGCGCAACGGGTCGTAGGCGATCACCAGGGTGTTGCGGTCGAACATCGCGCTCTGGAAGCGCGCATACGGACACATGTACTTGCAGACCTGCTCGCGCAGGAAACCGGCGTTGCCCCAGGTCGCCAGCGCGTAGAACAGCACCCAGAAGGTCTCCCAGCCGCCCCACTGGAAGGGAATCAGGCGCGCACCCAGCTCGCGGATCGGCGTGAAGAAGCCGACGAAGGTGAAGCCGGTCCACAGGGCCAGGGCCAGCCACAGGCTGTGCTTGGCGGACTTGCGGCGGAGCTTGTCGAGGCTCCAGGGCGCGGCGTCCAGGCGCATGCGCTCGCGGCGGTCGCCCTCGATCCAGCGCTCGATGCGGATGAACACCTCGGTCCAGACCGTCTGCGGGCAGGCGAAGCCGCACCACAGCCGCCCGGCCAGGGCGGTGAAGAAGAACAGGCTGAGCCCGGCCATGATCAGCAGCAGCGCCAGGAAGATGAAGTCCTGCGGCCAGAACACCAGGCCGAACACGTAGAACTTGCGCGCCGGCAGGTCGAACAGCACCGCCTGGCGGCCGTCGAAGGACAGCCACGGGAACACGTAGAACATGCCCAGCAGCCAGATCACCGCGGCGATCCGCAGGCGCTGGAAGCGGCCATCGGTCTCGCGCGGGTAGACCTTGCCCTCGGACTGGTAGAGCGATTCGCCGCGCTCGACCCGGATGTCGATCGATCCGGCCATGGCTCAGCCGCGTCCCGGCCCGGGCGGGCGGTTGAAGCGGCGCGCCGGCCTCAGCAGGATCCAGGTGAACAGGCTGGAGGCCGCGGTGGCCAGCCAGAAGGCGAAGAAGCCGAGGGTGTAGCCGGTCTCGCGGCTGATCGGCAGGTCGACGAAGCTGATGTCGCGCAGGTCGAGCGGGTCGACGAAGGCGAACAGCACCATGGTCGCCACGCCGGCCGTGAAGAAGCTCGGCCACAGGATCGCCCCGAGCCGCTGCGCCAGCGGCCGGGGCGGGTGGTCGATCACGGGGTCTGGCCCGGGCCCGGTCACGGCGCGACGCCGGCGTCCGCCGGATTGGACTGCGCCCAGACCCAGGCGGCGACCAGGCGGGCGCGGATCGGGCCGATGATGTCGCGGTGCGCGGGCATCTGGCCGTGGCGGCCGTGTTCGATGGCGTAACGGATGCTGTCGACGCTGCCGCCGTACGTCCACACGTTGTCGGTGAGGTTGGGGGCGCCGAGCAGGGGGTTGCCCTTGCCGTCGATGCCGTGGCAGGCGGCGCACAGGGTATCGAAGCGACGCTTGCCGCTGGCCGCCATGCCGGGGCTGACGCGCTGGCCGGACAGGCTCTGCACGTACACCGCGGTCTCGGTGATGGCGAGGTCGGAACCCAGCGCTGCGCCCATCGGCGGCATCAGCCCCTCGCGGCCGTCCATGATCGAGGCCAGGATTGCATCCGGATCGCCGCCCCACTGCCAGTCGCCGTCGACCAGGTTGGGAAAGCCGAGCGCGCCGCGCGCGTCGCTGCCGTGGCACATCGCGCAGTGGTTGGCGAACACCGACCGGCCCAGGCGCAGGCCCTCCTCGTCGCGGGCGATGGCCGGCACGGGCATCGACTCGAAACGCGCGAACAGCGGCGCCAGGCGCGCCTCGTTCTCGTCGCGCTGGGCGTCGTGCTCGCCCTGCGAGGTCCAGCCGCTGGTGCCGGGCAGGCCGCCCAGTCCCGGGTACCAGATCAGGTAGCCGATGCTGAACACGATGGTGATGTAGAACAGGTACAGCCACCAGCGCGGCAGCGGCTTGTTGTATTCGCGGATCGCGCCCTCGTCCCAGGCGTGGCCGGTGGTCTCGCCTTCCCCGGCGGCGGGCGCACGGCCGGTCCACCACAGCAGAACGACGCAGCCGACGATGTTGATCGCGACCAGGACGATGATCCAGGTGGTCCAGGCGGTACTCATGGCGATTTTCCGTTGTCGTCATCCAGGGGCAGGCGGGACGCCTGCTCGAAGTCCTTCTTGCGCTTGCCGCTCCAGGCCCAGGCGACCAGGCCGAGGAAGGCCAGCAGCAGCACCGCGGTCACGATGCCGTTGAAGACGCCGGCGCTCATGGCGGTCACCGCGTCCTGGGCGCGTGCCGGCCCAGGCCCTGCAGGTAGGCGATCACGGCGTCCATCTCGGTCTTCCCGGCCAGCGCCGCCGGCGCGCCGTCGATCTGCTCGTCGGTGTACGGGTCGCCGATCATGCGCAGCGCGCGCATCCGCCGCTGCACGTCGCTGCCGTCCAGTTGCCGCCCGGCCAGCCACGGGTAGGACGGCATGTTCGACTCCGGCACCACGTCGCGCGGATTGATCAGGTGGACCCGGTGCCATTCGTCGCTGTAGCGGCCGCCGACCCGGGCCAGGTCGGGGCCGGTGCGCTTGCTGCCCCACTGGAACGGCCGGTCGTACACCGACTCGCCGGCCATCGAATAGTGGCCGTAGCGCTCGGTCTCGAAGCGCAGGGTGCGCACCATCTGCGAATGGCAGTTGTAGCAGCCCTCGCGGATGTAGACGTCGCGGCCGGCCAGCTCCAGCGGCGGATACGGCTCGACCCCCGGCAGCGGCTCGATCGCCTCGGCCTGGTACATCAGCGGGACGATCTGCGCCAGTCCGCCGAAGGACACCGCGACGACGATCAGGATCATCATCAGGCCGACGTTCTTCTCGACCTTCTCGTGGCTCTTGCTCATGGGATGGGGTCTCCTCAGGCGTTCGCGGCCATCGGCACCGGAACCTCATCCGGCACCCGACGGGAAAGCGTCCAGGTCTTCCAGGTGTTCCAGGCCATCAGGAACATGCCGGCGATCACCAGCAGGCCGCCGAGCAGGCGCACCAGGTAGTACGGGTAGGTCGCCACCAGCGACTCCACGAAGGTGTAGGTCAGGGTGCCGTCCTCGTTGGTGGCGCGCCACATCAGGCCCTGCATGACGCCGGCGATCCACATCGAGGCCGCGTACAGCAGCACGCCGATGGTGTGCATCCAGAAGTGCACGTCGATCAGCTTGGTCGAGTACATCGCCTTGGTGCCGAACACCCAGGGGTAGAGCATGTACATCGCGCCGATCGAGATCATCGCCACCCAGCCCAGCGCCCCGGAATGGACGTGGCCGATCGTCCAGTCGGTGTAGTGGCTGAGCGCGTTGACGGTCTTGATCGACATCATCGGGCCCTCGAAGGTCGACATCATGTAGAACGAGATGGCGACCACCATGAACTTGATGATGGGATCGGTGCGCAGCTTGTACCAGGCGCCGCTCAGGGTCATGATGCCGTTGATGCCGCCGCCCCAGCTCGGGGCCAGCAGGATCAGCGAGAACACCATGCCCAGCGACTGCGCCCAGTCCGGCAGCGCGGTGTACTGCAGGTGGTGCGGGCCGGCCCACATGTAGATCGCGATCAGCGCCCAGAAGTGCACGATCGACAGCCGGTAGGAGTACACCGGCCGGCCGACCTGCTTGGGCACGAAGTAGTACATCATCCCGAGGAAGCCGGCGGTCAGGAAGAAGCCGACCGCGTTGTGCCCGTACCACCACTGCACCATCGCATCGACGGCGCCGGAGTAGACCGGGTAGGACTTGCCCAGCCCGGCAGGGATCCAGATGTTGTTGAAGATGTGCAGGATCGCGACGGTGATGATGAAGGCGCCGTAGAACCAGTTCGCCACGTAGATGTGCTTGATCCTGCGCCGCATGATGGTGCCGAAGAACACCACCGCGTAGGCCACCCAGACCAGGGTGATCAGGATGTCGATCGGCCACTCCAGCTCGGCGTACTCCTTGCCCTGGGTCAGGCCCAGCGGCAGGGTGATCGCGGCCAGCACGATCACCGCCTGCCAGCCCCAGAAGGTGAATGCCGCCAGCGGTCCGCCGAACAGCCTCGCGTGGCAGGTGCGTTGCACCACCCAGTAGCTGGTGGCGAACAGCGCGCTGCCGCCGAACGCGAAGATCACCGCGTTGGTGTGCAACGGCCGCAGCCGGCCGTAGCTCAGCCACGGGATGTCGAAGTTCAGGGACGGCCAGTACAGCTGGGCGGCGATCAGGACGCCGACCAGCATGCCGACGATGCCCCAGACCAGGGTCATCACGGCGAACTGGCGGACGACCTTGTCGTTGTAGCGCTCTACGGCGGCTGCGGTGGACATGGGCAAGGACTCCGGAAGATCGGCAGCTATGGTGTTCGATGGTCGCCCGGGCGGGCTTGACCTGGGTCAAGGGTACGCCCTTGGGGGGTGTAAAAAGGCGCCCGGACCGGCGCCACAGGCGGGCCGGCGACGCGCGGCTGCGGTCGCCGTCCTGCCGGGGCCGTCCATGGCGCGGCCGTGCGGGGCGTCGGCGGCCGCACCGCAGGCCCGCGCCGGTCGGGCGCCGTCAACCCACCCGGTCGACCGGCACCGCTCAGAAGCGGTAGCCGGCGTAGACGCCGAACACCATCGGATCGATGTTCACCGTGCCGACGTCGGCGCCGTCGACCCGGACGTCGGTATCGATGTCGATCCAGCGCGCGTCGATGCCGAGCAGCCAGCGCTCGCCGAGGCGGAAGTCGATGCCGGCATGGGCGGCCAGGCCCCAGGACGCGTCCAGGTCGAGGTCGGTGCCGGCGATCGGGCCGGCGCTGCGCTCGCCGGAGAACAGCGTGTAGTTGATGCCGGCGCCCAGGTAGGGCTGGACGGTGCCGCGCGGATTGAAGTGCCACTGCAGGGACACGGTCGGCGGCAGGTGCTTGGTCGAGCCGGCATGCGCGCCGTTGAGGTCGATGTCGTGCCTGAACGGCAGCGAGGCCAGCACGTCCAGGCCGAGGTTGTCGGTGAGCATCCACTCGACCGCGAAGGTCGGCCGGGTGCTGCTGCCGACGTCGACCGCCAGCGCGCCGCCGGCCAGGCTGCCGTTGTCGGACTTGGGGTCGACCGTGTGCGCGCCGACGCGCAGGATCAGGTCGCCGGCCTCGTGGGCGCGGACGGCGGGGGCAGCCGACAGGGCGGCCAGGACGGAAACGGCGAGCAGGGTGCGGATCATGGTTCGGGCTCCGGTTCGGATCGGGGATTGATGCGACTGGAGCCACTATGCGCCGGCGTACGGCGCGAGTTCTTGATGCAGGTCAAGCGCTGGCCGGGGCGGCGCGGCCGCGCGGCCGGCAGGCGCCGCTCAGTGCCGCAGAACGGGCAGCGCCAGGCTTTCCAGCCGGCCGATGTCGAGCAGCCGAAGGTCGCGGCGGTCGATCTGCGTGATGCCGTCGTCGCGGAACCGGCGCAGCACCCGGCTGACCGTTTCCGGCGCCAGGCGCAGGTAGTTGGCGATGTCGGTGCGCGGCATGGTCAGGTTGAAGCGGGTCGGCGAGAAGCCCCGGCGCGCGTAGCGGCGCGACAGCGACAACAGGAAGGCGGCCATGCGCTCGTCGGCGCTGAAGTCGCCGGAGAGCAGGGCGGCCTTGCCGATGTCCTCGCTGAGCAGCCGGAACAGCCGCGACTGCAGGTCGGGGATCAGCGCGGCCAGCTCGCTCATGCGCCGGAACGAGAACCGGCACAGCACCACCGGCTCCAGGGCCAAGGCGTTGCAGGGGAAGGACTGGCTGTGGATGGCGTTGAGGCCGACCACCTCGCCGGGCAGGTGGAAGCCCAGCACCTGTTCCCGGCCTTCGCGGTCGAGCACGTAGGTCTTCACGGTGCCGCCCCGGACCGCGGCGATCGAGTCGAACGGATCGCCTTCCCTGAAGATGTGCTGGCCTTCGGCGTACTGCGAGGTCTCGTCGACCAGCAGGGCCTCGACCTGGGCCACCACGTTCTCGTCGATGCCGTCGTTGCGGCACAGGTTCGTGAAGGCGCAGGTAGAGCAGGAGTGCGCGCGCCCGGCGGCGGCCTCCGGCAGCCGGGCCGAATTCACGGCCATGGCCGCCCGGCGCCGGCGGGGCCGGCATTCAGACCGCGCGGGAGTACCGGGCCGGCATCCGCGCGGGTTGCTGCAGGTAGCGGTCGAAACATGCGCAGATGATACGCAGCAGCAGGCGGCCACGCGAGGTGGCGCGGATCAGACCTTGGTCGATCTCGACCAGACGGTCGCCCGAAAGCTCGGCCAGACGGGCCAGGTCGGGCGCGAAATAGGTCTGGAAATCAATGCCGTGGCGATCCTCCACGGCGGCCATGTCGACCTCGCCCTGGCAGATCAGGCGCTGGATGACGTCGGCGCGCAGCAGGTCGTCGGCGTCCAGGCGCAGGCCGCGCCAGACCGGCAGGCGGCCGGCGTCGATCGCCGCCTCCCAGGCCGGCAGCTCGCGGGGGTTCTGGCTGTAGGTCGCGCCGATGTGGCTGATCGAGCTGACGCCCAGGCCGACCAGGTCGCAGTTGGCGTGGGTGGTGTAGCCCATGAAGTTGCGGTGCAGGTCGCCGCGGGACTGGGCGCGGGCGAGATCGTCGTCGGGCAGGGCGAAATGGTCCATGCCGACGTAGACGTAGCCGGCCGCGGTCAGCCGCTCGATGGCCAGCGCCAGCAACGCCAGCTTGTCCTCGGGCGCCGGCAGGTCGGCCTCGTCGATCTGGCGCTGCGCCTTGAACAGGTCCGGCAGGTGCGCGTAGCTGTAGACCGCCAGGCGGTCCGGACGGACCTCGACGATGCGGTCCAGGGTGCGGGCGAAGCCGTCCCGGGTCTGCCTGGGCAGGCCGTAGATCAGGTCGACGTTGACCGAGCGGAAGCCGCTGTCGCGGCAGGCGGCGATCACCTCCAGGGTTTCGGCCTCGGTCTGGATGCGGTTGACCGCGCGCTGCACCTCCGGGTCGAAGTCCTGGACCCCGAGGCTGGCCCGGTTCAGGCCGGCGCGCGCCAGTTGCGCGATGGCGCCGGGGCCGACCGTGCGCGGGTCGAGCTCGATCGAGAAGTCGCGGCCGGGGTCGCGGCTGAAGCTGAAGTGCTGGCCCAGGCTCTCGATCACCTCGGTGAGCTGGTCCGGCGACAGGAAGTTCGGGGTGCCGCCGCCGAAGTGCAGCTGCACGACCTCGCGGTCGCGGTCGAACAGCGGCGCCAGCAGCCCCGCCTCGCGCACCAGGCGGTTGACGTACGGGGCGGAGCGGCTGAAGTCGCGGGTGATCACCCGGTTGCAGCCGCAGTAGAAGCAGGGGCTCACGCAGAACGGCACGTGCACGTAGAGCGACAGGCGCTGCGGGATCGGGTCGTCGTTGCTGTCGCGGGCGGCGCGCTCGAGGTCGTGGCCGTCGAAGCCCGGCCGGAACTGCGGGGCGGTCGGGTAGGAGGTGTAGCGCGGGCCGGGCCGGTCGTAGCGGCGCAGCAGCTCGGCATCGAAAGTGGGCACGGCGATCATGGCGCCCAGTGTCCCGGCCGGGCGGTCGCGCCGCCTTGATCCGGGTCAAGCCGGGCGCGGTTGCCGGGGCCGCCCATGTTGCAGCGCGGCGTGACACGACCGCGCCGCCTGCGGAAAGTTCCAGCACCCAGGGGAGGGTAGCCCGTCGTGACTCCGGTCCGGCGGGTTTTTCATTGGCGCAGGGCCGGGCGGCCGCCGCCCTTGCCAGCGTCGTCGGCGCCGGTCATGGTGTCGGCGCCAATCCGGCAGCCCGACGGGACCCCCCATGACCCTGCATTTCGAACTCAACGCGCTGATCGCCCTGATCGCCGGCATCCTGATCCTGATCCGGCCGCGCCTGCTCAACTACATCGTCGCGATCTACCTGATCGTGATCGGCATCCTTGGCCTGGTGCGCTAGCGGCCTGCCGCAGGACGGGCCGCCGGGCCGTCCTGCGGCCCGGCGGTCCGGCGCAGCGCCGGACCGGGTCCCGGGCAGGCGCGCGCCTGCGCGCGCGCTGCGCCGGGCCGCCGCCCCGGGGCGCAGCGGGCAGCCTGCCCCTCGACTGCCCGCCGGCCCGGGTCCGGTCGCCCGGCGATGACCGAACCCCTGCCCGGGCCGCTGGCCGACCTGGTCGCGCAGCGCCTGGCGGAGCTCGCCCCGCAAGGACCGGCGCCCGCGTGGCTGCCGCGCCTGCTGCTGGCCAGCGATTTCGCCTGGGACGTCCTGCGCGAACGGCCCGGGCGACTGGCGCAACTGGCCGGCTGCGTCGACGACGACGGCGTTCCGGGCCGGCGCTGGCCCGGTCCGGGCGACGATGCCGCGCGCGCCCTGCGCGGGTTCCGGCGCCTGGAAAGCGCCCGCCTGGTGGTTCGCGACCTGACCGGCGCCGATGGCGTCGAGGCCACGCTGCAGGGTGCCAGCGCGCTCGCGGACTGCGCCCTGGCGGTGGCCCTGGAGATCGCGGTGGCGCGCGTGGCGGAGCGTCATGGCCGCTCGCGCGACCCGCGCGGCGAGGCGATCGCGCCGGTCCTGTTCGCGCTCGGCAAGCTCGGCGGCGGCGAGCTCAACTTCTCCTCGGACGTCGACCTGGTGTTCGGCTACCCGGGCGGCGGCGGCGACAGCGACGGGGCGCGTCCGCTGGCGCCCGATGCCTGGCACGCGCGCGTGGTGCGCGAGACGGCGGCGCTGCTCGGCGAGATCACGCAGGACGGCTTCGTGTTCCGGGTCGACCTGCGGTTGCGCCCGTTCGGCCAGTCCGGCAAGCCGGCGCTGCCGTTCCCGGCCATGGAACAGTACTTCCAGCGCGAGGGTCGGGACTGGGAGCGCTACGCCTGGCTGAAGGCGCGCGCGGTGGCCGGCGACCTGGCCGCCGGCGCCGGCTTCCTGGAGCTGCTGCGGCCCTTCGTGTATCGCAGGTACCTCGACTACCCGGCGATCGACGCGCTGCGCGAGATGAAGGCGCAGATCGACCTCGAGGTGCAGCGCCAGGACCTGCGCGACGACATCAAGCTCGGCCCCGGCGGCATCCGCGAGATCGAGTTCCTGGTGCAGGTCGTGCAGCTGGTCCGCGGCGGCCGCGACCCTTCGCTGCGCCGGCGCGGCCTGCTGCCCGCCCTGGCTGCCTGCACGCAGGCCGGCTACATCGCGCCGGCGACCGCCGCCATGCTGCGCGAGGCCTACCTGTTCCTGCGCCGGCTGGAGAACCGCCTGCAGATGCTGCGCGACGCCCAGACCCAGGCGCTGCCGGAGTCCCCGCTCGACCGCGCCCGGATCGCCCTGGCGCTCGACCAGCCCGACTGGCAGACGCTGGCCGCGGCCCTGGCCGGCCATCGCGAGCGGGTCGCCGCCGAGTTCGCGCTGGTGCTGGCGCCGCGCCAGCGCGACGGCGGCGAGGCGCCGGCGGCGATGCTGGCGCTGTGGCGGGCGCTGGCCGAGGACCGCGCCGGCCCGGCCCAGCTCGGCGCCGCCGGCCTGGCGATCGGCGAGGCCCTGCACGACCGCCTGCGCGCGCTCGCCCGCAGCCCGGGCGTGCAGGCGCTGTCGGCGCGCGCGCGCGACCGCCTGGACCGCCTGATGGCGACCCTGCTCGACCGCCTGCGCGGCGCGCCCGAGCCGGACGACCAGGCGGCGGCGACCATCGTCGAGCTGCTGCACGTGCTGCTGCGGCGGTCCAACTACCTGGCGCTGCTGGCCCAGCAGCCGCGGGCGCTGGAGCGCCTGTTCGCGCTGGCGCGCGGCAGCCGCTGGCTGGTCCGGCGCCTGGTCGAGCAGCCCCTGCTGCTGGACGACGTCTTCGATCCCCGGGCGCCGGCGCCGCCGGATGCGGCCGAGATCGACCAGGAGCTGGCGCGCGCCACCGCCGCCGCGGGCGACGATCCGGAGCTGGTGCTGGCGGCGCTGGCCGAGGCCCGGACCAGCCTTCATTTCCGGCTCGGCCTGGCCGCCGTCGACGGCGGCCTGCCGGCGGTGGCGATCGCGGCGGGTCTGGCCGCGATCGCCCGCGGCGTGCTCGGCCAGGTGCTCCGCCTGGCGCTGGCCGATGCCGTGCGCAGCCATGGCTGGCCGGCCGGTGCCGGACCGGCGCGCTGCGGCCTGGCCGTGGTCGGCTATGGCAGCGTCGGCGCCGGCGAACTGGGCTTCGCCTCCGACCTCGACCTGGTGTTCGTGTTCGACGACGCCTTCGGCGGCGCCGAAAGCGACGGCCCCCGGCCGGTCGAGGGCCAGCGCTTCTACGCCCGGGTCGTGCAGAAGCTGATCGCCTTCCTGGCGGTGCCCCTGCCCGGCGGCCGGCTCTACGAGATCGACGCACGCCTGCGCCCGGACGGCGCCAAGGGACTGCTGGTCACCAGTCTGGACGGCTATGCCGCCTACATGCGCGAGCGCGCCTGGACCTGGGAGCAGCAGGCCCTGGTGCGCTCCAGCGTGGTCGCCGGCGACGCCGAACTGGCCGCGCGTTTCGAGGCCCTGCGTGCGGGCGCCCTTGGCCAGCCCCGGGACGTCCCGGCGTTGCGCAGCGCGGTGGCGGCGATGCGGAGCCGGTTGCGGGCGCAACTGGACCGTTCGGCGCCGGGTCGCTTCGACCTCAAGCAGGGCCAGGGCGGCCTGGTCGACCTCGAGTTCCTGCTGCAGTTCCTGGTGCTGGCGCACGGCCACCGTCACCCCGGCCTGCTCGCCGGGCGCGGCAGCGCCGGACTGCTGGCCGCCCTGGCCGGCGCCGGCGTGCTGCCGGAGGCGACGGCCCGGGACCTGGCGCAGGCGCACGCCGACCTGCTGGCGCGCGCCCTGGTCCGGACCCTGGACGAGCGGCCCCGGGTGGTGCCGCCGGATCCCGCCATCGAGTCGGCGCGCCGCTGCATCGGCGCCGCCTGGACCGAATGGCTGGACCGGCCGGCGCCGCCGGCAGGCCCCGGCGATCCGGCCGACATCGCATCGTAGTGTGACGAGCATCACGTTTTGATACCCTGCGCCGGAGGCGTCTTCGGGGAAGGCGCCCGCCGCAACCCGCGAGGTACGCCGGCCGCCCGCACGGCCGAGGTGCCCTGCGGCCACGTCCGGAACGGCGCCGTCCGTGCCGCCATCTGCCAGGAGAGACCATGCACCGCGCCTTCGTCCCGACCCTCGTCCGCGGCCCGCTGCCCGCCCTGTTCGCCGCGTTCCTGCTCGCCGCCGGCGCCCTGCCGGCCGCAGCGCAGGTGCCCTCGCAACTGAAGGTGTTCAAGTACGTCACCGGCGACGTCAGCCCGCCGGGCCTGCTGTTCAGCATCACCGTGGACTGCGCAAACCCGGCCTACTCGCAGACCATCCAGGTGCCGTCGGAAGGCAACATCGAGCTGATCGACATCCCGACGCCGAACCAGTGCACGGTCACCGAAAACCTGCCGCTGCCGACGCCCCCGGATGGCTATGCCTGGAACCCGGACAACACGCCCCCGGCGCCGCAGACGGTGTCCGTGCCGACCGGCGAGGAGGTCGTGGTGAGCGTGTTCAACAACCTGGTGCCGGTCGGCGGCAACGGCATCGTGCTGGTCGACAAGGTCGTGGTCGGCGGTGCCGCGCCCGGCGCGCAGTTCAGCGTCGACATCCAGTGCAGTTCGCCGCCGTTCGCGACCACCGTCCTGGTGCCCGCCGGCGGCGCGGTGCCGGTCGACGGCATCCCCGCGCCGAACACCTGCACGATCACCGAGAGCGGTGCCTTGCCGCCGCCGCCGCCGGGCTTCGTCTGGAATCCGCAGAACACGCCGCCGCCGCCGGTGACCGTGCCGCTGGCGATCGGCGGCACCGCCAGCGTCAGCCTGGTCAACACCCTGGTCGGCGTGCCGCCGCCGACGCCGCCCCAGCCGGTGCCGGGTCCGGGCGTGTGGTCGCTGGCGCTGCTGGTCGGGCTGATGGCGTTGCTGGCATCGGCCCGCGTGCGCCGGGTCCGGCGCTGACCGCCGCGCCTTCCTGGCCGCCGCCAGGCGGTCAGGACGGCGGCGCGCCGGTGTCCAGGTCCAGGCGCGTGCGCAGCAGGGGCGCGATCCTGGCCAGTTCGCGCAGGGGCTCCCCGGACCAGCGCGGGCAGCTCGACTGCAGGACCTCGATGCGACCCCGCGCCAGCAGGGCATCCACCAGCCTGCCGACGCGACCGGCCGCGGGCCGCGGCAGGTGCACCGCCACCGGCGCCCGGGTCGCGCTGGCTTCCGACAGCAGGTTCGCGGAGTCGGCCGTGCAGACGATGCGGTCGGCCCAGCCGAGCAGCCCGGCATAGGGGTTGTCGCCGTCGCCGGGTCCGGTCCAGGACACGCCCGGCACGCCGTCCATGCGCCTGCGCAGGTGCATGGCGAGCGCCGCCGGCGTGCGTCGCGAACAGGTCGCCAGCACGCTGCCGCCCTCGCGTCGGCGCCAGTCCGCGAGCCGGTCGAACAGGCCGTCCAGATAGGCCTGGTCGAGGCGCAGCGCGCGGGTCGGACCGCCGACCAGGACCGCGGTGCGCGGCGACGGCAGGGCGCCCAGGTCGGGGAAAGCCGCGCGCCCGGCCGCCAGCCAGGCATCGTCGATCTCGTTGAGGGCGCCCAGCGTGGTCACCACGTTGTCGCCGTCGACGCCGTCGTGCGCGGGCAGGACCAGGGCGTCGTAACGGTCGCGGCCGCGCCGCGGATCGAGGATCTGGACCGCCCGCGTGGCGCCGCCGGACAGGCGCCGGATGCCGGCGGTGGCCAGGGCGGCGGCGCGGCCGCAGCCGACCACCAGGGCCGGCCACGGCGGCGCCAGGCCGGCCGCCGCCGCCGGCGCCAGCGCCGCCCGGAAATCGGCCGGTCCCAGCGGCGCCAGCCAGCGCCAGGGCAGCCGCAGCGCCACCTCGATCTCGCGCGCCGGCACCTGCGGCAGCAGGGCGCGCGCCAGCGCCCGTGCCTGCCGCTGGTTGCCGGCGGCGCCGTCGCTGACCACCCAGCAGCCGGTCATGGCGCCGGGTCCGGCGGCCGCTCCGACAGCGTCGCGGTGATGTCGAGCTGGGCGCGCGTGTACAGGCTGGCGAGCTGTCGCCACAGCACCGCGGCGATCGCCACCAGCAGGGCCAGCAGGACCAGGCCGGGGCCCGGGCCGACCGCGGCGATCGCGAAGCCGAACACGATCAGCAGCAGCGGCACCAGCATCAGCACGAACAGCAGGTGGCGGAGCAGGGCGCGACCGAACGGCCGGCCGCTGCGCAGGCCGAGGTCGGCCAGCGCCATCGCCAGCGCCCGCTGCTTGCCGATCGCGTGGATGACGATCGGCAGGCACAGCACCAGGGCGGCGATCGGCACGGTCCAGGACGCATGCGGCCAGAGTGCGTCGAGCTCGGACCGGAAGCGGTTGGCGAGCAGGCCCGCGAACGCCAGCAGGGCGACCACCAGGGCCAGGTCGAGCAGGATGTACAGCGCGATGCGGCGCAGGATGCGGCGGATCATCCTGCGGTCGTCCTCGGCGACGCCGCCGAGCGAGTGCAGCCAGCTCTGGTAATAGCGCGCCGGTTGCTTGAGCGGCGCCGGCAGCCAGCGCGACAGCAGCCCGGCGAAGCGGTCGGAGCCGCGGATCAGGTAGGGCGTGAGGAAAGTGGTCACCGCCGAGACCGCGACCGTGATCGGGTACAGGAAGCCGCTGACGACGCCGGCGGCGGTGCCGTGCTGGGCGATGATGAAGCTGAACTCGCCGATCTGCGCCATGCCCATGCCCGAGCGCAGGGCGCGCTGCGGCGGCGCGCCGGCCAGGAAGGCGCCCAGCGCGCAGCTGCCGACCTTGCCGACCACCACCACCAGGGTGATCAGCGCCACCGGCAGCCAGTACTGCGCCAGCACCGCCGGGTCGATCATCATGCCGATGGCGACGAAGAACACCGCGCTGAACATGTCGCGCACCGGCGCGACGCCGGTCTCGATCCGGGCGCCGGCAGGGCTCTCGGAGACCAGGACGCCGGCCAGGAAGGCCCCCAGGGCAACGCTGTACTCGAGCTGGTACGCCAGCAGCGAGATCGCGAAGCACACGCCCAGCGCCGTGACCAGCAGCATCTCGTCGCTGTCGTAGCGGGCCACGAAGGCGAACAGCCGGGGCAGCACCAGCAGGCCGGCGACCGTGGTCAGCACCAGGAACAGCGCCAGCTCGCCGAGCTTGCCGGCGACCGTCTGCATGCTGAGCTGCTCGATGCCGCCGGCCGCGCTCAGGCCCGACAGCAGGGCCAGCATGGCGATCGCCAGTATGTCCTCGACGATCAGGGTGCCGAAGATGACCTGGGCGAACGGCCGGTCGGTCATCTTCAGGTCCTGCAGGGCCTTGATGATGATGGTGGTCGAGGAGATCGACAGGATGGCGCCCAGGAACAGGGCGTCCATGGCGCCCCAGCCGAACGCGCGGGCCAGCGAGTAGCCCAGGGCCACCATGGTGACGATCTCGACCAGCGCGACGATCACCGCGATCCGGCCGACCCGCATCAGCTTGGCGATCGAGAAGTGCAGGCCCAGCCCGAACATCAGCAGCACCAGGCCGACCTCGGCGAACGCCTGGATGGTGTGGCCGTCGGCGATCAGCGGCCAGGGCGGCGTATGCGGGCCGATCACCAGGCCGGCGATCAGGTAGCCCAGCACCACGGGTTGCCGCAGGGCATGGCAGAGCAGGGTGGCCGCCGCCGCAACCACCAGGATGATCGCCAGATCCTGCAGGAGCGTGATCGGGTGCATCCCGGCATGCTATCAGGCGTCCGGCGCGCCTCCCGGCGCCGTCCCGGGGCCGTCGCGGCAGCGCGCAGCACGGCCGCCGGTCGTCGCCGGCGGCCGTGCCTGGGTCCGGCCGGCTGCCGTTATGATCGCGGCATGACGCTGCCCTGGCTGTCCTTCCTCATCCAGGTACCGACCTTCGCGGTGCTGGTCTGGCTGTTCGCCCGGCGCCGGCCGCGGCGGGTCTGGCTGCCGGCCTGTGCCGGCGCCCTGCTGCTGTCCCTGGCGGCGACCCTGGCCGGCCATGCCGCGGCCAGCGCCAGCCACGGACCGATGTGGCCCCAGGTGCTGGCCGCGCTGGCCGGCTACGGCACCTTCCTGGCCGCCCTGGGCCTGGCCTGGTGGCTGCCGCTGCGGATCCGGCGCTGACCCTCCACTCCGTCACCACCGGCGCCGCGCCCTGCGCGCGCGCGCCGCCCAACCGACCGACCAACGAAGGAGTCGCCCCATGCGTAGTCTTGCCCTGGCCACCCTGCTCGCCGCCTGCTCGGCGACGCCCGCCCTCGCCGCCGAGTACCGGGTCGACCCGCGCCACAGCCAGGTGCGCTTCACCTACTCCCACCTCGGCTTCGCCAACATCACCGGACGCTTCGACACGATGGAAGGCAGGATCGTCTACGACGCCGCCGACCCCGGCGCCTCGTCGGTGACCATGACGGTCGCCATCGACAGCATCTCCACCGGCGTCGTCGGGCTCGACGACCACCTCAAGCGGGACGACTTCTTCGACGCCGCCGTGCATCCCTCGGCGCAGTTCACCAGCACCGCCGTCGAGTCGGCCGGCGAGGGCCGCCTCAAGGTCACCGGCGACCTCGGCATCCACGGCGTCACCCGCGAGGTCGAGTTCGACGTCACGATCAACAAGGTGGGCACCCATCCGATGCGCAACGTGCCCGCCGCCGGCTTCGACGCGGTCGCGACCATCCGGCGCTCGGACTTCGGCATCGACAAGTACCTGCCGAACATCCCCGACGAGGTGCGCATCGAGGTGACGGTGGAGGCGCTGGGCGACGCGGCGGAATGATCCCGGGCCGGCGCCGTGCGGCCCGCGTGCGCGGCGCCGCTGCCGGGAGGGGCGGGGTCCGGGCCGAGGTCGAAGGCAGGCCCGGCCGTGCGACACCCGCTTCGCCCGTGCCCCGGACGGGTCACGCCAGGCGGCGGGCCATGGCCGGCATGCCGCACGACGATCCGCCCTTGGCGGTCCCGTCGGTCCGCGCGCGCGGAACGCGTCGGACTCAGCCGCGACCCTCGTTGTCCTGCCAGCGCAGCACGCGCCGGGTCAGCCAGTTGTAGAGCCGCTTGCCGCTGCGCCGCCAGGCGAGCGACAGCCAGGAGCGCCGCGCCAGCAGGCGCCGCTCCACCGGCGTCAGGTGTTCCGGGCAGTAGGTGCGCTTGTGCTTGAGCAGGTGGCGCAGGTCCTCGCGCGCCAGCAGCCGGAACCAGCGCGAGCGCGGTGCGCCGATGCCGGCGATCTGGAAATCGACGATCGCCGGCCGGCCGTCGTCGCGGACCAGCCAGTTGGGTTCCTTGGCGAGGTCGTTGTGGACCACGCCATGCGCGCGCAGTTGCCGCAGAAGCCGGTGCGCGGCGCGGAAGTAGGCCGGATTCCGTGGCTGGCCCTGCTGCATGGGCAAGCCCGCGATGTGGCTGCGTTCGAGCAGCACGCCGGTCCACGACAGCAGGCGCGGCACGCCGTCGACGCCGTCGAGGCGGCGCAGCGCGCGCGCTTCCCTGGCGGCGCCGCGGCGCGCCAGCGGCCGCAGCCACCAGCGCACCGACGACAGGTCGCGGCGGATCCGGGTGCCGTCGCCGGCGCCGCAGAGCCAGATGGCGCCGAACGCATCGCGCTTCAGGAGCGTGTCCATCGCGGCATTGTGCGGCTCGGTGTCGGCGCTGTCACCGTCAGCGTCGGCGCAGCCGCGCCAGGGTCCGCCGTGCGAAGTGCTCGATGCGCCCGAGCAGGCCGCGCGCCAGCGCCGCCCTGGCGCCCTCCAGTTGCGCGTTGAGACCGGCGAGGTCGCCGTACAGGCGCTGCAGGTGCATGTCGCGACGCTTCAGCAGCACCCGAAGTTCCTGGACATCGGCCTCGTCAAGGACATGGCCGGGACGGAAGCGCCCGGGCAGGGGGCGGTCGACGTAGATGGTCGAATGGGTGGGCGCCAGCTCGTCGGCCGGCCGCTCGCGGCTGTAGAAATACAGGGCGACGGACCGGCGGCTCTCGCCCTCCCGCCCGGCCGGCAGCCGGATCGGCGGGAAGGCGTGCCAGCTCCATTCGGTGGTCTCGAAGACGACCGCTCGGTTGAACAGCGGCGTGATCGTGCTGACCTGGTCGTCGTCGGCGCGCGGGTCGCTGTGCAGCTGCAGCGAGCCGCCCCACTCGTCCTGCCACTGGCGGTTGAGGTAGACGATCAGGTTCAGGCGCCGGTGCCAGGGTTCGACCGGGTGCCGGTTGAAGTCGACGTGGGCGTCCAGGTCCTGGCCGTTGCGGTTCTCGTGCGTGCCGCCGCCGAAGTACCAGGGGTCGTAGAGCAGGTCCGGGATGCCGGTGGCCCCGGACAGCCAGTCCAGAAACGGACGCGACTGCACCAGGTCGTCGAGGGCCGCGTACGCCGGGCCCAGCCCGCGGATGCGCTCGACCGTCGACTTGTTGCCCAGCGACCCGTCCTCGGCGACCGCGCTGCCCCGCTCGAACGGCGGGAACTGCGCCAGCAGCGCATCCGCGAACGCCTCGTCCAGGAAGCCGTCGAGCACCAGGTGCCGGAACGGACGGGCGCTGTCGAAACGGCTGCGCAGGGCGGCCGGGTCGGCGCGGTGGCGCGCTGCGATGGCGTCGGGCATTGGCGGGCGGGTCCGGGTAAGCCGTACAATCATGCCCGATCCGCCCCCGCCGTTTCCGCCCCTGCCGGCCCCAGACCATGCCCGACACCGCCCAACGCCAGGCCTGCGCCGTCCGCCGCTACGAGGTCAGTCGCGACGCCCTGCCGCTGAGCTGCCCGATGCCGGAGATGGCCCTGTGGAACGCCCATCCGCGGGTCTACCTGCCGCTCGAGGAGAACGGCCACGCGCGCTGCCCCTACTGCGGGGCCGAATACGTCCTGGTCGAGCGGCGCGCCGCCGGGTGAGGCGCGGCGCCGAACGCCGGCCGCGCCCGCTGCGCCGGGGCTGATGCCGTGCTGACCGTGCTCCAGGTGCTGCCGGCGCTGGACAGCGGCGGCGTCGAGCAGTCGTCCCTGGAGATCAGCGCCGCCCTGGTCGCCGCCGGCCACCGCTCGGTGGTGGCCAGCGCCGGCGGCCGCCTGTTGCCGGCCCTGGTCGGCGGCGGCGCCGAGCACCACCTCCTCGGCCTCGGCCGCAAGTCGCCGGCGGCGCTGCTGGCGGCGCTGCGCCTGCGCCGGTTGCTGCGCTCGCTGCGCCCGGACATCGTCCATGCCCGCTCGCGGCTGCCGGCCTGGCTGGCCTGGTGGGCCCTGCGCGGCCTGCCGCGGGGGCGGCGGCCGCACTTCGTCACCACCGCGCACGGGCTGAATTCGCCCGGCCGCTACAGCGCGATCATGGCGCGCGGCGAACGGGTGATCGCGGTGTCGGCGACCGTCCGCGACTGGCTGCAGCGCCACTACCGGGTCGACGCCTCGCGCATCGAGGTCATCCCGCGCGGCATCGATCCGGCGCGCTGGCAGTGCGCCGCCGCGGTCGCCGCCGGCCGCCGCGCCATGCTCGAAGCCCGGCATCCGGCCCTGGCGGGTCGTCGCCTGCTGCTGCTGCCGGGCCGCGGTACCCGCCTGAAGGGCCACGCCGAGGCGATCGACCTGCTCGCCGGCCTGGTCGCCGCGGGCAGCGATGCCGCCCTGCTCCTGCAGGGCGCCGAGGGCAGCGGCCGGCCGGCCTATCTCGACGCGCTGCGCGCCCGGGCGGCGCGCCTGGGCGTCGGCGACCGACTGGCGCTCGAACCGGCCAGCGACGACATCGTCGCGACCATGGCCTGTGCCGACCTGGTGCTGCAGCTGTCGTCGCGCCCGGAGGCCTTCGGGCGCACCGTGATCGAGGCGCTGGCGCTGGGCCGGCCGGTGCTGGGCTGGGCCCATGGCGGCGTCGGCGAACTGCTGGCCGAGCTGTACCCGCACGGTGCGGTGCCGACCGGCGATGCCGCCGCGGCACTGGCCAGGGCCGCGGCGCTGCTGGCCGACGCGCCGCGACCCGGTCCGGTGCCCTACACCCTGGCCGCCATGCAGGAACGCACGCTGGCGCTGTACCGGTCGCTGGCGGCGGGCGGCGCGCCATGAACGCCGAGCGCGCCCGCCCGATCCTGGCCGGCGGCCTGCCCTGGCCGGCGCTGGCGCCGGTGCTGCTGCTGTGGTCGGTGCTGGCGCTGCTGCCGGTGGGCAGGGCCTCGGAGCTGCCGCTCCTGGCGGCGACCGTGTGGGGCCTGGTGCTGTGCTGGCGGGAAGGGCGCGGGCTGCTCGAGCTGCCGGGCGTGCGCCTGGCCCTGCTGGCGTTCGCCGGCTACTGGCTGCCGGCGCTGGTGTCGGCGTTCGATGCGGTCGAGCCGGTACGGACCTGGACCCAGGTCGCCGCCCAGCTCCGGTTCGCGCCGTTCGCGCTGTTCGTCGCGGCGACCCTGCGCAGTGCCGCCCAGTGGCGGTGGCTGCTGGCCGCCAGCGCCGTGCTGGTGGCGGTCTGGGTGCTCGACGGCTGGCTGCAGGCGTTGACCGGCGCGAGCCTGGGCGGGCCGATGACCAGCGACCGCCTCAGCGGCGTGTTCGGCGCCGACAACCTGAAGCTGGGTGGCGTGCTGGCGGCGCTGTCGCCGCTGCTGCTGGCCTGGGCGCAGCGCCGCTTCGGCCTGGCCGGGGTGTTCGTCGCCGGCGTGCTGCTGGCGGGGGTGATCCTGCTGGCCGGCGCCCGTGCCGCCTGGCTGGTCTACCTGCTAGTCCTCGCCGGCTTCTGCATCCGCCCGTTCGCCGGCGGCAACGGCCGGGCGGTCGCGGTCGCCGGCCTGCTGCTGGTCGCGGTGGCCGGGGTCGGACTGGCCGCCTACCAGCTGTCGCCGAGCTTCGCCGAACGGCTGGACCGCACCCTGCACCTGGGCCGCGGCAGCGCCGGCGACCTCGACCATGCCCTGGCCGGCCGCCTGCCGATCTGGCGCACCGCGGCGGCGATGGCGCAGGCGCATCCGGTCAACGGCGTCGGCGTGCGCGGCTTCCGCCACGCCTACGCCGACCATGCCCGCCCGGACGACCCCTGGCTGGCGCAGGGGGTCGCCCTGCACCCGCACCAGCTCCTGCTCGAGCTGGCCAGCGAGACCGGTCTGTTCGGGCTGCTGTGCTGGGCGGCCACCGGCCTGCTCCTGCTCGCGGCGGGACGCCGTGCGTCGCCGGCCGCGCGCGCCCGCGGCTGGCCGCCGGCGCTCGCGCTGTTCGCCATGACCTTCCCGTTCAACACCCACTACGCCTTCTATTCGAGCTGGTGGGGGCTGTTCTTCTGGTGGCTGCTGGCGGTCGCGATCGCCGCGCTGCACCTTCGCGAGGAGCCGGCGCGGTGAGCCGGCGGCCGCTGTCGGCGGTGGTGACCACCTTCAACAACGCCGCGACCCTGGCGCGCTGCCTGGACAGCGTCGCGTTCGCCGACGAGATCGTGGTGCTGGACTCGGGCAGCCACGACCAGACCTGCGCGATCGCCATGGCCGCCGGCGCCCGCCTGTACACCGAGCCCTTCAGGGGTTACGGCCCCCAGAAGCAGTCGGCGATCGACAAGGCCCGCCACGACTGGGTGCTGCTGCTCGATGCCGACGAGGAACTGACCCCGGACGCGGCCGCCGAGATCGCCGCGGTGCTGCAGGCACCCGGCGCCGACGGCTACACCCTGCCGCGCCTGGAGTGGCTGTTCTGGCGCTGGCCCAGCGCCCTGGCCCGGCCGAACCGCTTCCTGCGCCTGTTCGACCGCCGCCGCACCCGGATGGGCGACATGCCGGTGCACGCGGCGCCGCAGGTGGACGGCCGTGTCGCGCGCCTGCGTGCGCCCTTCCTGCACCATGGCGAGCGCGACCTGCACACCAAGGTCGACAAGCTCAACCACTACTCGACCGGCCTGCTCGCCGACGCCCGTCCCGGCAAGCGGCGGTTCCTGCGCCTGCGCATGGTGCTGTACCCGCCGTTCGTGTTCCTGCGCCAGTACCTGTTCAAGCGCCAGGTCTTCAACGGCAGCGCCGGCTTCATCGCCAGCGCCACCATGGCCTGGTACGCCTTCCTGAAATCGGCGAAGCGGCTGGAGGCGGCCAGGCGGCGGGGTCGACCGGACCAGGCGGGGCGGGATGCCGGGGCGGACCGTACCGCACCGGATCCGGAATAGGAATTTTCCTACGGCACACCGCGAAGCGTTCCCATGACGCGCGGGTCGGCCGTGGTCAGGCTCCCGGGTGATGGATCGGACAGGAGCGAGCGGGGCAAAGAGCGATTCCGCGCGGAAGGCGAGGGCGGCCGGCGCCGCGTCGCAGGTCGCGTCCACGCCATGCCGCCCGCTCGCCCTGGCGGTTGGCCACCCGGGTCGCGCGGACGCCGCGCGTTGCGGTCCACCGGCGGGGCCGCGGGTCGGGGCGACGGGACGCCCTGCACGGCCGGCGATGCCGGGTGGCAGCCAGGCCGGCGGCGCCGGCCCGGAACCGGTCGCCGGCCGGCTGGCCGGTCGTCCCCGGGTGCCCGGCACAGGTCGGGTGCGACGCCCGGACAGGCAACCGCGCGTCCGCTGCCTGCGCATGACGCGTGGGGTTCGACGCCCTCTCAGAAGCGCGGCACCGGGCCGGCGAGGGCTGTGCCGATGAGGAACCCGGCCCGGACGAGGCGGTACCGTTCCGGTGGCCTGGGCCCGGTGCGCGGGGCGGAACTGCGCCGGCGCCTGCGATGGTGGCTGCGGGCCTGCCGGGGGCTCGCGGCGGTGATCCTCACCGTCGTCATCGCCGGCCTGCTGCTGTCGTTCTGGACGCCGGCGCCCTACCTGGTGGCCCTCGACCTGGGCCCCGCCAACGGACCGGGGCCAAGCGACCGTCTGTCCGTGCTCCTGGAGCGCGAACTCGAGCGCCTCGACGCCGACGGGGTCACGGTGGTCGCCGACGCCACGGGCGACGGGGTCGGCCCCGGGGCCTGCGCGACCGGCACGGTCACCGCGCGGTTCCGGCTGCCACGCGGGGCCGCATCGGCCTTCTTCGGGACGCTGCCGGTGCTGTCGGAACAGGCCGGCGCGCCCCTGTGCGGATGGGGGTATCGCCAGGAGCACGATGTCCGGACGGTCCGGACGCTGGCCGTGGCCAGCGGCATGCCGATCGTTGCGCTGGTGCTGGCCTTGCTCGTGCTGCGGGGCGCCATCCCGACCGGCCGGCCGATGTCCGGAACCCTGCCCGGCATCGGCCCGGCCTTGAGGCTGGGGACGGCGACGGGTGCGCTCTGCCTGTTGCTGGCATTCTCGGTGGTGCCGGCGATGGTCCGCCTGGGCGTGCCCATGGACACCTTCGGCGAGCTCCGGATCGCGGGCCCGGAGGAACTGCTCTGGTTCGCCGTCCTGATGGTGCTTTGCGCGCCGCTGGTCGAGGAGTACGCCTTCCGGCTGCGCTTCCTGGACGCCGCCCGCAGGGCGGTCGGGCCGGGCATCGCCCTGGTGCTCTCGGCCTCGGCGTTCGCCGCCTTCCACGTGCCCGGCACGTTCGGAACCTTTACCGTGTATTGGGCGATCGGCATGGTCCTGGGCGTGCTCTGGTTGCGCTCCCGTTCCCTGCTCGCCTGCTGCACCGCCCACGCCACCTACAACGCCGCGCTGCTCGCGTGGTCGGTCGGCACCCTGGCCTGAGCCGGCGCCGGCCGCTGCAGCTCAGCTGGCGTCCTGGCCCCCCGGCCGGTACAGCACCACCCGCCGCTTGCCGGCCTGCTTGGCCTGGTACATGGCCGTATCGGCGCAGCGCAGCAGGTCGCTGGGGGTGCGGGCGTGGTCGGGGAACAGGGCGATGCCGATCGAGGCCGTCAGTGGCGGCGTGCCGTCGACGGCGGTTTCGGGTTCGCCGGCCGGCTTTCGCGCCAGCGCCTCGGCCAGGGCCACCGCGGCGCCGCTGACCGGGGCGCCGGTGCTGAGCACCGCGAACTCGTCGCCGCCGATGCGCGCCAGCCAGCCCTGGCCGGAGGACACCCGGGCCATCAGCGCGGCGGCCTGCCGGGCGAACGCCGCCAGCGCCAGGTCGCCGGCGTCGTGGCCATGGCGATCGTTGACCTGCTTGAGGTTGTCGAGATCCAGGAACAGCAGGGCGAACGGCCGGGCGGGCTGTTCGGCGACCAGCGCCGCCAGCCGCTCGTCGAAGGCGCGCCGGTTGGGCAGGCCGGTCAGGGTGTCCAGGTAGGCCTTGGCCGCGACCTCCTGGTGGGTCTGCCGGATCTGCGCGGCCATGCCCTGGAAGGTGCGCTCCAGTTCGCCGAGCTCGTCGCTGCGACCGCTGTCCAGGGCGAGGTCGCGGTAGTCGCCGGATTCGATCCGGCGCGCCGCCTGGGCCAGGCTCAGGATCGGACGCACGATCTGGCGCTGGATCGCCCAGCCTGCGGCCAGGCCGCTGAGCACGACCAGCGCCAGCAGCACGGCCATGCCGGCCAGGCGCCAGCGGCTCGAGCGCGCCAGGCGTTCCTCCAGGCGCAGGTTGCCGGCATCGACCGCCTGGTTGAGCTCGGCCAGGTCCATCCGGACCAGAACGCCGCCGAGCACGGCATCGCCGATGCCGATCCGGCGCGCCGCCTCGATGGTGTCCTCGTCCGCGCGCAGCGCCACCAGGTCGCCGGCCAGCGCGGCGCGGATCAGCGAACTGTCGAGCGCGTCGCCGTAGGTCGAGATCTCGGCGCTGCCGTCGTGGACGACCCGGCCGTCGCTGTCGAACACCACCACCTGCTCGATCTGGGGCAGGTCCAGGGCGAAGGCGAGCTGGTTGCCGATCGCCTGCAGGTCGAAGTAGTACAGGTCGTTGCTCAGGGTCCAGGCGAGCTGGTCGGCCAGCACCGAGGTGCGCTCGCGCGCGCTCTCCGCCAGCAGGTGCTGCTGGCTGGCCTGGCTGAGCCGCAGCGCGGCCTGCTGGCTGCCGCGCTCGTAGAGCACCATCGCCACCAGCGCGGCCAGCAGCACGCCGGTGACCGCCACGACGCCGGTCAGCACCTTGCGCCTCAGGCCCCAGCCGCGCCTCATTCGACCTCCCTGCGGACCCGTTCGAAGTCGCGTTGCAGTCCGGACAGCCCGGCGCGCAGGTCGGCGTCGATGGCGATGAAGGCGGTGGTGCCGAAGAAGGCGGCCAGCGCCGGCCGCGCCTGCGGGTCGGCCGCGGAGTCCAGCAGCAGCCGGCGCAGGCGCTCGCGCACCGGCGCCGGCAGGTCGCCGCGGACCAGTTCCAGGGCGCGCGGGATCGGCCCGCTGCGATGGACCACGCGCAGGCGCTCGCGCAGCGCCGGCGGCACCGCGCGCGGGTTGTCCCAGTCCAGATCGCTGACCGCACCGGCGTCGACCAGCCCCTTGTCGATCCAGATCGCGATGTTGGTGGGGGTCCGGGCGAACAGGTAACCGACGTTGCCGGGATCGGGGCGGTCGTTGATGGTGGACAGGGGCGACAGGCGCAGGCGGGCGCGCAGCAGCTCGGCCGCCGGCATCAGGTAGGCGCTGGTGGAGGCGACGTGCTCGAAGGCGACGGTGCGGCCGGCCAGGTCGGCCAGGTCCGCCGGCGCGCCCGGAGCCGCGCGCGCCAGCAGCAGCGACTGGTAGCGGCGCACGCCGCTGCGCTCGGTCAGCAGGATCGGCCGGGCACCGGCCAGGCCCTGGAGCTGCATCGCCATGCCCGAGGTCTCGGTGACCCAGTCGACATGGCCCCGGCGCAGGTAGCCGGCCATCTGGCGCAGGTCGCGGGCCATCAGGATGCGGCCCTCGCGGATGCCGAGGTCGGCCATCCGCGGCACCACGTAGTCGAGCAGCGGCTTGAGCTGTGCGTAGTGGCTGCGCGGGTCGTCGCTGATCCGGCCGAGCGTGAGCACGCCGTTGCCCTGGCCCAGGACCGGCCCCGCGCCGAGCGCGAGCGCCGACAGCAGGGCCAGGAGCTTCAGCCAGCGAAAGCCGTACCGGGTCGGACGCATGGTTCCCCGCGGGCGGCGTCGACGCCGCGCTGGCGCTACCTTAGCGCAGCCCGGGCGCGCCCGGCAGGGCCGGGCCGGGCGCAAAGCCGGCCAGCCGGTTTTGACGCCCGGTGCCGCCATGCGGACAATAGGCGCCCTTTCCCCCGCGCGTCCCCCGGCGCACCCACCGCGCGCCCGGTCGCCTGCGCCCGAGCCAACCCCAGGATTCCAGCGATGAACTTCCACGAGTACCAGGCCAAGCAGCTGTTCGCCGAGTTCGGCATCCCGGTCCCGGCCGGCAAGGTCGCGGCCAGCGCCGACGAGGCCGTCGAGGTGGCGACCGCGCTGGGCGGCGAGGCCTGGATGGTCAAGGCGCAGATCCACGCCGGCGGCCGCGGCAAGGCCGGCGGCGTCAAGTACTGCCGCAGCCACGACGAGGTCCGCGCCGCCGCCGCCGGCATGCTCGGCACCCGCATGGAGACCTACCAGTCGGCCGGCGTCGCCCTGCCGGTCAACCTGGTGCTGGTCGCCGAGGCCACCGACATCGTCAAGGAGCTGTACCTCAGCGCCCTGGTCGACCGCGCCTCCAAGACCGTCTCCTTCATCGTCTCCGCCGAGGGCGGCGTCGAGATCGAGAAGGTCGCCGAGGAGAACCCCGACGCCATCCACACCGTCGAGGTCGACTACATCGAGGGCCTGATGCCCTACCACTGCCGCGAGATCGGCTTCGCCATGGGCCTGACCGTCAAGCAGGTCGGCATGCTGACCCGGATCATGACCGGCATCTACAGGCTGTTCATGGCCAAGGACCTGTCCCTGGTCGAGCTCAACCCGCTGGCGATCGTCAAGGGCGGCGAGCTGATGGCCCTGGACGGCAAGATCAACTCCGACGACAACGCCGACTTCCGCCATCCCGAGCTGGTCGCCATGCGCGACGTCAGCCAGGAGGACGCCACCGAGGTCGAGGCGGCGAAGCACCACCTCAACTACGTCACCATGGACGGCAACATCGCCTGCATGGTCAACGGCGCCGGCCTGGCGATGGCGACCATGGACGTGATCAAGCTCAGCGGCGGCGAGCCCGCCAACTTCCTGGACGTCGGCGGCGGCACCAACGCCGAGCGCGTCAAGGAGGCCTTCAAGCTGATCCTCGCCAACGACAACGTCAAGGTGATCCTGGTCAACATCTTTGGCGGCATCGTCCGCTGCGACCTGATCGCCGAGGGCATCATCAACGCGGTCAAGGAGGTCGGCTGCACGATCCCGGTGATCGCCCGCCTGGAAGGCACCAACGTCGAACAGGGCCGGCAGATGCTGGCCAACTCGGGGTTCGCCATCGAGCCCGCCACCGACCTCAACGACGCCGCCCGCAAGGCGGTCGCCGCGGCCAAGTAACCCGGAACCGCCCATCATGTCCGTACTCGTCAACAAGAACACCAGGGTCATCTGCCAGGGCTTCACCGGCCAGCAGGGCACCTTCCATTCCCAGCAGGCGCTCGACTACGGCACCCGCCTGGTCGGCGGCGTCACCCCCGGCAAGGGCGGCAGCGAGCACCTCGGCCTGCCGGTCTACGACACCGTCGCCGAGGCGGTCGAGGACACCGGCGCCGACGCCAGCGTCATCTACGTGCCGCCGCCGTTCGCGGCCGACGCCATCCTCGAGGCGGCCAGCGCCGGCATCCGCGTGATCGTCTGCATCACCGAGGGCATCCCGGTGCTGGACATGCTCAAGGTGCACAACGTCCTCAAGAAGAACTACGAGGACACCTGGCTGATCGGCCCGAACTGCCCCGGCATCATCACCCCCGGCGAGTGCAAGATCGGCATCATGCCCGGCCACATCCACAAGCCGGGCCGGATCGGCATCGTCAGCCGCTCCGGCACGCTGACCTACGAGGCGGTGTTCCAGACCACCCAGGCCGGCCTCGGCCAGAGCACCTGCATCGGCATCGGCGGCGACCCGATCCAGGGCATGAACTTCATCGACGCCCTGCAGCTGTTCCAGGACGACCCGCAGACCGAGGGCATCATCATGGTCGGCGAGATCGGCGGCAGCGCCGAGGAAGAGGCCGCCGAGTTCATCGCCGAATCGGTGAGCAAGCCGGTGGTCGGCTTCATCGCCGGCGCCAGCGCCCCGGCCGGCAAGCGCATGGGCCACGCCGGCGCCATCGCCTCCGGCGGCAAGGGCACCGCGGAAGGCAAGTTCGCGGCGCTGGAGAAGGCCGGCGTCACCACCGTGCGCTCGCCGGCCGACCTCGGCGCGGCGATCGCCGGGCGCCTGGGCTAGGCCTGAGTCGGGCACGGTCGCCTTGCCTGCGCGCCACCCCGGCGCGCGGGCCGGGCGGGCCTCCGCGCGCGGAGCCGCGCGTCCGCGCTCCGGGCGGCCCGGGTCGTCCCCTGCTGCCCGATCCGGTCGTCGTGGCCGGTCCGGCGGGCGCAGGACGCGCCTTTCACGCCCTGCGGTCGTCGCCGCTCCGGCGTCCCGGTGCGGCCGGCCACTACCATGCCGCCATGAACGACCCCTGGCCGCGCCGCATCGTCTGCCTCACCGAGGAGGGCACCGAGACCCTCTACCTGCTCGGCGAGCAGGACCGCATCGTCGGCATCTCCGGCTTCACCGTGCGGCCGCCGCGGGCGCGGCGCGAGAAGCCCAAGGTCAGCGCCTTCACCAGTGCGCGCACCGGCGACATCGAGGCGCTGCGTCCCGACCTGGTGATCGGCTTCTCCGACATCCAGGCCGACATCGCCGCCGACCTGGTGCGACGCGGCATCGAGGTGTGGGTCGCCAACCACCGCAGCGTCGAGGGCATCCTCGCCTACATGCTGCGGCTGGGCGCCCTGGTCGGCGCCGGCGACCGCGCGGCGGCGCTGGTGGCGCGCGCCCGTGCCAACCTGGCCGCGATCGCGGCGCAGGCCGCGGCCTTGCCGCGGCGGCCGCGCGTCTACTTCGAGGAGTGGGACGCGCCGATGATCTCGGGCATCGGCTGGGTGTCCGAGCTGGTCGGCATCGCCGGCGGCGACGATGTCTTTCCGGAGTGCGCGCGCGAGCCGCTGGCCCGGGGACGGATCGTCGCCGACCCGCTGGCGCCGGCGCGGCGCGCGCCGGACCTGGTGATCGGCTCCTGGTGCGGCAAGAAGTTCCGTCCGGAGAAGGTCGCGGCGCGCCCGGGCTGGCAGGACGTGCCGGCGGTGCGCGACGGCGAGCTGCACGAGGTCAAGTCGGCGCTGATCCTGCAGCCCGGGCCGGCGGCGGTGCTGGAGGGTGTGAACGCCATCGCCGCGATCGTCCAGGGCTGGGCCGCCCGGCGGGCGCGGGACTGACTCAGAAACCCAGGCGCTTCTCGGCGACCACCCACAACGTGGTCGCCAGGCGGTTGAGCGGCCACAGCGACTCCAACGGCCGGTTCAGCGCGAACAGCGCATCGGCCAGGTGGCCGCCGGACGCCGGCAGCATCTGGTGCCGGCCCCAGCGCACGGGCAGGAAGCCGCGCGCCAGGAGGTGCCGGCGCAGCGGCGCCAGCCGGTAGCGGCGATGGTGGGCCTGCGCCGGGTGCAGGCGCCGGGCCAGCCATTCGATCCAGGAGGCGGCGTTGGGCAGGTGGGTGAGCACCAGCCGGCCGCCGGGCTGCAGGACCCGCCAGAGTTCATCGAGCGTGTTGTCCTGGTGGGCGACGTGCTCCAGGGTGCCGCCGGCCAGCACGACGTCGAAGCTGCCGTCGGCGTAGGGCAGGGCCCAGGGATGGCCGAGGCCGGCGTAGTGCAGGCCGCTGGCGGCGTGCAGCGCGGCATAGGGGCCCGGCGCGAACACGTCGCAGCCATGCAGGTTCAGGCCGTCGCCGAGCGCGCGCCGGGCCAGGAAGGCGAACACCCCGTGCCGGCACCCGAAGTCGAGCACGGTGCGCGCGCCGTCCAGGGCGAACCCGATCCTGTCCCAGGCCTGGGCCAGCTCCCGCAGCGGCGCGCCGGGCGCCGCCTTGCGCGCCAGGTAGGGATCGTCGGCGGTGCCGTCGAGGGCGTAGAACGCGGCCAGCGCCTCGACCAGCGCGCCGGTCCCGCGGCGGCCCTGCGCTTCCGTCACTCGCCGACGAAACGGTGTTCGAAGCGCACCGGGATCGGCCGCGCCGCGCCCTCCGGGTGCACCTCCAGCTCGAAGCGCAGCTGTTCCTCGCCGCGGATGCGGAATTCGCCGACGTAGTAGATGGCGTCCTGGTCGCGCAGCTCGCGCAGCTCGATGGCGCCGACCTGTCCGGTCAGCGCCCGGCTGCGCGCGGCGATCCTGGCCGGTACCGGGGTGCCGGTGCCGGCGTCGTCGCGCAGTACCGCGATGTTGAGGAAGCCGCGCGTGCCGGAGCGGGTGATGCCGTAGGCGCGGGCGACCTCGGCGGACAGCGCCGTGCTCGGCAGCGCGTTGAAGTGCACGGTGTAGCCGTCGGCACGGTGGGCGCGGGTCGGATCGGCGGCGCCGGCGGCGCCGGCCAGCAGCGCCAGCGTCGCCAGCAGGGCGGCCGGGGCGAAGCGGCGGCCGGCCCTGGCAGGCTGTTGAAAAACAGCCTGCTGGCGGCGGCCATGGATGGCCGCTCGGCGAAGCAACTGCGTAAGCAGTTGATTCGACGGGAGCGCGTCCGGACCTGCGCCGGACGGGCGACTTGAAAAACGACCAGGACGGTCGTTCTTCAACAAGCTGCCAGGGGTCGGGTCGGGCTGGGGCATGGCGTACTCCCGGATCGTGATGGCGCGATCATACGCCGCCGTGGTGGAACCGGCGTCAGCCCAGCACCATCCGTCCGGCCAGCTGGTGCAGGGGTTCGACCACCAGGATGCGCGCCAGCTGCACGGCGAGGATCGCGATCATCGGCGACAGGTCGATCGGCATCTCCGGCAGCAGCCTGCGGATCGGCGCCAGCAGCGGCCCGGTCATCTGGTAGACCAGGGGCACCGCGGGGTTGCGGTTGTCGACCGGGAACCAGCTCAGCAGGACGCCGGCCAGCAGGGCCCAGAACGCCAGCCAGAGCAGCAGCGAAAGCAGGTCGGCCAGGGCCCAGACCGCCAGCGCGGCGAACGGCGGCAGGCCACCGGCCAGGCCGGCCATCGCCGCGACCTTGGCCAGGGCCAGCAGCCAGGCCAGCACCACGCCGGCGGTCTCGACCCGGCCCAGCGGCGGCAGCACCCTGCGCAGCGGTCCGATCAGCGGCTGCGTGAGCCGGTGCAGGACCTGGCAGATCGGGTTGTAGTAGTTGGCGCCGGCGGCCTGCAGCCAGACCCGCAGCAGCACCACGAGGATCGCCAGGCCGAACGCGGTGGCGACCAGGAACTGGCCGGCGTTGGCGAACGGGCTCATGGCTGGCCCGCCAGCTCGACGCCGCGCCGGACCGCGGCGGCCACCGCGGCATCGACCAGGGCGTCGAAGTCCTGGCCGTCGAACTCGGCCATGGCGGCGGCGGTGGTGCCGCCGGGCGAGGTCACGCGCCGGCGCAGGGTCGCCGGGTCCTCGTCGCCGGCGGCGGCCATGCGCGCGGCACCGAGGGCGGTCTGCACCACCAGGGCCCGGGCGACGCCGGCCGGCAGGCCCTGGCGGATGGCCGCTGCTTCCAGCGCCTCGATCAGCCGGAAGAAATACGCCGGGCCGGAGCCGGAGACCGCGGTCACCACGTCCATCAGCGCCTCGTCGGCGATCCAGGCGGTGGTGCCGACCGTGGCCAGCACCGATTCGGCCAGGATCCGCTGGCCGGCGCCGCAGCGGCCGTTGGCGTACAGGCCGGTGGCGCCCTCGCCGAGCAGGGCCGGCGTGTTGGGCATGGCCCGGACCACTGCGCGGCCGCCGCCCAGCCAGCCGTCGATCTGGTCGCTGCGCAGGCCGGCGGCGATCGACACGAACAGCGGCGCCGGCTCGGCGATCGCCGGCGCCAGCAGGGTGCAGACGCCGGCCATCACCTGCGGCTTGACCGCGAGCAGCACCAGCTCGGCGCCGGCGCTGGCGGCCACCGCGTCGTCGCCCGCCTCGACGCCGAAGTCGCGCGCCAGTGCGCTGCGCGCGTCCGGATCGGGATCGGCGACGCGGATGCGGTCGCCGGGGTGGCCGCGGCCGCGCAGGCCGGCGATCAGGCTGCGCGCCATGTTGCCGCCGCCGATGAAGGCGATGGCCGGGGCCGTGCTGGGGTCGCTGGACGTCATGGGCGTGCGGGCGGTGGCGGGGCGAACCGGATTGTAGGACGCGCCGGGGGTGCGGCCGGGGCCGCGCTCAGGACAGCGTCTCCGCCAGCCGCCGCGCCTGCGCCAGCAGTTCGGCAGGCACCCGGGGCGCATACTCCTCGAGGTGCGCGAGCACCGCCTGCGACTCGACCCGCCAGCCGTCGGCGTCGACCGCCAGCAGGGCATCGAGGTCGGCCGGATCCAGCGCCAGGCCGTCCAGGTTGAGGTCGTCGGCGTTGGGCAGCAGGCCGATCGGCGTCTGCCGGGCGCCGGCGTCGTCGTCGCAGCGGCGCAGGATCCACTCCAGCACGCGCAGGTTGTCGCCGAAGCCGGGCCACAGGAAGCGGCCGTCCTCGGCGCGCCGGAACCAGTTGACCTGGAACACCGCGGGCAGCCGGGCGCCCTCGGTGTCGAAGCTGAGCCAGTGCGCCCAGTAATCGCCGAAGTGGTAGCCGCAGAACGGCTTCATCGCCATCGGGTCGCGGCGGACGACGCCGACCTGGCCGGTCGCCGCGGCGGTGGTCTCCGAGGCCATGGCGGCGCCCATCAGCACGCCGTGCGACCAGTCGCGCGCCTGCGTGACCAGGGGCACCAGGCTGCGCCGGCGGCCGCCGAACACGATGGCGCTGATCGGCACGCCGTGCGGGTGCTCGGCAGCCGCGGTGTAGCTCGGGCAGTTGCGCATCGACACGGTGAAGCGGGCGTTGGGATGCGCGGCCGGGCCGTTGCCGGGGTCGTAGGCGCGGCCCTGCCAGTCCAGCGCCGGCGCGCCTTCCTCGAGGCCCTCCCACCACGGCTGCCCGTCGGCGGTCATCGCGACGTTGGTGAAGATGGCGTCGCGGTCGAGCATCGCCAGGGCGTTCGGGTTGGTGGACGGGCCGGTGCCGGGGGCGACCCCGAAGAAGCCGGCCTCCGGGTTGATCGCCCACAGCCGGCCGTCGCTGCCGCGCTGCATCCAGCAGATGTCGTCGCCGACGGTCCAGACCTTCCAGCCGCGCTCGCGGTAGGCCTCGGGCGGGATCAGCATGGCCAGGTTGGTCTTGCCGCAGGCGCTGGGGAAGGCGGCGGCGATGTAGCGGGTCTGCCCGTCCGGGCGCTCGATGCCGACGATCAGCATGTGCTCGGCCAGCCAGCCTTCCTGGCGGGCCTGCCAGGAGGCGATGCGCAGGGCGTGGCACTTCTTGCCGAGCAGGGCGTTGCCGCCGTAGCCCGAGCCGTAGGACTTGATGGTCAGCTCCTCGGGGAAGTGCATGATGAAGCGCCGACCGGGGTCGAGCTCGCCGGTCGAGTGCAGGCCCCTGACGAAGCCGCCGTCCCGTTCGATCCGGCGCAGCGCGGCGTCGCCCATGCGCGTCATCTTGCGCATGTTGGCGACCACGTAGGGGCTGTCGGTGATCTCGACGCCGCAGCGCGCCAGCGGCGAGTCGATCGGCCCCATGCAGTAGGGCACCACGTACAGGGTGCGACCGGCCATGCAGCCATCGAACAGGGCGTCGATGCGGGCGTGCGCCTCATCGGGCGCCAGCCAGTGGTTGTTCGGCCCGGCGTCCTCGCGCCGGCGCGTGCACACGAAGGTCAGATGCTCGACCCGCGCGACGTCCTCCGGATCGGACCGGTGCAGGTGGCAGCCCGGGTGGCTGTCCGGGTTCAGCGCCAGCAGGTCGCCGCGCTCCCGCATCAGGGCGGTCAGGGCCTGCTCCTCGGCGTCGGAGCCGTCGCACCAGTGGATGCGCTCGGGGCGGGTGAGGGCGGCGACCTGGTCGACCCAGGCGTTGAGTTCGGGCAGCTGGCTGGACATCTCTGGGGGGCGGGCAGGGGGAAAAGGTTGTCACCGGACAGTAACCGTGGACCGGCGGGGGCGCAAACCGCGCCGGGCCGGCCGGCCCGGCGTTCAGCCGGGCGGGATCAGCGTGGCGATGGTGTGGTCGATGAACGCCTCGAACTCGCTGTGCTCGGCGAAGCGCGGCTGGCCCAGCTGCAGCGACAGCTGCAGGAAGCCGGCGTAGACGCTGTAGGACAGCAGGGCGCGGTGGCTGGCCTGCTGGCGGTCGAGGCCGATCTGGCGGAACGCGCGGGCCAGGAAGTCCAGGCGCCGGCGCACCACCCGGGTCATGATCGGCTTGACCAGGGGGTGGTCAAGGGCCTTGAGCAGTTCGCCATAGATGATGTGGGTGCGCAGTTCCTCGCTGACCCGCATGAACAGGCGGCGCAGTCGCTCGCGCGGGTCGGCGATCGGTTCGATGGCGTCGAACAGGTTCTCCTGCTCCTGGCGTTCCCAGCTCTCCATGGCGCCCTTCAGCAGGGCGTCGCGGTTCTCGAAGTGCCAGTAGAAGCTGCCCTTGGTGACGCCCAGCCGGCGCGCCAGCGGCTCCACCGCCAGCGACAGCACGCCGTGCGCGGCGATCTCGTCGAGGGCGGCGTTCAGCCAGTCGTCGGCGTTCAGCCGGACCTTGTCGGCCGGCGCGGCCTGGGCGCTGCGGGTGCTCATGGCGCCATGGTAGCCGGGCCGCAGCCGGGCCGGGCAGGGCATTGCCGCCGGCCGGATTGACGCTCGCGACGGACCGTTCCATACTCATCCGTATGGAACACCCTGCACCGCTTCCGCCGGAACCGGTCCGCCTGGCCGCGCCCGACGCCGAGCTGTACGGCGAACGTCACGGCCGCGGCGGCCGCGGCCTGCTGTTCGCGCACGGCCTCGGGCAGTCGCGCGGCGCCTGGCGGCGCAGCGCGGCGCGCCTGGCCGCGGCCGGCTGGCAGGCGCTGGCGGTCGATGCCCGCGGCCATGGCGACAGCGGCCGCAACCCCCCGGAACAGCCCTACCGCACCGCCCAGATGGTCGACGACCTGGTCCGCTGGGCGGCGGCCTTCGAGGCGCCGCCGGTGCTGGTCGGCGCCTCCATGGGCGGCCTCACCGGGCTGGCCGCGCAGGCCCTGCACCGGCCGTTCGCCGCCCTGGTGCTGGTCGACATCACGCCGCGCTGGGAGCCGGAGGGCGTCGCCCGCATCCTCGCCTTCATGCGCGCCCACGCCAGCGGTTTCGATTCGGTCGAGCACGCGATCGACGCGGTCGCCGCGCACATGCCGCACCGGCCGCGCAAGAGCGCCCGGGCGTTGACCGACCTGCTGGTGCGCGACGACGACGGCCGCCTGCGCTGGCACTGGGACCCGCGCCTGGTGGAGGACATCGCCCGCGACGGCGATGCCCGCCAGCACGAGCTGCTGGCCGCGGCGCGCGCCATCGACGTGCCCACCCTGCTGGTCACCGGCGGCGCCAGCGACGTCGTTTCCGGCGAAACCATCGACGAGTTCCTGGCCCTGGTGCCGCACGCGCGCCACCAGGTCATCCCGCATGCCCGCCACCTGGTCGCCGGCGACGACAACGACGCCTTCGCGCAGGCCGTGCTCGACTTCCTCACCCCGCTTCAGCTCAGGCCGGCGGCCTGAGACCCCGCTGCAAGGAGCCCAGCCATGATCAACCTGTTGCCTTTCCTGGTCCTGCTGGTGGTCGCCGGCATCGCCGCCTACCACCGCTGGCGCCTGCCGGCATGGGCCGGCGTCTCCGCGGCCGCCCTGGCGCTGGTCGCCTTCGGCACCCAGGCGCACTGGCTGGCGAGCACCGTCGCCGCCGTGCTGCTGGCGGCCATCGCGCTGCCGCTGCTGCACCTGCCGACCCGCCGGCAGTTCCTGACCCTGCCGGTGCTCAAGCTCTACCAGCGCATGCTGCCGTCGCTGTCGGAGACCGAGCAGGTCGCGCTGGAGGCCGGCACGGTCGGCTTCGAGGGCGAGCTGTTCACCGGCCGGCCGGACTGGAACGTGCTCCTTGAGCAGCAGGCGCCGCGCCTGACCGCCGACGAGCAGGCCTTCATCGACGGCCCGGTCGAGGAACTGTGCGCCATGATCGACGAGTGGCGCATCAACCACGAGCTGGCCGACATGCCGCCGGAGATGTGGGCGTTCGTCAAGAAGCACCGCTTCTTCGGCATGATCATTCCCAGGGAGTTCGGCGGCCTGGGCTTCTCGGCCTACGCGCACCACCGGGTGCTGGTGAAGATCGCCTCGATGTCCGGCACCGTGGCGTCGACGGTGTGCGTGCCCAACTCGCTGGGCCCGGCCGAGCTGCTGCTGCACTACGGCACCGACGCCCAGAAGCAGCACTACCTGCCGCGCCTGGCCAAGGGCGAGGACATCCCGTGCTTCGGCCTGACCAGCCCCACCGCCGGTTCCGACGCCACCTCGATCAGCGACTACGGCGTGGTCGAGAAGCGCACCGTCGACGGCAAGGAGGTGCTGGGCATCAGCATGACCTTCGACAAGCGCTACATCACCCTGGCGCCGGTCGCCACGGTGATCGGCCTGGCGTTCCGCCTGTACGACCCGGACAGGCTGATCGGCGGGGTCGAGGACATCGGCATCTCGCTGGCGTTGCTGCCGCGCGACACCCCGGGGATCGAGATCGGCCGCCGCCACCTGCCGCTGAACGTGCCGTTCCAGAACGGCCCGATCAGGGGCCGCAGGGTGTTCGTGCCGATCGACACCCTGATCGGCGGCCCGGCCTATGCCGGCCACGGCTGGCGCATGCTGGTCGAGTGCCTGTCGGTCGGCCGCGCGATCTCGCTGCCGTCCAACGCCACCGGCGGGGTCAAGATGGCGGCGCTGGCGACCACCGCCTACGCCCGCCTGCGCAAGCAGTTCAACATGGCGATCGGCCACTTCGAGGGCGTCCAGGAGGCGCTGTCCCGGATCCTCGGCAACACCTACGCGATCGGCGCGCTGTCGCGCTCGACCGCGGCCGCCGTCGACCGCGGCGAGAAGCCGTCGGTGCCTTCGGCGATCGCCAAGTACCACACCACCGAGCTGGGCCGGGAGGTGATCAGGGACGCCATGGACATCCACGGCGGCAAGGGCGTGATCCTGGGCCCGAAGAACTACCTGGGCCGGGCCTGGATGGGCGCGCCGATCTCGATCACGGTCGAGGGCGCCAACATCATGACCCGCTGCCTGATGATCTTCGGGCAGGGCGCGATCCGCTGCCATCCCCTGGTGCTCAAGGAGATGCAGGCGCTGGCCGAGCCCGATCCCGGCCGCCGCCTGGCGCTGTTCGACGGCCTGCTGTTCGCGCACATCGGGCTGGCCATCTCCAACGCCGTGCGCGCGTTCTGGCTCGGCCTGATCCACGCCCGGGTCGGCCGCTCGCCGGCCGACCGCGACACCGCCAAGTACTTCCGCAAGCTCGACCGCTACGCCGCCGCGCTCGGCCTGTGCGCCGACATCGCCATGCTCACCCTGGGCGGCAAGCTGAAGATGAAGGAGCGCCTGTCGGCGCGGCTGGGCGACGTGCTCAGCGAGCTGTACATCGCCTCGGCCGTGCTCAAGCAGTACGAGGACCAGGGGCGCCCGGAGGCCGACAAGCTGCTGCTGGCCTGGACCATGCACGACCGCATCCACCGCATGCAGGTCGCCCTGGCCGGCTTCGTCGACAACTTCCCGGTGCGGCCCCTGGCCTGGTTCATGTCCCTGCTGATCTTCCCGATCGGCCGGCGCGAGCGGCCGCCCTCGGACCGACTGGGCAGGCGCCTGTGCACCCAGCTGCTGTCGCCCTCGGAGACCCGCGACCGCCTGTGCGAGGGCGTCTATCGGACCGCCACCGAGCACAACCACGTCGGCCGCATGGACCAGGTGCTGGCGCTGGCGATCCAGGCCGAGCCGGTCGAGCGCAAGTTCATCAAGGCCATGCGTGCGTCGACCATCCAGGCGCGCGACTACGACGCCCAGGTCGCCGAGGCGGTGGCCGAGGGGGTGATCACGGCGGTCGAGGGCGAGCTGCTGTGCAAGGCGCGCGCCGCGGCGATGGAGTTCATCCACGTCGACGATTTCGACAGCGCCGACCTGCGCGCCGGCAAGGGCGCGCGCGAGGACCGGCCGTCCCTGCGCACGGTCGCCTGAGGCCGGGGCGAAGCGCCGGGGGCTGAACCCGGCCCGGCCCGTCCGGACGCCGGGCGGGTCGGCCGGCGTCCGGACGCCGCCACCGGCAATGCCGGCCGCAGTCGGCGCGCCCCGGCTGCGCACCCGCCCACCGGTACCTCCACGTTGCCTGCCCCCGGCCTTCGTGGCATGGTCGTGCGCGCATCCATGCCGCGCGGGGCCGCGCATGTCCGACGTCACCGAACTGATCGACCTGGCACGCGGCGGCGACCGCGCCGCGGCCGACCAGGTGTTCGCCGCCCTGTACGGCGAGCTCAAGCGCCTGGCGCGCGGCCAGCTGCATGGCGCCGACCTGCCGATGCATGCGACCTCCCTGGTCCACGAGGCCTACTGCAAGCTGGTCCGGGCCGACCAGCTGGCGGTGAACGACCGGCAGCACTTCTACGCGCTGGCCGCGCGCGTGATGCGCCAGATCGTGCTCAACGCGGTGCGCGGTCGCGGCGCCGTCCGGCGGGGCGGCGCCGTGCGGATCGACGCGCTCGACACCCAGGCCCTGCGGGTCGCCGCCAGCGAGGGCGTCGGCGAGGACGTGCTGGCGCTGGACGAGGCCCTGCGCAAGCTGGCCGGGCTCGACCCGGACCTGGAACGGCTGGTCGAGCTGCGCTTCTTCGCCGGCCTCGACCTGGACGAGATCGGCACCCTGGTCGGACGTTCCGAGCGCTCGCTCAAGCGCGACTGGCGCCGGGCCCGCGCCTTCCTGTACGCCGAGCTGTCGGCCTCGCCGGCGACCGGGGAGGCCGGGCCGGCCCCGGCGGGACGCGCGTGACGGCGCCCGCACGCGCCGGCCTTCCCGGCTAGGCCATGGCCGGCCAACAGTTCAGGCTGCTGCGGCGCCGGCGCTTCGGGCCGTTCTTCGCCACCCAGGCGCTGGGCGCCTTCAACGACAACGTGTTCAAGAACGCCCTGGTCATCCTGGTGGCGTTCCAGCTGCCCGGCCTGAGCGGCGCGCAGGTCGATTTCTATTCCAATCTCGCCGCCGGCCTGTTCATCCTGCCCTTCTTCCTGTTCTCCGCCCTGGCCGGGCAATGGGCCGAGCGCCAGGAGAAGGCCGGCGCGATCCGCCGGATCAAGCTTCTGGAGATCGCGATCATGGCGGCCGCGGCGCTGGCGCTGTGGCTGAAGTCCCTGCCCCTGCTGCTGGCGGTGCTGTTCCTGACCGGCGTCCAGAGCGCGCTGTTCGGCCCGCTGAAGTACTCCATCCTGCCCCAGGCCCTGCGGCCGCGCGAGCTGGTCGGCGGCAATGCCCTGGTCGAGGCCGGCACCTTCCTGGCGATCCTGCTCGGCACCATGCTCGGCGGCTGGCTGATGAACGTCCCGGGGCACGGCCCGCTGCTGACCGGCGTCGCCGTGCTCGGCCTGGCGGTGCTCGGCTGGGCGGCCTCGCTGCGGATCCCGCCGGCGCCGGCGACCTCTCCCGGCCTGCGCATCGACTGGAACCCGCTGCGCGCCACCGCCGCCACCGTGGGCCACCTGCGCGGTCGCCGGGCGGTGCTGAACTCGGTGCTGGGGGTGAGCTGGTTCTGGTTCTTCGGCGCCCTGTTCCTGGCGCAACTGCCCAACTACACCCGGCTGCACCTGGGCGGCGACGCCAGCGTCGCACCGCTGGTCCTGACGCTGTTCGCATTGGGCATCGGCCTGGGTTCGCTGTTGTGCGAGACCCTGTCCCGACGGACCGTCGAGATCGGCCTGGTGCCGCTGGGCGCGCTCGGCATGACCGTGTTCGGCATCGACCTCTACCTGCAGCGGCCCGGCCTCGCGCCCGAGGCCGGCCTCGACTGGCAGGAGTTCCTGGCGGCGCCGGGCAACCTGCGGCTGTGCCTGGACCTGCTGCTGATCGGCGTCAGCGGCGGCTTCTTCACCGTGCCGCTGTACGCCCTGATCCAGCAGCGCTCGCCGCGCGAGCTGCTGTCGCGGATCGTCGCCGCCAACAACATCCTCAACGCCCTGTTCATGGTGGCGGCCGCGGTGCTCGCCATCGCGCTGCTGCAGGCCGGCCTGGGCATCCCGCAGCTTCTGCTGGTGCTGGCCCTGCTCAACGCCCTGGTGGCCGTGTACATCTTCACCCTGGTGCCGGAGTTCATCGCCCGGTTCCTGGCCTGGATGGTCATCCGGCTGTTGTACCGGCTGCGCGTGCAGGGCATCGACCAGGTGCCGGACCAGGGCCCGGCGCTGCTGGTCTGCAACCATGTCAGCTACATGGACGCGATGCTGGTCCTGGGCGCGGTGCCCCGGCCGGTGCGTTTCGTCATGTACCACAAGATCCACGACATCCCTGGCCTGCGCCAGCTGTTCCGCGCGGCGCGCGCCATACCCATCGCCGGCGCCCGCGAGGATCCGGCGGTGATGGAGGCGGCCTTCGCGCAGATCGACCGGGCGCTCGCCGAGGGCGAGCTGGTCGGCATCTTCCCGGAAGGCGGCCTGACCACCGACGGCGAGATCGCGCAGTTTCGCAAGGGCGTCGAGCGCATCCTGGCGGCACGGCCGGTGCCGGTGGTGCCGATGGCGCTGCGCGGCATGTGGTCCAGCATGTGGAGCCGGCGCGACACCCGCATGGGCCGGACGCGCCTGCCGCGCCGGTTCCGTGCCCGCGTCGAGCTGGTCGTCGGGGTGCCGGTCGCCGCCGCCGAGGCCAGCGCAGCGGCGCTCGAGGCGCGGGTGCGGGAACTGCGCGGCGAGCACGCCTGAATCGCGGTCGGCGCCACGCGCGGAGCCGTCCGGCGACCGTCGCGCCCGGGGCTCAGCAGCCGGGCAGTCCGTCCGCGCACTGGAAGCCGTTGTCGAACAGGCGGTCCTCGACGTACAGCCAGACCTGGCCGCGCGGCGGCGGCGGTTGGCCGGGGATGCGATGTCCCGGCACCCCGACGGCCAGGGTCCGGCCGGCCACGTCGAAGTCCAGGCTGCTTCCGAAGCGGGCGTTGTTGTGGGTCGGCGTGTTGCCGGCCGGGCGCAGCTCGCCCCAGTACTGGTTGAGGCTCCAGTCGCCGGCGGGAAAACGCCGGATCTCGGCCAGGCCGACCTCGGGCCGGCCGCCGCCGAACGAGGGCGTGCCGGGCGCGCCGACCGCGATCAGGTTGTCGAAGCCCAGGGCAAGCGCCGCCCCGAAGCGCAGTCCGTTGCCGATGCCGTCGGGAAGGTTGGCCGGGCCGCCGCTTTCCTGGAGCAGCCAGGCCCAGGTGCCGGCGGTGTTGTTCAGCGTGTAGCGGCGCACGGTGCCCGGTCCGGGGAAGGTCTGGACGCTCGAGTACCGGTTGTTGGGGGCGCCGACCAGCAACTGGTTGCGGTCCATCGCGACCGCCGCGCCGAAGTTGGCGAACACGGCATCGTCGCTGCCGGGCGCTGCCGGTCGCGCGACCGCGTCCAGTGTCCAGGTCGGCGCCGCGATCGCACGCTGGTAGACGAAGGCGCTGCCACGCGGAAGGGGGGTGCCGGCGAACACCGTGTTCGGCGCGCCGATCGCCAGCCGCACGTTGCCCGGCTCGCCGACGAAGAAGGCGCCCGGTTCGCGCAGGGCCAGCGACCAGCCGAAACCGAAGACGTCCTGGCCTGGGTCCAGGACCGCCTCGGGCTCGCCCAGCGGGAAGGTGTCGTTCGCAGCCCGGCGCACGACGCGTACCTGGCCGGCTCCGCCACCGTCGGTCGCGCAGCCGATCGCCAGGTAGTTCGCGGTGAGCGCCAGGGCGGCCCCGCAGCGCCGGCCCGAACCCGATCCGGACAGGGTTCCCGAGCCATTGAACGTGACGCCCGAGAAGCGGTTCGTGTAGACCTGTCCGCGCCGCTCGACGCCCGCCGTCGCCATCTCCGGACAGCCGAACGCCAGGTGCGGGAAGCGCAGCGCCACCGAATGGCCGCAGCGCGAGCCCGGTTGCCCGCCGGAGGTGCCATTCGCCTGGAGCCTGCGCTGGCTGAGCGTCCACTGGTTGTCCGCGCCGCGCCGGAACAGGAACACGGCGCCGTGCGGGCCGGTGCCGTGGGTGTCGTGCGTCCACACGGTTCCCGGTGCGCCGACCGCGAGCCAGTCGCCATCGATCGCCACGCTGTAGCCGAACTCGGGACCGTCCGGGGCGTCCTGCGGCGGCAGGTCGGAATAGTCGCCGACCAGGACCTGGCGGCGGATCAGGCCGTGCACGGCGGTGATGCCGCCGCGCAGGGCCTCGTCGTCACCGGCCGCGATTTCGGCGTCCACCTGATCGGCGATGGCCGCTTGGAGCTGTCGCCATGCCTCGGCATCGAGACCGTCCGGCGGCGCGTCCCCGGCCCGGGCTGGCGCCGCCAGCGACAGGGCGAGAGTGGTCAGCAGCGTGGCGATGTTCGATCGGGCTTGCATGGGCTCCTCCGCGGCCGTCCCGGCCTGTCCGGCAGTCTCCACACGGGTTGAGCCGGCCAGGGGCCAGCCGGCGCCGGCGTCACGCGCACGGCAGGCCGAAGCCGCCGCCCGGGCACGGGCCACGCGCCCGGATCCGGGTGTTCCAGAGGCGTCGGGCAGGGCTGGGCGCCAGCGCGTCCGGTCCCGCCCCCTGCCGTCCGCATCGCGGCCGCGAATGGCCCCCTTCCGTCGCGGAACGGGTGGCTTGCGGTGGACGTTCGAGCGTCTACCATCACAGGGCGGGCCAGCCTGGGGAGAGGACGTGGCAGGGGTCGACAGCCAGACCTGGGGCAGGATCGCCGGGCTGTTCGACGAACTGGTCGAGCTGTCCGGGGTCGAGCGCGCCGAGCGCGTCGCCGCGCTGGCGCGGGAGGATCCGGCCCTGGCCCGCGAGATCGAGGTGCTGCTGCACGCCGACAGCGTGGCCGAAGGCATCCTGGAGGCGACCCTGATGGAGGTGACCCCGGAGCTGGCCCGGGCCGCCGTCCACGGCGCCTGGGAAACCCGCGCGGGAACGATGTTCGGGCCCTACCGGCTGCTGACGGCCATCGGCGAGGGCGGCATGGGCGAGGTCTGGCGCGCCGAGCGCGCCGATGGCGCCTACCGGCAGGAGGTCGCGATCAAGCTGCTCAAGCGCGGCCTCGACACCCGGGCGATCCTGCGCCGCTTCCTGCAGGAGCGCAGCATCCTCGCCCGCCTCGAGCATCCCGGGATCGTCCGGGTGTTCGACGGCGGCATGAGCCCGGACGGCCGCCCGTGGTACGCGATGGCCTGCGTCGAGGGCACGCCGCTGATCGTCCATGCCGCCCGCCAGGGCCTCGACCTGCGCCAGCGCATCGCCCTGCTCGCCCGGGTCGCCGATGCGGTGGCCTACGCCCATGCCCGGCTGGTGGTCCATCGCGACCTCAAGCCCGGCAACATCCTGGTCGACGCCCAGGGGCAGCCGCACCTGCTCGATTTCGGCATCGCCAAGGTGCTGGAGGACACCGGCGACGGCACCGTCACCGGCAGCCAGGTACGGGTGCTGTCGCCGGCCTACGCGGCGCCCGAACAGATCCTCGGCCAGCCGGTGGGCACCGCCACCGACGTCTACGCGCTCGGCGTCATCGCCCACGAGCTGCTCACCGGCGTCCTGCCGCACCGGCGCAGCTCCCGCGATCCGGGCGTGCTGGTCGGCGAGCTGGCCCAGACCACCGCGGTCGGGCGCGCCAGCCAGGCGATCGGCCAGGGCGAGGCACGCGCGCTCGAACGCGTCTGGGGCGCCGGCGTCGACGGCCGGCGCCTGGCGCGCCAGGTCGCCGGCGACCTCGACCTGGTCCTGGCGACCGCGTTGCGACCGGAGCCCGAGCGGCGCTACGCCGGGGCCGCCGCCTTCGCCGCCGATCTGCGCGCGTGGCTGGACCGCCGGCCGGTCGCCGCGCGCCCCGACAGCGCCGGCTACCGCCTGCGCCGCTTCGCCCGCCGGCACGCCGTGGGCGTCGCCGCCGGCGGCCTGGTGGCGATCGCCCTGCTGGCGGGCCTGGCGCTGGCCCTGTGGCAGGCCGGCATCGCCCGCGCCCAGGCCGAGCGCGCCGAGCAGCAGGCCCGCCGCGCCGAGGCGACCAAGGACTTCGTGGTCTCGGCGTTCGCCGGCCTGAGTCCGACCGCCGCCCGCGACGGCAGCCAGCTGCGCCTGACCGACTTCCTGGACGCCCTGCTGCGCCGGCTCGACGGCGCCCTGGCCGACGCCCCGGAAGCGCGCATCGAGCTGCGCACCGAGCTGGCCAAGGCGCTGCAGGAGCTGGGCGAGCTGGACGCCGCCCACGCCGCCTTCGCGCAGGCCGAACGCGAGGCGCTGGCGCAGCCGACCCTGTCGCCGCAGGCGCTGGGCAACCTGCTGCATGCGGTCGCCGTCAACCACCAGCGCCGCGGCGACCTGGACGCCGCCGAACGCGATCTGCAGCGCGCCGTCGCCGCCCTGTCGGGCGAGGCCCCCGGCGTCGCCCGGGAACGCATTGCGGTGCGCACGACACGCGCCTACCTGGCGAACGACCGTGGCCGCTACCGGGAAGGACTGCGCGAGTACGAGACCATCCTCGAAGATCGCCGGAGCCTGCTCGGCGTCGAGGACAGCCGGATGGCGGTCGACCGCATGAACCTGTGCGTGGCGCGCTGGTGGCTGGCCGACTATGCGCGTGCCGAGCAGGACTGCCTGCGCGCCTGGGCGCTGCTGGAGGGCGATGCGCAGTCGCCGAGGGCGAGGTTCGCCTGGGTGGGCAACGCGCTGGCGCTGGTGCTCAGCGCACAGGGGCGATGGCAGGAGGCCGAACAGGCGTTCGCCGGGGCCCTGTCGACCGTTCGGCAGACCCTGGGCGACAACCATGCGATGGCGAGGCTGGTGGCCATCAATCAGGCGGCGCTGTGGCTGGAGCGGGGCGACCACGCGGCGGCGCTGGACGGCATCGATGCCGTGCAGACCCAGCCTGGATTCGCCAGCCTGGCCGGGGCGACGCAACGCTCGGCGCTGAGCGTCAGGCTCGGTGCCCTCATCGGCCTGGGGCGACTCGCCGAGGCGGACGCGCTGGTGGCCCTGTTGCGGCCGCCGGACATCGGTTTCGAACCTGCCCTGACGCTCAGCGAGCTGCGCACCGACCGGCGGCTGGCCGAGTTGCGTCTGCGCCAGGGGGATCTGGCCGAGGCCGGCGCGAAGATCGAACGGGTGGTCGAGGGCTATCTCCGGCTCGATCTGCCGGATCATGACGACCTCGCGCGCGCCCTGCGGGTCAAGGCGGAGATCGCCGATCTCGGCGGCGATGCCGGATCCGCGGCCCGCCTGCGCGGCGAAGCGCGCAGGCGGGCCGCCCAGGCGCTCGGCGAGTCGCATCCGCTGGTCGTGGCGCTCGCCGGCGACTGACGCCGCCGGCTTCCCGGCCGCAGGGGGCACGCCGGTTGCGGGCCGCCGCCCTCCGGTGGCTGCGTCTGTCGCCCCGCCACGGGACAGAAGACGCACGCGGCCCGGTCGGTCCGCTCAGTCCGGATCGATCTCGACGCGATTGCGGCCAGCCTGCTTGGCCCGGTACAGGGCGGCATCGGCACGTGCCAGCCAGGCCGACCAGTTCTCGCCCCGGCGCAACGGCGCGGCGCCGATGGAGACCGTGACCGTCGGCGCCAGGGCATGCAGGCCCTCGTTGATCCGGGGGTGCAGGGCGGCCAGCGCGCGCTCCGTGTCCTCGCCGCGCAGGCCGTGCAGCAACAGCACGAACTCCTCGCCACCGAAGCGGTACAGGCCATCGCCGCGACGCAGCTGGGCGCGCAGGGCGGCGACCAGGCCGACCAGCACGCGGTCGCCGGCCTCGTGGCCGCTGTTGTCGTTGACCTGCTTGAAGTGGTCGAGGTCGAGGACCGCCACGGTCGCTCCCGGGCCACCCGCGGCCATCCCTTCCACTGCCGCCTCCAGGTCGCGCTGCAGCAGGCGCCGGTTGCCGGCGCCGGTCAACGGATCATGGCTGGCCAGCAGCTCCAGTTGTCGCCGCTGCGATGCGTAGCGGATCGAGAAGCCCCAGGCGAACACGGTGACCAGGGAGGCGCTGACCGTGTAGACGAGGCGCTCGGCGAGGTCGTCGAACAGCTCGCCATGGCTGGCGACCAGGGCGATGATCGCCAGGTTGACCGTCGCGGCAAGCTCGCGCCGGGTCAGCACGAAGTTCAGCCACAGCACGAGGTAGCCCCAGTAGGCGCCGGTGCGGCCGAACACCAGGGTGCTGGCGACGCAGGCGAGGCCGGAGACGATCACGAAGACCGCCGCTGCCGGCGCGCTGTCGCGGCTGCGCAGGGCCATCGCCAGCACCGAGGCCAGCGCCGTCACGATCAGGACGTTGGCGAGGGCGCCGGTGAGGTTGCCGGTGTGGAACCGGTACACGGCGAACAGGGCGATGGCGGCGATCGCCAGGCCCCCGGCCGACACCATGATCGCCAGCACGAAGTCCTGGCGCAGGCGCCCGGCCAGGCCGCCGTCACTGGCCTTGCCGGGATTGCTGACGCGGTCCGGTGCCATGCGCGGACTCCGGGGCCGGGAAGGGCGGCCCCTCCTGCGCTGCGATCATGCCCGCGCCCGGCGCCGCGGGCAATCGCCGGCGGCCGGCTGGCCCCGGCCGCGCGGTTCCGGGGTTGCCATCGCCAAGGGCGGCCACGGTCGGCTCGCCCAGCCACCCGAACACAGGAGTCCGTGATGTCCCGCCACCGCGTCGCGATCGTCGTGCTCTCGATGCTTGCCGCCTTGCCGTCCGCCGGTGCCGGCGATGGCGCCGGCTCGCCGGGCGCAGGCTTCTTCCATGCCGGCGAGGTCCGGCGCGAGGTGGTCGATGCGATCGCCTACCAGGACCGCTACGATCCCGGCCACACCCGGCTGGTGTTCAGCGACGTCGCCTTCGACCGCGCGGCGATGGCCGAAGGCGGCATCGACCTGACCGACTTCCTGCACCACCCGGGGGCGATGCTGGACTTCAAGATCGACCCGGATGGTGCCGTCGACACGCTCATCATCAGTGCCGGAGGCGAGAGCCGGTACCTGGCCGGCGCGGAAGCCGGCGACCTGCTGCGGCTCGAACGACGCGACCGCGAGCGCATCGTCGGCCAGGTCGAATCGGCCGACCGGCACCTGATCCGGTTCGACCTGCCGGTGGTGCCGGCAGGCCGCTGAGGCCGCTCGTCCCGACGGGCGCCGGCGGCGCCGCTGTGGCTCAGTCCCCGCGGCGCACGCGTTCCTCGTCGGCCGAGACGCGGGCGCCGATCTCCTCGGGCGACAGGCGCTCGGTGGTCAGCAGGGCGTTGACGCCCTGCAGGTCGGCGACGTCGATGACGCCGGCGGTGCGCTTCAGGCGCAGGCCGTTGAGGATGAACTGGTGGCGGGCGTTGGAGTAGTCGCGCTGCGCCTGGAACAGCAGCTGCTGCGACAGCAGCACGTCGACGATGGTGCGGGTGCCGACCTCGAAGCCGGCCTGGGTCGCCTCCAGCGCGCTCTGCGCCGAGATCAGCGCCTGCCTGCGCGCCTCGACGCCGCTGATGCCGGCGACCACGGCACGGAAGTCGCTGCGGGTCTGGCGCAGCAGCAGGCGGCGCTCGGCCTCCAAGAAGTCCTCGGCGGCGTCGCGCAGATGGACCTGCTGGCGGACCCGCGACTGCGTGGCGAAGCCGGAGAAGATCGGCACGCTGAGGCTCAGGCCGATCAGGGTCTGTTCGGTGCTGGTCGCGCTGAACGGCCCGACCTCGCCGCTGAGCAGGCGCGAGTCGCTGCGCGAGACGAAGCCGCCCAGGGTCGGCAGGTGGCCGGCACGGGCGGTCTGGATGTCGCGGTTGGCGGCTTCCAGCGCGAACCGCCGCGATGCCAGCGCGGGGCTGGCCTGCTGGGCGGTGGCCTCCCATTCGCCCAGATCGTCGGGTTCCGGGCCGGCCAGGGGGATCGCCAGGCGCAGGGACAGCAGGTTGCCCTGGATCGGCTCGCCGGTGATCTCCGACAGCGCCTCCAGGGCGTCGTCGTAGGCGTTGCGGGCGGCGATCACGGCGGCGCGCGCGCCGTCGAAGCGCGCGCGCGCCTCGTGGACGTCGGTGACCGCGGTCAGGCCGACCTCGAAGCGTTGCTCGGCCTGCTCGAGCTGGCGGCCGACCGCGCGTTCCTCGGCCTCGGCGAAGGCCAGCGCGTCCTCGGCGGTGAGGGCGCCGAAGTAGGCCTCGGAGACGCGCAGCAGCAGGGCGTCGAGGGCGACCTGGTAGTCGGCCTCGGCGCGGGCGCGGGTGGCGCGGGCGCTGCCCAGGTTGGTGATCGCGCCCCAGTCGAAGATCGCCTGGTCCAGGCGCACGCTCCAGCTGCGCGTCCGGCTGTCCGAGGAGAACGGTTCCACCGAGGTCTCGCCGTCGGTGCGGTTCTCGGTGACGCCGATGCTGCCGCCCACCTGCGGCAGCAGGGCCGCCCGCGCCAGCGGCACGCCCTGGCCGATCGCCAGCGCGTTGGATTCGGCGGCCGCGAGCTGCGGATCGCTGCGGCGCGCCAGCTCGTAGGCCTGCATCAGGTCGAGGGCATGGGCGCCGGAACTGAAGCTCAGGGCCAGGGCGGCAAGCAGGGGGAGCGGCGTGGGGCGCATGGTGGTTTCTCGTGCGTGGGCGGGTGGAGCCGCCGGGCCGGACGCGCCGGGCCCTGGCGGGCCTAGAGGGTGAACCGGGGGACCGGGGCGGCGCCGTGCAGGTAGTCCAGCGTGGTCTCGAACAGGCTGTCGGTGCGGACATGGCCGTCGATGCGGGTCAGCAGCACGGCTTCCATCGCCGGCGCCAGGCCGCGCACCACGAACATCCGGCCACCCGGCGCCAGCCAGTCCAGCCAGGCGTCCGGGACCGCCGCCATGGCGCCGGTCACGGCGATGGCGTCGAAGCGGTCCTGCGGCGCGAAGCCGGTCAGCGCGTCGGCGGCCATCACCTCGGTGTTGTCGATGCCGTCGGCGGCCAGGCGGCCGGTCGCCGCCTGCGCCAGCGCCGGATGCCGCTCGAGGCTCAGCACCGAGGCGCCGAGCCGGGCCAGGCAGGCGGTGACGTAGCCCGAGCCGGTGCCGACCTCCAGCACGCGCTCGGCGCCGGTCAGGGCCAGGGCCTGCAGCATGCGGCCCTCGAGCACCGGCTTCATCATCCGCTCGCCTTCGCCGATCGGGATCTCGACGTCGGTATAGGCCACCGCCCGGTAGGGGGCCGGCACGTAGCGCGCGCGTTCCACCGTGCGGAACGTCTCGAGCACCCGCGTGTCCAGCACCTCCCAGGGGCGGATCTGCTGCTCGATCATGTTCTCTCGGGCGAGTCGGAGGTCGGTGGTCATCGGCGTCGGCAGGGGCTTCGGGGGGTCGGAAATGGTACGGCCCGGTGGCCGGCGGGGCAAACCAAGGGTGGCGCAAGTGCCTGATCCGGCGCAGTGCCGGAAGTCATCGGCCCCGGTGCGGCCGGTCGCATCCTCACCTCGGCCCGGCCCCGGCCGCAGGCTCCGGGCCGATCCGGAACCAGGCCGCGTACAGGGCCGGCAGGAACACCAGGGTCAGCGCCGTACCCACCACCAGCCCGCCCATGATCGCCACCGCCATCGGACCATAGAAGTCGCTGCGTGACAGCGGGATCATCGCCAGGACGGCGGTCAGGGCGGTCAGCACGATCGGCCGGAAGCGCCGCACCGTGGCCTCGACCACCGCCTGCCAGCGCGGCACGCCGGCGGCGATGTCCTGCTCGATCTGGTCGATCAGGATCACCGAGTTGCGCATGATCATGCCGGCCAGGGCGATGGTGCCGAGCATGGCGACGAAGCCGAACGGCACCCGGAACAGCAGCAGGAAGGCGACCACGCCGATCAGTCCCAGCGGCGCGGTCAGCACCACCAGCAGCACGTTCGGGAAGCGCTTGAGCTGGAACATCAGCACGGTCAGCACCACCAGCACGAACAGCGGCATGCCGGCATTGACCGAATCCTGGCCCTTGGCGCTGGCCTCGACGCTGCCGCCGGTCTCCAGCAGGTAGCCGGGCGGCAGACGCTCGCGCACCGGGTCGAGGCTGCGCGAGACCCGCGCCGACACGGTGGCCGGCTGCACGCCGTCGACCACGTCGGCGCGCACGGTCACCGTGGGCAGGCGGTCGCGGTGCCAGATGATGCCCTCCTCCTGGCCGTACTCGAAGCGGGCGACCTGCGCCAGCGGCACGCTGCGGCCACCGGCGGTCGGCATCGCCAGGCTGTCCAGCGCCGACAGGCGGGCCCGGGCGCTGGCGTTGCCGCGCAGCAGGATGTCGACCAGCCGGTCGTCCTCGCGGAACACGCTGACCGGCACGCCGGACAGCGAGCCCTGCAGGAAGTTGGCGACGTCCTGCGAGCTGATGCCCAGCACGCGCGCGCGGTCCTGGTCGATGACCAGGCGCACCACCTTGCTGGGCTCGTCCCAGTCCAGGTGGACGTTGCGGGTGGCGGCATCGCCGCGCACCAGGACCGCCGCCTCGCGCGCCAGGGCGCGCACCGTGGGGATGTCCTCGCCGCTGATCCGGAACTGCACCGGATAGCCGACCGGCGGCCCGTTCTCCAGGCGCAGGACCCGGGTGCGGGCCTCCAGGAAGTCGCGCTCGAACAGCTCCAGCAACCGGCCGCGCACCCGCTCGCGGGCCTGCGTGTCGGTGGCAAGCAGCAGGAACTGGGCGAACGAGGCCTGCGGCAGCTGCTGGTCGAGCGGCAGGTAGAAGCGCGGCGCGCCGGTGCCGACGAAGGCGACATGGTTGACCAGGTCGGGGTCGTCGGCCAGTACCGCCTCCAGCTTCTCGACCTGGGCCCGGGTGGCGGTCAGCGAGGCGCCTTCGGACAGCTTGACGTCGACCAGCAGCTCCGGGCGCGTGGAGCTGGGGAAGAACTGCTGCTCGACCAGGCCGAAACCGGCCAGCGACAGCGCGAACAGCACGCCGGTGCCGGCGATGACCAGCCAGCGCCGGCGCAGGGCGCCATCCACAAGGGTACGGAAGCGCCGGTAGAACGGCCGCTGGTAGGGATCGGTCCCATGCCCGCGCGCCCGGGCGCGCGCCGCCAGGTCGGGCAGCAGACGGTCGCCCAGCCAGGGCACGAACAGCACCGCGACCACCCAGGACAGCAGCAGGGCGAGGGTCACCACCTGGAACAGCGAGCGGGTGTACTCGCCGGTGTTGGAGGCGGCGGTGGCGATCGGCAGGAACCCGGCGGCGGTGACCAGGGTGCCGGCCAGCATCGGGAAGGCGGTCGAGGTCCAGGCGAAGGCGGCGGCGCGAATGCGCTCCATGCCCTGTTCCATCTTCACCGCCATCATCTCGACCGCGATGATGGCGTCGTCGACCATCAGGCCCAGCGCCAGCACCAGGGCGCCCAGCGAGATCTTGTGCAGGTCGATGCCGAACAGGGCCATCGCCGAAAAGGTCATCGCCAGCACCAGCGGAATGGTGACCGCCACCACCAGGCCGGTGCGGAAGCCCAGCGAGAAGAAGCTGACCAGCAGCACCACGGCGACCGCCTCGGCCAGCACCCTCAGGAACTCGCCCACCGAGGCGCGCACCGCCGCCGGCTGGTCGGCGACCCGGTCCAGCACCAGGCCGACCGGCAGCATGGCGCGCAGCGCCGGCAGGGCGTCGTCGAGCTGGGCACCGAGCTCGAGGATGTTGCCGCCCTCGACCATCGAGACCGCCAGGCCGAGCGCGTCGCGCCCCATGTAGCGCATCCGCGGCGCCTCCGGGTCGACGAAGGCGCGGCGCACGGTGGCGATGTCGTCGAGCCGGAACAGCTGGCCGTTGGCGCGCAGGGTCAGCGCGGCGATCGCCTCCACCGAGTCGAAGGCGCCGGTGGTGCGCAGGTGGATGCGCTCGCTGCCGGTCTCCACGAAGCCGGCCGGCGCGATCGCGTTCTGCGCCTCCAGCATCGCCCGGACCTCGCCGAAGCCCAGGCCCAGCGTCGCCAGCTTGCTGTTGTCGACCTCGATGTGGATCTGCGGATCCTGGACGCCGACCAGGTCGACCTTGGCGACGCCGGGCAGGCGCAGCAGGTGCAGCTTGAGGCGCCGCGCCCAGTCGCGCAGGGCGGCGTCGTCGAAGCCCTCCCCGTGCAGCGCGAACAGGTTGCCGAAGGTCTCGCCGAACTCGTCGTCCAGGAACGGCCCGATGGCCTCCCCCGGCAGGGTGTGGCGGATGTCGCCGACCTTCTTGCGCAACTGGTAGAACATCTCCGGGACGTCGGCGTTGCGCACCGATTCGCCCAGTTCGACGAACACCAGCGATTCGCCGGGGCGCGAATAGCTGCGGATGTTCTCGATCCGCGCCATCTCCTGGATCTTCTCCTCGACGCGGTCGGTGACCTGGCGCGCCACCTCCTCGGCGGTGGCGCCCGGCCAGAGGGTGCGCACGACCATCACCTTGAAGGTGAACGGCGGATCCTCGGACTGGCCCAGGCCGCGGAAGGAGAGCATGCCGATGACGGCGGACAGCACCATGAAGTAGACGACCAGGCCGCGGTTGCGCAGCGCCCACTCGGACAGGTTGAAGCGGCTCATCGACGGGGTTCCTGGCAGGCGGGCCGGCGCTCGGCGCGGCGGGGCGGGCGTTGGTGCCGGGCGGGCGCGGTCAGAAGCGCACCGGCCGGTTGTCCGGGTCGATCGGCCGGATCCGCTGGCCTTCGTGCAGCAGGTGCACGCCGGCGACCACCAGCCAGTCGTCGGGCGCGATGCCGGCGGCGATGTCGACGCCGTGCTCGTCGAAGGCGGCGACCTCGACCGCGCGCAGGTGTACCGCGCCGGTGTCCGGGTCGACGCGCCACACCGCCGCATCGCCGTTGTCGCGGTGCAGGGCGGTGAGCGGCACGCGCAGGTGGCCGGCGCCGGCCTGGTCGAAGCGCACCCGGGCGGTCAGGCCCAGCGCCAGTCCTGCCGGGGGCTGCTCGAGGCGGACCCGGGTCCGGAAGGTCCGGCTGGCGGGATCGGCATCCGGGGCGATCTCGCGGATGCTGCCGGCGATGCGCTGGTCGGCATCCGACCACAGGCTGACCTGGGCCGGATCGCCGACGCGCAGCCGGCTCACCTGCGCCTCGGGCAGGGCGATCTCCACCTCGATCTCGTCCTCCTGGGCCAGCACGGCGACCACCTGGCCGGGCGCCACCACCTGGCCGGCCTCGGCCTCGATTCGGGTGACCAGTCCGGCGCGGTCGGCGCGCAACTGCGTGTAGTCGAGCTGGTTGCGCTGCACCGCCCGCTGCGCCTGCGCCTGGTCCAGGCGTGCCTGCGCGGCCGCCAGGGCGGTCTCCTTGGCCTCGAACTGCGCTGCGCTGATCAGCTGCCGGGCCAGCAGGCCGGCGTGGCGCTCGCGTTCGGAACGGGCCAGCTCGGCGTCGGCCCGGGCCGAGGCGACCGCCGCCTCGGCGGCGGCCAGGTTCAGGCGCAGGTCGTCCGGATCGAGGGTCGCCAGCACCTGGCCGGCCGCCACCCGGGCCCCGGCGTCGACCAGCCGCCGGGCGACCTTGCCGCCGACCTGGAAGGCGAGCTGGCTCTCGTGGCGGGCGCGCAGCTCGCCGCTGAAGTAGACGGCGCGGCCGGACTCGCCGGCATCGGCACGGGCGACGATGGCGGGACGCGGCGGTTCCGGCGGCGGCGCCGGCCGGCTGCAGCCGGCCAGGACGAGGACGGCCAGGAAGGCGACGGGAAGCCGGGATCCGGGGAGGTGGCGTGCGGGCATGACTACAATGGCCGAAGGGTGTGGGGCGCGGTTAATGAACGCGCCGGTATAGTAATCATTAGTGAACCGACCTGTCCAGTATTTCCCGCCATGAACCCAGCACTCGCTCGCAGCAGCCCCGGACCCGGTCGCCCCAAGGACCCGGAGAAGCGTCTCGCCATCCTGGAGGCGGCCAAGACCCTGTTCCCGAGGCATGGCTTCGACGGCACCAGCATGGATGCCATCGCCGCCGAGGCCGGCGTCTCCAAGCTGACCGTCTACAGCCACTTCAACGACAAGGAGACGCTGTTCGTCGAGGCCGTCCGCGGCAAGTGCCAGGAACTGCTGCCCGACGAGCTGTTCCTGCCCGGCGCCGGCCTGCCGATCCGCCAGGCCCTGCTCAAGATCGGCCGCAGCTTCCTGGCGCTGGTCTCCAGCGAGGTCGCCATGAACCTGCACCGCATGATCCTGGCCGACCCGCGCAACGGCCCGAAGCTGGGCCAGATGTTCTGGGAGGCCGGGCCGGCACGGATCACCGAGAGTTTCCGCGGCTTCCTCGACACCATGGTGGCCAGCGGCCAGCTCGAGATCGACGACAGCGCGGTCGCCGCCGGCCATTTCCTGTGCCTGCTCAAGGGCGCCGTCAACGTCCGCATGCTGTGCTGCGACAGCCAGTCCGCGCCGTCCCCCGAGCAGGACCAGGCGCACGTCGAGCAGGTGGTCGACTTCTTCCTGCGCGCCTATCAGCCACGCTGACCGGTCCGGGTCCGGTCGCCGCTGGCCGCGCGCCGCGCGGCATGCTTCCATAGGCGCCCCAGCGCCCTGACGAGGATCGCTTGAGCCACCTGCTCGCCACCATCGCCGGCGGCATCGGCCTGTTCCTGCTCGGCATGGTGCTGATGACCGAGGGCCTGAAGGCACTGGCCGGCGACGCCCTGCGCCGCCTGCTGGCCCGCTTCACCGGCAACCGCCTGTCGGCGCTGGCCACCGGCGCCGCGGTCACCGCCCTGGTGCAGTCCTCGACCGCGACCACCCTGGCGACCATCGGCTTCGTCTCGGCGGGCCTGCTCGGCTTCGGCAACGCCATCGGCGTCATCATCGGCGCCAACCTGGGCACCACCAGCACCGGCTGGCTGGTCTCCGTGCTCGGCCTGAAGTTCTCGATCGCGGCATTCGCCATGCCGATGGTGGCCGCCGGCGCGATGATGCGGCTGCTCGGCCGCGATCGCATCGCCCATGCCGGCAGCACGGTCGCCGGCTTCGGCCTGATCTTCGTCGGCATCGAGATGCTGCAGGGGGGGATGGCGGGCGTCGCCACGCACATCGACCTGGGCGCCTTCGCGGGCAGCGGGGTCGGGGCCCGCCTGGCCCTGGTCGGGATCGGCGCGGTCATGACCGTTCTGATGCAGTCCTCCAGCGCCGCGGTGGCGACCACGCTGGCGGCGCTGGCCGGCGGGGCGATCGGCACCGACCAGGCCGCCGCCCTGGTGATCGGCCAGAACATCGGCACGACGGTGACCGCCGGCGTCGCCGCGATCGGCGCCAGCGTCGCGGCCAAGCGCACCGCGCTGGTCCACGTCGTGTTCAACCTGGGCGCCGGGCTGATCGCCTTTCTGGTCCTGCCGCTGTTCGTGGACGCCGTCGAGGGCTTCACCGGCGACGACGGTAGCGGCGCCGACCATGCGATCACCATCGCCGCCTTCCATACCGCCTTCAACCTGCTGGGCGCCCTGGTCTTCGTGCCGCTGATTCCGCAGCTGTCCGCGCTGGCGATCCGCCTGTTGCCCGAGCACCGGCCAGCCCTGACCCGGCACCTGGATCCCAGCCTGCGCGAGGTGCCGGCCCTGGCGATCGGCGCCGCCATCACCACCCTGCGCGGCGTGCTGGCCCAGGCGTTCGCCACCGCCGGCCGCTCCCTGCGCGGCGCCCCGCATCCGGGCCCGGCCACCTTCGGTGCCTGGCGGGAGGCCACCGAGGCGGCCGGCGAGCTGGTCGAGCGGCTGCCGCCGGGCGATCCGCGCACCCTGGCCCGGCTGACCGCGACCCTGCATCTGCTGGACCACGTACGGCAGTTCGTGCGCGCCGCCGGCAAACCGGCCCGCTACGATCACCTGGACGCCGTGCCGGCCCTGCGTGCCCGTGCCCAGGCGCTGGCCGAGGGCCTGCTGTCGGCGGCGCCGGTATTGGCGCAGGCCCAGGTCCGGGCCGTGGCACCCGACAGCCTGCCGGCGACCCCGCTCGACGGCGTCGCCGGCGGACTGCGCGCCGACATCCTGCAGGCCTCGGCGATCGGCAGCATCGAGGTCGACGAGGCGCTGGCGGCCCTGAACGCGCAGCGCTGGCTGGAGCGCATGAGCCACCACGCCCGGCGGGCGCTGGCCTATCTCCAGCAGCTGGATGGCGAGCTGCCCGCGGTGACCGGGTCAGCTTCGTCGGGCGCGGCGCAGGATCAGCAACCCTGACAGCAGCAGCGGCAGGACCGAGGCGGCGACGGCGGTCCGCCGGAGCGCCGGAACCGGTTGCGGGACGGTCTGGCCGAACGGCAGCACGGCCAGGTTGTCCTCGGGCGTGAGATCGATGTAGCCCGCGGACAGTCCCGAGACTGCACGGGCCTGGAACTCGAGGTGTCCTGGCGTCCCACCGGGCGGCAGGATCTCGAAGCCGGTCCTGCAGGTGACCGCGTCGCCGATACCGAGGTGGCCGCTCATGAACCAGTACCGGCCAGGCACGAAAAGATGGTCGTCGACCTGCTGCAGGCCGCAGTCCTCGTCCGGCGCATCGGGCAGGGCAAACACCCGGATGGGCGGCGAGCCGGGCGGTACCGGTGTGCCTGGTGTCGCCAGGATGAACTGGTAGGCACGCGGGTAGCGGTTCTCGACGCGAAGGTGCAGTTCGCCGGTCATGCCGGGGCGCAGCGGCGGCGCGCTTCCGTGCACCGTCATGATCAACGCCACGTCGGGGGGCAGGGACGGCGATGCCGCGGCCGGGCCGGCGCCCAGTGCCAGGCACGCGACACATGCCAGCAGGGGCGGGACGGAACGTGACATGGCGCAAAAAGAGCATAGCACCCTCATCCCCGTCGTCGCGCTTGCCCGGCCGGTGCACCTGTCCCATGATGGCCGCGCCGGGGGTGCCCGCCGCGTGCGGCGGGCTGAGACAGTCCCCTTGAACCTGATCCGGTTGATCCCGGCGTAGGGAAGGCGAGGGCGGCCAGCGGTCGCCGTGGCGCGCGGCCGCAGGGCCCCGCGCGACCGTGCCGGCCAGGGCCCGCACCGGTCCCGCACGGGCGGCATGGCAGGCCTGGGGTCGCGCCGCGTTTCCACGCCCCGTCCGCGAGGAAACGCCATGAACGCCGTCGCCACCGAACTCGTCCTCAAGGCCGCCGAGCTGTCGGCCGAGGTCCGCCAGCCGTTCCCGGCCAGCCGCAAGATCCATGTCGAGGGCCCGCAGGGCGTGCGCGTGCCGATGCGCGAGATCGCCCTGGCGCCGACCCGCAGCGGCGACGACCTGCTGCCGAACGCGCCGGTCACCGTCTACGACACCTCCGGCCCCTACACCGATCCCGACGCGCGCATCGACCTGCTGGTCGGCCTGCCGGCGCTGCGCGCCGGGTGGATCGCCGCGCGCGGCGACAGCGAGGACCTGGACGGGCCCAGTTCCGGCTTCGGCCGCCTGCGTGCCGAGGATGCCCGCACCGCCCACCTGCGCTTCCAGCACCGGCGTGCGCCGCGCCGGGCCCGGGCCGGCGGCAACGTCAGCCAGATGCACTACGCGCGCCGCGGTATCGTCACGCCGGAGATGGAGTTCATCGCGATCCGCGAGAACGCCCGCCTGGCCGAGCTGCGCGAGCGTTACGAACAGGCCGGCTACCTGCGCCGCATGCATGCCGGCCAGCCGTTCGGCGCCAGGCTGCCCGCCGAGGTGACGGCGGAATTCGTGCGCGCCGAGGTCGCCGCCGGACGCGCCATCATCCCCGCCAACATCAACCACCCCGAACTGGAACCGATGGTCATCGGCCGCAATTTCCGGGTGAAGATCAACGCCAACATCGGCAATTCCGCGGTCACCAGCGGCATCGCCGAGGAAGTGGAGAAGCTGGTCTGGGCCTGTCGCTGGGGCGCCGACACGGTGATGGACCTGTCCACCGGCAAGCACATCCACGAGACCCGCGAGTGGATCCTGCGCAACTCGCCGGTGCCGATCGGCACGGTGCCGATCTACCAGGCGCTGGAGAAGGTCGGCGGCAAGGCCGAGGAGCTGACCTGGGAGATCTTCCGCGACACCCTGGTCGAGCAGGCCGAGCAGGGCGTCGACTACTTCACCATCCACGCCGGTGTGCTGCTGCGCTACATCCCGATGACCGCCGAGCGCACCACCGGCATCGTCAGCCGCGGCGGCTCGATCATGGCCAAGTGGTGCCTGGCGCACCATCGCGAGAACTTCCTCTACACGCATTTCGAGGAGATCTGCGAGCTGATGAAGGCCTACGACGTCAGCTTCTCGCTGGGCGACGGCCTGCGCCCGGGCTGCATCGCCGACGCCAACGACGCCGCCCAGTTCGGCGAGCTGCACACCCTGGGCGAGCTGACCAGGGTGGCCTGGAAGCACGACGTGCAGGTGATGATCGAGGGCCCCGGCCACGTGCCCATGCAGCTGATCCGCGAGAACATGGAGGAGGAGCTGCGGCACTGCTTCGAGGCGCCGTTCTACACCCTGGGCCCGCTGACCACCGACATCGCGCCCGGCTACGACCACATCACCAGCGCGATCGGCGCCGCCCAGATCGGCTGGCACGGCTGCGCCATGCTCTGCTACGTGACCCCCAAGGAACACCTGGGCCTGCCCGACAAGCAGGACGTCCGCGACGGCATCATCACCTACAAGCTGGCCGCCCATGCCGCCGACCTGGCCAAGGGCCTGCCCGGCGCCCAGGTGCGCGACAACGCGCTCTCCAAGGCGCGCTTCGAGTTCCGCTGGGAGGACCAGTTCAACCTCAGCCTGGATCCCGACAAGGCCCGCGAGTTCCACGACCAGACCCTGCCCCAGGAAGGCGCCAAGCTGGCGCACTTCTGCTCGATGTGCGGGCCGCACTTCTGCTCGATGAAGATCACCCAGGACGTGCGCGACTACGCCGCGAAGATCGGCGCCGACGAGGCGACGGCGCTGGAAGCCGGCATGGCCGAGAAGGCCGAGCAGTTCCGGCAGGCCGGCGGCGAGGTCTACCGGGAGCGCTGAGCCGGGCAGGGCGCCCGGCACCGGGCCGGGTGGCGGGCGGCCGGGAGCGCTCAGTAATGCGGCGGCCGCTCGTCCTCGGGCGACACCGGGTCGGGCAGGGCGGCACCGGCGTCCAGGCGCGCCTGCAGCGCCTGGCACAACCGCGCCAGACGTTCCAGGTCCTGCTGCTGGCGGGCCAGGGCGTCGCTGAGCTGGCGCATCGCCTCCTCCTGGAAGGCGATCCGGGTTTCGATGTCGACCAGGCGGCTGTCGGGGTCCATGGCTTCCGTCAGGGGCTCGCCGGCGCCCGGCGGGACTACAATGATACGCCCCGGTACGGACCTGCCCGCCCATGAACGCCGTCGTCCCCGCTCCCCGCCGCCGCTGGCTGAAGCGCGGCCTGCTCGTGGTCATCGCCGCCTGGCTGGTCCTGCTGGTGGCGCTGATGTTCTGGTGGAGCGGCGAGCCCGACCCGTTCGATCCGGTCGCTCGCGCCCAGGACGAGGCGCAGTCGCGGCAGCGGCCGCTGGTCGAGGGCTACGTGACCGTCGCCACGCTGCGTACGCTGGCCTCGACCCTGCTCGACAAGCGCGGCGGCTACCTGAGCAACGACATCGCCCCGCCCGGCGTGTTCATGGACAACATGCCGAACTGGGAATTCGGCGTGCTGGTGCAGGTGCGCGACCTGGCCCGTGCCCTGCGCAACGACTTCTCCCGCTCGCAGACCCAGAGCACCGAGGATCCCGACCTCCAGGAGGCCGATCCGCTGTTCCACTATTCGAGCGACCGCTGGGCCTTCGTGTCCACCGAGAGCCGCTACCGCCAGGGCGTGCGCCGGCTGGACGCCTACCTGGAGCGGCTCAGCGACGGCGACGCCTACAACGCGCAGTTCTACGCGCGCGCCGACAACCTCGCGGACTGGCTGGCGGTGGTCGAGAAGCGGCTGGGCTCGCTGTCGCAGCGGCTCTCGGCCAGCGTCGGGCGCGTCCAGGTCGACATCGACCTGGCCGGCGACCCGGCCGCGCGGCAGTCGACGCCGGCGCCGGAGCTGCGCGTGGTGCGCACCTCCTGGTGGGAGATCGACGACGTGTTCTACGAGGCGCGCGGCACGACGTACGCGCTGGTGCACCTGCTCAAGGCCGTCGACCACGATTTCGCCGACGTGCTGGCCCGCAAGAACGCGGTGCCCAGCCTGCGCCAGATCATCCGCGAGCTGGAACAGACCCAGGACGCGGTGTGGAGCCCGGTCATCCTCAACGGCCGCGGCTTCGGCTTCTTCGCCAACCACTCGCTGGTGATGGCCAACTACATCTCGCGCGCCAACGCAGCCATCATCGACCTGCGCGCCCTGCTGCAGCGCGGCTGAGCCGCCCTGCGCGGCTCAGGCCCGGACCGCGCTGGAAGCGTCGTCCGGCCCGGCGACCGGGTCGTCCGGCTCGGCGCCGTCGTCCGGTGCCAGCAGGCGCCATGCGCACGACAGGGTCACCACGCCGACCGCGGCGGCCAGCGTCGCGACCAGCGCGACCGTCAGGACCACGGCCGTGCTGTCGCTCATCCGCGCAAGCCTGCCGAGTCCGTCCAGGACCAGGCCGGTCGCCACGGTGGGCAGGGCCAGACCGATGACCAGTCGCCAGCCATGGCCCTGCGTCAGGTACCAGGACTCCCCGGGATACGTATCCCGGCCCAGCGCCGCGGCGGGCAGCACCAGGCTCAGGCGCAACAGGAAGTAGAGCAGCAGCACCATGAAGGTCGAGCCGACGCCCTGGAGGAGCAGGGTGCGCTCGTCGGGGGTCAGCTCCGGAAACAGGGCCGGCAGCGCCATCGTCGCCAGGATCAGGACCGGCACGGACGCCACCAAGCCGATCAGCACCAGCAGGAACGACCAGCCCAGGTTCCACAGCACGCGCGTGTCCAGCCACAGTCCCGCGAACCTGCGGATCGGCCCGGGGTCGCCCAGCACCACCCGGTGGCAGTTGGTGGCGAACAGCGCCACGCTCAGCCAGATCGCGGCGAGCCAAGGCCAGAACCCCCCGGTTCCGGCCGTCCGTGTGCCCAGCCAGACCAGGCCGAGCTGCAGCAGGGCGGGAAGCAGCAGCACCCGCAGCAGGTCGCCGGCATGGCGGCGCAGCATGCGGGCGGTTTCCAGCCACAGCGCAAGCAGTCCGAACGGGGGGCTGTGCGGAGGCGCCTCGGGTTCCGGCATGGGTCGTTCCGGTTTTTGCCAAGGCGAAGCGTATACGCGATGGCATCGCGGCGGCCAGCGGTGTCCGCCCCTGCGTTCGCGCGGCGCGGCTAGGCCGGCCGGATGCCGCGCACGCCGTCCTCGATGACGAAGCGGGCCAGGGTCTCGATGGCGTCATCGGCCTCCTTGACCGTGCGCGGCGAACGCAGGCGGACCTCGGCGTCGCGTTCCAGGGTCAGCAGCGTGTAGCCGCGCCGGTCGCTTCGCCCGTAGTGCATGTGCGGGTTGCGCGCCTGCATGGCCTGGTGGTGCCCGGCCGGCCAGCCCTGCGAGGACACCGAGGTGCCGCAGACCTCGGCGGCCAGCACCGGCGAGCCGTTCCAGGGGTCGCGGCGGACGTCGCTGATCTCCCAGGCGTGGATGTCGCCGCCCAGCACCACCGGGTTGCCCAGGCCGGGCCGTTCCAGCGCGGCCATCACCTTCTCCCGGCTGGCCGGGTAGCCGTCCCAGGCGTCGGTCCAGACCTGCCGGCCAGGCGCGTCCGCGCCGTCGACCGGGCTGAAGCGGGTCTGCTGGGCGAGCAGGTTCCAGCGCGCCGTCGAGGCCGCCAGGCCGTCCAGCAGCCAGCGTTCCTGGTCGGCGCCGAGCAGGCTGCGGTGCGGGTCGGCCAGCGCCGCGCAGGCCTCTACGTCGACCGTGGTCGAACCGCCGCCCTTGAACGGATCCGGACAGGCCATGGCGTCGCGGAACTGCCGGCTGTCCAGCACGAAGAAACTGGCCAGCGCGCCCCAGTCGACGCGGCTGTGGATGGCCATCGAGCCGTCCGTGCGCGGGCGCATCCGCGCGGGCAGGGGCATGTGTTCCCAGTAGGCCTGCCAGGCGGCGGCGCGGCGCAGCAGGAAGCGCGGATCGCCGTGCTCGGACTCGGCCGCCGCCGGGTCGTTGTCGACCTCGTGGTCGTCCCAGGTCAGCAGCCAGGGCACGGCGGCATGGGCGCGCTGCAGGTCGGGATCGGTCCTGTACTGCGCGTGGCGGACCCGGTAGTCGTCGAGCGTGTAGCACTCGCCGCCCTGGTGGCGGCGCACCAGGTCGTCGCCCCAGGAGCTTTCGTAGATGTAGTCGCCCAGGAACACCACCAGGTCGGGATCGTCCTCGACCAGGCCCCGCCAGGCGTTGAAGTAGCCCTGCTCGAAGTGCTGGCACGAGCCGGTCGCGAAGCGCAGCCGCGCCGGCGCCGCGCCGGCGGCCGGTGCCGTGCGCGTGCGGCCGACCGGGCTGGCCTCGTCGCCGGCGAGGAAGCGATAGAACCAGGGCCGGTCCGGCGCCAGGCCGTCGACGTCGACGCGCACGCTGTGCGCCAGCTCGCCCACCGCCCGCACCCGCCCCTCGCGGGCGATCCGGGCGAAGCCCTCGTCGTGGGCGACCTGCCAGGCGACGGTGACCCACTCGTCGCGGGGGATGCCCCCGTCGGGCGCCAGCGGCGCCGGTGCCAGGCGCGTCCACAGCGTCATGCCGTCCGGCGTCGGGTAGCCGGAGGCCACGCCGAGGGCGAACGGGTAGCCGACGAAGCGGGTCCGCGGCGCCTGCGCGCGCACCGCGGGTGCGCCGGCGAAGCCCGCCAGGCCCAGCGCGGCGGCGGCGCGCAGCAGGTCGCGGCGGCTCAGGCGACCGTTCCTGATCAGGCGTTCCAGCGGGGACGGGCGGTCGGACATCGAGGGCTCCTGGTCGACGCCGGCTGCCCGGCTGCCGGCCCGATGATGCCGCAGGCCGGCGACCGGCGGATGACCAGGCCGGCCGCCGGCCCGGCGGATCAGTCGAAGCCGCCGCAGAACAGCCCGCAGACGCGCTCGATGCGCAGCTCGTCGAGCCGGAGCGACATGCCGCCCTGGCCGAACAGGTTCCAGTCGATGTTGTCGAACTCGCCGCCGCCGTACACGCCCTGCAGATCGAGCAGGTCGGCCGAGCCGAACAGCGTCCCGGCGCTTTGCGAGATCTCGAATTCCATGGCGCCGCCGGCGGTCAGGGCGGTCTGGAAGATGTAGACGCCGTCGGCGACCGGATTGTCGTTGACCACGTGCAGGCGCGGGCCGAACTGGTTGGGCACCAGGGTGTCGATGCCGGTGCCGACCAGCAGCTCGAAGCGCAGCGGATCGATGGCGTGGAACAGGTGCTGGCCGGCGACGGCGACCTCGCCCGGCGCCACGACGGTCATGTTCATGACTGCCGGCGCGTCGACCGGCACGCCGGCGTAGGCGGTGTTGGTCAGGCTGTTGAACTGCACGCGCCCCACCGCCTGGACGACCACCTCGGCCGGACCCTGCGGCGCGCCCAGGTCGATCAGGAACGACCTGAACGCGTTGCCGGACAGGCCCCAGCCGGCGATCATGCGGCCATCGGCGGAGACCGCGGTGGCCGTGTTCAGGCTCCAGCCCGCGGGCACCTCGATGCCGCGCTCGGCGAGCAGCTGCGCGAGCGGGCGCAGGCCGTCCTCCTGGGTCCATACCGTCGGGATGCGGTTGCCGCCGAACCCGCTGGCGCCGACGATCATGCCGCCGTCCTCGGTGACTCCGAACGCGAAGCTCGAGCCGGCCGGGCCGCCATGGGCGATGTGGCCGAGCGGCACCGCGCCGGTCGCCGCGGTCCAGCGCCAGATGTCGCGCTCCCGGCCGGGGACCGTGGTCCGGCTGCCGATCAGGATCGAGCCGTCGCTGTTGCCGCGGGACACCTCGCCGACCTGGCCGCCCGCGGTATCGAGCAGTTCCTCGATGCCGCCATCGGTCCAGCGGACGCCGCGCCGGAAGCCGGTGCTGGTGTCGTTCCAGCCCCAGATCACGCTGCCGTCGGCGCTGACGCCGTTGGCGCGGGCCGCACGCTCGGTGGTGAGCTTGGGCAATACCGTCATGCCGGTGGCGGCGGTCCAGCGGAAGGCGTGGGCGTTGCCGGCGCCGGTGCCGTCGCCGTAGGCCAGCCCGACCAGGGTGCCGGCGTCGCCGGAGATGCCGTAGGTATTGGCCAGGGTGCCGGCGTCGCCGGAGATGCCGTAGGTATTGGCCAGGGTGCCGTCCAGGCCGGTGGCGCCGGGCAGGCCGCCGAGCAGGAGCGGCTGGGCATCGGGCGCGCTCCAGATCGCCGGCTGGCGCAGGCCGGAGACCGGGTCGGGGGCGCTGCCGCCGGCCGGGAAGCCGTTGCCGGCCAGGCCGGCAAGGCTGGACGAGCCGGACAGGACGACGGCGCCGGTCTCGGCGCGCCAGACCCAGCCGCCGCCTTCCCCGGCGATCGAGCCGACCACGGTGCGGCCATCCGGACTGATCCAGGTCGCCTGGCCGCCCGGGGCGTCCAGTTCGATGAATTCGCCCGCCGCAGCGGGGCCGGAAACGGTGGCGGCCAGCAGGGTGGCCAGCAGACGATGACGCATGGGTAGTCCTCCTCGGGGTGTCGATCGGATGGGCCAGGGGGGGAACCCCGCACCGGCCTCCGGCACCCTGCCGCCGCCCCCCGGTCGGCGCTTGAGCGAACGCTGCCGGGGCGATTAGCGTTCGGTTAGCGATCGATGGCAAGGCCGCAATGCGGCGGCGGCCAAGGGAGATCTCCGGCTCGGCCTGCCAGGCAAGCGGTTGATTCCAGGGGGGCTCCGGGCCGGTGCCGGCCGGGCGACCGGCGGCAGCGGCCAGGGTCGATTTTCCGGAACGGTGGCCGGCCGGCGGCCGGCGGGCGCCGGTACCGGTGGTGGTAGCGCGCCGCACCCGTCGCGCTACCGCAGGCGTCCGGCCGGGTTGGACCGGGCACCCGGCTGGAGCGGGCGGCGGACCCCGCCGCAGGTCACCAGGGCGGCAGCGGCGGCCGGCTGCCGGCCAGCCGGCGGTACAGGTCGCGGGCCGCCCGGCGCCGGCCCGCGTCCTCGCCGGCCAGCGCCTCCTCCAGCGCAGCGACACGCCAGTCCTCGGCCAGCCAGGGGGCCAGGCGGCCGGCCACCGCGGCAGCGGCCTCGGACTCCCCCCGGGCCAGGTGCATGCCGGCCAGGGTGGCGCCCACCTCGATGCGGTCGATCGGCATGCCCTGGCCCGCGATCTCCTGCCAGAGCGGCGCCAGCAGCCGCACTGCCGCGTCCCGGTCGCCCGCCAGCCAGGCCGCCTGGCCCTGGATGAGGGTGCGCTGCCGTCGCCAGCGCGGACTGTCCTGTTGTTCCAGCAATGCGTCGATCGCGGCCAGCGCCGTGCCGGCGAGTTCGCCGTCGCCGGTCGCGCGGGCGGCGCCGGCCAGCAGGCGGGCGGCTTCCGACCGGAACTCCCGGTCCAGGCCGGGCAGGTCCAGCGCCTGGCGTGCCGAGTCGGCGGCCTGTCGCCAGTCGCCGTGGACTTCGGCCAGCAGGGCCTGGTAGATGGCGGGCGGAAAGCGGGCATCGGCGGGCGCCTCGCTCAGCGCCGCCGCATGGGCGGCGGCGGCCTCGCCGCGGCCGCGCAGCACCGCCAGGCGCAGCGCGATCGAGGCCGCCTGGCGCCTGACCACCGGGTTCTCGGTCTGGCCGGCCAGGGCCAGGGCCTCGCCGGCCAGCCGTTCGCCGGTGGCGTACTGCCCCAGGTACATGCGCGCGAACGCCATGCTGACCTGCAGCCCGACCCGCTCGTCGACGGCGCCGTAGCGCAGGACCAGCGGCTCGGCCTCCAGGTAGTGCTCGAGGCCCTCGTGCGGCTGGCCCTTCAGCATCGCCAGCAGGCCCTGGTTGATCAGCGTGCGGGCATAGGCGAGCTGGTCGCCGCTGCGCAGCAGCAGGGCGCGGGCCCGGACCAGCGGCTCGGTGGCGGCCGCCAGCTCGCCGCGGATCGTGGCGATCACGCCCAGGCCGTTCCAGGCCTCGCCGCGCTCGCCCGTGGCGCGCTCGGGCAGCCGCGCCAGGGCCGCCTCGAAGGCCTGCGCGGCCTCGTCGATCGCCGCGGTGCGCACCAGCAGGCCGCCCTGCCGGATCAGGGCCCGGCCGTGGAGCAGGCCGTCGGACGGTTCGGCGGCCAGCACGCTGTCGATCAGGTCCCGGGCCCTGTCCCATTCGCCCTGCCGGTAGCGGACCTGGGCGAGCTTGAGCTGCAGCGCCGGATCGCCGGCCAGTCCGTCCGGGCGCGCCTCCAGCAGGGCGGCGGCCTCGGCCAGCCGGCCGGAGAGCATCGCCGCCTCGGCCTCGGCCAGCAGCTGGTCGGCGGCGGTCGGCGGCGGCGTGCGGCCGCCGGCCAGGCCCAGCCCGGCGAGCAGGCGATCGGCGGCCTGCACCGCGGCCTCGATGACGCCGTCGCCCTCGGCGTCGTAGTCGACCGGCGCGGACGCGCGTTCGTGCCAGGCCAGGTGCATGCGCCAGCCAGTCCCGGTGCGGGCCAGCAGGGGCGCGACCAGGGCGCGGGCCTGGCTGGCGTCGAACAGCGCGCCGATGTCCGGGGGCTGGCCGGGCGGCGCCCACTGGTCGGCCAGCGCCACCACCAGGTCGCTGGGCGCCACCGCCAGGCCGGCCCGCCGCAGGTGTTCGGCGATCACGTCCATCGCGCCCAGCCGGATCCAGGGCGGCCCCGCGCTGCCCTCGACCAGCACCGGCAGCACCAGCAGCGGCGCCGACGGCTCAGCGTCGGGCAACGCCGTCGTGGCCGTCCCGCGGCCGGATTCGCGCCACAGGGCGAGCGCGGCCAGGACGACCACGGTGGCGACCAGGGCCAGGACCGGCCAGCGAACGGGCGGCGCGCGCCGGCCGGTGGGCGCGCGGGTCGCGGCATCGGCCTCGGCCCCGGCGTGCCGCTCGGCGGGCAGGACCGCCGGTGCCGCCGGAACGCCGCCACCGGCCGCCCCGTGTCCCGGCCCGGCCTCCGTCTCCCGGGTGTCGGCGACCCAGCGGTAACCGAAGCGCGGCACCGTGCGCACGGTCTCCTGGGCGCTGGCATCGTCGCCGAGCGCACGGCGGATCCGCAGGATGGTCTGGGCGACCATCGCGTCGCTGACCTCGGTGCGGCCCCAGACCGCGGCGATCAGCTCGTCGCGCCCGACCGCGCGATCGCGGTGCTCGACGAGATAGACCAGGCAGTCGAAGGCGCGCGGCGGCAGGGACAGCCGTTGCGGCCCCTGCCACAGCTCGCGGGCCGCCGGCAGCAGGCGGAAATCGCCGAAGCGGAACCCGGTCATCGACTTCACCCAGGCCGACGGTGCGCGTGCCCGCACAGCATAGCGCCGCCGCGCCGGGTCGCGCCGCTCAGGCCCGCATCAGGGTCGACTTGCCGAACAGGCTCTCGACCAGGTCGACCGCCAGCAGCGCGGTCTGGTTGCGTTCGTCGAACGCCGGGTTGAGCTCGAAGATGTCCAGCGAGGCCAGCCGGCCGGTGTCGGCGATCATCTCCATGACCAGCTGCGCCTCGCGGTAGTTGGGGCCGCCGCGCACGGTGGTGCCGACGCCGGGCGCGATCGAGGGGTCCAGGAAGTCGACGTCGAAGCTGACGTGCAGGTGGGTGTCGGCATCGAGGCCGTCCAGCGCCTCCTCCATCACCCGCTTCATGCCGACCTCGTCGATGTAGCGCATGTCGTAGATGTCCAGGCCGACCTCCTGGACCAGGCGCTTCTCGCCGGGATCGACCGAGCGGATGCCGATCTGGCGGACCTGGGCCGGCTCCAGCGCCGGTACCCGGTGGCCGAGCTGTACCAGCGGCGCCGGCCCATGGCCGCACAGGCAGGCCACCGGCATGCCGTGCACGTTGCCCGAAGGCGTGATCTGGCTGGTGTTGAAGTCGGCATGGGCGTCCAGCCACAGCACCCGCAGCTTGCGGCCGGTGGCCCGGCAATGGTCGGCGACCGCGGTGATCGAACCGATCGCCAGGCAGTGGTCGCCGCCGAGCACGACCGGCATGCGCAGCAGCTCCAGCTCCTGCCGCACCGCCGTCATCAGCGCCTGGTTCCAGGCCACCACCTCGGCGAGGTGGCGGTAGCCCTCCACCGGCCCCTGCCAGGGATTGCCCGGCCCGGCCAGGTTGCCGCGATCCTCGACCTCCAGGCCGCGCCGGCGCAGCGCCTCGGCCAGGCCGGCGACGCGCAGCGCCTCCGGCCCCATCGAGGCACCGCGGTGGCCGGCACCGACGTCGGTGGGCACGCCGATCAGGGACAGCGGCAGGGCAGGGGTCATGGTCGGGCTCCGGTGCGGGGACCCGTTCATTGTACGGGCCGCCCTCCGGCGGTCCGTGGCTGGCGTTCAGCCCGGGAGCGCGTCCCCGGCGGTCCGGCGCAGGCGCTCGATCAGCTCCAGGAAGGCCTGCGACATGCGCAGCGGCGGTTTCGCGCCGGGCCGCGGTCCGCTGCTGCCCCATGCCGACAGCCACTGCTCGAGCAGCCGGGCCTGGGCGCCGATCTCCGCGTAGCCGTAGCTGCCCGCCGAGCCCGCCAGCTTGTGCAGGAGCTGGCGCAGCGCCGGCACGCGGTCGCGCGCCGGGGAGCTGGTCGGCAGCGGCCACAGGGACTCCAGCTCGGCGGCCTTGTCGGCCAGGCTGGCGCGGTAGCGTTCGTGGAGCTGGTCGATCGCCTCGGTCATGGTGTTCGGGTCCGGCTGCCTGGCTGGCCTGGCGATTGTGCCGCATCCGGCCCTGGCCGACGAATCCGGGTTGCCGGCGCCGGCGGCGCTGGCGATCATGGCCCTCCGCCCCGGAGTTCCCCGCATGCGCCCGTCATCGATCCTGCTTTCGCTCCTGCTGGCACTGGCGGCCAATGCCGTCGCGCAGGACGAGGACGCCTCCGGCGCCGATCCGGACGTGGCCCGGACGGACGACGACGAGGCGGCCGGTACCGGCGATGCGGTGCCGGACGCGCTCGCCGCGCTGCTCGCGGCCGAGGCCGCGTTCGGCGCCGACGTCGCCAGCCGGGGCGTGCGCGACGGTTTCCTGCGCCACCTGGCCGACGAGGCGATCGTGTTCCGGCCCTTGCCGACGCCGGCGCGCGCCTGGTTCGCGGCCCAGGCGGAGCCGGACTTCCTGCTGCAGTGGACACCGTGGTTCGCGGAGGTCGCCGGTGCCGGCGACTTCGGCTACAGCCTGGGCCAGTGGACCTCGAACCCGCTCGATGGCGAATCCCGGCCGGCCGGCCACGGCCACTACCTGACGGTCTGGATCCGCCTGCCCGACGGCCAGTGGAAGGTGCTCGCCGACCACGGCATCGGCGGCGTGGCACAGCCGGCCGGCGAGCCCGCCACGGTGGTGGTCCAGGGTGCGGACCGCTCGGCGCCGGCGCAGGGCAGCTGGCTGATGAACACCCGCTGGGTCGCCCTGCAGGAAGCGTCCCTGCGCCTGGCGGGCAGCCAGGCCCAGGAGCAGCCGGTGTCGGCGTCCTGGCTTGCCACGGATCTCCTGGTGCTGCGGCCCGGGCGCGGCCCGGTCAGCGGCCACGAGGCGACCCGCCTGGTGGTCACCGACCGTCACGGCGGCAGCGTGCCGGTGACCACGCTGATGGCGGCCAGCGGCGATCTCGGGATCAGTCTCGGCGGCGAGGAGGGGGTCGGTGCCTGGCTGAGGGTGTGGCGGCACGTCGACGACCGCGGCTGGTTGCTGGCCGTCGACGTCGCGACACCGGTGCCGCCGGCGGCACCGTGATCGCCGGCCCGCGGCCGTCGCGGCGGCGTGACCGGCGCCAGGGCGCGCGCCGGCGCAGCTGGCCGCGCCGGTTGCTGCGCCTGCTGGCCTGGCTGCTGCTCGGATGGCTGGTGCTGACCGCCAGCGTGGTGCTGCTGCTGCGCTTCGTCGACCCGCCGCTGTCGAGCTTCATGCTGCAGCGGGTGCTGGAGGCGCGCTGGCGCGGCGAGGCCGGCTTCGCGCTGGCCCACCGCAACGTGCCGCTGGAGCGCGTCGCCCCGGCGCTCCGCCTGGCCGTGGTCGCCTCCGAGGACCAGAAGTTTCCCGAGCACCGCGGCTTCGACCTCGCCGCCCTGCGCGTGGTGGCGGCCGAACACCTGGCCGGCCAGGGTCGCCGCGGCGCCAGCACGATCAGCCAGCAGACCGCCAAGAACCTGTTCCTGTGGCCTGGCAGGAGCTGGCTGCGCAAGGGCCTGGAGGCCTGGTTCACCGTGCTCATCGAGGCGACCTGGCCGAAGAAGCGGATCCTCGAGGTCTACCTCAACGTCGCCCAGTTCGGCCCCGACCTGTTCGGCGCCGAGGCCGCCGCCCAGGCCTTCTTCGGCAAGCCGGCCTCGGCCCTGACGCCGGCCGAGGCGGCGCGCATGGCCGCGGTGCTGCCGGCGCCCAACCGCAGGCGCGTCGAGCCGCCCAGCCCGGTGGTCGCCAGCCGCGCCGCCTGGATCGAGGCGCAGATGCGAACGCTCGGCCCGGGCCACCTCAGCGGCATCGGGGCGGACCGGGTCGCGCCCTGACCCTGATCGATGGTCGCGCGGATCCGCCCGCGCCAGCCGTGCGGGTGCGACGCCGCGCGGGGTCGGGGCGATCGCGCCGGGTTGCCGCCGGGCGCGGCGCGGTCAGACCGCGGCCGCCTCGCGCGCCGCCCGGGCCTTGCGTTCGCTGTAGCGGTCGGTCAGGTAGTCGCTGCGGTCGCGCAGCAGCAGGGTGAACTTGACCAGTTCCTCCATCACGTCGACGACCCGCTCGTAATAGGGCGAGGGCCGCATGCGGCCGGCCTCGTCGAACTCCTGCCAGGCCTTGGCCACCGAGGACTGGTTGGGGATGGTGAACATGCGCATCCAGCGGCCCAGCACGCGCATCGCGTTCACCGAATTGAACGACTGCGAGCCGCCGCTGACCTGCATCAGGGCCAGGGTGCGTCCCTGGGTCGGCCGCACCGCGCCCTCGGCCAGCGGCAGCCAGTCGATCTGCGCCTTGAGCACGGCGGTCAGGGTGCCGTGGCGCTCAGGACTGCACCAGACCTGGCCTTCCGACCACAGCGACAGCGCCCGCAGCTCGGCCACCTTCGGGTGGTCGGCCGGCACGCTGTCCGGCATCGGCAGGCCGTGCGGGTCGAAGATGCGGGTCTGCGCGCCCAGGCGGCGCAGGATCCGAGCCGCCTCCTCGGTCAGCAACCGGCTGTACGAGCGTTCGCGCAGCGACCCGTACAGCAGCAGGATGCGCGGCGGCTGGTCGTTGCGCCGCGCCGGCTCCAGCGCGCCGAGGTCGATGTCGGGCAGCTGGCCGGTGGCCAGCGCCGGCAGGTCGTGGTCGTCGATGCGGTCCATGCGGTCCTCGGGGCGGGTGTGCTGGCTGGATGGACGCGTCACGGCCGTTCCGGCGCCGGCTGTCCGCCGCCGCCCGGCTGCGGATGCGGCGCCGGGGCGGCGCCGGTCGCCGGCCACCAGCGCCGCCGCAGCCACAGCGCGACGCCGACCAGGGCGATCAGCACCGGCACCTCGACCAGCGGGCCGATCACGGTCGCGAAGGCGATCGGCGAGGCCAGTCCGAAGGCGGCGATGGCGACCGCTATCGCCAGCTCGAAGTTGTTGCTGGCGGCGGTGAACGACAGCGCGGTGCTGCGCGGGTAGTCGGTGCCGAGCCGCCGCGACAGCCAGAAGCTGACCAGGAACATCAGCACGAAGTACAGCGCCAGCGGCACGGCGATGCGCAACGCGTCCAGCGGCAGCGCCAGCACGCTGGCGCCCTTCAGCGCGAACATCGCGGCGATGGTGAACAGCAGCGCCAGCAGGGTGACCGGCGCGCTGCGCGCGATGAACACCTCGCGGTACCAGCGCTCGCCCTTGCGCGGCAGCAGCCAGCGCCGGGTCAGGAAGCCGGCCGCGAACGGGATGCCCAGGTAGATCGCCACCGCCTGCACGAGGGTGGCGAACGGCACCTCGACGGCGAATCCGGCCAGGCCGAGCCAGCCGGGCAGCACGACCATGAACAGCCAGGCGTAGAAGGGGAAGAACAGGAGCTGGAACACGCTGTTGAAGGCGACCAGCCCGGCGACGTAGTCGTTGTCGCCGCCGGCCAGCTGGTTCCAGACGATCACCATGGCGATGCAGCGCGCCAGTCCGATCAGGATCACGCCGGCCATGTACTCGGGTGTGTCGTGCAGGAACAGCACGGCCAGCGCGAACATCAGCACCGGGCCGATCAGCCAGTTCTGCACCAGCGACAGCAGCAGCACGCGGCGGTCGGAGAACACCCGGGGCAGGGCCTCGTAGCGCACCCGCGCCAGTGGCGGGTACATCATCAGCACCAGGCCGATGGCGATCGGCAGGCTGGTGCCGCCGACATTGAGCCGGTCCAGGGCGGCCGGCACGCCGGGCCAGAGCGATCCCACGGCAGTTCCCAGGGCCATGGCCGCGAAGATCCAGGCGGTCAGCCAGCGGTCGAGGAAGCCCAGGCGGGGCGCCGGGCGCGGGCCGGTGGTGGTGGCGTCCATGCGCAGGATCCGGTCAGAGTCGGCGCAGCAGGTCGTCGACGCGGCGGCCGATCTCGTCGCGAACGAGCCGGTAGCCGTCCTCGCCCAGGTCGCGCGGGTCGGGCAGCGCCCAGTCCTCGCGGATCCGCGCCGGTATCCACGGGCAGCGGTCGCCGCAGCCCATGGTGACCACGGCATCGAAGTCGGCGTCGCGGAATTCCTCCAGCGACTTGCTGCGCTGGCCGGCCAGGTCGATGCCCAGTTCGGCCATGTGCGCGATGGCCTTCGGATTGACCTGGCCGGAGGGCGCGGAGCCGGCGCTGTCGGCGCGCACCGTGTCGCCGCCACGGTGGCGGGCGAAGGCCTCGGCCATCTGGCTGCGGTTGGAATTCTCTACGCAGACGAACAGCACGCGTTTCATGGCTGGACGATCTCGGTGGCAGGAGTCGGGCAGGGCGCCGGCTGGCCGCAGTCGGCGCCGGCGCAGCAGTTCTCGGTGAGGTAGGCGAGCAGGGCGTTCATGCGCCCGAACCCGGCCAGGCAGGTGATGCTGCGGCCTTCGCGGCGATCCACCACCAGGCCGGCCGAGCGCAGCACGTTGAGGTGGTTGCTCAGGGTCGCCGGGGGCAGGCCCAGGCGTTCGCGCAGCTCGCCCACCTGCAGCCCCCCCGGCCCGGCCTGGACCAGCAGCCGGAAGATCGCCAGCCGGGACGGTTGGCCCAGGGCGCTGAGCAGGTCGAGGGCAGTGCTTGATTCCATGGTTCCGGAAGTATGGAAGTAATGGGGGGGTTGTGCAAGGGAGCAGGGAGCGGGGAGCGGGGAGCGGGGAACGG